>Ga0315294_10002094_pt1 | contig 21812 bp, 23 predicted proteins | sample YL17G13_40_MG_FD_203626 | JGI IMG/M metagenome (GOLD analysis project Ga0315294, IMG submission 203626) | Sediment microbial communities from Yellowstone Lake, YNP, Wyoming, USA - YL17G13_40 | ecosystem: Environmental > Aquatic > Freshwater > Lake > Sediment | place: USA: Wyoming | collected...
CTCCTTTTATGTAAGGGTATTTAAATCTTGCTGTTGTTTTGATACCATATTTCATGGGTGCGATTTGTAATATTTTAACTATACATTATCGCACCTCTTATTCGTAATATGTATCACAACTTTTTCACAATTATACACTTTAATAAATTTGTGATATATAAAAACTCAGTTATGTTCAAAATCTATATAACACTGGGTAAGACAAAGCTTGCTCTATGATATTTGGAATTGTAATAAATTGTCTTAATACTTCGTGGTTTAGATATAACATCTTCTCTTGGATTATATGTATTTGATGCAATTACCAATGTAAAAAGACCGCCTGGGATAAGAGGTGATGTTGCACAAAATAAATTAGCATGATTGTACAAAGAACTTAAATCTTTTAGAACTTTCTTGTATGTGAATTCTTGATAAGCAATATCTTTCAGAGAGTAGTAAATATTTGTTCCGTCTGTTAAAAAGATACCTTTTTTAGATAGCTTTTTCTTACACTTTGCAAAATAATCTTTCTGACATATTGGATAAGCTGCTGATTTTGATCCGCTAGCATCAAAAGGTGAAGATGGGGTGACGAGAATTAAATCGTATATATCGTTAATCTTATCAATAAACTTATTACCATCTTCTATGAATATATTAACTCTCTTATCAGAAAAAGCACTTTTAACTTCCGAGAAATATCTTTTACAGGCTTCTACTACATATTTATCTATTTCGACTAGGTCGATTTGCTTAATAGAAGGGTACTTTACAAGCTCTGCTAAACTCCATCCATCTCCGCCGCCTACTAGTAGTACTTTTTTCTTTAATGTCCCTGTAAGCATGGGTGTATGAACTATCATTTCCGGTATCACCTGACCAAACCATGACGATCGGTAGATGAAATTATCCAGAAGTAAAATTTTTTCGTAGTCATATGAGTCAAGTATTTTTATATCTTGATATTTACTTTTTTTATGGAAGAGAATTTTCTTATATCTTAATCCTAAGCCGCAAGTATTAGAATATAGATCAGTAAACCAACCTTTAGTAAAATTTTTCTTAGACATCTAGAGCTAATAAAATATAAAATATTTAAAAGGAATATATCCGACCATACTTTACAACGACCGTGTTGAACCTGGATGATATATAATAGTAACATTTTCTTTATAGTTCAACCCTAGTCGCTCAAACTCATATGTTTTTATGAATTGTATTTACTCTAATTATTTCCCTCCGATCAACTGTCCTATATTTCCATCTAAATCCTTAAATGTTGCAAAGTAATCGTCAAAAGTAAAAGCCTTGAATGGTTTAGCAATAAATTTGACTCCTTTTTTAACAAGTTGTTTATAAACTTTTGATACTGATACAACTCGTAAATTGTACATAATTCTATATGGATCTTTACTTTTCCCTTTTACTCCCGAATGTTTTCCAACCCAGAAATACATACCCCCAATATCAAAACCAACTCCTGTATCATTTGGATGGTTAATTTCTTCTATTCGTTTAAGCCCAAGTTTTTCCTCGTACCATTTTATAAGCTTTTTGTAATCACCTGACCATATTAATATCGCTGATACTTTTTTAAACATATTAATAAATTAAAATATTAAATAAATTGATATAAATATTACTTATTATTTGTTTTAAAAAATAAACTAAGCACAGCTGAACAAATAAAAAGTAATCCAATAACATTAAAAGAATACCCTATATTTCGTGTTAAAAATAATCGTGATAAGAAATATACAAAAACAGCATGAACTATATTTATAAACATAGTAACTGTAGAAATAGCAGATGCTCTATATTTAGAATCAATAACTTCATTATAAGCCTTCTGTGTAAATATAAATCTATATGCAATTACAATACTTTCAGCAGTTAAAACAAATAAACCCCAGTAGGTATTTTTAAAAGATAGCATTAAGAATAATCCTGTTATAAAAGGTAGAAAGAAATTGATATATTTTCTGCTGATCTTTTTTTCAATCTTAACTGACAGCATAACTGTAAATATTCTTATAAAAGTTATTAGTCCAAAAATCCATCCAATTTGTACTTCGTTAAATCCTAACCAATAAGTATATGGCTGTTCAAAATACGCCATAAGCATAAAGGCACCAGCAAAAATTAATATATAATAAATTGAAATCATAGTATTAGATTTATCTTTAAAACTTTCCATAAACCCAAGTTTAAATGTTTTGAGATAACTTTTTAAAGAAAACTTTTCTGTGTCAATATATGGCTCTCTTGAGAATAGATAAATAATTCCTGCAATAAAAATTGTAATGCCTGTAAGCAGGTAAGGTAAAAATGTTTTAATTTTATATAAGTAACCCCCGATGATAGTAGAAATTAATAAAGTAATTCTATATATTACTGATTCTATTGATTTAACATGAGAGTAAAGAGACAATTTGTTATCTTGTTTAAGAGAATCGTAAACTAGAGCTTCTTCAGCACCAGAAACAAAACTATTTCCAAAGGCACAAATTGAATAATAAATAAGATATTGAGGAAAACTAGTTACAGTTGACAAAAGAACATAACCAGCACCTTGTATTATAAAACCAATTGCAACTGTAAACCTTCTTCCGATTAGATCTGCAAGTACTCCTGAAGGCAGCTCAAAAATAGTACCGATAACTAATGCTACTACTTCTCCAATAGCCATCTGTTCAAAAGTAATTATACGAAGAAAAAATGTAACCCAAATAGGAATGATAAAACGCAAAGCAACAAAAACTCGCGTTATATAATATAATGTAATATTTCTTTTATATATATTACTCATTTATAAGCAATTAAGATTAATATGTAATTAACCCAAATTACGAAATTTAGATTTTATTGACATATAAGAACATTTCGAATTCGGGTTACAGCGTCTTAAAACTGAAATACCTTAATACATCTCTACTTTGTAGATTAAATTCCGTATTTCACACTAATTATATAAAAGTAATATAATTTAGTCGTAAATAATAGGATTTCTTATTAGTGATTTGGTATTATGTTGTAATAACAGCATTTACTTAATTCTTAAATTTTGTTGAAAATAAACAAAATTATGAAATTTTATCTATTTTTATACTTTATTTAATATCTATGCTATTTATTAGTTTATCAATCTGACCTTGATAAGTACTAAGTCCAGTACCGCTCCACGAAATAACAAATTTTTTATTACTACTTTCATAAAAAAGGTAATAGTAAGTTCCCAATAATTCAGTTGCTTGTATTACGTAAGGTCTCTCTATACCATCAACTAACATTTTATCAACAGTTACTGTACTACCAGTACTTTTTAGGTTGTTAATATATTTCTCTGCAGTAGTATTGTTTATCCCAACCATCATCAAAAAAGGATTCTCAACTCCTTTTGACCCGCTTGGATCTGCAGTCGTTGATACATAAAAACATCTTACACCATCGTTATATGTTAAAATATACCAATTAGAAGGATAATAAAGTCCAATTTTACATTCATCTGATTCAAAAAATTTCCACCCTTCATAAGGATCTGATTCTGTTGAAGTACTTGCTGAAGTAGAATTATTAATATCGTTTTCGGTCCCTTGATTATTTCCGTTATCATTTCCACTACTATCGTTAGAATTATCTTCATTGCTTTCATCACTTGCTTCTTCAGTCTCAGTATTATTTATTTTCAAAATATCAAATAAATTTATTTTTGTATCAATTATAGAAAATTTACATAATAAAATTGTTACGATAATGATTAATATTATAAAAAAAACTATTAAGATAATATTCTTTTTATTTCTTATACTCTTACTAGATTTAATCATAGATATACTTCATTAAATTAAAATACTATACAACTAACCATTATATCGTTACATTCTATATTAGAAAAGTTATAGGATTTCATTGGAATAATATATTTATAAATTATTCTATACACACAATCCTAAATCCCATACTTGAGTAGCGATCTTTCGGCATATCAGCAAAACGAAATGCACAACGACAGAAATCAGCATTTCTTTGGTATGTACCTCCACGCCCTACTCTCCTTGTGTTAGAATTTAAATCTTCACGTCCATCAGATGGATTGTATGGGTAAGTAAATTTTGCAGGCCAAGGTTCAACTTTTCCAATTGTAGTACTTGTCCATTCAAGGACATTTCCTACCATATCACAGCATCCGTAAAAACTATCTCCACCTGTTGCATACGCTTCCACCTCTGTAGTTGTTCCAACTTGATTATTTGAGTTGCATTTTTCTTGATCCCAATTATTTCCCCATGGCCATATATTGCCTTTCGAACCTCTAGCAGCTTTTTCCCATTCTGCTTCTGTTGGTAATCGATATTCTTTAGAGGTTTCTTTTGAAAGCCATCTGCAGAATTCTTGCGTATCAAACCATGAAACCATAACAACCGGATGATTTTTCTTATTATTAATATTACTCTTTGGACCATGAGGATGATTCCAGCAAGCACCGTTTATTTGCTTCATTTCTTTATCAAAATGATAACCCCATCCTTCAACTTGAGCAGTTGTTTTATAACCTGTATCGTTAATAAAGTTTTCAAATTGAATATTTGTTATTGGATATTTAGAAATTTGGTAAGTCTCTAAAAATAATTCATGCTGAGGTAATTGTCTTTCAAAAAGTCGTTTGTCAGATTGAGGATTATTTACAATCTGTTCATCAACCTCAGATGGAGTACTCCCTATAATAAACTCACCTTTTGGTATTTGTATTAATTTTATTTTCACTATGATATTGATTACAAATATACTCTTTTATCTATTTTTATTTGTCTATTAGCTTTCTTATCTTTAATAAGATTTATAACTAAATCTGCTACTTCTTCTGCTTTACCTAATTTACCTTTCTTTTTTACATAATCCTGTTCCTCTCTTGTAAAAGAGTTTTTAAATCTATCAGTATCTGTAACAGTAGGAATAACAGCATTTACACGAATTCCCGTTTTTTCGAGCTCTTTTGATAAACCATAAGTAAAAATATTTATTCCAGCATTAGTTATTCCGTATGCTATGGACAATGGTTCTATATACTTGTCCAAACCGTATCTTGACGAAATATTAATTATTACAGCACCCTTCGATTTTTCTAGACACGGGATACAATATTTACACATTAAAAATTTGGAAGTTAAATTTACATCTACAATTTCCCTCCAGTTTTCAATTGAATAATTACGTATGAAACCACCAATATAAATCCCTACATTATTTATTAGAATATCTATTTTATGGAATTGATTTACTGAAGCTTTGACAATTTTCTTTACTTCATCTTCTTTACTTACATCAGCTTTGATCATCTTGATATTAGAGTACTTTTTCATTATCTCATTAGCTAAATCATCCCTTGTTTTATAAATACCTATAACATTACAACCTAAATTATAAAGTTTTATAGTGATAGCTTCACCTATTCCACGAGTGGCTCCAGTAACAATAGCAGTTTTACCTTTAAAGTTATACATAATTAATATTATAAATATTAATAATATTAATTATATTTTATTTACTAATTTATTGGAAATATTTCTCCATTTTACAAATAGGTTTTCCGCTCCATTTTGAAATTCTATTAAATCCTTTGTATGCGAATCCAAAACTATCTAATGCAATTTTCTGCCATTTATTATACCCATTTTTCTTAAAATCACACTCTAATACCCAGAAGTGAACCTGTTTAGCATTATTCGTTTTATAGAAATTAACTATTTCATTAATAAGTTTCTCCATAATACTCGTATCTTCGTACTCTGGCATAAATAAAAGCTCCTGGATTTCAGACTCGCCTTTATCAAACCATTGTTCGACTGGCTCTCCAAAAATTCCTGCAATTACTTTATTTCCTTCTTTAACGACAAAAGTTGGCTGTTCTTCCCTTTTTAAATTTGCCCATGAAAGCCATGCCAAATGATCTTTAAGTGATGGTATAGACATTTTGGCTTCAGCAAATCCACCTGGTTTCAAAGCTTCAAAAACAAATCTTTCTGCAAGTTTGGCATCTTTTGTTGTTTTGACCCTTATGATTTTTTTCATTTGTATAAATATAAAATATAAATTTATTTATAAATCTTTGCATTTATCCATAATGCATCAAATAAAGCATTAAAAGTTTTTACAATTGACTTATCTAAAAATCTTATCGCCCATGTTTCTGATTCTGTAATCGAAATAATTACTATATCATATTGAGTAATTGTTATCTGTGAGTCTATTGCATATTTCTGAAAATCAACCATCCTAAAATCATGCCAACTTTTATAATATTTATGTTTAGATGATTGAAATTCGATAATACCTCTAGATTGATCATTATCAGGAACAATTACTTTTTCTCGAATATATTTATTATTTAATCTTTTAAATGCTTTTTCTGATATATTATTCGCTTTATCAATAATATCTCCTACAATAGCATATCTTTCAAACTTCGTAATTTCTTTTACTTCCTTAGTACCTGCATCTTTAACTTGATCGAGAATTAATTTATAAACTTCTTCAAATCCATTATAGAATTCAGTATTTGCATGTCTTTTTATTTTAAAATCCTGATTTATAAATTCTAATATGTTATCAAGTTTCTTGGAATTATTTACTGCATTTATCTTCATTTTTTCAACGTAATCATAAAGACGTGATATCGAAACAGATCTAAATCTTTTAACTTTTATATCAGTGACTTCAATTATTAATCCTTTTTTGATAAGAGATTCAAGAATTGCGTATACATTTGTTCGTTTTTGATTGACAATCTTTGCTACCTCCGATGCCTTATAGAAGTCTTTTAAACAAATCAAATAAACATCAACCTCACCTTTACTGAGACCTATTTCAAACAATAAATTTTTTGTATTCATGATGATAATATATCACAAGGAAACAACTTTGTCAACACCTTATTGACATTATGTTACTGAGAGAAAATAGAATTTAATGTATTTAGTGCTTATGCTTTAGTTTCTTTGGATCTATCTTTTGCTTTTCCAGATACTTCTCGTATTCAAGGGAAACATCACTATAAAGCACTTCAAATATTGCCCTGTCGCTTTGGACAATATCTTTATTCTTTATATATATCCCATTTGGTTTAACACTTTTAAAAGAAAGAATAACTTTAATATCATTAAAAATATGGATATCAACATTAATAAATTCTTTCTTAGGAGGGATAAATCTAAAGAAATAGATTTTATTATATGTTGGAAGTTTTATATATTCTTTCGCATGGTATAAATTATGCTCTGTACCTGATACTAATTCTTTTTCACACTTTACTTTACCCGAGTTATAGATTTTTTTATATAAACTATTACACCATTCTTTACCAATATACGGATACTTCATCCAGCTTGAATATGAGTAAATTTCCCCTTTTGCATTCATAAGTTCTAGCATCATTTCCCTGCACTCGTTTATCCCCTCAAAATACTTTAATTCAACATCAGCTAAGTGGTTTGAATACAACTTTTTAACATCTTTAAAATTCTCTTCAAGCTTCAAAACATTCCGTCCATATTTCCGTTCTTGTGATTTAACAAATCTCAGAAGGTTTGAAGGTTCTTTTACCTGAATTTTTTTATTATACTTATTAATCCCCCATTCTATTAATCTTTTACTTTTAAGTTCAGCTAAAAATGGGTATATAGTAGTTCTTTTAATTTTGGTTTCTTTAGCAATTTCGGAAACAGTAGATCTACCAAGTTTTAATAAAGCTAGATATATCTTTGTTTCAATTGGGGTTAAACCAACATTTTCTATAATTCTGTCTATATTCATTTAAGTGAATTTTAACAACTATAATGTAGTATTTGTCTAAATAATACAACTTTTTTATTAAATCTACTATATTAAGCATAGCTATTGAAATCAGAGATATATTCTTTTGGGAAAATTCCACTAAGACATTCCCTCTCTTTTACGATACTCTTCAACATCTCTTAACATCCTACTTAGGAATATAATAGTTTCTATAGGGAATAAATTTTTTCTTGCATATAAAAATTGGGCTTCAAGCGCATGATACTCAATATCCCAAGCATAATGAGCGGACTACATCATCTCTATCAACAGTACTACCTTCAGGATACTCTGGATGATCTTTCCTATATCTTCTGTGATCAGCTTCTTCAACTGCAGCAAGTCTATAAAATCCCTTAATTGTTCCTACATATGTAATTTGCAAAGCTTTATTCATATTACCTATTATATAAGCCCAACCAAATTTTACTACAGCATTAGCGAATTCTTCAAAACCAATATCAGAAAAGTAAATACAGTTATCCTTAAAACTATGTACGATATATCTTCCTCTAAGCATTTCTTTGTGTTGTATAACTGCAATTTTTGGTAAATCATTAAGTTCATATTCTTCAATAAAAACAGTAGAAAATGTAATTATAGCTTGAGCTGCTATACGAATATTCCTTTCTTAAATTGAAAACAATCTTCGGTTTTCCCTTAATATAGATTCAAGCACATCAAGCTCTATTCCCATATCCATAACAACTGCAGTACCACCCCAAGTAACTTCATATTGATGAGATAAATCAATATCTTCGGACATTCTTATATTGGTCTAACAATATTTATAATATTTAGAAAGCAATTATATATTAGCTTTATTACATCCAAAATCCTCAAAAATAGTATACTTACTTAAAACTTCTTACAATTTCACATTTATAATCATAAATACTTCTATTTATTCTATGTTTAGTATCGAATTGGAATACTTACCATTATAATCTCACTTCCATCTATCATTGATGTATCGAAAAACTCAATAGTACCTCTACCACTTACGGCAGGAGGTGTCCAAGTTACAGTATCCTCAAACGCATCGAGTTCTTCTTTATATCCTCCTTCAGTCATATAATTTCCTGTATATAAAGTATTACCTGCCTCATCTTTTATTCTTACTGAGAACTGCGCTTCAAAAATTCTACCTCTCCCTTTTATAGTAAAACTTGTATCCAACCTTTCATTTGTACAAGGCTTGGTTACAATGAATTCATTATCAGATGATACATTCCTGCATAAATCTTCATCATCTGAAGCATCATCAGCTTCCTCTTCAATCTCTAAATCTCCAATTTTTTCGTCTCCATTCAGATCCTTTTTTAACTCAACCTCAGCTGACTTTACTAAATCTTTAAGATCTAATATAGTATTTTCTTTTTCAGATCCTTGAGACTGTAAATCAGATACTTGGACTTCATATATTTCTGTATCTTTTGTATATTTTGAATACAGATAAATATTTATTCCAATAGATATAACTGATGTAAGAAACAATAAACCAATTACTAATATTGGCAGTAACTTTTTCATATAATAATATTAAAATTTAAAATAATATTATTTATCTTTTGGATATACTTTCTTCCCTTCCTTATCTTTTATTTCAATTGCTGAAACTGGACAAGATTCTGCTGCTTTTAATATAACTTCATCATCATCGTTTTTTCCCTTTATTACATCTGCTTTATTATTTGTATCTAATTTAAATGTTTTTGATGCAGTTGCAACACAAGTTCCGCATCCAATACATTTTTCTTTATCTACTATTACTTTATATTTCTTAGCCATTTAAACATTTCTTAAAATATAAAATACCTACGTAAATTTAATATGCATATCTGCTTTCAGGAGTTTCTCCGGATGTTTTCTTTTTTGCTGTTTCTCTCCTTAATAAATTTTTCTTTTTCAAGTTAACACCTCTTTTTAATAATATCGATATGAATATGAAAGACATCAAAACAATAATACATATAATAGTAATAATGGTTACTTTTGGCAAATCAGCCGTAATAAATGCTATTAACGCACAAACAAAAACTGCCATCCATTCTACTAAGGTTACTTGCGCTATACTCAGTCCTAATTTAATTAGTCTATGATGAAGATGGGTATCATCCCCAATTGTTGTTACATGAAAAATATCAAAAATACTTCTAAGACCTTCCTTGTTTATTCTACCAATCATAACCCATATCATATCTAAAATAGGAATCATAAGTACAATTACTGATGTAGATACTTTTACTCCTCCAAGTATAGAAAGTACTGCAATAAGAAAACCGTAAACAATATCTCCTGTAGTTCCGCTGAATATTTTTGCTGGTGATATATTAAACGGTATAAAACCAAGAATACCTCCTGCTAAAAATACGGATATTAAAGCTGTAATATTATTATCACTTTTTACACTTACTAATAAAATGCTTAAAAAGCTTATAAAAGATACCCCTTCTCCCAAACCATCAATACCAAAAATCCAGTTAATCGCATTGATCATAATTAAAATCCAGATGATAGTAATTAAATCCGCTGGTAAAGCAATAGAATATATTGAACTGCCGATACTAAACGGAAGAACTAAAGACCTCAAATTAATAGAAGTATCAAAGGGACTTTGAATACTATCAATACTTATGCCTCCAGAAACTACAATTAATGATGCTAATATTTGAAAAAATATCTGATGTTTGCTTTTCAAGCCATACCTGTCATCCAAAATTCCGCCAATTGCTAAGACCAATATCCCAAGTATAATAACAACAATTTGTTTATCAATTCCTACAGATATAATTAAAAAGATGAGTGTGGGTATAACGACTGCTAATCCTCCTCCTCTTGGCACAACATTTTTGGTAATTCTAGTCTTTTTTGTTGTATCTGTTGGTTTCCTTAGAGTTGCTGGTAAATCAACAATTTTTAATTTTCTAGCTAAATATCCAACTATAGGCGTTAGAATAAAAGAAGAGACAAAAGCAATTAAAAAGTATGGAAAGTATGTTAAATAAGGTTGTAAAGTTTTTTCGATATAATTAAACAAAAAATTAATTACATAACATTTAAATTTACTAGTTCTTTTACAGCAATAACTTCAAAAACATAAACAATTATTAAAATTATACATATCATACCAGAAAGTTTCTTATTCATATAATATACTTTTTTAAAGTAATTAATATTTAATATACCAAGGATTAGTATTATAAAAGGTATCATGAATAGATATACTTTGGGAAATGTATACCAGCTTTCTTCTGAAATATTATATAAAATAGGTACATATGGTGGTAGCTTGTCATAACTATTTTTTATTAAAATAGTAGTTACTATTGAAGTAAATATCATAAAAACTATTGCTATCCAAACTAATTCGCCTCTCCACAAAGGTAATGCTGTAAAATCTTTTTCTACATCCCTGACTATCCTTTTAAATTTATATATAAATTCAAACTTTGAATGCTTCAATCCTAGATCAATTTGCTTTTGCTTTGTAGATTTATCTCTTAACTTTTTAAGATATACTCCTTTATTAATTAACATTTCTTTTTTTGAAATCGACTAAATAATATTTCTCATAAAATTTTATAATCCCAGCTTTCTGAAATAATTTCCATATGTTGTATTTTATAGGATTTAATAATATTTCAAAAGTTCCTGCATATTTTACAAAATTTTTACTAAAACCAAGTTTATGTTGGGTTGTGTAATAAAATGGGTGATGAGTATTACTTTCGTCTGTAGCTCCAAAGAAATCATATACTTTACAACCTCTATTTTTTGCATCTTTTATACTTTCCCATCTTAACAGATACATAAATTTTAAATTATCATACTTCCTTGTAGAAGCAGAAAACAAAGAAAAAGCATTATGATCATTATTTATAACTATCATACTTCCTAAAATCTCATCTTTGAAACTCGCTTCATATATAGTTGCATGTTTGTTTCCCGAAAATTCACTCCATAAATATGAGAAGTAATCTTCTTGCTGAACATAAAAATATTTCCTTTCTTTTGTTTCAGTGATTAGTTTATAAAATGTTTTTATATGATCTATATCTGAAGGAGAATTGTATTTAGTTATTTTAATATTATTTTTATTAGCATATTTAATATTATATCTTGTAGATTTATTAAACGAAGCTAAAAGATCTTCCTCACTTCTACTTAATTCTAATCTAATAGTAACTCTAGGCTGGACTGCTTCATGTGTACATTTAAATCCTGACTCTAAAAGTTCATTAAATTTTTTACCATTTTCTTCAACTCTCGGATCACAGATTACAGCAAAACAGTTATTAACTTCAGCTAGTTCAACTATACTTTTTTTAAACTCAAATAAAGATTTATTACCATCCCAAATTGGACCTTGTGGTATATATAAAACATTACCAAGAAAACTGAATTTATTTACAGCATAAATAGCAGATAAACTTAGTTTCCCATTATTAACTATACCTATTCTATTATATAGTTTTGATCCCAGTTTATTCCTGAACGTGGCCCATTCCCACATTTGTAGACAAGTAGTTTCCTCTTTATCATTAACAAAGTTTTCATATAGTGTCTTATCTTTACTGTCGATAAAATTTACAATCATAATTACACAAACATATACAAAAATAACTATTAGGTATCTATAACAGGTAGCTGGTAGCTGGTAACTGGTATTTGGTACCTGATACCTGATATCCGATACCTATTCTCTGATCCCTGTTTCATAAATTATATATTTAATAAAGAAAAAATGAAATGCAAATTTAACAAAGTGGTTGTTTATTTTTAGTATTTTTGTTATACTTAAATATTGAATTTGTTGTCTGTAATAAAGAGATGGGCTTATGCCCATTTTTTTGTATAATAGATATAACTAAATTATTTGTTATTTATATAATAATGGCAGTATTAAGTGATTTTTTAGCAGCTGTTAATCAAATTGCAGCTGAAAGAGGCATAAATCCTGACGAAGTTTTAGAAGCAGTACAAGCTGCAATAAGAACTGGATACAAAAAAAATTACGATACCGGTGAATCTCTTATTATAGATATAGATAAAAAGTTAGGCACTGTAAAAGTTTATGCTGATAAAAAAGTTGTTGATAAAGTAAGCGATCCTGCAACACAAATCGCCTTAGAAGATGCTTGTATGATTGAACCCAAATTAAAAATTGGAGATCATTTAGAAGTTGATGTAACTCCTGAAGGAGATTTTGGGAGAATTGCTGTTCAAGCTGCAAAGCAGGTAATTCTTCAGAAAATAAGAGAATCCGAAAAAGAAGCTGTTATGAAAGAATTTAAAGACAAAATAGGAACAATTGAGAACGGTATTATCCAAAGAATGGATGGAGACAACGTTATTGTTGAAATACACAAAGCAATAGCAATTATGCCCGCTGAAGATAGATTACCGAAAGAATTTTATAGAAGCGGAATGAGATTAAAGTTTTTACTGAAAAAAATACAAAGAACTGTAAGTGGTAAACAGCTAATAGTATCTAGAAATGACCCCAAATTTTTAGTAGAACTATTTGGAATTGAAGTACCAGAGATACGTTCGGAAAGCATAGAAATAGTCGTAATAGCAAGAGAAGCTGGTTCCCGTAGTAAAGTTGCAGTTGTATCAAATCAAGAAGGTATTGATCCAATTGGAGCCTGCGTCGGCCAAAAAGGTATCAGGATAGATAATATAACAGATGAATTAAAAGGAGAAAAAATCGATATCATTCTATGGGATCAAAATATAGATACATTCATAATGAATTCTTTAAGTCCTGCTCAAGTTTCTAAAATTAAATTGAATAAAAAGGAAAAATCAGCTAAAGTGATAGTACCTGATGATCAACTTTCTTTAGCAATTGGCAAAGAAGGCCAGAATGTAAGATTAGCTGCTAAGTTAACAGGATGGAAAATAGACATCGAAGGAGAAAGTGAGACAAAAGAAGCTAAATCTAAAGTAAAAAAATCAAAAGCGCTTAAAAAAATAAAAGATAAAGAAAAGGGAAAAAAGAATAAGATAAAAGTAAAAGATAAAGTTACAAAAGAAGAAAAAAACAAAACTAAAGAAAAAAAGGGTACTACTCTTAAAGATTCAAAGAAATTACCCAAAAAGAAAAAATCTAAAAAAGAAACTAAGAAGAAAACAGACAAACCTGAAAATAAAGAAGATAATTTAAATAGTAAAAAGGCTGAAAAAGAAGTTACTTTAAAAAAAACTAAAGAAATTACTAAAGGTAATAATCGTGAAAAAGAGGAATTGGATGGGAAAAGCGAAAAAGAACCTTTAAAAGTTGAAAGTGAAAAAGAATAAATCTTAATAAGTAATTTAACATTATCTAACCTTGAAAGATAGAAAAAGCCTTAAAAAACATATACCTATGCGTATGTGTATTGTCACCCACGAAAAGAAATCCAAAAGTGAACTTATTCGGTTGGTAAAAATTGATAATACGGTTAAAGTTGATCCTAAAGGTAAAGAACGAGGTAGAGGTGCAAATATTTCTATGGATATAAATATATTTGAGCAGTCTGTAAAAAAACATTTAATTGAAAAAGCTTTAAAATTGGGAAGAAATCTAACTGAAAAAGAGATAAATAAATTAAGAATTGATTTTACCAAAGCAATTGACGAAAAAAAGTTTAGAAAAGGGAATAAGCCTGTTACGATTAAAATTGATAAAGATACTTTTAAAAAGGTAATCAGCAATAAGATTAAAAAATAAAATTGTTTATATTTTTTAATCAAGACAAAGAATTATTAAAGGCAGAACTTAAATTTCTTAGGGAACGAAAGAAATTTGTAGTCTGATCTAATCCCGATAAGTCTAAGTTTGACGAAGACGATACCGGGATAACGGTTAAAATAATGCTCTTTCAAAAACTAAATGCCCTGTAAAACTTCGTTTCACTCAGTTCACAGGGCAACAATCCCGCTCAACGGGATAACGATTATACTTTGGCTCTTTAAAATATACTACTTGCCCCGTACAACTCACTCTGTTCGTTTACGGGGCATAAGAAAATCTAATACTCATTCTTCGAAAAGATTTTCTAATGGCCCAATCGTCCTCAATGAGGACTGTGGTTTTTCGAATGAAGTAAAGAAAAATCACTAGCCGAATTAGTCCCGCTTTGCGGGATAACGGTTAAGAAAAGATATTTGAAAATTATAAAGTAGTCTACCTACGCTACAAGCCAGAGGCAGTCCACCTTTTCGCCATAGGCGAACTGCCTCTGGCATGTGGTGGAAAGCTACGGTGGACGTAAGAAAACTAACATTTTTACTTCATTACATTCGTAAAAATGAGCTTCTCTAACGGCTTGCCCTGAGTTTATCGAAGGGCCCCATCGTCTAACGGTTAGGACGCAAGATTCTCAATCTTGCAATCCGAGTTCGATTCTCGGTGGGGTCACGTAAAATCAGCGCGAGTTACGAGTGCTAGATTTTACGATGACCACGTGGTGAGCAAAGCGAACTTTACCTGGTCACATATCTTAATCACGCTGATCACGTGACCTTTGGTCAATAATTTAAAAATTTAAAATTCCCAGAAGACATAGTTTAAATTTTTATATACTATTATGTTTTACTATGTCTATATCCTTCTAAGCCCAAAAGATAATAACCTCTACATCGAATTTACTACTAATCTTAAAAATAGAATCAAAGATCATAATAATGGTAGGAATATTTCAACTAAAAATAGAAGACCTCTAAAACTTATTTACTTTGAAGGTTATTTAAATAAGAAAGATACTCTGGGAAGAGAAAAGTTTTTGAAATCTGGAAGTGGGCATTGATACCTTAAGAAACAAATGAAAGATTATTTTAAAAATATCAAGATCTCAGCTTATTAGTAAACATCTTGGTCATAAGCTTTTTAATGCATAAGATTCTTTCAGCCATTTAAGAAGCTCTTCATCAACCTCCTCTTTATTTTGGATATACAGACATACTTTGTAATTCTTGCTGGATAGAGGAAAATTATTAAATATTCTTGGACTATTAATTTTACGATTGAGTGAAAATCGTACTTCTAATTTATCTTTTTTTGGTAAAAGAGCAATAAAGTCATAATTTCCAAACCAATGAATACAGCATGGCAGTGAGATTTCCTTGCACTTTCCAACCTTCTTGTTAATGACATTAAATAGATATTTATAAACTTCTTTTGCGAGATACTTATTTTTGAAATGTTGTTCAATTGGAAATACTTTACAACTGTGCATTTGGTTTTTCTTTTGGAATACTCTCTTACATTTTGGACATGTCCAATTATTCATACAATTAGTTTATCAAAATGATAAATATCAAGCAAAATTGTGAAACCTAATATGAGTTAGCCTATTGTTATCGAAGCATCATTTATATATGATATAATCTCCCAAATAAAATTTTTAAAGTATTTAGTCATGGGCAACACTATTAAAGCTAGAGATATTAACGGAAATTCTCATTCTTATAATAAAGATGAATTTGGTATTACTGTTTCTGCTTATGGTTTAGCAACAGATAGCAAAAAATTACTTTTAATAAGAGAGAAAGTTTCAAAAAAACTGAGTTTACCAGGCGGAGAGATTAATTTTGAAGAAGATATTATTGAAGGGTTAAAGAGAGAATTTAAAGAGGAAACTTCCTTAGAAGTATTAGAAACTAAAATAATTGACGCAGGGACTGATTTATTTAACCATCCTACACTAGGACTAGTAAAAAGTTATTTACTATTTTATTGTGTTGTATTGAAAGATTATAAAATTATGAATACCTATGAACCAGATGTAAGTTGGGTTGATTGGGTTCTATTCAAGACATTAGATTTCACTCAAATTCATTCAATATTTCATAATGTTATAAAAAGTGAATGTCTAAAGAAAAAAGTATCCCTATTTTAGTTGATGTATAATTAAGAAGTGGGAGTTTGAAAATGAGAAAGGGAAAGTTTATTTTAAAAATTCTAATTCTTAATAATTGTTTCTACGAAGTTTTCTCGACGCAATGTGATTATTGACTTATAAGATTGGGATATTTACAATAATTACAAATTTTATTTGTTTTGATTTGCAATTTTGTAGAATTTGTTACCTTTACATAACTTCTTTATCTCACTGACATTTTTAAACCCAACCTTTTTTAGAGAAATCTTAAAATATAGAGTAAATATTAAATCATCTATATAATCTTTTAGTTCTCTCTGTTTTGTAAAATCAATTATTTCAAAGGATTTTAGTTGGGATAAACTAGTATCACTCTTCTTTAACAAATTATCCTTACTGAATTCATGATTAATTACTTTTTGAACTAATCCCATTGATTTTTTTATTCTACATTTAATAATTTTATCATTCTTTTTTAATTTTACATAATTTCCTTTTACCTCAACAAGGTCAAATTTTTGTATTAGAACATCAGAGAAGTCCACTAGATCAGAAAGAATAATATCCTCTAATCCAAGCATTTCTTCTGTTCTTTTGATAATTTCTTTTTTGATAAAACAATTTGTTTCAGAAATCTTAGGTATACGTATAAATTCTTTTATTGTTTTAATTCCAATTAAAATATCTTTCTCATTTTCATTTCTGAAAAGGCTATCAAGAATTTTAACAGAAATTGACGAATTAAGTACCGATAATAAATAAAGCATTTCATTCCTATTGTTTGATGATATTAGAACACTATTATAATCTATCATTATTTTATCTTCAGTAAATCTGAATTTATCATAATTGATATATCTCCACACGATTTTACATTTTTGTTTATATACTTCCTCTCCTTGACTTCCAAAAGGAAAATCTAATAAATCTTCACTAATGAAATTTTTACTAGCATAAGTTGAATATCCGTTTTTCTTATATTCAGCTAGTGAATAATAATTTTTATAATTAGTGGGTTGTCCTATTGAAACCTTATTTTTTGGATATTTTAGGCCTCTATCAAAGTAAAACTTGCTTTTAAAATGAAGTTTAGCAAATACATGTTCGTAGTATAGAGACATATCATTTGTATTTCCCTTATAATTATCATAAAAATCTAAAAATAGCCTTCCCTGTTTTATAAAATTCCAATTGTTTACACTTTGCAGGAGTTTACCTTGTAGTATTTTTTTCCTACTTATTTTCTTACCTTGATTTATATTTTTTAAACATTCTATTATCTCATCATCAGGATCTTTGTAATGAACAATATCTATTGTATGAGTTGGAGAAGGTATTCTTCTGTTTAAAACAATAATTAAACTAGATGTTGCTATTGGTCTATTCTGTTTAATTCCCCTACCAATAAACATTTTCCCGCTAAAAGTAATGATTTTTTCAATAGAAACAAATTTAGATATATGATAGCGAAGTACATCAAGATCTCCTGCATATAAAATTGTTTGAGGGATTATATAACAAAGCCTTCCATTATCCTTTAATAGTGCAAGTCCTAAAGCTATAAAAAAAGCATAAAGATTAGGATTAGGAGCATATTTTTTACGACTAGTTGGAATACTATGAAGGTTAACTCCATAGATATTACTCAGCTTTATCTTCTTTTCCTTCATCAGTTGAAAAAACAATACCTTTTGTTTTGAGCATGCCTTAAATGATATGTAAGGCGGATTCCCAATTACAAAATCAAAACGTCTTCGTGGAATTCTTTTTGTGTTTTCCAAGCTCTTTTTCATTTCTTCTAAATCACTTTCATCACGAACATAACTCAAATAACCTAAATCTATTTTATCCTTATAAAAAGCAATTTGCCCGTTGTTCTTTTGGGATTCAATATCTATATCATTTATCGTATTTCTCAAGGAAGTATTCATAAACTCAGCTACACTATCTTTTGTCTTAAATACCTTTATCTTTTTATCAATGGGATTATTATATTTTTCTGTAATGATAAGTGGCAACATTCTCATTAGTATACTCATTTCTGCAAGATATAAAGGAAACTCGGCAATATCTAATCCAAAAACATTGTTATTTACCAACGATTCTATCTGTTTTGAGGATTCCTCTGACCCGTCAGGAACTGAGTTTATCAATCTATCTGTAGCACTATACAAAAAAGTTCCACTTCCACAAGAGGGATCAATAATTGAAAGGTAGTCGTTATCTGGTTCGTTGTTTAGTCTTTTCCTAATATTCTCTTTACTATAGCCAACTTGATCAAGCATAAAATTCACAATAGAGGGATCAGTAAAATATTGCCCTTTTTTAGTATCTTCATACAACTCCTTCAAATAATTTTCATAAATATAGCCGAAAATATCGTTTTTTACATTAGCAAAATTATATTTTTTGATAAAAACAAAAATATCCAACCATGGAGATACATCTCTTAATTGATTTTTTGGTTTGAAAAATAATTCTTGAAGTTTTGCTTTTATAAATTCTTGTTCTTTTGAAAAAGGTCTGTATATATTTTGAGAAATATTATTAGAAATTCCATCAATTATTCCTAATATCTTTCCGTACTGTTCTGACTTTAAACAAGAATAGATTCCATTTACTCTTTTTTCAAATTCCTTACTAAATCGATAGAACTCGTTATCAACTAATGTTTTATAAAGAATAAATTGAATAATATATGCATAAGTAATTTCAACAGCTTTCTTTTCTCTATCATCATTTTCGATTTCTTTCAAATATCCCTCAAGTCTCAGTTTGTTTTTAAAACTTCTTATTAGTTTTGTTATATCGTCAAAAAAGATTTCTCTATTTTGTTCAACCTCAAATCTTTCAAATTCTTTTAAAAGCGAAGCTTGTCCTACTTGTTCAAAAAAGGATAAGTAATAATGTTCAGGTTTAATATATTCTTTCCAAAATTCAAGAAATTCTTCTGTATTATCTAATATATTATCTTTTGTGAATTTTCTATAAATATTATTATTATAAAATCTCCATTCATTCCCATCGGTTAAAATACCATACTTTTTATCTAAATCAGCCTGATATTTAAAAAGTTGTTTAATCCCTTTCTTAATATTACAATATTGTTCAACCTCAACTGGAATTACTATATCCGATGAAATATACATGACAAAATCAGCTTGTCTACTTTCTTTAGTTTTTTTCTCATATATAAACTCATTCTTGCGACTTTCTAACTTTGTACTAAGATTTCCTTTCTTTAAATTAAAAATTTCATCACATAGAAGTATCTGTTTCACAAAATCCTGAACTCCAGAACCTACCTCCTGTGTTCTATATTCTTCTTTTTCTTTTTCCCACAAATTTTTTAGTCTTAGTAACTCTTTTTTCAATTCTATATATTCCTAAATACTTTAATGAAAACATTATACAAACTGTCTGTTACGATGTAAATTTACATACTATTATATCTTTAACAATACTAATCTTCCTCAGTCCTAATACCATGCTTCTGCTTATAATACTCAAATAAAGCTTTTCCCATACTAACAAAGCTAAACAAAACTTCTAAATACTCTTTATACGATAGTCTGATTCCGAGTTTTTTTGAAAAGTATTATTTGATTTTTCTTACTAGTTGTTTTGCAGTCATTTAATCATAAAACTACTAAATCTTTTTTATAGAAGCGCTTTTAGTAAGAAAGGAAATAATTTTATTAGCTCTATCATATAAATCGTCGTAAGTTAATACTTCAATATTGCTAAACTGACGATTAAGTTTATGGATATCGCTTTGAACATCTCTAAGAAGTATGCGTTTACTCATAATAATTATACCTCTAGGATAACGTACTCCTTCAAAACCTAATAAACTTGAGTTTTGCTCTTTTACTAATTCAAAATGATTTTCATACTTTTCAATATATTTAATAACCTGATGAAGAGCTCTACCAAATACGGTTGTATATCCATAATCGATTCTGGGATCTGGCTGATTTCGTTTCTTATACTCTTTTACAGGCTCGATAATTCTGTCATTTGGACTTTTCAATTCTGCAATATCAAAAACCAAATTGAATCTTTTTATTAGAAAATCAAACTCACAACCGAATCCTGGATTAAATTTCTGTTGTGTAGATACATAATCTAACCCAAAAAACCAACTTCGATCAATACCCTTTTTCCCTAAAAAGTTTTGCATATCTGTCTCGGTTGTGCTTTTATCATCAATAAGACTTCGAAATTGTATTAAATCCTTTTTGTATTGTACGAGAAGTTTTGGAGAATATCTAGTATTTAATAATCTCTTATAGTTTTCGTAATCAATTACTACAGCCTTATTTTCGGTTACAGCAGATATAATTTCATTTAATTTATCTTTGTCATTAATATTTTTTATCTTATCTACAAAATTGCTATATATTTCTAATTCAGATGCAGTTTTCCCTTCAAGAACTTTTGCGTATTCAGATTCTAATTTATGTCCATCCAGAGCAAGTTGCTTTGAAAGATAATCGTATAACACTTTCACAGGGTAGTTAAACTTTGAGGGATTATCAAGGATGATTTTCTTTTCAAGTTTCCAAATCCCTTGAATTTCTTTATACTTATATAGAGTTATATTTGTTAGTTTATTGGTAGCATTATCTTGTTTGTTTACATGAAAAGAACTAACAAAGATTTTAGTTCGTGGAGCATCTTTTATTATTTCAATCTTTCCGTTCTTAAAACCTTTAGCAATTGCTCTCAGATCGTATTCACTTTTTTCTACTCCCCCCTTACTATTAAGATCTTCTTCAATAGTTTGTTCAACTTGATCGAGTAGATCATTACTTGGTAGATCTATTCCTCCTCCTGTATTTAATTGTTTTAATAGTTCCTCATCTATTATTCTAGGTATGTTCATAATTGTATAAGTGGATTATACAATTATACCTCGATTGATATTTTCTGTCATATTAGTAATTCTTAATAAACCAGCTATTATTAACGAATACTGGTTCAACACCCATCCCAGTGGTGTCACCATATCCAACAACTCTCCAAGAACCTTTTTAACCTCGAACTCTTCACAACTATAAGTTCAGGACGAAAAGCTCCTTTATACATCTGAACCATCTTTATAACATCAAATATACTACGGCATCC
>Ga0315294_10002096_pt1 | contig 21805 bp, 16 predicted proteins | sample YL17G13_40_MG_FD_203626 | JGI IMG/M metagenome (GOLD analysis project Ga0315294, IMG submission 203626) | Sediment microbial communities from Yellowstone Lake, YNP, Wyoming, USA - YL17G13_40 | ecosystem: Environmental > Aquatic > Freshwater > Lake > Sediment | place: USA: Wyoming | collected...
TTATTGAAAATGAATATATTAACAATTGACATAACATCATAATAAGAATGAATCCAAACACAATCTTCACACCATTTAAAATAATTAGGAACATCTGAATTATTTTTATTATTACTAGTTATATAATGATATAACTCAAATATATTTAATTTTTTCAACCATTCAACATGAATATTATTTTCTAAATTTAGTAATAATCTGTTATTTAAAATATCAATAACACTTTTAGGAAGTGTAGATTTTAATTCATTTGAAATTAATAATATTTCATCTTCTGTTATATCATAATTAAATGATTTAAGTTTATCAATTATATCATTGATAGTCTTACCACAAAACAATAAAGTAATAATAAAATTTTTAAATGGTACTTTATTCATAAACATGTCCATACTAATATTATATAACAAAATATACATTATGTAATTATTTTTAAATTTAATTGTATAATATTTAAAAATATGTTATATTTAATTATAACAGAAATTATATAAATTATCAGAAAGGTAAACAATGAATACTCAAACAAAAATTGCTGGATCTTTTTTGAATAAGATGTTAACAGTAGGAGCTGGAGCTGCTATTGCTACTCCAGCTGCTGCTATAATAGGACATAAACTTGGCTACCAATCAGGTGCTAGAAAGGCAAGTAATGAAATGGCTACACAATTTGATATTGCAAATCAAGAGGAAAATTCTCAAATTGCAAATGAATTTTTTAATCGTGGAGTTAGAGCTGCTTCTGAAATACCAAAAGAAGCAATGGAATGCTATTATGAAGGGTTTAATGATGAACTTGAAAAGATTGGCGCTGGAGTACCTAAGTGGATGAAGGAAATGATGCCAAGTCTAAAAAAAGCATTAACTACTGGATATAAAGCAATTAAAGGCGCTCCAGGACAGGCTATAAAAGGAACTAAAGAATCTTTTAAAGCAATGTATGGAAAAGGCCCAGGAAGTATTAGTTCTGCATTAAAAAAACCAGAATCGCTTAAAAACTCTTATAGTTGGGGAACTCCAGAAAAAAAACAATTTAAACCAGTAATAAAAGCTGTTGTTAAATCACTTCCTGCAATAGCAATCCAAGGCGCTGCAGCAACTGGTGCAGCATATGGAGGAGTTAAAGGAGTTAAAGCATTAACTGGTCATAAAAAAGAAGCTGGAATAAAAGAAGCTGGAGCGAAAGAAATATATCAAGCAGTTAAAGGTGCTGTTAAAGGCGTCGCCAAAGCAGGATATAAAGGAACCAAAGAATCTTTTAAAGCAGCTTATGGAAAAGGTCCAGGAAGTATTAGTTCTGCATTAAAAAAACAACCAGCATCATTTAAAAATCCTTATAGTTGGGGATCTCCAGAAAAAAAACTATCATTACTTTCAGCAGTTAAAAAAGCAACCCCTGCAGTTGGATTAACACTTGCTGGAGGAGGCGCAGCTGCATATGGCGGAGTTAAAGGTGTCCAAGCTTTAACTGGTCATAAAAAAACAGCAGAACTAAATCAAACTAACAATCCTCAAATTCCAACAGGAACTGGAGCTGAACGTCGTTGTTAAAAATGTTATTTTAATAATTATTATGTAATAACAATTATAGAAGATTTTTAAAGAGAGAATTAGATTCGTCTGATTCTCTTTTTTTTTATTTATTACCAAAAAAAGGAGATGCATGTGGGATTAGAAAATTATTGTAATAAAAAGAAACACTATATTTTTTTTCATGATGATATGGATGGCATATACACATCAGCCATATTTATTAAATCTTTTATTGAGAATGACACTAAAAATTTTCCAATCAAATTATGTCCTGTCAAAACATCAATGAGAGGAATTAAATTTAATTCATTTATTAAAGAAATCTGTTTAAAAAATATAAATCCAAATATTATAATCATTGATTACCAATACAACGATTTATGTAATATATGGATTGATCATCATCAAAACAAAGAGTTCACCGATAAAACAACTAATGAATTAATAGAAATATATAATAAAAAACATATTATATACTCAATAGGTGAAAAATCCGCAACACGAGTTTTATATAATTATATAATAAAAAATCAATCAAATAAATTAGATGTAATCAACAATTTTATTGATGATATTAATATTATAGATATGATTGATTCTGCAAATTATACTAATGTAAATTCTGTTTTCAATAGTTTACATCCATTAATGATTTTAAGAGCATACCTTGAAAATATGAAATTATATATTGATAATACATATTGTCGTATAGTTGAAAATATAGTTAAATATGATTTTGATATTGATGATCTATTATTTTCGATGAATATAGATAATTCAGAAGTTTTAAATTTAAAAAAAAGAGCTTTAAAAATTGAAAAAAATATAGTTAAAAATATTAATGTAGGAATAATATACTGTAATTCATTATATGAATATCCTAGATATTCTGAATTTTTTGTCAATCAAGACCTTCCTTATTCTATTAGAATTATAAATCATGGAGAAGAATCTATTCATTGTGAAATAGGAGCTAATCCATGGGTTGAATTTAGATACGATCTTAATATTGGTAAATTTCTTTCAAACCTTTCATATCCTATATCAGGAGGTGGGCATAAAAAAGTTGGAGGAGCAATATTGGAAATTGGTGATTTAGATAAATTTTTAAATCAAATAACAACTTATATAAATGAAGGAGAAGATATTAGTATGGAAAAATATGCAGTTGACAAAGAAGATTCAGTTGAAAAAAAAGCTAATGAAATAGTTAAACAAGCATCGTTAGAAAATAAAGAAATCACTATTGATGACGCACGTGAACAGGTTGTTAAAAAAATAGATAAAAAGGAGACTGGAGATGTTCAAGGATAATAGTAATTTCGACATTCAATACTTTATGAATTCATCAATAGATGAAATTGATGAAATCATTGCGAATAAAGATAAACATATAAGAAGAATGAATATACCTAAAAGTGACGGATCGTTAAGAAGTATAATTGCTCCTGATAACAAATTAAAATATATACAAAAAAGTATTTATTGGAAATTTCTAAAAAAATATAAACCAAGCGATGCAGCTCATGGATTTGTTAATAAGAGGGGCATTGTAACAAACGCAAGATTGCACGTAGGAGCAATGTCTTTAGGAAAGATAGATATAAAAAATTTTTTTGATTCAATATCTCAAGATCATTTAAAAAATTGTCTTTTTGGAAACAAAGTAATTTGTAGGTTTTGTAAATTTTATGATAGAATGCTTGAAAATGGATGCAATCCGTCATTGTATCATAATAAATTAAAAGATTATGAATTTAAATGCGAAGAAATTAAAGCCGTATTTATTCCTGAATATTGTATTGAAACAGGATATCAATCATTAATGACACGAGTAATTGATATCTGTACTTATAATGGATTTTGCGCTCAAGGATTTCCAACATCACCAATTCTTGCAAACCTCATTATGAGAGGTTTTGATAAAAAATTACTTGAACATTGTGAAAAAAATAATATAGTATACACCAGATACGCTGATGACTTAACTTTTTCCAGTAAAACTATTAATAAAATCGAACTTGAAAAACAAGTAAAAAATTTAGCATATCAACAATTGTGGGCTTACAAACTGCGACCCAATAAGAAAAAAACTAAATTTAAATCTAAATCTGGAAGACTCAAAACATGCGGAATAATAGTTAATGTAAAAACATCAGTCCCCAGATACGATGTAAGAATTTTTAGAGCAAAAGTTCATAATGCAACAAAAAAAAATCCAGATCAAACTACTAAAAAAATGTTAAGAAAATTAAAAGGATGGGCATCATACTTAATGTCTATTGATGCTTATCAAGGTAAAAAATATATGGAAAAATTAAAACAGTTTGAAAAAGAAAAATTTGGCCTTAAGACAAAGGGGGCCAAATGATTTTTGAAATATATACAGACGGAGCATGTTCTGGAAACAGATTAAATAGCGAATGCAAAGGAGGATACGGATATATAATTATATTAAATTATAGAAAAATTATGAAAGGTGGTGGATTCCGTATCAATGTAACAAATAATCAAATGGAATTGATTGCAGTAATAGGAAGTTTATTACGATTAAAAAAATTTTTACGGTCATCACAATCATTAATAAAAGATCATGATTGCATTATTAATAGCGATTCTCAGTATGTAACTGAAAATTGGAATGATTATATTATAGAATGGGCAAATAATGGTTGGAGAAAATCCAATGGAAAAGCTTTATTAAATAAAAAATTGTGGAAAAAAATATATTCATTAGTTTTAGAATTTAAAACTGTTAAATTTAAATGGGTTGAAGGTCATGGGGATGATAAAAATAATCAAGAAGCTGATCGTATAGCAAAAGATTTCATTAAAAGAAGTCCACATGAATAAAAGTGATTACAAAACTCCTAATGCTAAAAAAATAATTAAACACGTAAAAAAAATTACCGATACTATATTTGATTTGGCAGATGCTATTGTTGATAATAGCAACACCATTTCAAATGAAGTAAAAGAAATTAAAAATATAAAAAAAGAATTCAGAAGAAAGAATCTTAGTAAAAGTAAAGATTCTAAGTTGGGTGAATCGCCCAACTAAGTAGGTAATTAGTTCATTGTTCCACTTTAGTTTAAAGTGGAACAATTTCTATTACCTGCCTGTTCACGAACTTTTTATAAAAGTTCGTGCAGGGCCATACAGGTTAAGATCCCTGTCTGGCCCCGACCCCAGCCAGGTATTGTCTGATAATTCTTACTCTCGTATTCGACACGGGAGTTTTTTTTAGCTATTTACCAATAGCAATTTTAATTTGTTCAAGATTTTGTATAACTTCAGTTATTCCATCAATAGCTTTTTTAGTAGCAGACTCATTAATCATTGTTAATCCCATGCGAGATGCAATTAGATATTTAGATAATTCGTTGACAACTTTTTCCATTTCATCAATATTATCAACATAATCTATTAAACTATCTTTATTAATAAAATTAAGAGACAGAACAACATCAACAGCATCAGGACTTGCCAATTCACTAGCTTCTTTTACTAAATTTAATTTTATTTTATCAGATATCTGCGAAAACAAACTATCAATATTAGCTTTTTTTTCTATTGATTTAAATGAATCAGGATTAATATAATCATCATTAACGCCAAAAATTGAAACATCTTTATCAATAATAGAATTATTAGATAATTTTAAAAGAGCAGATGTCATTGCAATCTTTATCATATCATCAGACATTCCCATTATTTTTAATACAGTTTTAGTATGAATAGTCGATAATGGATTTACTAAATGAGCAACCTTTTTTAAAGGATCAAATGCTGTTCCTTTAATTTTATATCCATCATTTGTCGCTTTAATTTTTATTTCATTTATGCCCGAATTTTCATATATTTCTTTTATTGGTAAACTTGGAGTCATAAATCCATTTCTACCGGTTGTAGGAATATTTCTCATACGTTGTGTATTAATAACTATTGAAGATTCAGGAATTAAATAAATATTTTTAACATTACCTAATGCCATTTTGTATATTGGATTTTTAACTGCAGTTACTTTTTGAACTGATATAATATTAGCTGGAATTATAGCTGATTCATTACTGACATATGCATTATTATCATTAATTTTAATTTTTTTAAATTTATCATTAAAAAGAATACATTCATAAGAATTATTAGCTCCATAAATTATAATTAATGACGAACTCACAGGATCACATGAACAAAACGAATTATATCCAATTCCTTGATTCATATCTTTTATATAATTAAAAGATTTGTCAGCTCCATCATTTTTATTTTCAGAAGAAATATTAATAATATCATTATTAGTATTATCTCTAATCATGCCAACTGCCTTTTCAAGAACACCATCTCCTGTCAATGTTTTTAATCCATAAAATCCAATACCTTTTTTATCATAATCTGAAAATTCAGAATATAAATTTCCATCAAGAGAAATAAATATCTGATCTCGTCTATTTTTTATTAATATTTTATCCTTATTTTTTTCTTCATATTTACCTGATAATGGCGCTGCGGTTGCACATTCATTTGAATCATACAAATCACTAGATTTTTTATAATCAAGAACAACTCCAGATATAGGAATCCCATTATTAGAAGATTCGAATCTCCCAATTGCACTATTTCCACTCTCAATAAATTGTTCTAACGATGGTTGTTCATATATTCTTAATTCACATACAGTAGGAGCTATCATTGGTTGTAATTTATTTACATCAAATATTTGAGAATCTATTGTAGTAACAACTTGCTTTGCTTGTATTACATCATTTACATCTAAGACACCAGATTTTTCATTGTTAGGAATAACTTTAGGAGTTTCAAGATCTATAAGATTGGTCATTAAATCTCCTGTATTTTCAACAAATTTTTGACTTATAGTAGGATCACTTTCTAATTGTATAGCAAATTTTTCAAGATCTTCTTTTAATATCTTTTTATTCCATGATGATAATTTAGCAAAAGTTGGATATGAAGCATCGTCAATATTTCCAATAGTATTTGCTCTTTTAGGATATACACCACCAACACTTTTAATAGATTCTAAATTTCCCTGATCTTTATAAATATCTTCAGGTTTGCCAATTTTTTGACTAATTAACAATTTGGTCATATTAATAATATTTGCAGGATAATATTTAATAATATCTTTATCTTGATGTACGAATGTATCAAATGGAGATAATTGATAATTATTAACTATAATAGGAAAATTAATTTGCTTATTATTATAAGACACTACAATGCTTCCCTTAGCATATCCTTTATCTTCATCAATATTATTAACTACGATATCTACATTATATTCTTTAGGAATGTAATTAATCTCTTCAAAAAATTTACTCATTATTTCATCATTCCAATCAGAAATATTATTTGAAAGTTTATAAGTAGAAAGTTTAATAAACTCAGTTTGAGGAATAACAGCATCTTTAATACTAACCATAATTTTTTCCGATACTTTCTTTGTAGAAAATTCTATAACTTTCTACCAATTAAGGTGTATCTCCCCGTAGTGCTCGTAGAAATATTCCACGAGCACCATTATAATCTCGATCCATCACTTGTCCATCAAAGTTACTTTTTATAACTCTATTTCCATTCAAGTTTTCTATTATTTCACCAGTCCATGACACGGTCTTTGATGTATATGCTTCATTAACGTCAATAACAAATTTATGATTATTATTAGCTACAAATTTAATAATCTGTTTAAATTTGTAATGAGATAATGACAGCATATTACGAGCCGTTCTCGAAGATATTTTTCTTTTTGATTTGTCAACCATATCTGACACTTCAAAAGTTGGAAGTAAAATAATATCAAAATTCTTGACTAGAAAATTAGCTGTCTTAAAATGGAGTTCAGAAATTAAATCTTTAATCTTCCATTTTGTTCTACCTATTAAAGATTTAATTCTACATCTTTTAAAGAATAGTTTCTCTTTACTTAAAGACGATAGCAATTTATCAATCTTTAAGCATAAATTAAAAATTCTCTTAAAACATCCTTCTCCAATCTTTCCACAACTATTTTCCGAAAAAAAAGTTATAAATGTTCTTACACCAGGATCGAGAGCAACTACCCTGTTAGCTTGGTTATCGCATATAGAGGGTAATTGAACCTTATGTGGTATACAGACATAATATCTACCATTTTCTTTTGTTAACCTTGAGTCACACCAATTGTCAGGAATATTTTCTGTAAATTTTAATTCACCAATTTTTGAATGGTAAATTCCCAATTCAGAAATTGCACTCTTTGGAATATAGCATGATTGTTTGGTGTCTTTCCTTGACTTATAAGACACATCTTGAAATTCATGCGTGATAGCAAATTTCTTTTTAGCATTCAAAACTGAGGTACATGCATCTTTAATGGCTATTGATTTAATTTGATATGGAATTTTGTTTGACCATTCTGGGAGAGCTTCTAACAGTTCGCCCTTAATAGACATCCAATTTGCTTTAGTCTCTGGGTTTTTTAAATATGCAATAGCTTGATTAAAAGAAAATCTTGCAGCCCCAAACCAGTTTTTAAATATTGACTTTTGATTCTGGTTTGGGTAAATCCGGATCTTCTTCGACTTGCTTTTTATATCTTCTAAGTCCATGCATTCGACATGAAAATACTGTGAGAACGGCGAGTAGATCTTCGGTAAGCTCTCTTTCGGGGGAATGTACCAATTGGTTGAGAACCAGGAGTTCTCCACCATTTTGCTTGATAAGGAACTCGATAAGTTCTGTTCCAAACCTTGCAAGCCTGTCTTTGTAGGCAACCACAATTGTAAGCTTTTCTCTTTGCAAAAGTCGTTCCAGAATGGAGTTAAGCCCTTTTCTTTTGTAGTTAAGTCCAGATCCAATATCCTGGATGATTTCTGCATTATGAAATTGTTCTCGCATAAAGACGACCTGCCTGACCAAATCGTCTCTTTGCTTGATTGAGGATACACGACAGTAGCAAATTGTTGATTGTTTGGATGGCTTTTCATAAGAGTCGATGTCAAACAACCATCTTCCAGAATGGAGTCGTTTTGCTTTAATGTTTCCATTTTCCGCATATTTTCTGATTGTTTTATCACATTGACCATAATATTCCATCGCTTTTCTTAGTGGCACAAATTTCATAATATATCTTTTTCTATAAATATAATAGATTTTTATAAAAAAGTCAATATTTTAATCAACTATTACTTCCTTTGTTATTATTGACAAAGCATTATGTATCAACATTCCTGGATTTCCTCCAACTGTGGGTGGAACAATTCCTGTATAAAAAGCTGTCTGAACAGACACATCAGAAAGAGCTCGTGATATACCATAAGCTATTGCATTTGCCAATGCTTTTGCTCCATCTTCATGTGTAGAACTTTTATCATTTTCAGAAGCATTTGCATTATCATTAATAAATTTTTCAATATCAGAAACTATTGATACTCCAAGAGCTGATTTAGAAAAACGTACAGTTGGCATAAAAAACTCCCATTATAAATATAATAAAATAAATCTAAACAGTTTCAAAAATTGAACTATTATCATTAATAGTTCCTTTTTGGCCATTAACTCCAATTGACGTATAACCTTTATTATCAGCAATTTTTTTAGCATCAGCTTCAAGAATTGGAAGTATCGCCGGATGTATCGGAGCCGGGCCCCCAATAGATGTAACTTGACATAATTGAGTTTTATTATTAATAAAAAAATCAACAAATGGTTTTAAAACAACAGGTTGATCATTAATTTTTAATCCATTCTTAGCTTTAATATCGATTCCTTTTATAGGATCAAGAACAATTGAATTGTTAGATTTTTCATTATCTCCATGAGATATTGTAATAATTCCAATTGAATGAATTGTTAAATTTCCAGAAGTATCAAGAGATACATGCAATCCATTTTTATTAGATTGATTTAAACCAGCCCCAGATGCCCTTATATCAATAGCACCTTTGTCACTTATACCAACCTTCATTCTATTACCAAGTATCGCTGTAGTGGCTCCTGGAGGCACTATACTAAATCCCTCATCCTTAATAACATCATCAACTCTAATATTAACAAAACTATCCCCAGGTTCTCCCATTTCAATAGTAATTCTTGATTTTTTTTGATTTATAACTTTTGATAAAAGTACTTCTTTTCCTTTCTCAACAACAAGAGTATCCATATTTGCTCCAACAAATGGAGCATACGTTCCTTCACATGTAGAAATCCAATCATCAGGATTTTTATTACAAGTAACATATCTTCTATAATTAATTAAATAATCTTCAGGACTAACCATAGTAGATTTTTCATTTATATCATTACCTGCATATAATCCAAATTGTTCTCTTGCATATGAAGCTTTACTATTATGAGAAATAACTCTATGAATATTTTGAGCATATGTATAATGAAGATTTTCTTTAACTCCAAATCCAAAAGGTTTCATGGTTGTATTTATTACATTTCCAGATGCTAATACAACCTGCCCATTATCTGTAGCAATAATGCCTGCTCCAGAATTTTTATTAACAAATCTAAATGTATTATCATCAGGTTCAGAAACAGGATTTTCTATTTTTATAGGAGCGATGGATCTTTCTGAATAAATTCCAATAATTACTTTTTCATGATTAGGAGCTATTCCTATAAATTCATTTTTAGGACCTCCAAAATGAAATTGAACTAATACTTTAACAAATTCTCCAATTTTAAAATTATCTTCCAATCCTGGAGGGTATGATAAAGAACAATATGTTTGACCTATAGATCCTAATGGAGATTTATGAATGGCAACTTCATATGATTCAGTATCATCAAGTTTATTAGTGATAACCCCATCACAAATACATGGTACTACAGTATACGATATTGTATCATTGGAATTAAACATAATTATTTATTTTTTTCCATATTCCCCTGTAATAAGTTGAGTAATTGGATTTCCTACATTAGGATCAATAACACTTTTAAATCCCTGAGTTGTTCCTTCTTCAAGAACTTTTGCTATTCTATTATGTGCTAATCGTGAAATCCAATCTTCGCTTGTTTGAGCCTTTGCGCTTATTCCTGCAGGAGTTAAAAATGGTTCATGTTTAATTTTATCTTTAAAAATATTTATTCTTTTAACTCCTTTATTACTTAAATCTTCAATAATATTATTTGTAATTTTAGTATTTTTTTTGTATATGCCATAATTTTGAGATAAATGATCGCCTTCAGTATTTTCAATATCATCTTCTTTATTATTATTGTTATTATAATATTCTACAGTTGTTAATGGAGCAACATCATAAGGGGCGTATGTACTTGATCCTGGATGTAATATTCTTGTTGTATTCGTTATACCTCTAACAACAGTCTCGATATCTCTTGAATCAAGCTTTCCTTCATTAATATTATTTATTTCTTTTACAAGAAATTTTTGAGCGTCTTTAAATCCTCTATATTTTAAAACATCATGCACACTTGTTGTTCCTGTTGAAATATTATCACCCATAAATACTTTATCACCTTTTTTAACAAGCAGCTCAGTATTAGGATCTATATAATGAACGTCTTCTTTTTTATCATTTTGCAATACAACATCCCATCCGCCAATAGGAGATTTAATAATATTTTTTACTATCCCATCAATACTTGCAAGGGTTGATTTGTTAGGTATATTTGTAGTAAATCTTAAGACTCTTTCCAATACATCAAATGCAGATCCAGTTTTTCCTGCGGCTACAGTTCCTCCTGTATGAAAAGCCTTCATAGCTAATTTTAATGAAGGTTCGGTTATTGTATGAGAGGAAATAATTCCTATATTATCACCTATATTATGTAATTTTCCATCATAATCAGCTCCATAAGAATAACTTGAAAATCCATCACCTGGAGTTGGATCGGTAATAGGTGATTGTACAAATATATTTTTTACTTTATGACTGTTCAATTTATTTACAAGATCACTATTGACAAGATCATTTCTTTTTGCAAGAATTTTTCCATGAGTATCTTTAACGTCTTTTGCCAAATATCTATTAATAATAGATTTCTTATCATCAATATTAAATTCAAAACCAACCGTATCGACAGGATCTTCACTGTTAATTCTTGTTTCATAAATAGAATTAGTAAGATCTTTTGTTAACCATCCCGGCTTAAACGATTGTACTGATTTCTGTATATTTCCACTTCTTGCCCCATGAGCTGCGGCCCAATATTGAGAAGTATTAAGTCCTTCAGAATAAGATTTAGTAATTGGAACAGGAACAGCGGCTCCATCTATATCCGTAACTATTCCAGGCATTAATGCTATAGATGCAAAATTACTTATACCTTTACCTGCTCCTGATTTTAAACCAATACCAACCATAGTGTTTTCATCATAATCAGATTCTAATTTTTTAATACCTTTTGATACCGCTTCATTAAATGACTTAACAATAGAAGAACTATCATCCTTACTAACATTTTTCCATGCATCAGACACTAATTTATCTTTAAATTTTTTATCAATAATGGTATCTGATACTCCTAATGTCAATCCATAAGTTGTAACATAATTATTTCCAACATCTTTAATCTTGTCCGCAAGGGCAAGTGCCTGTTTTCCATTATATTTTTTTACTACGTCACGAATCCATCCTTCGGTATTTTTACTTGTTAATTCTATATTATATTTTTTCATATCATCAGGAACTATAGAATTAATTTCATGCATACCAAATGGAGCCTTTATATTATTAATAGTCACATTGTCACCATAAGTAAATTTATTATTTTTAAAAGACTCACGAGCATCGTCTATATTATTAAAAGATAAATTGGTTTCTTTTCCACCTTTACCTTTTGAGACAAGCCAACTTCCTGCAGTTATATCAAGAGATGGCTTATTAAGAACTGTATCATAACCGGTTTTAAGCATACTGGCAGAGGGTTTCATTAATTCTGCCTCTTGTAAAGCTTTTGACGAAATAGGAACATGTAATTGAAATGTGTCTTGACAAATAATACCATTATTTAACATAAACGTATATGAACCAGGAGCTGTTATATCATACATGGTAAGAAGTTCTTTATTTAATTCTATATTTTTAGCATATACCCATGTAATATTTTTATTATTAACTATTTCAATCCATCTATCATCCGCAATACCTTTAGGCAGTATAGTAATTATTTTAATAGCTGTTGGTCTTGATATACATCCAGAATTTACAGCATCATACATTGAACTATATAAGTTAGGATATTTATTTGATTTTATATGTAACCTGAATTTTATATACATATCATCACTAAAAGGAACCATATCAAGTCTGGCAGCCATTGAAGCGGATGTTTCGCCACCTGTTGCTTGAAATTTTTCAAAAGCTTCTTTTTTATCAGGATTTATAAAATTAAGTTTTTTATCTACAATAGTCTGGGTTGAAAATATAACAGTATACTCAACACATGTATCACGTTCAGAAGAAGTAATTGATGCTGAAATTCCAAGAGTTCGTGAAAGAGTTACTATTTCTTCCGCAAGACGTACAGACGTCGTAGAATACAATAATATATACTGTGATTTTTTACCTTGTGAATGGTTCCATGTAGACGTTCCATCCGTATCTATAAGACCGGATAGAAGGCCAAGACGAAACTCTTCTGAGGTAGACATAAAAAATATAGGAAGATGTTTATTTCTAGCCAAATGACCAATCCAAATTTTAATATTTTGTGCAAGAGAAATACTTGTTTTAGTGTGTTTTGTACTAAAACAATCATAACCCATAAATGAATGAGGAGAATCGATAGAATAAATTCCTATATCTTCTTTCATCATTTTATTAATAGTATTATTAAATATTTTTTTTATTTCTGGATGAACGGTAGCCATACAAATATCAACATTATTAGAAATCCAACCATTACCAATCATAATTCCAATAAAATGTCCAACTTCTCTTGTTAATTCAATTTCATCAATACATTTAATAGTATTTTTTCCAGTTATTAAATTAATATCACTTTTTGAATAATCAATTAATGGAATTTTAAATAATGACGGTATTATATCAAGTTTTCTAAGTTTTGGAATAGCTTTTTTTAATAAATCTCTAGGAGAAATTCTTTCAAGTTCAAATGTAATCATATTAAGTGCTATTGCACTTTGATCACTTGATAATATCAATTCATTTTTATCTGATAATTTTACAATATAATTAGTAAGATTCTTATGAATTGAAAATTGTGTAACAGGAACTTCTAAAAATTTATGAGTCTTACTATCTATTGTAAATATAGATACTCCATCAGGAACTTTATATAATTCATTTCCATTATTTTGAATTTCACATGAATCTTTAATTCTTGGAAAATTCTCAATATTAATGTGAATAATAGACTTATCACCTATTATTACAGGAAGATTATTAAGACATGGCATATTAACCTCCAGCGATTTAAGTAAATAATACATTTGTTTGCTGGAATTAATATACATATTTTCACAATTAATGTCAAGATCTTTTTTAAAAAAAAGTAAACCAAAATCTATTTTATCAAATTGTTCACATAAATCGTTTATTTTTAATGAGATATACAATCCACAAAAAATAGAATCTCCGTCAAAATCACCACCCATGTTTTCTACTACTGTTATGCCAGGAACTTCAATAGATTTGCCATCAGTTAATTTAGGTTTAAATGCAGTCATATTCCATCTATGCAATGTAGGCGCCCTGTTAGCTATAACCAGTCTCTCGTCGCTTACAACCTGTAATGCTCTCTGATATATAGGATCATTATCCTTAATAAGTTTCTGAGCCTCAACGGGCTTATATCCCCACTCAACCATCTTCTTCATAATAAATGGCTGGAAAATTTTCCCAGCCATTATTTTGGGGATTCCCAATTCGTCACCGCCAAGTTCAGGGTTTAATATAATAGTCGATCTTCCAACTAAATCCTGTCTACGTTCAAGAACTTTATCCTGAAAAAAACCTTCCTTAGTTTGTTTAGTGGCGCCTCCGTCAATTTGAGGAATAAATCCTTTCTTATTTTTTACTTTATGCAAATAAGATGTAGGATCACCCATACCGACAACAGCCTTTAAATCATTATACAATGACCCTCTAGCCTCTGCAAGTTGTAAATTTTTTATATCTTCATTATCAATAGATTCATCTAAAGTTGTTTTTAAATTCTTTAATGCACTTGATGTATAAGCGGTTTGTTGATACAAATCATTAATATCAGATACAACAACAGTTCCTTCTGTTCCAATTTGAAATACAGGACGAAATTTTGAAGGAGTAACTAAAACATTCGATATAATATAATCAGAAGGTTTCATATTGTTATCTTTAATCGATTTCAAATAACGAATTTTTTTATGTATCTTATTAAGTTCAGTAGGATTGGTTATTGTTTTTGAATCTTCTTCAGCATTTTTAAGTTCATTTTTTACATTAATACGTTCAAGAAGAAGTTTAACTGCAGGCCCTCCTGATATAGAATTTGGAGACCCAGGCTCAACAATTTTACCATTTGACTTATCTATAAATTTTTTTCCTGTTAAAATATTATCTAAATGAGTAATAGGCATATTTAACAAATTTGCAGTTGCTGAAGTCGTTATAGGATTTAATGTAGGTTCTGGAAGTTTAAAATGAGTAAAATTATTACCATACAAACCTCCTGCTTTTACAGGATCAAATAATCCATCTTTAATGGGAGCAAGGTCTTTTTTACGATATGACAATTCAGGTTTAGTTATTTCTCCACTAGACATCTCAATAATATCTTTGTCTGTCATAGGTTTTAAAGCAAATGTTTTTCCCTTTTGTTCAACATTAATTCCAGCCCCTGACATCATAGCCAACATCTTGTCCCATGCAAATGATTTTTTAGGTGGAGGAAGACTTTGGCCGGTTTCCATAGCTCTCCAATATTCATCATTTTTTTGACCTTTAATCTGAAACATTTCTCTTAAATTTTCATTAGCTCCTCTTGCTAATAGAGCAGCCATTTCCATTCTACCTAAATTTTTTCCTCCTGTTATACCACCAGTAGCAGCCTGCTCATTAGCATCGTAACTATCTTTATATCGAGCTGAAAATTTATGATCAACAATATGTTCAAGTTTTAAAATATGAGCAGTTCCAGTAGCAACAGGATTCAATAACGGTTTTTTAGTTTCAGGATCAACTAAAATATCTTTATCAGACAATCCTTCTTTTTTTAACTCACTAATAATTTTACGAGAATTATCTTCCCCTGAAAAATTATTTATATCATAAGTTTTTCCTGTTTTACTTACTAATTTTCCCACTGCAGCTTCAAGTAATTGAGATGTATTTATTCTATTTGAAACTCCTAAAGGACTCATTGTTAAATCAATTTTTTCTCCAGTTTCCAAATTATAAGGCATCTCATCATCAGGAACAATTTTAGAAATGATATGTTTATTTCCATGTAATCCAGATATTTTATCAGCAACCTTTAACTGCTCTTCAGTCTTTATATTAACAACTACATTATTTCCACTTTTAGTAACTTTTTTTACAACTCCTATTACATCTTTATCCCATAGCAAAGCATTATTAGACATATCTCTTTTTAATTGCTTGTCAAGCCTTCCTAAAATTATATCATCTGACGTAGGTGATTTTTTTTCAAGATGAGCTATAACAACATCATCCCTTTCCACCGTTTCTCCAACCTTAACAACCCCATCGCTGTCTAATTTTTTTGATTTATTTAATGGTAATACTTCAGGATAATATGCTTTAAATTTATCACGCGAAAAAACTCCATTAGAAGTTCTTTTAGTTTTAAAATCATACATATGTTCAGATGTTAATTTTTTAGCAGCACTCTCTGAAATGATAGCCGAATCCTCAAAATTATAACCTTTATAAGGAACATAAGCAACTTTTAAATTAGCTCCAATAGCTATATTACCATCTTTCGTAAAATTATTATCGGCAAGAACATCATCCTGTTTAACAGAATCACCTATTTTTACCTTAGATTCATTATGTAAAAAACTCTCTCCATTTAAAGAAAAATTATTATATAACTGAATAGTATATTTATTTTTATTTTTATCTTTAATAATAATTTTATTTTCATTAACATCCTCAACAATTCCATCAACAGGAGACTTGGGAAGTGCTATAATGCTTGCAATATTTTTTCCAAAATTTCTTCCATTTTCATCAACAATATTAAATAATGGCTTATCTCTATATTTTAAAGGAAGAGCCTGTTCTTGCATTTTTGATGCAGTCAATCCCCTATTACCTTGAATAGAATTAAGAAATGGAATCATATTAACAGACGAATCAAACATTCCAATAGGATTGGCTATTATTACATCGACATCAGAACTGTTAACACTTTTTATTTTTCCTTGATTTACAACTTTTATTTTATTATTTTTAGGAACAGGAATCTTTTTAGTTACATCATATTCATCAGGAAATGCTACATTTTTATCCCAAACATCTTGAGGAGATAAAAGAACTTTCTCACCATTCTTTTTTAACATTTTCGAATATAAATTATTACCAACCTTTATTGTATCAACAGATGTATGAACGGCAACTCCAATAGCCTGCCCTTCAGGAGTATGAAGAGGATCTACAAATCCAACTTCACTATTAGAAATTTTTCTAATATCATTAGTTATAGCATTTGTTGATCCAATTCCACCTTCTCCCATAACAGTAAACTTAGACGACCCTCCGATAATAGACATTATATTTGTTTGTTCAGGAGGTGTTGATAATTGACTAGTAGTAATTGTTCCAACAACAAAAGGATCAAAAGACTGAGCGCTAATTGATTTATTTATAAATTTATTTTTTTTTAACTTATACTTAATGTTATTAATTATTTTATTACTGTTTTTAACAAGACGTTCACGTATATGATCTTCTACATCAAAAAAAGATTTAAACACTAAAGATTCACGATCATCAGATTCTATCTCACCTTTATTAATATCAATAATCTTTTTAGACGCATCAAGAATAACATCTTTATTAACATTTGTATATGATTTTCCCAAAGTTATTTTTGTTGTTTCAGGATCAAGATTTGTCGCAAATAATCTTTCTTTTATTTGACTTCTTATTGTATCATTATTTATATTATTTGCAGGAGCAATTCCAAAAACCGCTTCATATAACTTATTCTGATCCCTCAATTCATGCTTATCATAAGATTTAGAATTTGCATCGTAAACTTGCTGTCCCCATTTTTTAATTAATTCACTTGGACTTACTCCAATAACTTTTAAAGCATTAATAAGTGGAATATTTTTATTTCCATATCCCATTGTAAATATTTTAGTTTCCGGTTCAAAATTCAATTTAAAATTATTATTAAATCCTCTATCAAAATCTATAGTTTTATCAACATTAAAAAATGAACTTATTTCACCATTTGATTGTCTTTTTGTATATACACCGGGCTTAAGTCTTGACTGTTTAGTAAAAACATATTCATTCCCATTAATAAGATATGTTCCTCTATCGGTTATTTTTGGAATTGTAGTAATTTTAAGATTTTGAACTTTATCAATTGATTTGCCTGTTTTTTTATCTATAATTTCAAGATCGGCTCTTAAATCATTTGCCCATATTTGATTTTTATTCCTTACTGTCATCTGAGATTCAATATCTTTATTATCAAATTTTTCATTAACAAAAATTTTATTAACTTTTAATTTTATATCATCATCTTCTACAGAATTTAAAATTTTTTTTACAGTATCAGATACAGTTGTATTTAATAAAACATTTCCACGAGCGTCATTAGTCATCTGAAGAATTTTATTAAGAGTCTGTTGTTCCTTTAGATTCATAATTTATAATCCTAAATAAATTAATATTATATCTATAATATACAATTAATGTTATACTATAGCAATTTTAACATTTTACAAAAATGTGATTATCTTCAAAAATATGTAATAACTATAATAGAATGATTTAATTATATGTTTTAAAATCATCAACACACTACTTTGTGTGTATTGATAAAAAAATTATTAAAATTTACCTATCACAAAAAGGAGTAAAAAGTATGAAATGTTTTACATTTCACAATGGAGACGTGGTGGAAGGGATATTAGCAAATTCCAAAGGAATAATTCTTGGAGAAACCTCCAAGAAACAAACTAAGTTGCAATTCGATCAGAAAAATCCCCCAACTCTAATAAACGGACTGGTAATGGACGCAGAAGCGTCCAGTGAATATGGAACTTTCAAGAAAACAGTTATCAGAAAATCTGATGGAGACTCCAAAGCAATACTACTGAGAATTCTGACATCATCGGATGTGACTGATGCTAAGGTACTAGGAAATTGGTCAACGACAGGGAAGTGGGAAATTGTTTCTACAGGGTCTGGAACGACCTATGTTGATTCGGTAATAATTTTGTATAACGGGCAAACAGCCCGAATAGAATCCGAATCGGGAGAAAAATGGTTGTTGATGAACAATCGAGGATTTCTCGATCTGGGATCAATTGTCAAAACAATTAAATTTCTATGAAAGGTAGTAAGGTAGTTATGATACCACTCATTATTTTGCTTCTACTTTGGTAGAAGCTTGGATATAACATATTAAAACGGGGTGTTATATCGACCCACGTATAGAGTGGCATATTACCCGTTTTTTTTAATTATTAATAAAAAAAATATAAGGAGAAATTATGGAAGATATTGAAAAAAATGAATATCAAACAATAAAGATTGGGAATCAGGAATGGATGGCGGAGAATCTGCGGGTGACGAAGTATAATGATGGTTCGGATATACCGTTGGTAACGGATGATAATGAATGGGCCGCCCTTGCAACACCAGCATATTGTTATTACAATAATACAACGAATACAGATAGCATCAAGAAATGGGGGCGCTGTATAATTGGTATACTGTAAATACTAAAAAACTTTCTCCAATAGGATGGCATGTTCCAACCGATGCGGAGTGGAATACCTTAAGGAGTTATTTAATTGCCGATAGTGCTGGTATAAGTGGTTTTTCGGCCCTTCCTGGCGGTTTTCGTTACCACGATGGTACGTTCAGCTACCAGAGTAGCTACGGTTACTGGTGGAGTGCTACGGAGCTCGATGCGGCAATCGCGTGGAGCCGTTACCTCTACTGCGACCTCGGCTACCTTAGCAGTAGCAGCAGCTACAAGAGTTGCGGTTTTTCAGTGAGGCTGATTAGGGATTGATTTTTTGATAATTTGTCTATTTGATTAATGAGCACTTAATTGTGCTCATTTTTTTTAGTTATTAATCCTTATTATCTGGTATAACTATGATGTTAATGGAATTCACCATTAACAATTTAGAGGAGTAGATTATGATAGAAAGAAATTTTTTAGGGTTTGATATTGGAGCCCAAACATGGATAATTGGGACGTTTAATGAAAATGATAGAACTGATATGGCAAGTAAAGTTAGGAAACTTCCTGAAGCAGAGATTCTTGCCAAAAAGGATTTTGGAATTGAACTAAATCAAAAAGTGGAATACGAAATTATATTAAATGATAAGGGCAATGAACCAATTAAATTAATTGAATACCCAAACGGAAGATTGGATCGTCCATGTGTAAAATATAATCGTATTTCATAAGTTTCTGGATACAATCTTAACAAAGGTTGTATCCACCTACCTACCATTTATTTTTTAGTTATTTAATGATAAAATATGAAATAACTATTATAGATTAAAAATATTAACAACAACAACAACATTCATTTTAAAAAAAATACTCTTTTTTATATATGCACAACTTATAGTATGGAATATATAGATATAAAATTAAAAATAATACACTATATAGATTTTAATCGTTTAAATATTGTATTAATTAATAAAATAAATTTTAATTTTTTTATTTATATACTACATCTATGGATTGATTTATATATTTAAAGATGTTATCTTAATAGATGTTCTTTTCCATTAATCTTTTTTTTCAGAAGGAGCCTTTATGTCAAACGATCAGTCGTTAGCAAAAATTAACTTGACAAGTGGAATTCAGATTGAAATCAGGGAAAATGCCGGATTTGCAAATACTTCTGAATTCGCATTGTTTACAAACGATCAACTTATAGCAAGCTATATGGTTGACAAAAGAAAAGAAAATATTATTTGCATAAAACCATCGTTAACCAACAAAATGACAAAAATTATCACTAAAAATCCTCAAGAAAAATCTGCCCCCACCCTTGCAGATATTGTGCAATAAAAAAAAATAACCAATTGTAAATATCCACGGATTAATCCGTGGATAATTTATATAAACATTTACAGATAGGATTTTTATGCATAAATATATACTGGGTAAACCTCAGTTAAAAATTCTTTTTTCATTGGCTGGAATGCAAATGGAAAATCGGTATCATGAAATATATAAAAATTTAGGTTGGAAACAATCTAAAGCTAACAAAAATTTCTTTTGTATAAATCCGGGAGGACATTCTGACGGTGCTGATTCAAACGCCTCCCTGACTGTAGACAATAAAACCGGAATGTTTTATTGTCACGCTTGTGGAATTAAAGGAAATTTTCAGTCTTACTGGAAAGAGTACTTAAAAAATAGATCTTTTGGCGAACATTATTCAGATTTTATAATCGATTTTCTTAAATTAAACGTTTCAAATTATGTTAATTTTTCTACTAACGCAGAAGATCCTAACATGGATAAGTACTGCGATCAATTAAAAGAACTTCATGCTACAGTTAAACGTTTAAATTCAGAAAATGGTAATGAAGAATATATATTGCCGCCAGATGTAGAGGCAATAGTAAATAATGAATCTCAAGAATTTATTATAAATGAATTAAATGTTTATGTTAAAAATCTTCTTAACTCTGATGAAATGATTAATTATTTATATGAAACCAGAAGAATTACTGTAGACATGATTAAAGAGCTTAGGATAGGGCTTAAAGGCAAGCAACAGTTTATCTTCCCTATGACTAATGAAAAAGACGATCTGGTAAATTTTAAGGTCTACAACCCTTTAAGTGGCAATCTGGCATATAAATGGTCAGTTCTTCATAAAGGAAAGGGAAGATGTTTTTCATTATACAAAAATTTTTATAATAATCCTTTGATGATATGTTCAGGTGAACCTGACATGTATTGTGCTATAGCACATGGGTTTAAGAATGCTGTTTCGTTAGGTTCTGAAAAAAATACTGATATCGATAAGATTTTTGGACCAAATGTTTCTAAAATTTTTAAAGATAAAACTATCATTATTATTTCTGATTCAGACAAAAC
>Ga0315294_10002097_pt1 | contig 21805 bp, 20 predicted proteins | sample YL17G13_40_MG_FD_203626 | JGI IMG/M metagenome (GOLD analysis project Ga0315294, IMG submission 203626) | Sediment microbial communities from Yellowstone Lake, YNP, Wyoming, USA - YL17G13_40 | ecosystem: Environmental > Aquatic > Freshwater > Lake > Sediment | place: USA: Wyoming | collected...
CCAATGCCGGGGAATTGGAAATCGCCCTGCGCAAGCTCAACGTCCTCGGCAGCGCTCTTTTCATCGGAGCCCATCCGGACGATGAAAATTCCTCCGTTTTGGCCTATCTCTCGAAGGGCCGGAACTTGCGGACGGCCTATCTGTCCGTCACCCGCGGCGAAGGCGGCCAAAACCTGATCGGCTCGGAGAAAGGACCCGAGATCGGTCTCCTCCGGACGCAAGAGCTCATGTCGGCCCGCCGGGTGGACGGGGCCGAACAGTTTTTTACCCGGGCCGTCGATTTCGGCTATTCCAAGACGGCCGAAGAGACATTTGAATTCTGGGGAAAGGACAAGATCCTCGGCGATATCGTCTGGGTGATTCGAAAATTCCGGCCCGATGTGATCCTCACCCGTTTTACGCCCGAGAACGCCGGCGGACACGGCCACCATATCGCCGCCGGACTGCTGACCAAGGAGGCGTTTGTCGCGGCCGCCGACCCGCAGCGATTTCCCGAACAATTGAAATATGTGTCGGCTTGGAAGGCCAAGCGACTGCTCTGGAACACGTTCCGTTCTCCGCCGGCGGAGGCCAAGGTCCAGCTGCGGATGGATACGGGCGCCTACAATCCTTGGCTGGGAAAATCATATACGGAAATGGCCGGAGAGAGCCGGTCCCAACACAAGAGCCAGGGATTCGGCTCGGCCGGGCGGCGGGGAGCTCAATACGATTCCTTCGAGCTGATGGACGGCGACCCGGCGACCACGGACATTTTTGACGGGATCGACATCACCTGGAATCGCGTTCCCGGAGGCCGGGCCGTGGGGCTGCAACTGGCCGAGATCTTGAGGTCTTTTGACCCCGAACATCCTTCGAAATCGATCCCCGGCTTGCTGGGCGTTTACGAGGAATTGACCAAACTCGGGGAGGAGCCTTGGATCAGGATAAAAAAGGACGAGCTGCTGCGGGTCATTCAAGCCTGCGCCGGGCTGTGGATGGAAGCCATCGCCGGCGATTATTCTGCGGCTCCGGGGGACACGATCCAAGTCAGAACGACGCTCGTCAATCGGTCCGACCAGCCGATGACGCTTCACAGCCTCGGCGTTCCGGCCATCGTTCCGGACTCCATCCTCGATCGCTCCCTCAAGAACAACGATCCCGTGACCATCGAAAAAACGATTCTCATCCCCAAAGATTTTCCCCTCTCCCAGCCTTATTGGCTGGAGGCCCCCCATCAGGACGGCTTCTTTTTTATCCGCGAGAAAAACGTCACCGGCCTGGCGGAAAATCCTCCCTCCATCGAAGTCAAGCTCGGCTTGGACGCCGGCGAAAAACGCCTGGAATATTCCATCCCCTTGTCCTTCCGCAGGACGGACCCGGTGGACGGCGAACAATATCGGCCTTTTGAAGCCCGGCCTCCGGTGACCCTTCAGATCGAAGAAAAAGTCGGCATTTTCGCGGGTGAAAATTCAAAGAAAATCAAAGTCAAGCTCAAGAGCCACTCTCAAAATGTCGCCGGGCAGGTCCGCCTCAAAGGTCCGGATGTTTGGAAAATCAGCCCGGCCAGTGTCCCCTTTTCTTTAACCGGCAAGTATGAAGAGGGCGAGGTCACATTTGACGTCACCCCTCCGAAAAACGCGGCTGAGGCCGACCTGATTGCGGAAGCCGAGTTCGGCGGAGCCGAATCGAGCCGGGCGTTGGTCGAAATTTCTTACCCCCATATTCATCGGCAGGTCTATTTCCCAGCGAGCCGGCTCAGGGTCGTCAAGCTGGATGTTAAAACCCTGGGGAGAAAAGTCGGTTATATCATGGGAGCCGGGGACGAGGTCCCCGATGCCCTGCGCAACCTCGGGTATGAGGTGATTCAACTCAGCGATGGGATGCTCGAAAACACGGACCTGTCCCCATTCGACGCCATCGTCACCGGCGTCAGGGCCTACAATACGCGGGACCGTCTCAGGCTGATCAAGGACAGGCTTCTTCAATACGTTGAACGCGGAGGGAACCTCGTCGTCCAATATAATGTGGCCTCCGGCCAGCTGGCCGACCGGATCGGCCCTTTTCCTTTGACCATCGGACGGGACCGGGTGAACGTGGAAAACGCGCCGATCACCTTTCTCGCCCCAGACCATCCGCTTTTGAATATCCCCAACAAGATCACTTCCAAGGATTTCGAAGGGTGGGTTCAGGAGCGAGGCTTGTATTTCGCTTCTCAGTGGGACGATCATTATGAGACGATTCTCTCGTCCCACGATCCCGGGGAACCCGACAAAAAAGGCGCTCTCCTCTACGCTCGTCATGGCCGGGGAGTCTTCATCTACACCGCCCTGGCCTGGTTTCGGCAATTGCCGGAGGGCGTGCCGGGCGCGTATCGGCTTTTTGCCAACCTGATTTCGGCGGGGAAAACCACTGGAAAACGCACCGACCAAAAAAACTGAGAAGGACAAGGACCGGCCGCCTGTCTCCTCGTCGTGGAACCGATGGTATGCCGCCGTCCTGTTGAACCTGGCCCTTCAAATCCTCCTCTTTTATCTTTTCACGAAAGCGTTCCGGTGATGACGATCCCCATCAAAGACCTGCCGCGCCTTCCGCGCTTGGTTCACGACTATTTTTATGATTACGGCAAGGTCGAGGAATTTTACAACGGCGACTTTCGGGATGTCGCCGCTTTCGAACGTCAGACGGAAAGAGTCGTCGCCCGTCCTTTGCCGCGGAAACTCCTGGCCGAGGTTTTGATCGAGCAAAACCAAAGCTACGGCTGCGGATCCCGGACGCTCGGCTCGATCCGAAAAATCGCCGAGGAGCAGGCTTGCGCCGTCGTAACAGGACAGCAGGTCGGACTCTTTTCGGGGCCGCTCTACACGATCTATAAGGCCCTGACCGCGATCAAACTCGCCGAAGACCTCAATCGTCGCGGTCTCGGAAGTTTCGTGGCGGTCTTTTGGCTGGCTTCGGACGATCACGATCTGCCCGAGATCGACCATATCGTCCTCTTGGATAAGGATCGTCGGTTTGAAAACGTCCGTTGCCCGATGCCTTCCGGCGACGCCAAGATCCCGGCTTCGAACGTCATCCTGCCGCCGGATATTTCGGACTGTCTCCGGCGGCTCGTGGATGTCACCCGGGATTCCGAGTTCAAAGCGGGCATCATCGAACAGCTGGCCGGCGCCTACCGGTCCGGCCGATCGATGGTCGAAGCGTTCGCCCGCTGGATGACCCGGCTGTTCGCGTCCTCGGGACTGATCTTCATGGACGCCGGCCACCCGAGCTTCAGGGCCCTGGGAAAAGAGGTTTTTTATCGAGAGATCGCCGAAGAATCGCCTTCGACCGAGGCGGCCCTGGCGACGTCCGAAAAATTGCGGCAGGCCGGATACGACGAGCAAATCCACCTCCACGACCGGATCCTCAATATTTTTTATGCGGAACAGGGACGGCGGACCATCCAACGGAACGCGGCTGGTTTCGAGATCAAAGATCCGCGGCAAACGTTCCAGAAAGAAGAGCTTTTGGCCCTGGCGACGGACAAGCCGTTTTTATTCAGCCCGAACGTCCTGCTCCGCCCTCTTTATCAGGACGCCCTTCTTCCGACGGTCGCGTACATCGGCGGCCCGGGAGAAATCGCCTATTTCGCCCAGATGAAGGGAGTCTATGACAGGTTTAAGTTGCCGATGCCGGTGATCTATCCGCGGAAAAGCGTGACCATCGTCGAAAAAAAAATCGATCATATCCTGAAGAAATACGATCTTCAAATTCCCGAGATCTGGTCGAAGGCGGATCACATCATCCCCGAGGCGGCCAAGGAGGCCATTCCCGAATCCATGAACGCGGCTTTGCGCCTCGCCCTGTCTCATGTTGACCAGGACTTCGAATCCCTGGCGCGCGAGATCGCGGCCTTCGAACCGACCCTGAAAAATTCCGCCGGCCTCGCTCAGGGGAGAATGCGTCAGCAGTGGAACTTTCTCGAAAAGAAGATCCTGCAGGCGGCGAAGAAACGGAACGAGATCGCGGTTCAGCAGCTTCGCCAGGCCATCGACAATCTCTATCCGAACGGCAACCTGCAGGAGCGGGTATTCAACATCGTGCCAAATCTTATCAAATACGGCCCGGCCTTCATGGACAAGCTTGACCAGGCCGTCGAGATCGATGAATATGATCATCAGATCATGACGATGGGATAGGATCCCTTCGTTCAAGGAGATTGTTATGGACTTGGATGCTTTAGCCTTCGGGGCGCATGCCGACGACGTGGAAATAACCTGCGGCGGGACGATCATCAAATTGGCCGCGCTCGGCTATAAAACCGGCGTCATCAGTCTGACCCGGGGCGAAATGGCCACCCGGGGCACTCCCGAAATCCGGGCCGAGGAGCTTAAAACGTCGGCGGAAATCATGGGCTTAGCCGTTCACAAGATGCTCGATATTCCCGACGGCCGGGTCGAGGTCACTTGGGAGAACAAGCTCAAGATCATCGCCGAAATACGCGCCCACAGACCGAAGATCATTTTCGCGCCCTATTGGGTCGAGCGTCACCCGGATCATGAAAAAACGTCTCATCTCGTGCGCGAATCAGCGTACCTGTCCGGATTAAAAAAAATCGAGACGGGCCAGGATGTCTTTCGGCCTCGGAGGGTTGTTTTTTACCAGAGCCGGTTCGAGTTCACGCCCTCGTTCGTCATCGATACGTCCGGCTTCCACGACCGAAAAATGAGCGCGATCATGGCCTATCAATCCCAGTTCCATCGCCCGGATCGAGTCGGATCCGGACCCGGATCCGAGGAAACGTCCATCAGCCGGCCTGAGTTCTTGAACAATATCGAGATCCGCGATAGGAGATACGGGCTTCAGATCGGGGCGAAATACGGGGAGCCTTTTCTTGTCCGGGAGGCCCTGAAAGTGGATGACCCGGTCGCCTTCTTCGGACCGGACTCATTATGGACGATCCCATGATCTTCGGCGGTCGGGCCCAGGCCCCGGAAAGAATCTTCGGATGAACATCGGCATCGTTTGCTATCCGACCCATGGCGGGAGCGGGGTCGTCGCCTCGGAATTGGCCATCGGTTTGGCTCACAAAGGGCATGAGGTCCATATCGTCAGCTATGCGCCGCCGTTTCGTTTGCGCGCATTCCATCAGAACGTCTTTATTCACGAGGTCGACATCGCCTCCTATCCCTTGTTCAAGTTCCCCTCGTACGAGCTGGGGCTGGCCGCCGAACTGGTCGAACTGGCGGAGATTCATCATCTCGACGTCATCCATGCCCATTATGCCCTGCCTCACGCGGCCAGCGCCTATTTGGCCAAACAGATCTTCAATTCCCGCCGGCTCAAGACGGTCACCACCCTCCACGGCACGGATATCACCCTGGTCGGGGCCGCCCCGTCGTTCCGCCGGGTCGTCAAATTCGCCATCGAGAAATCGGATGGTGTCACGGCGGTCTCCCATTATCTAAAGAACCGGACGATCGAAGAATTCGATATCCGCCGCGAGATCCGGGTCATCTATAATTTCGTCGACCCCGGCCGGCCGGCCCGGAATCGCGGCCTGTGCGAGAGAGGAGCGTTCGCTCCGAACGGGGAGAAGATCCTGATGCACGCCTCGAATTTCCGCCCGGTCAAAAGGGTCGGTGACGTCGTCCGGATTTTCGCTCAAGTTCACGACCGGATCCCGGCCAAGCTTTTGTTGGTGGGCGATGGGCCCGATCGGCCGTTCGTCCAGCAGCTGGTGGGCGAGATGAATCTTGGCTCCGACGTTCATTTTCTCGGGGAGCAGGATCAGTTGGAGCCGTTGTTTTTCTGCGCCGACCTGTTCCTCCTGCCCAGCGAACAGGAGAGTTTCGGATTGACGGCCCTGGAGGCCATGAATTGCGGCGTCCCCGTGATCAGCACGGATATCGGGGGATTGCCCGAGGTCATCGCCCAGGGAGAGACGGGATATCTGCTCCCCATCGGCGATATCGCGGGCATGGCCGCGAAAGCCGTCGAACTTCTGAGCGATCCGGTCGTGCACGAGCTTTTCAAAACGCGGGCGCGGCGGCGGGCCGAACAATTCTTCGACGCCGCCCGGATCATCCCTCAATACGAGGCCTTCTATCAGGAAATCATGAACTCCTAGCCCATGGGTGCCTTCGACTGGATCGTCCTGAGTTCCTTTCTCCTGTTCGTGGCCGTCTACGGCGTTTGGAAAACCCGCGGCAAAAAAGACGTCCAGGGCTATTTTCTGGCGAACAAATCGACGCCGTGGTGGGCCATCACGATTTCGGTCATGGCCACCCAGGCCAGCGCCATCACCTTTCTGTCCACTCCGGGACAGGCCTATGTGGACGGCATGCGGTTCGTTCAGTTCTATTTCGGTTTGCCCATCGCCATGGTCGTCCTGTCCATCACCGCCGTGCCCATCTTCCATCGGCTCAAAGTCTACACGGCCTACGAATTCCTGGAACAGCGCTTTGACCTGAAAAACCGGGTTTTGGGGAGCCTTCTCTTCCTCATCCAACGGGGGCTCGCCGCCGGATTCACGATCTTGGCCCCGGCCCTGGTCATTTCCGTCATTCTCGGATGGGATTTCCGCCTGACGATCCTGATGACCGGAGGCCTGGTGATCCTTTACACGACTACCGGGGGGACGGAGGCGGTCAGCAAAACGCAGTTGCTGCAAATGATCATCATTGCGGCAGGGATGGGGACGGCGCTCTTTATGATTTTCCACCGTCTCCCGCCTGAGATCTCTTTGGACAAAGCCCTTCACGTGGCCGGAAAGCTCGGACGTTTGAACGTCGTCAATTTCGCCTTCGATTGGAAGGACCGCTATAATTTTTGGTCGGGACTCATCGGGGGAGCGTTCGTTGCCCTTGCTTATTTCGGGACGGACCAGTCCCAGGTCCAGCGCTATCTGTCCGGACGTTCGGTCGCCCAGATCCGGGCCGGGCTCCTCGCCAACGGCGTGCTGAAGGTCCCCATGCAGTTCCTCATTCTTTTCATCGGGGCCATGGTCTTCGTTTTTTATCAATTCGTCACGCCGCCGTTGTTCTTCAATCCGGTCGAGACGGCGGCCGTGAAAAGCAGTCCCTACGCGGAGGCCTACGCGAACCTGGAAGCGGACCAGGCTCGCTTGAACGGGGAAAAGCGGGAATCCCTCAGGAAAATGCTGGCCGCGATCGATGCCCGAAACAAAGAGGACGTGGACGCCGCTTCTCAAGAGCTCCAACGAACGGGGGAAGCGGAACTCGGCCTCCGTCGCGACGCCATCCAGCTCATCAAGAAACGAAATCCCCTGGCCGAGACCAACGACACCAATTACATCTTTTTAAGCTTCGTGACTCGCTTTTTGCCGGTCGGACTCGTCGGGCTGATCCTGGCGGCGATCCTCTCGGCCTCGATGTCGGCCTCATCCGCCGAACTCAACGCCTTGGCCTCGGTCACGGTGCTCGATATCTACAAACGGATCGTCCGGAAAAACGCATCGGACCGGCACTATCTCATCGCTTCGAAAATGGCCACGGTCTTTTGGGGCTTGTACGCCATCTGTTTCGCCCAGTTCGCCAACCATCTCGGCTCTTTGATCGAGGCCGTGAATATATTGGGGTCCCTCTTTTACGGCACGATCCTGGGGATTTTTCTCGTCGCCTTCTATTTCAAAAAGATCGGCGGCACGGCCACGTTCATCGCCGCGATCGTCGCCGAATTGTCCGTCTTGGCCTGTTATTTTTTTACGAAGATCCCTTATCTGTGGTTCAACGTCATCGGCTGTTTGATCCTCATCGCCGTGGCGAATTCATTGAACCCCCTGTTCGCAGCAAAAAAACAAGCCACGGCTTGAAAGTCGGGGTCGCGTCTACAATCTACCGCTTTTTTGTGGTGAATTGTAGACGCGACCCCAATGGCGCCTATTCGTCCCTTGCGTAGGTGACGCCGGCCGTCCTAAGCAGGGTGCGATATTCCGCATCGGAGAGATCGTCCTTGATCACGGCCGTCACGGGCTTCGACAAAAAACGTTTCTCGTTGATTTCGTCGATCAGGCTGGTGATCCGGATATAGGTCTTGGCCGGCGCTTTATCAACGGCGATCGTCACGGTCTCGTCCCGGATGACGATAGACCGGACCTCGGGCAGGGCCGAGACTTTTTTGACAAAGGCCTTGAGCCTTCGCTGCTGTCGGTTGCGCAGGGCCCGGTATATGAAAAAAAACGTGACCGCCGGCCCGATCATGTTCCCCCATTGGAGCTTCGTGAGTAAAAATACGGCCGAAACGATGAGGGCGGCGGCCAGGATGGCCACCCCCTTGGTCCCATAAGGGAACGATGATTTGAGCCATTCGATCCAACCCAGCAAACGCGTCCCGGCCGGCAGTCCGGTCCTCGTCCCGCTCTCGAGCTCCTGTTTCACCCCTTTGAGATCATCGGCCAGGGCATGGGCGTTCGGATAGCGGTCCTCGCGCCGCTTGCGCAGGCAGCGGGTGATGATCCGGTGGAGCTGAGGGGGGATGTTCTTTTTGACCAGGGTCACCGGTTTGGGTTCTTCGAAGGCGATCGAATGCATGGTGTCCAGCGGGGTGTCGCCTTTGAACGGTCTTTCTCCCGCCACCATCTCGTAGAGGACGATGCCGAAAGAGAAAATGTCGCTGGCCGGGCTCAGCGCCTGTCCCCGGGCCTGCTCGGGGCTCATGTATGTGATGGTCCCCATCACCGCTCCGGGCATGGTCTGAGTCCTGTCTTGGGTTCTCGTCCGGGTGAGGTCCGCGGGATCGGCCGTCGCCGTAGCCACCTCTGTGTCGGCCTCGAGCAGTTTGGCCAGCCCGAAGTCGAGGAGCTTGGCGTGGCCGTCCTTCGTGACCATGATGTTGTCGGATTTAATGTCCCGATGGATGATGCCGGAGTCGTGGGCCTTGGCCAGCCCTTCAGCGATCTGGTAAGCGATCTCGACGGCTCCGATGAGGTCCAGTTCGCCGTCCCGGATCAGGCGGCCGATCGTCCGGCCGTCGATATACTCCATGACGATGAAGGTCGTCCCGTCGACCTCGTCGATGTCATAGACCTGGGCGATAGCGGGGTGGGTGAGGGCGGCGGCCGCGCGGGCCTCCCTCAGGAACCGGCTCTTTCTGTTCGGGTCGGAGACGAGCTCCGGCTTGAGCAGCTTGAGGGCGACCAGCCGCTGGAGCTTGGTGTCCCGGGCGAGGTAGACGATGCCCATGCCGCCGGTGCCGAGGGTGCTCTCGATCGTGTAATGCTTCAGTGTCTGGACCATGGTCCGCTTTGCCCGCCTAGACAGGATGAATCATTTAATACCATATGATCCGCGCACGGTCAATCGACCTTTAACTCGGAGCGCATCTGCGCGTTCCGTTAAAAGGTCGTCCTGAGCGCAGCGAAGGACCTCGTCCGACCTCGGACCATTTGACTGTGATCGCTCGATAGACTTGCAGCATATACTCACCCCTTTCTAAAGGGGGTGAGGGGGGATTATGATCGCCGGGCTGCAGCCGACCTTTCGTTCCCCCGCCTTTATCTGTTCCTCGATCTATGGTAAATTAAATCCGGGCGCCCGCCCCGAAACATGATCGCCCGGAAGAATGTTCGGCCCGGCGCTCCGCTGATCATCATGAACAGCAAAAAAAGGATCTTCGTTTCCCTTTCCATCTTTTTTCTTGTCTTCGCCGTCGGCGTCGCCGGATTCAAGATCTTCGGCGGCAGCGAATGGTCCTTTCTCGACAGCGTCTATATGACCATTATCACTGCCGCAACGATCGGCTACGGCGAAGTGCACGACCTCAGCCTCAATCCGGCCGCCCGGACGTTCGGCATCGTTTATATCGTCCTCTGCCTCGGTACGATCGCCTACGCCGTTTCGTCCATCACGGCCTTCGTCGTGGAAGGGGAGCTCAAGAACATCCTCGGGAGAAGAAAAATGGAAAAGGAAATCGCCCGGCTTCAGGACCACTATATCGTCTGCGGCGCGGACGAGACCGCCCAGTCCATTATCAAGGAATTGGTCGCGACACAGAAAAAGTTCGTGGTCGTCGATCCCACCAAGGAAAAGCTCGATAAGCTGGCGGCCCTCGGCGCCGCGGTCCATATCCACGGGGACGCGGCCGACGACGCCGTTCTCCATAAGGCCGGCATCGAGCGGGCTAAAGGGCTCGTCGCCTGTCTCCCGACGGACGAGGCCAACCTCTTCGTGACCCTCAGCGCCAGAAGCCTGAACCCGGCCTTGAGGATCGTGGCCAAAGGGATCGACGTCAACTCGCATAAAAAGATGATCAAGGCCGGCGCGGACAGCGTCATCTCGCCGTCCCATATCGGCGGTATGCGCATGGTCTCGGAGATGATCCGTCCGGCGACGACGACGTTCCTAGACATGATGCTCCGGGAGCGGGAGCGCGTCCTGCGTTTCGACGAGGTGACCGTCGGGCCGGGGTCGGCCCTGGCCGGAAAGACCATCGAAGAATCGAAGCTCGAGGAAAAGAGCGGAGCCCTGTTGGTCGCCCTCCGCCGGGGAGGGGGCAAGGAGTTCGATTTCAACCCGGCCAAGACCACTAAATTAGCCGAAAAGGACGTCCTTGTCTTTATCGCCAGCCCGGAGATGGTCAAGGGCCTGGAAAAGATCGCCGGATGAGGGAAAGCCCCTGCGCCGATCCGTTTGACAAGAAAGCCCGCCTCGGCTAGAATAAGCGCCTCTCTGCGGCCCGTTAGCTCAATTGGTAGAGCAGCAGACTCTTAATCTGCGGGTTGTAGGTTCGAGTCCTACACGGGTCATTCTCAAATCCCCCCTGATAAGCCTGATAAATCAGGTAGTTACGCGGATCATGCCTGAATTTTCTTTTCCGCCGCTTTCCGTCTATTTCCGCCCGATTCCGCCCTAAACACGTCATAAAAGTCGACTTGGAAAGGCTCGCCGATTTATACTACAATTCAATTGCCAAAATCATGAATGTTCCAATAGAGGAATATCTGTAGTTAATGAAGGAAAGAAAATTCAGATTTATCAGAGTCCCGCCGGCTTCTGAAATCAAGAATTTTTTTAAGCATTATCTCGGCGGTTTGTACAAGCGTGCAGATGAACATCATATTTTTCTTTTTGGAGGCGGGCTCGCATTTTCGCTTTTCCTTTGTATCGTTCCTTTCATTTTAATTATCTTTTCCATCCTTGGAAGTATTTTACAAGCCGGATCAGTCGAACTGCAGATCAGCATATTTATAGGCGCCGTAGTCCCGTATCAAGAATATGCGGATTACGCCAGGCAAATCATTTCTTCGCGCATAGCGGAATTTATTGAATACAAAACTCTTGCCGGATTGATTGGCGGTTTTGGTTTGCTCTTCGCCGCCAGTGGATTGTTCAGCAGCATGAGAACAGTGCTGAATAACGTATTCGGAGCTAAGAAAAATAAAAGTGTCGTTGCCGGAAAACTCCGCGATTTCGGAATGATTCTTTTTGTCGTCGTTTTTGTCCTGTTGGCGACAGTCATTCTTCCCGCGATCGATATTCTGAAAAATGTAATACACGAATGGGCCATAGTAAAATTCTTTCAGCTAAGTGAATTGCAACATTTATTTATTACAGTTGTTTCCTTCCTAATCATATTTGTCGCTTTTTATTTGTTTTATAGTTTCATTCCATATGCAAAGCTCGGTAGAAAGGTTCCTGCCGTTAGTGCATTTTGGGCTGCTGTTTTTTGGGAGGTGGCAAAGAGATTGTTCGGGTATTATCTCTATAACTTTGCCTCACTGAACAAGATTTACGGCACTTACACTTTAATTGTTGTACTCGCTTTTTGGATTTACTACTCATCGGTCATATTTATAATTGGGGCGGAAATTGGACAATTGTACCGCGAGAGGTTAGCTTTTAAAACGAACATAGAAAAATAAAATAAATCAAAGGGAACCTCACCTGACAAACAAGAGAGCACCGCTTCGCGGCACCCGATTCTCCCCGAAAGAGGTTCTGTTCGCGTCCTTGACGGACTGCAACCTGAATTGCGCCCATTGTTCGGTCGAGCGGGGAGAGGCCCGGCTGTCGATACCGGCGGCCGTGAAGTTCCTGCGGTCCTGCCGGAAGACCGGCGTCGAAAGGGTCGGGTTCACCGGCGGCGAGCCGTTCCTGGACCTCGAGTTCCTCTATGCCGTGACCGAATTCGCCGTCGCCCACGGGTTCCTATTCGGCCTGGTCACTACGAACGCGGCCTGGTTCAGGAGCGCGGCGGGCCTGCGGCGGACCCTGAAAGAATTGTGCGACCGGGGGTACGACGGGTCCTTCGGGGTCAGCGTGGACGCGTTCCATGGGAAGAATCCGGCGAAGCCCGCCCTGTTCATCGAGACCGCCCGGAAGATCTGGAATCGGCCGGATGTCGCGCGTGTCATCGCAGTGAGGGGGGCCCGGGACAAAGAAACGGAAGCGGTCCTGAAAACCCTGGCTCGCGCCTTAAAGGCGAAGCTCGTCGCCGTCGGCGGGCATCAGGTCATCAGCAATGATTCTCTATTTGTGCCCATAACGACGATCGATCTGGTCCCGGTCGGCAAGGCGGAACCCCTCCTCGACCCGTGGGGCAAGAAGTGGTTCAAGGAGGACTTCTGCCGGGGACCGGGCCACGTTTTCTATGTTCTGCCCAACGGCGACGTCAAGCCCTGCTGCGGCTATGCCACGGACTCCGAACGATTGACCATCGGCGACATCCGCAAGGATACGGCCGCGAAGATGCTCGAGAACGCCTCCCGGAACCCGTTCGTGTCCGCGGTCTTCGAGACCGGATTGTCCCGAGTCCGCGCGCGCCTTGAAAGACAAGGCCTCGTTTTTCCCGGAGCGACGGCGAACCAGTGCTATTTCTGCCATTATGTGTTGACCAGGGTTCCCCCAAAAAATCTCGGTTTCTAAACGGTCACAATCACGACTTTAGTTCGGCGGGAATTAACCTTGCCGGCCCCATTCTTGACACTTTCCCGAACTTGGCATTAAATTCTAAAAATGATCACGAAAATCCGAAACGCCGCTCTTATTCTTTGCCTTTTTGTCTTCCTCTCCCACCTTGGCGGAGGAGCCTCGGTTCCCGAAGGGGAAGGGAAGCTCAGAGTCCTCGTTCTCGAGGGGACGCCGTACCAGATGGGGATGATTCACGGAAAGGCGCTCAAGCCCGAAATCACGGAACTCATGAAACGCTGGAAAGCGGATCTCGCCAGAACTAACAAAGTGCCCGCCGAAGATTTCATTGAAAAATTCCTGAAATACACGGATTTCCGGCCTTCCATCGAGCGGTGGACGCCCGGCCTCCTTGATGAAGTCCGCGGCATCGCCGACGGCGCCGGAGTGGATTTCGAGACGATGTACGCTTTTCAGTTGATTGACGAAAGCTGGGTCATGAACTCAGACCTCGGCCTCGACGGCGGCCGGGGCCCCGGGCATTGCCCGGGGGTCCACTTCCGCCGTACTCGCCCGTGGATACAAGCCACGGGCGAGTGGCGAGCTGAAGGCTCGTCCCTTGACAAGTGCACGGCCATTGCCGCAGGGAAAAGGGGAGGGGCTCCCGCATTCACCTCACAGACCCAGGACATCCCCCGCTTTTATCACGGCTTTCCCACGGTCCTTCGAATCCGGGACAAGGAGGAGAGCCTGGAAACCCTCGTTTTCACGATCCCGGGAGTCGTCGCCTTGAACGGATTGAACAGCCGGTCGGTCGGCGTTTGCGTCAACGCCGTCAGTCAGCTCGCGTATTCCCCCAAAGGGCTTCCTGTCGCCTTCGTGATCCGGGGGATCCTTCGCCAAAAAACCTACGAGCAGGCGGTGAAATTCCTTCGGGACATCCCGCCAGCCGCCCCGCAGAACTATGTCCTCGGCGGCCCCCTGAACGCGGCCAGTTTCGAGCGCTCGGCGGGAAAGATGATCCCGTTCCTCCCCTTTGAGGTGGCTGAATTCACCTACCACACGAATCATCCGCTGGTCAACGACGACCTCAACCCAAAATTTCTGGCGAGGCTGAAACGGGACGGAGTGTCGCTGGAAAAGTTTAGAACTTTCTGTCCGCGGTTCAACTTTCTCGGGCGGACCCTCACGGATAACTCGACGACGATCGACCTCGCCGGTCTCAAGACGATATACGCGAACCGAGTCTCGGGGATCAATAACGCTGGGACATATGGCTGTACCATTATGGTCCTGGGCGAGAAGCCGGAACTTCACATCTCGCCCGGACGTCCGGATGTCGAGCCCTTCCAGGTCCTCGATTTTTCGCCGAGGAACACCGGCCCATTATCCGCTGGGCAAAGGCTTAACTAAGCTCCTTTTTCAAAATTTCGAACCCGGTATATTCCTCTTCGATGACCTGGCGGATGTGCTTGAGGAAGAAGCCGCCGTTGATCTTGACCCAGGAGCTCTTCACCGCAAGGAAGCGGCCTTCGAGGACCTCGAACGTCATCCGAAATTCGAGCTCCTTAACCATGCTCGGATTTTCCGAAGGCCGGACCTCGATCCTCAGCAGGTCGATGGTCATGGGATCGAAATAGAACTTGCCTTCCCAGTTCTTCTCATCCTTGACTTTGGCCGTGACCTCGAGCAGAACGGCCGGCCGGCCATCGAGCGCGGCGTTCTCGATCAGCTGGAAGTTGAATTGACCCCTTTTCTGTTCGGAAAACGGCAGAAAGCTGTCGAGGGGAATGCTCCCTCCCCGGCGGCCATCGCCGCCTTTGCCGTCCCCCTCTTCGGCCCGCCGCTTCCTCTCTTTGTCCCTCGTCTCCTTGGCCTCCTCGGCGTATTTCTTGGTGATGTCCTTGGTCTTTCCCTTTTTCGTTTCCTCGGCCTTGAGGATGACCTCTTCGCGGTCGCCGCTAGAGAGCTTGACCGTTTTTGTGACGACGGTGACCGACTCAGGCGTCCATTTCCTGTCCATTTTGGTGATTTTTGAAACCGCGGACGCCGTCCAACTCGCTTTTCCGGGATAGGACTTGATTTTCTGCGCCGCTTTATCCAGAAAGGACGCCAGGTCCTGCGCGCCCGGCGTCTGCGCTCCGGCCGCGCTTAAGGCAAGGCTCATCAAACCGGCATAAAAGCCGATCAACCTCCATTTCAGGCGATATGAAGTCATTTTCGATTCTCCTCGATTCTCAACGAATATACCATGATGAGGCGATGCACACAAAATGGGGACGGTTCTATTTTTTTTCCTTAAAATAGACCCGCTTTTTTCCCTTTGCCTTGTCGTCATTCCGGATTCGATCCGGAATCCAGTTTTTTTTAGTCTGGATTCCCGCTCCCCACGGTGGCCGGGGCCCCGGTCTTTGCCCGGGGATCCACTTCCGCCGTACTCGCCCGTGGATAAAAGCCACGGGCGAGTGGCGAGCCGAAGGCTCGTCCCTTGACCTTCGTGGGGACAAGCTTGCCCCTGCGGAGGCAGGGGCGGGAATGATGGGAATGGAAGCGGAAATGACGGTTAAGGGAATGACAGCTTAAGTTATGAGAATGGCGGAAGGAATTGTACGTCTTTATGATTGGACGGATATTTAGCAGTGCCCATCATCATTCACCCCCATGCGCTTCAAAGGATGGAAGAACGGGGTGCGTCCGAAGAAGAGATTCAAAGGGCAATCGAAAACGGCCACGCGCGTCCCGCTAAGTTCGGCCGGAGGATATACGGGATGACGTTTCCCTATGGAGATTATTGGCGGGAGCAATTCTATGAATATAAGCATATCGAGGTTTATGGCGTTGACGAAGGAGAAGATATTATTGTGGTGACGATTGTAGTAAAATATTTCTAGGAGAGCCTCCATGGACATAACATATGATCCGAGATATAACATCGCCTATATTCGCCTCCGTAAGAAAGTCGCAGGCATTAAAACTCTCCAAGTCAGTGAGGAATTGAATGTCGACCTCGCATCTGACGGCAAGGTCTATGGAATCGAGCTCCTGAACGCGCATGAACAGCTTATCAAAGGGAAAAAGATTTCGTTCACTGACGAATCCACGGGCAAAGCCAGAGAGCTTCCGTTGGTTTCATAGTCCATTTCCCTCGTCTGCCAGCGCGTGTGGCTTTTCAGCTTAAGGCTATGTTTGACCCCGGCTTCCTTATTGGGATAAAATCGAAACGAGTCAGCCTATGGATGTCATCGAGAAGAAGAGCCTCGAAGTCACGGTCGATAAACGTCATATCATTTCCATCGGCGAACGTCTCTACGCGGAGAGCGTCGAACTCCTCCGCGAACTCGTCAACAACGCCTTCGACGCCGACGCGACCGAGGTTCGGGTCGATATCGCCCCCGACCGGATTTCCGTCGGCGACAACGGCTTCGGCATGGACGCCGAGGGGCTCAGGCAATATTTCTGCATCGGCTCGGACGAAAAAGTCATCCGCTCGGTCTCGCCGCGGTTCGGCCGCGAACGCATCGGGCAATTCGGCATCGGCAAGTTCGCCTCTCTCGCCGCGGCCATGCGCTTCGAGGTCATCACCCGGCGCGGCCCCTATGCCGCCCGCGTCGTTTTCGATAAAAAGAATTGGGAATCCTCGAAGGACATTTGGCAGCTCCCGCTCGATATTCTCTCTCCGGATTCCATCGAAACCGACGGCACGACGGTCATCCTCTCGGAGCTGACCAAGCCCTTCGATCTCGAAGAATCCGAAGCGACGATCAAAGACGGGGTGCCCCTCCGGGCGGCGAATTTCAGCGTTTATCTCAACGGCCGTCCCGTGCCGCCCCGGACCTTTTCCGGCCAGCGGATCCCGGTCCTCGAAGGCTGCCGGTTCGGCGTGGTCGCGGGCGAGATCGTCATCATTCCCAAGACTGCCGCGTCTTCCAAAGACTTGGGCATCGACGTCAAGGTCAAAGGCGTCACGATCAAAAAGGAGCTCTTCGGCATGGAGACCTGGGGGCCGGCCGTGGCCCGGATCAAAGGGGAGATCAACGCCAATTTCCTTCCCATCACTTCGGACCGCTCGAATTTCGTCACCGATTCCGAGGAATATCAGGAGTTCCTGAAGGCGATCCAGAATGTGGTCGGGATCATCGAAAAAAAGCTCGGCAAAGAGGCGGACCGCGGGGACGACAAGCGCGCCGGAAGGGCGGTCAAAGAAGCCCTCACCAGAATTCTCCGGGCCCTGGCTTTGAATCCTGATTTTTCGCCGTTCGGTCCCATCCCCTACGGCGGGGAGAAAGGCATCGGCGGGGCGGCGGCGGAAAGCGGCGCCGCGAAGCCGAATGAGGCGACCGTCGGCCCTGAGGCCGAGTCCGGATCTCCTCCTAAACCGAAAATAGCCAAGCGCCGGAATCCATTGGTCAAAAAGATCACTCCGAACGCCATCGTCCGCCGGATCAAGCTGGGTCAAAACGTCGTCTCGGTTTGTCTCGATTTCTTCGGCGAAACCGGGCCGGAATGCTTTTCCGAGGGAAACGTCGTCTATATCAACCGCGATCATCGGCTCTTCAAGCGGGAGTCCCAAAAACGGGCCGCGCAGACGATGTACGTCGCCCGCCTGCTCACCCAGGAGATCGCGATCATGACGGAAACGAAGAGCCCGCGCCTGGCTTTCACCCGCCAAAGCAAGCTCCTCAAGGACGCTTTCGCTGATTTTATTGAAAAGCCTTAAATTCGGTGACAGATAACTCAACCACTATATTATTTCGGGGGAATGCCACTTCGTGCCGCAATTCAAGCTCCTCGAGTTTAGTGATTGAGTTATCTGTCACCGAATTTACGAAGTCTGGATTGAGAACCGCGTTTCTTGCCGCGATCCCTTTCCGCCTCGCTTAGCGGCCGAGCAGGATCAAGACGCCGGCGGCGATGGCCAGGACCTCCATGATCACCGGGAAACCGCTAATGTTCAATTTGAGCACCGGGATCAGCCCGGTCAGGATAAGCCAGATGCCCAATAAGATCATTCCCATACTCTTGGTCATCTTGATTTTGGACATTTATTTACTCCTTGAAAAAAGTACCTAATGCCCTGGCGACGCCCTTCTTCCCATTTTTTAACAGTTTATCATGCGACAATGGCCTTAGCAAGCGAGCCTTTTCGGTGTTATTGGCAATTCGGTGACAGCTAATTCAACCGCAAAATTCGGCATCTATGGTTTCTTAGCCGATTGTCTCTTCGACCTTCTTCCCTTCACGTCATTCTGTTATAATGAATCCAACAGGAGCTCAGGAATGAACCTCGAGCTGACCCCTCTGGAAAAAGCTCTCTCTCAACTCGAACAAAGCCTATCCTATCTGCGTTCTGACCTAGCCGCCGGCGACCCGGGACTACGCGCCCAGTTTCGGGCCGCGGCGATTCAAGGATTCGAGCGCACATACGAATTGTCCGTTAAGATGATCCGCCGTCAAATGGCCCAGATCTCAGCCGTTCCGGCCGAACTCGCTGAAATGGCCTTCAAAGACCTTATTCGCGAAGCGGCCGACGCGGGACTTGTCGTCGATCCGGAGAGCTTCTTCCTTTATCGGGAAATTCGCAATCTGACCGCCCATACCTACGACGAAGCCAAGGCGGAAAAAGTCATTGGCACACTCGATGGATTCCGTAAGGATGTCCTCGTCCTCTTGAAGGAGCTGAAGCGTCGGAACCATGCGGCCGGTTGATATTCTCCCCAAGGATCTCGAAATCGTTCGGGCCATCGTGGAACGATTCGTACCCGGAAAAGAAGTCCGCGCCTTCGGCTCGCGCACCTCTGGAAACGCCCGCCGACACTCCGACCTCGACCTGGTCATTATGACGGAACGGCCGCTCGATGTGATCGTCTTGGCCGGGATGAAAGCGGCTTTTTCCGATTCCGACCTCCCGTTTAAAGTGGATGTTCTCGACGGGGCGTCGCTTGAAGAAAATTTTCGCCGTCTCATCCGCGAAGGATCGATCGTCATTCAGGCCTCTTCGGCATAATCATCCTTGCCGCGGAAAGAAGTGAGATCATGAAAAAACCATCCCTCATCGCCGTCCCCATCCGCATCGTGCCCCTCATCCTCATCTTCATCCTCGCCCTTTCTCTTCCTTCCTCCGCCCAAACCGTGGATTGGTCGAAAAAAACGCTTCAATCCGAGCGCACTCGCTTCTATGACGCGCTTCACTACCTGATCAAGATCAAGCTCGATCTCGACCAAAAAGCATTCGAAGGCGCCACGACGGTCACGGCCTCCTCGCTCCGCGAAGGCCTCGAGACTTGCGTCCTCGATGCCGAGGAATTCACCGTGACCTCCGTTTTCAGCGCCGACGGCCGCCCCCTCACCTTCGCCCAAACGGCCACCGCCCTAACTGTCCATCTGCCCCACCCCCTCAAGTTCAGCGAGGAATTTTCGTTCACCTGCTTCTATAACGGCCGGGATCCGAAGATCGGGTTGCGTTTCATGCCCGAAACCGCCGACAATCCCCAACTCGTCTTCTCCGACTCTTTCCCCGAAAACGTCCACCACTGGTTTCCCTGCTATGACTACCCGAACGACAAGGTCACGAACGAGATCATCGCCACGGTCAAGTCGGGGCTCAAAGTGGCCGCCAACGGCCGGCTCGTCAGCGCCATTGAGGATAAAGCCACTGGCACGGTGACCTATCACTGGTCCCAGGACCTACCCCATTCGACATATCTCATTTTCCTCGCGGCCGCTCCCTACGTCGTCATCCGGGATTCCTACAAGACCCTGCCCGTGAATTACTGGGTCTATCCCCGGGACGAGGCGAAGGTCAAGCCGACCTACGGCAAGACCCCCAAAATGATCGAGTTTTTTAACCGCATCTTCGGCTACGATTATCCCTGGCAAAAATACGACCAGGTCTCGGTTCCCTCTGGCGGGGGAGCTGAGAGCACGTCGGCCACGGCCATGACCCACCGGATCATGGTCGACGAGAAGGGCGAGCCGGATTTCTCCGCCATCGGCATCGTCTCCCACGAGCTGGCCCACCAGTGGTGGGGAGACCTCATCACTCTCCGAAGCTGGGCCCACACCTGGCTCAACGAAAGCTTCGGGACGTATTCGGACTACCTCTACCATCGCTACGAAAAAGGCGATGACGAGGGCGCGGTCAACCTCCAGAACAAATTGAACGCCTACCTCCGGGAGGCCAAGACGCGCTACATCCGCCCGATCGTCTCCGACCGCTACGACGCGCCAGGCGACATGTTCGACTCCCACACCTACCCCAAGGGGGCCCGCGTCCTGCATATGCTCCGCTCCCTCGTCGGCGATGAGCCGTTCTTCAAGACGCTCAGCCATTTCCTCCACCGTTACGCCTTCGACGCGGTCGATACGGCCGACTTCATCCGCTCGGTCAAGACCGTCACCGGCCAAAACCTCGACTGGTTTTTCGACCAGTGGCTCTACAAGCCCGGCCATCCGGTCTTCGAGGTCAAAAGCGAATGGGACGCGGCCGCTAAAATCGTCCGGCTCAAGGTCGCCCAGGTCCAGGATTTTTCGAAGGGCGTGCCCGTGTTCCGGGTTCCCGTGTCCATCAAGCTCGTCGCTCCCGGGAAGACGGACATCCGGAAGGCCTGGATCAAGGAGCGCGAGGAGACGTTCGAGTTCCCGCTCGAGGCCAAGCCCCTCCTCGTCCGGTTCGACGAGGACAACGTCCTCATCAAGGAAATCACCTTTCTGAAGGACCGCGACGAACTCCTCTATCAACTCAAACACGACGACGTGATCGGACGGATGGAAGCGGCCGCCGCCCTCCCGGCCTTCAAGGACGATCCCCAAACCGCCGCCGCTCTCGCCGCGAGCCTCCAGACCGATCCGTTCTGGGCGGTCCGCAAAAGCTCTCTCGAGGCCTTGGACCGCCTCCATTCCAAAAACGGCCCGGCCGTCTTTAAAAAGGCCTGCCAGGATCCGGATTCTCAAGTCCGGGCCGCGGCCCTCGCCGCCCTGGGCGATCTCAAAGACCGGACGCTTCTCGATTTTTACAAGGGTTTGTTCCAAAAGGACGGAAGCTACCGGGTTCAGGCCGAAGCCCTAACCGCGATCGGCAAGGCGGGTGATCCCTCGGCCGTTCCGTTTCTCAAGCAGGCCGCGGCCATCCCGTCCTATCGGGACATGATCCGACGAGCCGCCGAAACCGCCTTGAAACAACTCGAGAAGAAATAGACATCTAATCTTCCTGGACTCGATGCCGATAGACTTCCTTCCTGTGCCCGATCTTCTCAACTCTGATCTCCGTTTCGGTATCGGAGATGGCATATAAGATCCGGTAGTCTCCTTGCCGTATCCGGTAGATATTCCGGCCGGATATTTTTTCGGCGCCGTGAGGCCTTGGATTTTGGGCCAGCGACTCGATCTTCTTAATGATCCTAGCAAGCTGAGCTTTCGGAACAGCCGCGAGCTCTTTATGGGCGGACGCCCGGACCAGGATTTTATAGCTTGCCATCTTTCTTGAGTTTCTTCAGGACCTCTTCAAACGGCATCAACGGCTCGTTCTTCCGCTCTTCGATCGAAGCTAAATCGACGGCATCCTCGGCCAGGGCTTTGCGAACGGCCTCATTGACCAATTCGGAGATCGTATATTCGGTCTCCGCCGATTTGACCTTCAAGGCGCGATGGAGATCCGCATCCAAATAGACGGTCGATCTCTTCACTTGTTCTCCCATTTTTAGCCTCTCGACGTAAAATATAACGCTAAAACGTTAAAACGTCAAGATGAACGCGCCCGGATCGGCGGCGATCAATGACGCCTCGGATTTGGATATGCCTAACCGGGGAGCTCAGCCGTGCGAGGTACGAGCATCGGCTGGAGCGCCTTGTTGGGCTGTATTTGCAGACCAAGGTTTGATCTTCTTTAGCGATGCGCCAAGAGTGCGCTCTGCAACCTCCGTATCGTGGGCAGCCTGAGCGCGCAACCAATAGCCGGTGGATAGACCAAAGAACCGACACAACCG
>Ga0315294_10002099_pt1 | contig 21802 bp, 17 predicted proteins | sample YL17G13_40_MG_FD_203626 | JGI IMG/M metagenome (GOLD analysis project Ga0315294, IMG submission 203626) | Sediment microbial communities from Yellowstone Lake, YNP, Wyoming, USA - YL17G13_40 | ecosystem: Environmental > Aquatic > Freshwater > Lake > Sediment | place: USA: Wyoming | collected...
CGGTGGCAACGTCGGCCGGGCCGCATCGCACGACGGGTCCCCGCACGCGTGGGGACCCTCGATTTCACGGGGCCTCCGGGCGATCCACGATCCCGCGGCTAGGTCGTATAGTGGGCGTTGATGGCAACGTACTCGGCGCTCAGGTCGCAGGTCCAGACGACGCAACACGCATCGCCCAGGCCGAGATCGAGGCCGATGTGCACGGGATCGAGCGCCAGCAGCGACGCCGCGGCACGCTCGTCGTAGTCCGCACGGCTGCCCCCGAGGACGACCCACACCTCCCGCCCCGGAAAACCGAAAGCGAGCCGCAGCCGCCCGGGATCGATCGCGGCGCCGCAGGAGCCGGCCGCCGCCAGGATGCGGCCCCAGTTGGGGTCACCGCCGTGGATGGCGGTCTTGACCAGGCTTGAGCGGGCGATGCCGTCAGCCACGACGCGGGCCTGTCCCACGTCCGCCGCACCGCGCACCGCGATCTCCACCAGGCGCGTGGCGCCCTCGCCATCCCGCACGATCTGCCGCGCGAGCGCGACGCAGACTCCGGCGAGCGCCGCGGTGAACGATGGCTCGTCCGCGTCCCGGACCTCCACGCCCGAGGTCCCCGAGGCGAGCAGCAGCACGGTGTCATTCGTACTCATGTCGCCGTCCACGCTGATGCGGTTGAAGCTCTCCTCCGCCGCGCCACGGAGCGCGCGGGCGAGCAGGGCGGGCGGGGCCGCCGCATCGGTCGTCAGCACGGCGAACATGGTGGCCATGTTGGGATGGATCATGCCCGCGCCCTTGGCGAAGCCTCGAACGACGGCCCGGCCGCCCGGCAGACGGACTTCGCCCTGCGCCGTCTTGGGCCGGGTGTCGGTCGTCATCACGGCGCGTGTCACATCGGTCGCGTCCTCGCCGAGCCGCGCCGCGGCCGCGCGGATGCCACGCGTCACCTTCTCCAGGTCGAGCGGCACGCCGATGACGCCCGTGGAGAGCACCAGCACTTCCTCCGGCGCACACCCCAGCGCAAAGCCGGTCTGACTCGCGGTGGCAGCGGCATCAGCGAGCCCGCGCTCACCGGTGCACGCGTTGGCGCAGCCGGAATTGGCCACCACGGCGCGGAACCGCGCGCCGGGGCGGGCGAGCGCCGCGCGGTCGAAGAGCACGGGCGCGGCCTGGACGAGGTTGGTGGTGAAGACGCCGGCCGCGGCCGCTGGAGCGCCGGCCACGATCAGCGCGAGGTCGAGCGCCCCGCTCGTCTTGAGACCGCAGGCCGCGGCTCCCGAGCGGAAGCCCGGCGCGAGGCGGAAGACATCCGCGGGGCCGGCCCCGGCCGGAACCTTGCTCATCGCGCCTTCCCCGGCACGTCGCTCGCGACGCCCGCGTCCGCGCCGGCCCCATCGGCCGTGGGGCTGCGCGGCGCCAGCTCCAGCAGCACCGCGACCTCGTCGCAGGCGTAGCGCCGGGGGCAGCGGATGCAGTCGGCCCACACCTTGCGCGGCAGCGTATCGCGGGCGACGACGCCGAAGCCGCAGCGCTCGAAGAACGCCGCCTCCCGCGTCAGGGCGATGATACGCGCGAGCCCGAGGGCCCGCGCGTCCTCGACCACGCGCGCCACCAGCCCGACACCCAGACCGCGGCCGTGCTGGTCGGGACGCACCGCGAGCGTGCGCACCTCGCCCAGGTCGTCCCAGAGCACCCGCAGCGCTGCACAGGCCACGACCTCGCCGCTCCCGTCCACCGCGACGTGGAACTCGCGGATGCACTGGAACAGCTCGCTCACCGGGCGCGGGAGCAGCGTGCCCTCCGCGACATAGACGGCCACGAGGCGGCCGATCCCGTGCACGTCGCGGGGTGTGGCCCGGTGCAGCCGGAGGTCCCCTGCGAGCGCCGGCGCCAACTCGTCGTCGCCGGCCGCTGGCCCGGCCGGTAGCAGACCCCGCGCCGGCCGGCGGGCCGGGCGTGGCAGCGCGATCTCCGGCTCTCCCGGGTCGCCGTCGTCGAGCCCCAGACGCGCTTCGTGCCGGGCCAACTGCGCGGCGACCGACGCCGGCCCCGTGCCGGGCGGATGATCACGGCGCGCCAGCGACGCCTCGAAGGAGAGCCCCGCGAGCCGGTCCGCGGTGAAGTGCGGCGACAGTGCCAGCCGTGCGGCCTCGGGCAACGCGGCCGGCACCGTCCCGGCCCGCTCCGCCTCGGCCCACAACCGGCCCACCGCAGCATGCGCGTCGCGGAACGACACGCCTTCCGCCACCAGCGCGTCGGCCAGTTCGACCGCGAGCAGGTCGGGCGTCAGGCTCGTGCGCAGCCTCGCGTCGTCGGTCACGACGGCGGCGATCGCTGCGGGCAGCGCATCCAGCAGCGCGGCCAGCGTGTCCGCCGTGTCGAAGACCGCCTCCTTGTCCTCCTGCAGGTCCTTCTGGTACGCCGACGGCAGCCCCTTGAGCACCACCGCCAGGCGCTGGGTGTTGGCCAGGAGCCGGCCGGTCTTTCCACGCGCCAGCTCGAAGATGTCCGGGTTGCGCTTCTGCGGCAGCAGGCTCGACCCGGTCGAGAACCCGTCGGGCGCACGGAACCAGCCGAAGCCGGGCGAGCAGCCGAGCACGAGGTCCTCCGCGAGGCGCGACAGGTGCAGCCCCAGCAGCGCCGCGGCGTCCAGGTACTCGAGCGCGAAGTCGCGGTCCCCCACGGCGTCGAGACTGTTGGCCGCGAGCCGGCTGAATCCCAGGCGGACAGCGAGTCCGAGCCGGTCGTGGACCAGCGGCGTGCCTGCCACGGCGCCTGCCCCGAGCGGCAGCAGGTCGGCCGCCTCCCGCGCGGCCTGGAAGCGAGTCTCGTCACGCTCAAGGGCGGCGACGTGGGCGAGCCACCAGTGCGCCAATCGCACTGCCTGCGCCGGCTGCAGGTGGGTTTGGGCAGCGACCACGCGATCGCCGGCGGTCCGCGCCTGCGCGACCAGGGCGCGCTCGAGCGAGCGCACGCCCTCGACGGCCTCGTCGCAGAGGCGCATCACGCGCATGCGCAGCAGGGTCGCCACCTGGTCATTGCGGCTCCGGCCAGTGTGCAGGCGGCGGGCCGGCTCCCCGCAGCGCTCCGTGAGCGCCACCTCGACCGCGGAGTGCACGTCCTCCCCCTGCAGCGTGGCCCGCCCGTCCACGAGGTCCCGCTCCAGCGCATCGCAGGCTGCGAGCAGCGCGACCAGTTCGGCCGGCGCCAGCACGCCCGCCTCGGCCACGGCCTGCGCCCAGGCACGCGACAGCTCGATCTCCTCCGGCCACAGCCGCCGGTCCACCGGGAGCGAGTCGTTCAGGATCCGGGCGCAGGGATCCAGATCCGACGTCACCCGGCCGCGCCAGACCTGTTCAGACGACATCGTTCACTTCGAGGACGCCCTTCGCCGGCGTCGAGGCGGCGGCCTTCACCGCGGCGTCGCGGCGGGCGGCGGTGGCCAGCGGCAAGCCGAAGAGCCGGATGAAGCCCTCGGCGTGCCTGGCGTTGTACCCGGTCATGTCGAACGAGGCAAGTCCCGGCTGGTGGAGCGACATCGGGCTCGAGCGGGCCACGGCCCGGACCTGGCCCTGGAAGATCTCGACCGTCACCTCGCCGCTCGCCGGCTCGAGCGCGCGGTCCACGAACGCCTGCAGGGCCTCACGCAGGGGCGAGAACCACTGGCCATTGTAGACCAGGTCGGCGAAACGCGGCGCCAGCTCCTCGCGCGTGCGCAGGAGATCGTGGGGCAGCACTAGACCGCACAGGTCCTCGAGCGCCTCGCGCAGCACCGTGCCAGCGGGAGTCTCGTACACGCCCCGCGACTTCATCCCCACCAGCCGGCTCTCGACGATATCCATGCGGCCGACGCCGTGCCGGCCGGCTCTCTCGTTGAGCCGTTCCACCAGGCTCACCGGGTCGAGCCGTTCGCCGTCCAGGCGCTCGGGACGGCCCGCCTCGAAGCCGATCGTCAGCCGTTCGGGCGCGCCGGGCCGGTCAGCGCGGCCCTTCGTGAGCCGGTACATACCCTCGGGGGCCACGGTTGCCGGGTCCTCGAGCGGGCCGCCCTCGTGCGAGAGGTGCCAGAGGTTGCCGTCACGGGAGAACAGGTCCTTCGAGGTTTGGGCCACCGGGATGCCGTGCGCGTCCGCGTAGCGCAGCGCGTCCTCGCGCGAGATGATATCCCATTCGCGCCACGGCGCGATCACCGCCAGTTGCGGGGCCAGGGCCTGGTAGGCGAGCTCGAAACGGACCTGGTCGTTGCCCTTGCCGGTGCAGCCGTGAGACACGGCGTCGGCTCCGAGCTGGAGCGCCCAATGCACCTGGCGCGCGGCGATGAGCGGGCGCGCCAGGGAGGTGCCGAGCAGGTAGCGGCCCTCGTAGATCGCGCCCGCACGCAGCGCCGGGAAGACGAAGTCGGTGAGGAAGGACTCGCGCAGGTCCTCGACCACGACCTGGCTCGCGCCGCTGGCAAGCGCCTTCGCCTCGAGCCCCTGGAGCTCCGCGCCCTGCCCCACGTCGGAGCAGTAGCAGACGACCTCGCAGCCGTAGTGCTCCCGGAGCCAGGGCACGATGATGCTGGTGTCCAGTCCGCCCGAGTACGCGAGCACGACCTTGGCGAACTTCTGCCCCTTCTTCATCATCATTCCCCCTTCATCTCGAGTCGGGTCACTGCGATCTCGAAGCGCTCGAGCGCGAGCGCGATCTCGTCGGAACTCACCGTGAGCGGCGGCAGGAAGCGCACGGCCCGCTCGCCACCCCGCACCAGCAGCAGATCCTGGTCGCGCGCCGCGGCCACCAGCGCGGGCGGGTCGAATGGGGCGCCCGGCGCCAGCTCGGCCGCGCACAGCAGCCCGAGCCCGCGGGCTTCCGCCAGCGATGCGTGGCGCGCCACCACCGCCGCGAGCCCGTCCAGCAGCTCCCTCCCCCTCCGCCGCACGCGCGCCAGGAACCCCGGCCGCCGCACGCGCGCGAGCACGTGCGCACCGGCCGCAGTCACCACCGGGCCGCCACCGAAGGTGCAGCCGTGCATCCCCGGCGCGAGCGCGCCCGCGACCTCCGACGTCATGAGCACCGCTCCCAGCGGGAGCCCGCCGCCCAGCGCCTTGCTGAGCACGACGAGGTCGGCGCGGACGCCGAAGTGCTCGGCGGCCAGCAGCCGCCCGCTCCGCCCCATGCCGCACTGGACCTCGTCGAAGACCAGCGAGGCGCCCAGCGCCGTGCAGCGCGCGCGCAGCGCCTCGAGGAAGGCACGGGTCGCGGGGATCACGCCGCCCTCTCCCTGCACGGGCTCGACCAGCACGGTCTCGACGTCCGCATCGAGCACGTCGTCCAGGCCCTCGACCCGGTTGAAGTCGGCGAAGCGGATGCCCGGGACCAGCGGTCCGAAGGGCTCGCGGTATGCGGGGGTCCACGTGGCCGAGAGCGCGAAGGCCGTACGCCCGTGGAAACCACCGCGGAAGGCGAGGACCGAGCCGCCCGTCTGCCGGCCGCGCGCACGCGCGCGGGCCCGCGCGAACTTGAGCGCGGCCTCCACGCCCTCGGTGCCGCTGTTGCAGAAGAACACCCGCTCATAGCCGGTCGCTTCCGCGAGCGCGGCGGCCAGCGCGGTGCCGGGTGCGTTGGCGTACAGGTTAGAGCAGTGGGCGAGGGTGCGGACCTGCCTCGCCACGGCACGCCCCACGCCGGGCGCGGCGTGTCCCAGAGCGTTCACCGCCACGCCGCTCACGAAGTCGAGGTAGCGCCGCCCGTCGGCCGCCGTCACCCAACTGCCGCGCCCCGCGATCAGCGCCAGACGCGGCAGCGGGTAGACCGGGGCGAACAGCCCGGTCTCCTCCCCCGCCAGCGCGTGCGCAACCGGCGTCACGGCCCGGGTCTCAGGCATGGAGGCTGCCCTCCGGTGCGCCAGTGATCGTGGTCGAAGTGGCGGTCCCCGCGAGCACGGCCACCAGCGTGTCCGGCCCCTGCCAGGCGGCGATGTGCACCCGGCCGGTCCCCTGGTCGAGCGCCGCGCGCGCCGCGCGCAGCTTGGGGATCATGCCGCCCGTCACCTGCGGGTCGGCGAGCGCGGCGTCCAGCGCGTCCGGGTCCAGCCGCGGCACGACCGCGCGGTCCAGCACCAGGCCGGGCGTGTCGCTCAGCAGCACGAGCGCCTCCGCCCGCAACGCCCCGGCCAGCGCCGCGGCAAGATCGTCCGCGTTGAGGTTGAGCAGCGCTCCGTCGCAGGCCCCTATGCTGGCCAGCACGGGCGTGCGGCCGGCAGCGAGCGACTCGGCGATCAGCTCGGGGTGCACCGCACGCACGCAGCCCACGGCGCCCAGGCGGCCACTGTCCGGATGCGGCTCGGCCTCCGCGATGCCGCCGTCGAGCGCCGAGAGGCCGACGGCGTCCACACCGCCGGCACGCAGCAGGGCGACGAGGCGCTTGTTCGCCAGGCCGGCCAGCACCGCGGCCGCCACTTCCAGAGTGGGCGCGTCGGTGGCGCGCAGCCCGTCCACGAAGCGGGGCTCCAGGCCCAACCTCCGGCACCACTCGCTCAGCTCAGCTCCACCGCCGTGGACGAGCAGCGCGCGGCCACGCAGGGCCACGAGGTCGTCCGCCAGCTGCGCGCCCGCGCCCGGCGACTCGAGCGCGCGGCCGCCGAGCTTGACCACGATGGGCCCCGCGGCGGCCGGCCCGTTCCGCTCCGGAGCGCTCACCATGGATCGCCGTGGAGCGGCAGGCCCTGGTCCTCGGGCCAGCCCAGCATGAGGTTCAGGTTCTGCACGGCCTGGCCGGCCGCGCCCTTGACGAGGTTGTCGATCGCGGCGGCCGCCAGAAGCGTGGTGCCCCCGTGCAGCGTCGTGACCGCGACGTCGCAGCGGTTGGAGCCTCTGACGCTGCGGGTCTCGGGCCACTCGCCCGGGTCAAGGAGCCGCACGAAACGCTCGTTGGCGTACTGCTCGGAGTACGCGGCCCACGCCTCCTCGGGACTCACCGGGCGGACGAGCTGCGCCGTGGCGGTGAGCAGAATGCCGCGCGCCATCGGAGCCAGCAGGGGCGCGAAGCCGACGGCAACCGGCTTCCCGGCCAGGCCCGCGAGATTCCGCTCCATCTCGGGCACATGCGCGTGCACCCTGCCCGCGCGGTAGAGGGCCGCGCCGCCGTCGAGCTCCACGAACGAGGTGCGCAACGTCGCGGCCCGGCCCGCGCCGCTCACGCCCGAGAGGGCGCTCACCATCACCGGTCCCCCCAGCCACGCGGTCGCGGGGAGCAGCGCCAGGGTCGCGGCGGTCGGGTAGCAGCCTGGGTTCGCCAAGCGCGTCGCCGGCGGGATCCGCTCCCGGAAGACCTCGGGCAGACCGTAGACGTAGCCCCTGGAGCCGTCGCGGTGATCGGAGGACAGGTCCACGATCCGCGCAGCGCCGCCGGCGAGCGCAGGCCGCTCGGCGGCGAGCTTCGCCCAGACGCCGTGAGGCAGGCAGCAGACGAGTGTGTCGAACGTGCCGTCCCCGAGCAGGGCTTCCAGCGCCGACGAGTCCACGACACGCGGCAGCAGCGGCACGCGCGGGTCCAGCCCGGGCAGCAACTCGCTCGCCGGCCGCCCCACGCAATCGAGCGAGCAGATCGTGGCCAGCTCGAGGCCGGGATGGCCCAGCGCCAGCCGCACGAACTCCTGTCCCGTGTAACCCGCCGCCCCGACCACGGCGATGCGCGCGTGGACCGGCGCGGCCGTCCCCTGGCCCCGGAGGGTCACTTGCCGCTCCCAGGCAGACGACCGGCAAGTGAATCGAGGCCTCGCTTGAAGCGGCCCGCCGCGGCCGCGCCCTCGGTGACGACGAGCACCGTGTCGTCGCCGGCCACCGAGCCCACCAGCCCGGCCAGGTCCGACAGATCGATCGCCCGCGCCACCGCGTTCGCGTGCCCGGGCGGCGTCTTCACGACGACCAGGTTCGCCGCCACCCTCGCCTCGTTGACGAAGGCCCTGAGGTCCAGCAGCTGGCGCTCGCGGTCGAGCATCTCGGTGGGCGGGCCCGGCAACACGTAGGTCATGTGCCCCGAGGCGTCCGGCCGCTTCATCACGCCCAGGCTGCGCAGGTCGCGCGAAAGCGTCGCCTGCGTGACAGCGACGCCGGCGCGGCCGAGCGCCTTCACCAGCGCCCCCTGGCTGGAGAAACGCTGCGCGGAGAGGAGCCGGGCGAGCAGGGCAAGACGGCGCGGACGTGGCATGCGACACCTCCGGGTTGTGCATGATTATGCAGTGCCATGCATGACACCACACACGCCCCGCCGCTGTCAAGCCAGCGAATCCGGGAGGAGGGCCGGTCACCGGGATTCGGGGCGGCCCCGTCCCGCCCGGTCACGCGCCACTTCGGGCGTACCCATGCGAACGGGCCCCGCTCGCGCGGGGCCCCTGGGTTCCGACGGGCGTCCGGACCACGTCAGCGCTTCCCGATCGGCACGTACGCCGACTTCGTCGGCCCCTGGTACACCTGCCGCGGCCGGTAGATGCGGCTGTCGGGGTTCTCGCGCACCTCGCGGAAGTTCGCGATCCAGCCGGGCATCCGCCCGATGGCGAAGATGACCGTGAACATGTCCAGCGGGATGCCGATCGCGCGCATGATGATGCCGCTGTAGAAGTCCACGTTGGGGTAGAGCTTCCGCTCGACGAAGTACGGGTCGTGCAGCGCCGTCTCCTCGAGCCGCCTGGCGATGTCGAGCAGCGGATCCTTCACGCCCAGCGCATGGAGCACCTCGTCGCAATGGCGCTTGATGATGCGCGCGCGCGGGTCGTAGTTCTTGTAGACCCGGTGCCCGAACCCCATGAGCCGCCTGCCGCCCTCCTTGTGCTTGACCTGATCGAGGAACCTCGTGCCGTCGTCGCCGTCGCGGCGGATCCCCTCGAGCATCTCGATGACGGCCTGGTTCGCCCCGCCGTGCAGCGGCCCCCAGAGGGCGCAAACGCCGGCCGAGGCGCAGGCGAAGAGATTGGCCTTGCTCGAGGCGACCATGCGCACGGTGGCGGTCGAGCAGTTCTGCTCGTGGTCGGCGTGCAGCAGGAAGATGAGGTCGAGCGCTCGCACCGCGACGGGATTGAGCGGGTAGTCCTCGTACGGCTCCGAGAACATCATGTGGAGGAAGTTCTCGGTGTACTTGTAGTGCTTCTTCGGGTAGATGGCCGGCAGGCCCATGGTCTTGCGGTACGAGAACGCGGCCAGCGTGCGGACCTGCGAGAGCAGCCGGGCGCACTGCTGCTCGAAGCACTCCTCGTCGCACTCGCCGGCCAGCTCGGGGATGAAGCATCCGGCCGCGTTGATCATCGAGGACAGCACCGCCATCGGGTGCCCGGTGTGCGGGAAGCCCTCGAAGTGGAACTTCATGTCCTCGTGGATCATCTCGTAGCGCGTGAGCAGGCCGGAGAAGCGCTGCAACTCGGCCTCGGTCGGCAGCTTTCCGAAGACGAGCAGGTAGGCCGTCTCGATGAAAGTCGAGGTCTCGGCCATCTCCTCGATGGGAATGCCGCGATAGCGCAGGATGCCCTGCTCGCCGTCGATGAAGGTGATGGTGCTCTGGCAGCTCCCGGTGTTCGAGTAGGAGTCGTCGTAGGTGATGTAGCCGGTCTTCGCGCGCAACTGCTGCACGTCGACGGCGAGCTCGCCTTCGGTGCCCTCGATCACCGGCAGTTCGATGGTCTTCCCGTCCAGCTCCAGTCTAGCGGTCCTCGCCATGGCGTCTCGCCTCCCGTCCTCTAAGCCCGAACCGGGCCGCCGAGGTTCCTGATGATCTCCGCCGCGAACTCGGAACAGCGCACTTCGCGCGCGTCCTTCCGCCCTTCCTCGCGCATGAGCCGCGCGAGGTCGTAGGTCACGGCACCGGCCTCGATCGCCCGCTCGAGCCCGGCCTCGATCAGCCGCGCGGCCTCGCCCCAGCCGAGGTAGTCTAGCATCATCGCGCCGGAGAGGATGACCGAGCCGGGGTTCACCTTGTCCTGCCCCGCGTACCTTGGGGCCGTGCCGTGGGTCGCCTCGAAGACCGCGTGGCCGGTGTCGTAGTTGATGTTCGCCCCCGGCGCGATCCCGAGCCCGCCGACCTGGGCCGCGAGCGCATCCGAGATGTAGTCGCCGTTCAGGTTGGTGGTGGCGACCACGTCGTACTCGCCCGGGCGCGTCAGGATCTGCTGCAGGAAGCTGTCGGCGATGGCATCCTTGACGAGGAGCCTCCCGGCCGGCGGCTCCCCGCCGCACTCCTCCCAGGACACGGTCTGCGCGCCGAACTCGGCCTTCGCGACCTCGTAGCCCCACTTGCGGAAGCCGCCCTCGGTGAACTTCATGATGTTGCCCTTGTGCACGAGCGTCAGGTTCCTGCGGCCGCGGGCGAGCGCGAAACGCAGGGCCGCGCGCACCAGGCGCTTCGTGCCCTCCTCGCTCACGGGCTTCACACCGATGCTCGACGTCCCGGGGAAACGGATCTTCTTCACGCCCATCTGCGCCGTCAGGAACTCGATGACCTTCGCGACCTCGGGTGTGCCGGCCTCCCACTCGATGCCGGCGTAGATGTCCTCGGTGTTCTCGCGGAAGATCACCATGTCCACGTTCTGCGGCTTGCGCACGGGCGAGGGCACGCCCCGGTACCAGCGCACCGGCCGCAGGCAGACATACAGGTCGAGCATCTGTCGCAGCGCGACGTTGATGCTGCGGATGCCGCCCCCTACGGGCGTGGTGAGCGGCCCCTTGATGCCAACGAGGTACTCGCGGAACGCCGCCAGCGTCTCCTCGGGCAGCCAGGTGCCGGGTCCATAGACCTGGTTCGACTTCTCCCCCGCGAAGACCTCAAACCACTCGATCCGGCGCCGGCCACCGTAGGCCCGCTCGACCGCGGCATCGAAGACGCGCACCGCGGCGTTCCAGAGGTCGGGGCCAGTGCCGTCCCCCTCGATGTAGAGGAGCACGGGACGGTCCGGGACCCGCAGCCTGCCATCTGGTCCCACGGTGACGGGTACGCCGTTCGCCGGGGGCTTCAGCTTCTCGAAGGTCGTCATCTGTGGATCTCGGCCTTCCCTATTCGTGCCGGAGCGCGTTCAGGGCCGAGCCGGCCCTGAACCATTCGATCTGCCGTGCGGTGAGGCTGTGCCGGGTCTCGAGCTCGATGGTCCGGCCGCCGGGCTGATGGATCATGACGCGGACGGGCTGCCCGGGGGACAGCGCCGCCAGGCCGGTGACGCTCACGCGGTCGTCGCGCCCGATCCGCTCCCAGTCGGCCGGGTCGGCGAAGACCAGCGGGAGGATACCCTGCTTCTTGAGGTTGGTCTCGTGGATGCGCGCGAAGGAGCGCGCGACGACCACTTTCACGCCGAGGTGGCGCGGGGACATGGCCGCGTGCTCGCGGCTGCTGCCTTCGCCGTAGTTCTCGTCGCCGATGACCGCCGAGCCCAGCCCGCGCGCCTGGTAGCGGCGGGCGATCTCGGCGATGCCGAGCCCCGATTCCCCGGTGAGGACGTCGGTCCCCCGGCCCCGTTCGCCTGCGAAGGCGTTCGTCGCGCCGAGGAACAGATTGTCGCTGATCTTGTCGAGATGTCCCCGGTAGCGCAGCCACGCCCCCGCCGGCGAGATGTGGTCGGTCGTGGTCTTGCCCTGCGTCTTGATAAGGACGGGGAGCTCCACGAAGTCCCCCCCGTCCCAGCGCGGGAAGGGCGCGAGGAGCTGGATGCGCTCGCTGTCGGGCGCGAGCTCGATCGCGACCGGCTCTCCCGCGACTGCGGGCGGCACGAAGCCCGCGTCACCCTCGGCGAAGCCGCCCGCGGGGTGCTCGTCGCCCCGCGGCGCCGAGAAGCGCAGCGGCGTCCCGCTCGCGGTCTCCAGCGTGCCGCTCTGCGGGTCGAAGTCGAGGCGCCCGGCGAAGGCCAGGGCAATGACGATCTCGGGACTGGCGAGGAACGACATGGTCTCGGCCATCCCGTCGTTGCGCCCGGGGAAGTTGCGGTTGAAGGAGGAGACGATCGAATCCGCGCGCCCGGGCACGGCGTCGGCCCGGCTCCACTGCCCGATGCAGGGGCCGCAGGCGTTGGCCAGCACGGTCGCCCCCATCCGGCGGAAGGTGTCGAGCATGCCGTCGCGCTCGATCGTGTCGTGGATCCGGGCCGAGCCGGGCGTGATGTAGAGCGGGATGCGCGCCGCAAGCCCGGCGGCCAGGCCCTGGCGGGCCACCGCCGCGGCACGGCTCATGTCCTCGTACGACGCGTTGGTGCAGGACCCGATGAGCGCGGCGCGCAACTCGACCGGATAGCCGTGCTCCCTAGCGTCGGCACCCATGCGGGACACCGGACGAGCCAGGTCGGGTGTGTGCGGGCCCACGATCTGGGCCTCCAGCGTCGTGAGGTCCACGTCCACGATCTCGTCGTAGAAGCGTTCGGGGGCCTCGAGGACCTCGGGGTCGGGACCGAGCAGGGCGCGGTTCGCGACGGCCAGATCGGCCAGGCCCGCGCGCCCCGTGTGCCGCAGGTAGGACTCCAGCTTCGCGTCGAAGGGAAAGACCGAGCCCGTGGCCCCCAGCTCGGCGCCCATGTTCGTGATGGTCGCCTTGCCGGTGCAGGAGATCGTGGCCGTGCCCTCGCCGAAAAACTCGAGCACCCTGTTGGTCCCGCCCCGGACCGTGAGCAGGCCGCAGAGCCGCAGGATGACGTCCTTGGGCGAGGCCCATCCGGAGAGCCGGCCGCGGAGCCGCACCCCGATGAGCTTCGGGGCAAGCACCTCCCACGCCAGTCCGGCCATGACCTCGCCGGCATCGGCGCCCCCCACGCCGACCGCGAGCATGCCGAGGCCGCCGCCGTTGGGGGTGTGCGAGTCGGTCCCGATCATCAGGCCGCCCGGGAAGGCGTAGTTCTCGAGCACCACCTGGTGGATGATCCCCGCGCCGGGCTTCCAGAAGCCGATGCCGTACTTGCGCGCCGCTGACGAGAGGAACGCGTAGACTTCGCGGTTTTCGCCCAGCGCCTTCGCCAGGTCCTCGGCCGCGCCGACCCGGGCGCGGATCAGGTGGTCGCAGTGAATCGTGCTGGGGACCGCAACGCGCTCGCGCCCCGATTGCATGAACTGCAGCAGCGCCATCTGGGCGGTGGCATCCTGCATCGCCACCAGGTCCGGCCGCAGGGCCAGCATGGCCTGGCCCCGGCTCCAGTCCTGCGCGGCGAAGTCGTCCGCGTGGGCCACCAGGATCTTCTCGGTGAAGGTCAGGGGGCACCCGAACCGCCTCCGGGCCTCCGCGCAGCGGCCGGGCATGCTCGCGTACAGCGCCCGCGCGATCTCGAGGGACATCGGCCCTCCTTCTTCGGGGATGACGTGGGGCACGGGACGGCCGGGCCGGCGGCCAAGGGCTGGTTCCTCTGCGATGCCGGCGGGGGCCACCGGATTCGGCCGTCCCCGCCGTGCGCTCCGCCGCTTCCCGCTACCTGAGTCCACGCTTCTCCAGCAGGGGCTCGACCGCTGGCTCCCGGCCGCGGAAGCGCCGGTACAGGGTCATGGGCTCCTCGCTGGCCCCCCGCTCCATGACATTGGTGCGGAACGAGCGCGCGGTGGCCGCGTCGAAGATGTCCTTCTCCTCGAAGGCCTCGAAGGCGTCGGCCGACAGCACCTCGGACCAGATGTAGGAGTAGTAGCCCGCCGAGTAGCCCCCCGAGAAGATGTGCCGGAAGTACGGGCTGCGGTAGCGGACCACGATCTCCCTCGGCAGACCGATCTTCGCCATCGAGGAATCCTCGAACGCGGTGACCGCCTGCTCCCTGGGCTCGGCCAGGGTGTGCCAGTCCATGTCCAGGTAGGAGGCCGCCAGGTACTCGACGGTTGCGAAGCCCTGGTTGAACTTCCCGGCCTGCTTCAGCTTGTCCACCAGCTCGACCGGGATGGTCTCGCCGGTCCGGTGGTGCTTCGCGTAGACCTTGAGCACCTCGGGCTGGGTCGCCCAGTTCTCCATGATCTGCGAGCACAGCTCGACGAAGTCGCGCGGCACGTTGCCCTGACTGTTGTAACGGATCTTCGAGAGGATAGCGTTCAGGCCGTGTCCCAGCTCGTGGTAGAGGGTCTTCACCTCATCGAGCGAGAGCAACGCGGGTTCGTCGCCCGCCGGGCGCGAGAAGTTGCCGCAGTTGACGACGATCGGACGGACCGACTTGCCGTCGCGGACCCAGGTGCCCCGATACCGGTTCGACCATGCCCCGCCGCGCTTGCTGTCGCGCGGGTGGTAGTCCACGTAGAAGACGGCGAGGTGCGAACCGTCGGCGTCCTTCACCTCGTAGGCCTTGACCTCGGAGTTGTACACCGGGAGGTCCGGCAGCGGCGTGAAACTGACCCCGAAGAGCCGGTTCGCGACGTGGAAGGCGCCCTCGCGCACCCGGTCCAGATCGAAGTAGGGGCGCACCGCCTGCTCGTCCAGATCGAAGCGCGCCTTGCGCACCTTCTCCGTGTAGTACCACCAGTCCCAGGGCTCGAGCGTGAAGTCCTTCCCGTCGGCCCGGATGGCCGCCTGCAGGTCCGCGGCCTCGCGGCCCGCGACCACCTTGGCGGGGCCCCAGAGCCGGTCGAGCAGGCCGTAGACCCCGGCCGGTGTCCTGGCCATGTTCTCATCGAGAACGAAGTCGGCGTGGCTCTTGTAGCCGAGCAACTGCGCCCGTTCAGCGCGCAGCGCTGCCGTACGGGCCAGCGTCGCCTTGTTGTCGAACTCGTCATCGTGGTCGCAGCGGCTGATGTAGGCCTTGAAGATCTGCTCGCGCAGCGTGCGGTTCTCGGCGTACTGCAGGAACGGCCAGATGCTCGGCGACTTCAGGGTGAAGACCCACTTGCCCTCGAGCCCGGCCGCCTTCGCGGCGTCGGCCGCGCCCGCCACGACCCGCCCGGGGAGCCCCGCCAGGTCCGCCGGCGCATCCACGACCAGCCGGAACGCGTTGGTCTGCTTGAGGACGTCGTCGCCGAACTTGACCTCGAGACCCGCGACTTCGCTGTTGATGGCGCGCAGACGCTCCTGCTGCTCCTTCCCGAGCAGCGCCCCACCGCGCACGAAGCCCTTCCAGGTCTTCTCGAGCAGCGTGGCCTGGTCGGGCGCGAGCCTGAGCTCCGCGCGCGAGTCCCACACCACCTTGACGCGTTGGAAGAGCACCGCGTTGAGCCGGATGTCATCCTGGTGCGCCGCCAGCATGGGCGAGACCTCTCGGTCGATCGCCTGCATCTCGTCGCTGCTCTCGACCGACGTGAGGTTACCGAAGACCCCGTTAACCTTGTCCAGCAGCCCGCCGCAGGCTTCTAGGGCCTCGATTGTGTTCGCGAAGGTGGGCGCCTTCCGGTTCTGCGCGATGGCATCGACCTCGGCGAGTTGCTGTGCGATGGCCACCTTGAAGGCGGGCAGGTAGTGCTCGGGCTTGATCTCGCTGAAGGGCGGCACGCCGAAGGGCGTCTTCCACTCGGAGAGCAGCGGATTCATGGGCGGCGGGTCGGCGTCCGGCGGCTGGGCGCGGGCCGGCAGCACGGCCGGGACGACAAGGACGACGAGGGCAAGGACGACCCCGCTGCGCATGGGTACGACCTCCTTGTGAATGCGGCTCCGGGGTACCGGACGGCGAGGACCCTGCTCCCGCTCAGCGCGCGGTTTCGCCGCTCTCTTCCGAGGCTTCCAAGGGCGAATCGCCCAGGTCCGAAGAATCCAGCGCATCGACCGAATCGGGGGCCTCGAGCTCCTCGATCACCATGCCCCTGGAGTGCTTCTTCACCCGCCGCGCTTCGCGTTTCTCGGCCGCGCGGGCGAGGCGTGCCTGTTCCTTCTGGCGTTTGAGGAATGAGGGTCTTTTGCTCCCTGCCATGAGGTACTCCTCTCCCAGGCTCGCCGCCAGGGGCGGGCGCGAGCCCCAATAGTCTCATAAGGACCTGCGGACACCGCATCATCGCAGAGTCGGGGGCGATTCGCACGCAGGCCCTCGCCCGCCGCGCGGGACACCGCGGCGTGGCACACCCGGCGGACGGGTCCATCGGGTCGCGGGCCGCGGACCCTATGAGCGGTTGCCGCCCTCCTGCTTCTGCTTCGCCCGCTCCATCGCCGCGCGCAGCGCGAGCGCCATCGTGGTCAGCTCCGGCTCCGCCCCCGGTTGCGCCGGCGGCGGGAACTGCTGCACCTGCGGGGTGCGGCTCCGCTCACCGCCGCGTCCGCCGCCACTCTCGCCACCGCGTCCGCCGCCGCGTTCACCGCCGCGTCCGCCGCTTCGTTCACCGCCGCGTCCGCCACCACGCTCGCCGCCACGTCCGCCACCACGCTCGCCGCTGCGTTCACCGCCGCGTCCGCCACGACGCTCGCCGCTGCGTTCGCGCGGCCGCTCCTGGGTCACCTCCGGGGCCGGCGGCAGCCAGTCCTCGGCGGTCCGCTTGATCGAGAGCGAGACGCGCTTCTTCTCCGGGTCCGCGCTCAGCACCACCGCCTCGATGGTCTGGCCGACCGTGAGCACTTCCTTCACGTGCGTGAGGCGCTGGGGCGCGGCCTCCGAGACGTGCACCAGGCCATCGATGCCAGGCTCCAGCGTGACGAACGCGCCGAAATCGGTGAGCCGCGCGACCACGCCCATCACTCGCATCCCGGGGCTGTAGCGCGACTCGATCCCGGTCCAGGGATCCGGCGTGGTCGCCTTGATGGAGAGCGCGATGCGCTGCCTGCCATCCTTGCCGATGTCCAGGCGGAGCACCTTGACGCGCACCTTCTCGCCCTGGCGCAGCACCTGACCGGGGTGCCCGACCCGCTCGTGCCGGATCTCCGAGACGTGCACCAGCCCGTCCACGCCGCCGAGATCCACGAACGCGCCGAAGGCCTCGATCCGCGCCACCGTGCCATCCAGCTCGTCGCCGGGCTTGAGCGAGGCCACCAGTTTCTTCGCCTGCTCCTCCTCGCCCCGGCGCAGCAGCTGCCGCCGAGAGAGCACCACGCTGCCCCTGCTGTCGCCGACCGACGTGACCAGGAACTCGAGCGTGCGCCCGACGAAGACCGACGGATCGGCGCAGAAGCTGGAATCGATGTGCGAGAGCGGGCAGAAGGCGCGCTCACCGCTCAGGTCCACTTCGAGCCCGCCGGAGTTGAGACCGGTGACGCGACCGCTCACGGGCACGCCCGCCGCGTGCGCCTCGCGCATCTGCCGCAGCGCCGTTTGGGCGTCGGCGCGGATCGAAGGCGCGAGCACGACCTGGTCGCCGGCCTCGACCACGAACAACTCGAGCACGTCGTCGGGCTTTACGCTGGGCGCGCCATCCTCCGCGCGGAAGTGCCGGGTCTCGGCCACGGCCTCACTGCGGCCGCCGAAGTCGAGGAGCGTGTGCTCCTCGCCCACCGAAACGACCTTGCCCTTCAGCTTCATGCCCACGGTGATCTCCGTCGCGGCACCCGCCGCCGCGGCGGCGGAACGCTTGTCCTGCTCGAACTCGTCGAGTGCCCGGGCGAACTCGGCCGAGGCCGTAGCGTCTTCTTCAGGTTCGGAGGGCGGGGTGGACTCGATGGGAGGCGTGTCGGGAGTCATGGGAGGGCTCAACTCTGGGCTGGAGGGTGGTTCCAAGGAAGGGAGCGGCGGGGGCTCGAACGCTCCGGCCGGAGTGTCTCGACGCGGGGATGCTACCTCATCCGGGCCAACTCGCTCCAGTAGGGCGCGGATCGGCCGGGATCACGGGACCGCGCGGGTCATTTCTCGCCGCCGTGAGCGCCACCGCAGACCACGCGGCCAGTGATTCCGGCGTTGCGGCGCACTTCCACCCTTCCGCCTCAGTGTGCGGCCCGACCCAGACCGCGGATCATCTTGCACTTCATGCGAATTCTCTCGAATCGCCATAACCACAAGCTGGACAATCTCATCGGAAAGGAGAAGAAAGCGGACCGCCGCGTCGAGCGAAGGCACGTCGCTGACACCGGGCCCCACCGCAAGGGATTCCACGGACCACCGCATCCGCCTCGCACTCCTGCTCGTCCTGATCAGCCTGCAGCCACAACGCGCCGGCGCCGAGACCCAGGTCTTCCTGGACAACGACGCCGACGGCGTCGGCCTCGGGGAACGCACGACCGATCGGAATTACACGCAGGGGGTGCGCACGAACCACTTCCTCGCGCCCGGCGTGATGTCCGCGCCGGCGCGCCGGGCGCGCCCGCTGCCTATCTGCCCCGGAAGCGCATCACCAGGCAGGTGATGTCGTCCGACCGCGGGGCGGTCCCGACGAAGGAGTCCACCGAGGACATCAGCCTCGCCAGCGTCCCGGCGGCATCCTCCCCGCGGATGCCCTTCAGCACCTCCGCCAGCCGGGCATCGCCGTATTCCTGTCCGCGCGGGTCCTGGGCCTCCACGACCCCGTCGCTGAAGATGACGAGCCGGTCGCCCGGCCGCAGGATCAGCGTGGCCGATTCGTAGGCGAGGCCCGCCTGCACGCCCAGCGGCAGGCCTCCGGTTGCCAGCCACTCGATGGTGCCGCCCGCGCGCCGCAGCGCCGGCGGGTTGTGCCCCGCATTGACGTAGGCGAGCGCGCCGGTGAGCGGGTCCAGCTCCGCGATCACCGCGGTCGTGAACCGCAGCCCCTCGAGACTGTGCTCGCAACAATAGCGACACAGCCGCGAGACCAGGTCCGGCAGCGGAATGGGCTTCTGCACCAGCGTCTTGAGGCTCGACTGGAACGTGGCCATGATCAGGGCCGCCGGCATCCCCTTGCCCGCGACGTCCGCGACCACGAGTACGAGGCGCGCCGGCGAGCCATCGCCCAGCGGCCCGGGGCAGAGAAAGGCGTCGTAGAAGTCGCCAGCCACCGTGTTCGCGGGCCGCGTGGTGAAGGCGATGTCCACGCCCGGCACGGAGGGCGGCGACTGCGGGACCAGCCACTTCTGGATTTCGCGCGCGATCTCGAGGTCGCGCTTGAGCGCCACGCGGTCCGCCAGCTCGAGCGCCAGCAGCGCGAGCAGCACCAGCGCCCCGAGCACGCTCAGGCCGGCCGGCCCGCCCACCCCCCGCGCCAGCAACGACGCCAGCGCCGCGAGCAGGAACAGCCGCCGCGTGGGCGAGAGCTTGAGGATCATCGCCCAGAACAACGCGCCCAGGATGCGCGGGACGCTGCGGCTCAGCGGCTGGTCCTCGAGCTTCGCCGCCAGCTCCCGCGAGTAGAGCCGGTAGCTCGTCCCGGTCTCCTTGCGGAACTGGAACCACAGCTCCTGGAGCGTCAGTCCCTCGGTGAGCCGGCGCCAGAACGCGGCGATCCGGTCCGGCAAGCGTGTCACGGCGCCTCCCCGGCCGCGGCCGCGAAGACCAGGCTGCAACAGGTCACCGCCCCCTCTGCCCTGGCGAGCTCGGAGACGTCAACCGTCACGACACGGATCCCGGCGCCCTCCAGCCGCCGGCGCGTGCGCTCGAACGCCGCGGGGAACACGACCGAGTCGCCGATCCGCAGCGCGTTCGCCGCGTGCGGTTCGGCGGGGTCCACGTCGATGATCCCTAGCCCGGCGAAGGCCGACCCGTCCACCCGCGCGGGGCTGACGAGGAGCCGGTCGGCGGCCACCGCGGTCACCGCCGACTTGAGGTGCAGGCAGCCGCGCACCGGCACCGGGACCACGGCGTAGCCGCGCGGTGCCAGGAGGTCACGCAACTGCCCGCAGCCGGCCTCGTCGCTGCGGAGCGAGCGGCCCACGAAGATCCTCCGGCCCACGACCAGCACGTCTCCCCCGTCGAGCGTACCCGGCGAGCCGAGGTAGAGGAGCGGGCGCCAGGGCGCCAGGGCGGCGGCGACGGAGGCGGTCTCCGGTCGGCGCGACACTGCGCCGGGGCGTGTGACGACGGCCAACTCGTCCAGCACGACCGCCGTGTCCTCGACGAACACCGAGTCGGGCAGCGCGGGCTCGGACGGAAGACTGGTCACCGCGCAACCGAGGTCCGCCAGGCACCGCTCGTAAGCGAGGTGCTGACGCTCCGCGAGCCCGACGTCGATCGGCTCGCGCTCGAGATACGAAAGCTCGCAGCGACCGATCGCCGGGCTCACCTTCCGAGTGATCGCGACACGCAGAACGCACCTCCCGCCGCGCTCGGCCGCGGCCCCGCCGGCCTACTTCGAATCCGCCGGCCCGTCTCCACGAAGCGCTTCAGCCGCGAGAACTGCTCGCCCAGCACCTTGCCCACAGCGGGTGCCACGCCCGGCAGGCCCCCCGGGAAGCAGCCGCCGACGCTGTAGTCCACCACGACCTTCGCCCCGTGCAAGGCCAGGGAAAGGCCCCAGGTCAGGCTGCCCGCGACCCCGGCCCCCTGCAGCGGCCCCAGCCCCCCGATGAGTCGCAGCATCCGGCCCGGGAAAGCGAAGACCACGGTGAGGTGCCGCACGCCACCGCCCTCCGGCAACGACTCGCGGAAGCGGCCCCCGGACGTGGCGTCGAGCGAGAGGTTGCGCGAACCTCCCGAGAAGGCGTGCTCCCAATCCCACCAGGCTCCGATCCGCCCGGCCAGCGCCCGGCAGACCGAGTCCGGCGCGGCGTGGATGACCGCCTCGCTGTGTATGAGGAAGCCCGCCTGCGTGCCGTCCGCGACAGCGGCCCGGGCCCGTCCCGCCCCGAGGAGGACCATCACCATCGGCACGATGGATCCGAGACGACGAAAGCGACACATGCTTCCTCCCTCGGGCGGTCCCGCCTGCCCGCCCTGGCAGCGCCGAGGCTAGCACAGCCGCGCCGCAGCCAGCGCGCGATCGCGGGGAGCCGCGACCGTCCGGGATGCGAGCCGCATCTCGAGGGGATAGGATGGCACCCCACGAGTCCGCGAGCTCGCCCCACCCGGCAGGGAGGAGAGTCCATGACCCGATCGAACCAGACGCCACCCGCGGGCGCCAACCCGATGCTGGCCTACCGCAACGAGGAGTTCCTCGAGAGCGACGAGGCGCGGCCGCTGCGCATCCTGGCCGAGTACCTCGAGCCCCTGCACGCCTTCCGGCGCCAGCACGTCCACGACACCGTGGTGTTCTTCGGCTCGGCGCGGCTGAGCGAGGGCGGGCCGCTCGGGCGCTATTACGACGAGGCGCGGGAGCTCGCGCGCCTCGTCGCCGCCTGGTCCCTGGAGCTCGGGAGTCCGGCGCGGCGCTTCCTCGTTTGCTCGGGTGGCGGCGGCGGCATCATGGAGGCGGCGAACCGGGGCGCGGCGGAGACGGGCGGGCGCACGATCGGTCTCAATATCGGCCTGCCCCACGAGCAGCGGCCGAACCCCTACATCACCAGCGAGCTGCTCTTCGAGTTCCACTACTTCTTCATGCGCAAGCTCTGGTTCGCGCACCTCGCGCGCGCTTTCGTGGCCTTCCCGGGCGGATTCGGCACGCTGGACGAGCTCTTCGAGATGCTCACGCTCGCGCAGACCCACAAGCTCGACCGGCGGATCCTCATCCTGCTGTACGGGCACCGATACTGGAGGGAGATCGTGGACTTCCCGGCACTGGTGCGGCACGGCATGATCGCCGAGGAGGACCTGGGCCTCATCCGCTTCGTGGACAGCCCGGCGGAGGCGTTCGACGTCCTGCGGCAGGGCCTGGGCACCGCGACCGCGGGCGTGACGCCCGACATCGCCAGATCGGTCACGCCCGTCGAGCGTCCCGGGCACGACGACCCCACCCCCCCGGCGGCCGCGGGAGGCGCGCGATGAACGGCCCGGCGGAACAGCACCGCACTCTGCTCCTGCGCGTGGCGCGGCGGGCGATGCTCCAGTACGGCCTCGAGCCCGATTTCGCGCCTGCGGCGCTCGCCGAGGCGCAGGCCCTCGCGGAGCCCGCCCCTCCGTGGGGTGCCGACGTGCGTGATCTCACCGGCCTGCCCTGGTGCTCGATCGACAACGACGATTCGCGCGATC
>Ga0315294_10002100_pt1 | contig 21801 bp, 22 predicted proteins | sample YL17G13_40_MG_FD_203626 | JGI IMG/M metagenome (GOLD analysis project Ga0315294, IMG submission 203626) | Sediment microbial communities from Yellowstone Lake, YNP, Wyoming, USA - YL17G13_40 | ecosystem: Environmental > Aquatic > Freshwater > Lake > Sediment | place: USA: Wyoming | collected...
TGGTCTCTTATCGGTTTGAAACCGGCTACCGCTAACGCCAATCCGATTGTTCCAATCCTAAGCGGCACCAAACCACTGTCCACAATCAAAACAGCCACACGCTTACCAATTCTGTGCTTGATATCTTCACGGATCTTCCTGGCCCATTCTTTTGTGTTAGTTGGCCAAAGAACAACATAGTCTTCAGGCACATTCTTGTTGTCTATTCCAGCATTAGCCGCCAGAACACAATCTTTGAGCGTCAATATTGCTTTTTCAACGCCGCCATAAATTTTCTCTGCTTCACGCAGCACAAGCTCAGCAAACTCTGGCTTCAAAGAATACTTCCTCGCTAACTCTCTCGCCTTTTCAGAAGGTTTGATCTCGCTCAGTTTCACTAGTCTGCCTTCGGCGTAGGAGACGATTTTCGAGCTAATGGCTAGCACATCATTTTCTTCTAACTGCAAATTCTGCTCATTGAGCGTTTCAAGAATGATCTCGACAAGATCGTCGCCTGTCTTGATCAGTCTTGTTTTTACTGCGTAAAGTTTCAACTTTTTTCAGCCTCCGTGAACGACTGGAACGAGAACAAGCTCATCGCCATCCTTGAGCTTTGTCTCTAATCCCTTCAGTACTCCAATTTCTTTGCCGTTCACAAGCATCAGCACATTTGTCCTCGGATCATCTAATTCAGAGTCTATCAGCGCCCGCCTGAGTTTGGGTTGTTCCTCGATAAGCTTATTCACAACCTCCCTCAGAGAGACTGCGTTTTCAAAATTTAGACTAAGCTTGCTTTTCTTAGACGAGGCACGCAAAGACCCTATGAACCGAATAGTAATGACCATGTCTTTTTCGTCCTACAAAACCACTATCACGGAAACATCATTCACGTTTGTGCCCGTCTGGCCAGTAAAAATCAAATCATCAAGCTTCTGCAGGAAATGGTAAGAATCATTATCAGCCAAGAAATGCTCCGCAACTATTCCGGCATCTGCCGCTCTGACCAATGTCTTTCCGTCAACAATAGCTCCAGCCGCATCTGTCGGTCCATCAATGCCGTCGGTGCTTAGCGAAGCCACAACTGCACCGTTCAAACCGCCTATTTTCAGAGCTGCGGCCAAAGGAATCTCCTGGTTTCTTCCGCCTATACCCTTACCTTTGACGATGACGGTTGTTTCTCCACCAATGACTATTCCAGCAGGCTTGGAAACAGGGTTTCCTGAAGCCAGAACTTCGCGAGCGACTGTCGCAAGAATTGCACCTACTTGTCGTGCTTCGCCTTCCAGAGTGGCTGAAAGCAACAGAGTGTTCAAACCAGCTGCTTTCAGAGTATTGCATGCCGCAATGCTTGCGGATCTGTTGTTCCCAATTACAACGTTGTAGGTTTTTTTGAAAGCTTCGTCATCAGCCTTTGGTGTCTCAGCAATCAGGCCTTTCTCAACATCATTCAAAACTTTTCTGATTGCCAGCGGGGTCTTATCCCATAAGCCATACTTTTTCAGGACATTAACGGCGTCAGCAAACGTCGTTGAGTCTGGAACCGTCGGACCAGAAGCAATAAAGTCCAGTGGATCGCCCACTACATCAGAGAGAATGAGATTCAGAATTGTTGCTGGGTAAGCCTTTTTCGCAAGCCAGCCTCCTTTAAAGGCGGAAATGTGTTTCCGGACGGTGTTAATTTCGTTAATGTTGGCGCCGCTCTTGAGCAACGTGTTGGTCAGAGCCTTTTTGTCTGAGATTGAGATGTCGCCGCGTGGTAACGGCATAAGGCTTGAACCCCCTCCTGAGATTAGACAGATAACCAGATCATCTTTTTCAGCTTGTTCAGCTATTTCCAGCATTTTTCTTGTCCCTTTAACGCCTGCCTCGTCTGGGGTTGGGTGACTTGCTTGATTAAGCGTGATTTTCGCTGTTTTGCTTCTATCGCCTCTTGGAACGTTCACAATGCCCGCTGTAATATTCTTGTCAAGAAGCTGTTCCAGCGCCTCAGCCATTGAACCACTTGCCTTGCCTCCTCCCACTACGTACACACGTCTGAACTTTTTCAAATCAAAAACGTGTTCATCAACTTTCAGGACAGAGTTCTTCAAGATCATTCGTGACTTGATTAACTGTTGCGGGTCAACAGCATTCACCGCAGCTTCCAAACTGTTCAGCGCTAGTTCTCGCGCTTTCCTGTCAAACTGTGTCATGCCATTACTGATTAGTTGCTGTTTGCTTCTTATCGTAATCATTTTTGGAAACCATTGTGCGGTTTTCATCAAGCAATGCGTAAGTGTAATAAGTCAATGTTAATAAAGAATTTCGCAGTTCAATATGCATGGTGAACGTTATGCCCAAACCAGAGATCTATATCACGCGAGAGCTTCCAGAAAGAGGCCTAAACATAATAAAAAAGCACTTTGACGCTGAGGTATGGCCTGAATACGCGCCTCCGCCGAAGAAAACGATAATGGAGAAGGCGAAAAACGTCGATGCACTTGTCTCGCTTCTCTCGGACAAGATAGATGCGGAAGTATTCAATGCATCACCAAAGCTAAAGATAGTTTCACAACTGGCAGTAGGCTTTGACAATATAGATATACCTGAAGCCACAAAACGCGGAATCTACGTCACAAACACGCCAGAAGTACTGACGGACACAACAGCAGATTTCGCTTGGTCACTGCTTATGGCCGTCGCAAGGCGGATCGTCGAAGCAGACAAATACGTGCACACTGGACAGTGGAAAGTCGGCTGGCACCCAGCCATGCTGACAGGCCGAGATATTCATCATACAACCATCGGAATCGTCGGTGCCGGAAGAATCGGCTACGCCATGGCTAAAAGAGCTAAAGGCTTTGACATGAACATACTGTTCTACGATGTCATCCCGAGGCCAGAGATGGAAAAAGACTTTGGCGCAAAGAAAACCGATTTGGACACGCTGTTGAAGGAATCGGACTTCGTGAGCCTCCACGTTCCGCTAATGAAGGAGACACACCACCTGATCAACGCTGAAAAACTGAAGCTGATGAAGAAAACCGCCTACCTCATCAACAACGCACGCGGACCAGTAGTTGACGAGAAAGCACTGTACGAAGCTTTGAAGAATGGCCAGATCGCAGGAGCTGGACTCGACGTCTTCGAACAGGAGCCTACGCCACTGGATAACCCGCTGCTAAAGCTTGACAATGTAGTTGTGGCGCCGCACATTTCAAGCGCAAGTCTTGAAACGAGAGCCAAAATGTCAGAGATAGTCGCAGACAACCTTGTCTCATTCTTCGAGGGAAAGAAACCGCCTAATCTCGTGAACCCAGACGTGATGAAGGTTAAGCCGCTGGCGAAGCTGTTTTAACCATCGATTCATGCTTCAGCAAGCTGTAACGGTTAAATACTCCCTATCTTTTACCTTTCTTTTCCTTTCAAATCAAGGTGACAACAAGTGAACTCCATCTTTGCCAAAAGAATGGAAGCTTTAGGAACAGAAACAGCCTTTGAAGTTCTCGCAAAAGCCAAAGCCCTTGAAAAACAGGGAAAAGACGTGGTACACCTAGAGATCGGCGAACCAGACTTTGATACGCCTAAGAACATTAAAGAAGCTGCGACAAAAGCGCTCAACGCCGGCTACACGCATTATGGTCCTTCAGCAGGACTTCCAGAATTCCGAGAAACGATTGCACAATATGTTTCAAAGACCAGAGGAATAAAAGCGGAAGCAGACGAAGTTGTCGTGACGCCTGGCGCCAAGCCAATAATGTTCTACAGCATATTTGCCCTAGTCAACCCAGGCGAGGAAGTCTTATATCCGAACCCAGGCTTCCCGATTTACGAGTCGCTGATAAACTTCGTTGAAGCCAAACCCGTGCCAATTCCACTGTTAGAGGAGAACGACTTCAGACTTGACCCAGAATACGTCAAGTCAAAAATCACCAAGAAAACAAAGCTGATCATACTCAACTATCCTGAAAACCCGACAGGCGGAATCCTGACAAAAGATGACTTGAAAGTCATCGCCGACTGCATTGCTGACCGCGACGACATATTTGTCTTGGCCGACGAGATTTACAGTCGAATAATCTACGAGGGCAAACATGAAAGCATAACTTCACTGCCCGGAATGAAGGATAAGACAATTCTGCTGGATGGTTTCTCAAAAACTTATGCCATGACCGGATGGCGCCTCGGCTACGGTGTAATGCGGAAAGATCTAGCTCTGAAAGTTGCTCAACTGATGACTAACTCGAATTCTTGCACTGCCAGCTTCACCCAAATGGCAGGCATTGAGGCCCTCAAAGGCCCGCAAGGCGACGCAGAGAAGATGGTTGCCGAGTTCAAGAAACGCAGAGAGCTCATAGTTTCAGGCTTGAACAGTATCAAAGGGATTTCATGCAAGAAGCCGCGTGGAGCCTTCTACGTTTTTCCAAACATCAAAGGCACAGGTATGGATTGTCGCAAGCTTGGCGATCACCTGCTCTACAACGCGGGTGTCGCTGTCTTGCCAGGCACATCCTTCGGCAAATACGGTGAAGGCCATTTGAGACTGTCCTTTGCGAACTCAATTGAGAATATAAAGAAGGCTTTGGATCGCATCGCTAAAGCTGTTTAGAAGTAGGCTCGGGCCTATTCCTCTATTTTTTCTTCAGTCAACGTTTCAACAATGTCTGTAGCAAGTTGCAACAAGCTGTCAGCCTGTTTCATGGCTTTTTCGCCATCAACTTCCTCAACCTGACTGAGCTGTTGCACGACCTCCTCGATCTCAACGAGACATTTCAAAACTGGATCAGTGATGGCTTGTGGTTTGGTTTTCTCGGCAGTGTCCCTTATGACCACTTCAATGAAAGCAGGTTCGCCTAGACTGTAGTAGATGGCGTTTCGCGCTTTTCTGACTGATTCCAAAACTAGACTCGGAGCCATATAGGGCATTTTTCTTGCAGCTTCAAGCTCGGCTTTAGCTTCACGCAAATATCTCAAAGCCCAGCCTTTGCGGTAACCGTCCATCACTGGGCTTCGCCTTCTTCTTCCTCTTTGGGGATCTCTTCTGCTTCTTCTCCGGCCAGATGGCGTGTAATATAGCCGGCAATCTGGTTCCTTATTTTTGTTGTAATCCCGCTGACAAGTTGGTTGACCAAATGCTTATTCTCTTCAAAATCCGCAGAGAACTTGTCAGGAAAACGTCTCACCAGTTCTCTAGCCGTCCGTTTGACTTGATCTGTTCGCACATTTCCCAAGCTATAGTCTCCTTGAACCATGTGATATAATTGTTCATATGTCTTCAGTGTTCATGGTGTACTGAAGTTAGCTCTCATAAGAGCAACAAGACTAATTTAACCTTTCTCAGCTTGTAAAAAGCTGAATGAGTGAATCTAGATCATCGACAACTTTGCTAATCCAGTTTCTTTCCACACTTGTGGCAAAAACTAGCGCCTTCAGGATTGCCTTGGCCACAGCTTGAACAGGTCATGGTATCTCCATGCGTTGTTTTTCGAATGTTTTCTCTTGCAGTTTTGAAGGCTTTCTCGATCTCTTTAGAAGCCGTTGAAAAAGCTTTCTCCAGCTCCCGTTCCATTCTATGAAGCCCTTCGCGCCAATCCTCAGAAAAAGCATTAACACCAGCGTCTACTCCTTTCTTAGTTCTAGCACCACACTTTAGACAAAAGTTCGCGTCCTCGGCCAGCTTCTCGCCACATTTTGAACAAAACACCATAAACTTTCACCAGTAAGTAAACACGCCAAAAGATTGATTTAAACATTGCCTGAATCAAAGAGCCCTATGCTGGATTTTGACAACAATCGTGTTTGAAATAAAGTTGAAAGCTCTCTGTCTTCTTGATGGATAAAGAATCCATCCCAGCAAGCAGTCCAGTGGAAGTATGAACGCCTTTCCAACAGCTTCAATAGCCGCTTGCCCCATGTTGATGTTCTCTCCATCTAACTTCACAACTTTTATTCTCATGATCATCTTGCCTACTGATTGACCATAAGCACCATCCATCAACACCCAATACAAGAAGTAGACAACATTGCTGAATCCGAAATCGAAGAAAGGCACCCAGCTCAAGACATCTGAGGGCCAAACATAGGTAGGCCAGCCGACCCACAGGAACAGACGTATTGAATTGATCGCCGCTCCAAGGATTACAATGTCGATCAGCCATGCAACAAACCTGTCTCCCCAGTACGCCAGTTTCGGAGCAGACAAGGCTTCAACAGGAGCACCACATTTCGGACAATAAGCAGCATCCTCAGACATTTCGCTTCCACAATTCTTGCAGTAAGGCATGAACTTGACCCCTGGAAACGCACAATTACGTGATCCAGTATATATTTTTCACTGCTGCAATCAAGCGGTTCAGAAACGAATGAGCCTTCTACATCACAACGGTAAAAGAAAAAGCGGGGAATTGTTCCTCGGTTAGATTGTGAACAGGTTCCAGATTCCGGACGTGATTGTCCAGATTCCGAAACCTAGTAAAGCCAGCACCAAGGCAATTATGATGAAGATTATCACTGCAACTATGCTTATCGCGAATGCTTTGAGCCAACCACAGTCGAAAAAATGTTTTATCAAAGCAAGCCAGATGATGAGTTGAATCAGCGAAGCAAGTATGCCCGCAAAAAAGACAGAGAAGATAGAGCCAAAAATCGTTCCGATAAAAACTATCCAGATCGCATCGGTAAGCTTTGCCTTTTGCTTGTCAGTCAAAGCTCTGCCAGCCAGCCATAGAGCAGGAGACAACACAATTGTGGGAATAAGGATATGCAGAATTATGTCTATCACAAGCTTATCCAAATTGGCAGCCAAATTTCCGCAATCCTCCAAATATCATCGTTCGATATCGCAATATCGTCTCAATAATATTTGTCACACATGATCTAAAACCTGCCAAACCTAATTCATTAGAACCATGTTTCCAATTGAGAATTAGCTGAACTAAACAGTCTCTGTCGAGAAGAAAACCTGAAAATTCTTCAAGATCTGCTCTGAGACCTCAATTTCTGGAAACTGTTTGATCTGGGCTATGGCTTTCACAACGACTGGTATGTAGGCAGGTGTTGTTCTTTTTCCCTCGAAGGGTTTTCTGAAGTAGTGGACTGGCCCGTCTGTTTCCGTCATTAGGTTAGTCAGCGGCACTTTTCTGACGACATCTTGTATGCCATTTGAATATGCTATCGGTGGCCCTTCTGTTATGCAGTACCCGTTCGTTACTGCTTTGTCCAACGCGCTTATTGGGTTACTGAACCAGTGAAGCAAAACTTTCTTCAACCTGTAAGAAGGCAGCATATCCACAATCTGCGCTGTCGTACCCCGCGAATGAACAACCACTGGCAAGTCTAGTTTTTCAGCCAAATGCAACATTTCATCAAAAACCTTCATTTGCTTATCCCAGACATCCATGTATTTGGAGTCTAAACCGATCTCTCCGATTGCAACCAAAGCCTTGTTGTCTCTCTGCTCCTCAATGAGGCTAATCGTCTGCTGCTTCTCTTCTTCCGTTATTGTCTGCACGTTCCAAGGATGAATTCCTAGAGCAGCATAGACCAGCCCAGAATATTTCTCCGCCAGCCTCAAGCTTTCCCTACAGGTTTTCAAATCCACAGAATTTGATACAATAGCCACAACGTTCGCTTTTCTACCCTCGGAAATAACCTCATCAACACAACCAGCATATTCCTCGTCTGAAAGGTGAACGTGAGCATCAACGAATCGCATGTTTTTCTCTCACAGACTTTCTTGCAGATTAGCTATTAACCACTTTAATATTTTCTCCTCTTGAGCAATATTCTCAGGCATCCGTGGCTGCTTGTGCCGAATACTCAACAAGAACCGTTAAATACGCCTTCTAATAGAAAAAGACGCTACGAGGAGTCTTTATGACCGATTTAAATTTAGCTGTAGCTCCCATGCACAGACTCTGCAAAAAAGCAGGAGCCGACCGCGTGAGCGAAGCCGCAGCGAAAGAACTTGCTAAGGCGTTGGAAGAGATCGGCGTGAAAATCGCCAAGGAAGCCTTGGATTTTGCAATGCATGCTGGCAGAAAAACCATAAAATCAGAGGACATAGAGATCGCTGCTAAAAAAATCATGGTCAGATAACCCCTTCTTTCCCTTTCTCTTTTTGTACAAACCAAACGTAATGTTGAAATAACTCCATAGCATTTCTAGCGTAGAAAGCCTAAAGAACTGCGAAACAACCTTCACTTGATAGAAGCTGATAATAATGGGTGGAAAAAAGAAACTTAACCTGAAACAGATGGAGCGACAGCAAGGCAAGAAAGACGAAGAAGACGCAAAGAAAGAAAAGAAAAAAGAGAAGGCTGGACCACCGAAAGAAAAGAGACTACTCGGAATCGTCGCTCCAGACGTCAAGAATGAGAAGTTAGTCGGCGAACTGAAGAAAATGAACGTTCTCACCCCATTCGCTGTGGCGTCGCGTCTCAACATACGAATCAGCGCTGCAAAAGATTTTCTTAAACAACTTGAAGCAAACGGCACCATCCACATGGTTTCAGGAAACCATAACATCAAAATATACAAACCAGACTAGCACAACAGTCTGCCTTCCAAATTCTTTAAGCTCTTCATAGAGCATAGGGAGCGTATAATTTATCGCCGAGTTTCCAGAGAGAATCTACACTCAAACAGAAGTGAAGAAAGCTAAGGAACTTATCGACAAAGGCTACAGACACGAGATCAAAATCAAGGGAAACCTTAACTTCAGACAGAAAGTCGAAAAAGCTTTGGAACATATTAAAACTGCAGGTTACTACGATTTTTTAGTAGCATACATTAGGGAAATAGAAGAGATCGATGGATTGACCCAGCTTCGAAACGCTGATGCCGCAATATGGACTAACAGATACGCTGTCCAAAATCCGGTTGATGCTGCCAGTATCTTCGTGCAGAAAGCGAATCACATGAAAGAATACCTGGAGCTCACGGACTATTATGGTGGAGAAGCTGAAAAACGCTCAAACTCAAAACGTATAGAATTTCTCGAAAAACTAAAAACAAAAAGCCAAGAAAAAGAAGTAAAAGCAGAATGTGGAAGACTTCTGAACCTGTGGCGCGAAAGCTCACTGGTTTACTAGTTGCTCAACCCTGATCTTTGTACCACTTTTCACTTGCTTGAACAATTCCAGATTCTTTGTAATCTTGCCCAATATGTTCACTGGACTATACGGTTGGGTGACGCCGTAAAATATGCATATGGCGCTTCCCATTGGCCAAAACGCAATCGTTCCATTTTCCACGGTTGCTTTCGCCTTCTCCTCGCCCATCTTGATAGGCGTTTCAAAGTAAACCTCTTCCTTCCATAGTGCCGCTCTGCCCTCAACAGGAAGCTTTCTAATTATCATGTCGATTGTTCGGGGCGCCAGAAAACGGACTAGTTCTGCTTCGGCTTCACCTAGACCTTCGATGATAAGCTTGATCCTCACACGTGAAACGTCTGCTGTTGTTTCTTCGCCAATCATCTATTTTCCACATCTTTTCAGAAATTCATCAATAATCTGCTCGAGTGACACTGGGCCAAGCACTTTGAGCTCGTATCTCACCCTGACGGTTGGCTTGTTCAATGTTATTACTCTTCGCAAATCGATCGGCGTGCCTATAGCGATAACGTCACAGGGGATGCGTTCAATTGTCTCCTTCAACTCAGCCACTTGCTTGTCGCTGTAACCCAAAGCAGGAAGAATAGCACCTAAATGTGAATACTTTTTGTAGGCCTCTTGAATTGAGCCAACGGCATATGGTTTCGGATCAACGATTTCCTTTGCACCGGCGTTCTGAGCCATTATTGTGCCTGCACCGTAAGGCATGTTACCATGTGTCAACGTCGGACCGTCTTCGATGACAAGTACACGTTTGCCTCGGATCAGCTCAGAATTGTCAGCAGTCACAGGCGAAGCAGCGTCCAAAATCTTCGCTTTCGGGTTGATCAGCTTGATGTTCTCTCTGACTTGCGTCACTTTTCGCGGATCAGCTGTGTCAACCTTGTTGATTATGACAACATCGGCCATTCGAACGTTTTCTTCACCCGGATGGTAAGTGAGCTCATGTCCAGGTCTATGCGGATCAGCCATGACTATGTTCAGATCTGGCTTGTAGAAGGATGTGTCGTTGTTGCCTCCATCCCAGACTATCACGTCTGCTTCTTTCTCAGCTTCGCGCAGAATCTTTTCGTAGTCCACTCCCGCATAGACGATTATGCCGTTGTCAATGTGCGGCTCATACTCTTCTCTTTCCTCGATCGTACACTTGTGCTTGTCTAAGTCTTCGTATGAAGCGAAACGCTGCCACACTTGCTCCCTTAAGTCGCCATAAGGCATAGGATGCCTGATAGCTACAACTCTCAAGCCTTTGCTTTTCAGAATCTTTGCGACTGTTCGGCTGGTTTGGCTCTTGCCTGAACCTGTTCTTACAGCACAAATGGAAACTACTGGAACCTTCGACTTCAGCATCGTGGTTTTCGGACCCATCAGGCGGAAATCTGCGCCGCTGGCCAGCACCAGCGAAGCTTTGTGCATTATATACTCGTGTGAAACGTCGCTGTATGCGAAAATCACTTGATCAATATCATGTTCTTTGATAAGCTTTGGCAGATCCTCTTCAGGCAATATCGGTATGCCTTTCGGATAATTGGCGCCTGCAAGTTCTGTCGGATAATTTCTTCCCTCGATTCCCGGAATCTGTGTGGCAGTGAAAGCTACAACCTCGTAAGCGTCGTTGTTCCTAAAGTAGACATTGAAGTTGTGAAAGTCTCTACCTGCCGCGCCCATTATAATAATCTTAGTTTTTTGCATGATAGAGTTCTCCTCAAAACCCCAGAGCGGGATTTCAATAATAACATGCGATTCTATTTAAACCTAGCGTGGAAGAAATTGCTAATGCAATAGATTCAACAGAGTCTTTGCGATGTAATCTATCTGTTCTCCGGTTACGCTAGGATGTACTGGCAAAGACAGGACTTGCCTTGAAGCTTTCTCAGTTTCAGGCAACTTGTACTTACCATACTTCGCATAGAAGGGCATCAGGTGAATTGGATTCACGTAGCAGATCGTAGCTCCGATCTCCTTATCTTTCAGACCTTCAACAACTTTATCTCTCTGCGCTTTCTTAGCATTCTTCAATCTCACCGTGTAAAGGTACCAGCTGTGCTTGTATCCATCTGGCACTGTTGGCAGCTGCAAGCTCTTAGATTTTGCCAGTCTTTCAGACAATCTCTTAGCGTTCGCTCTTCTTTTAGCCACGAACTTTGGAAGCTTCTTGAGCTGTGCACAGCCTATTGCTGCTTCGATCTCTGGCATGTGATAGTTGTGTCCCAGCATGCCTGAGAGGTATTTTTCTTTCTCTCCGTGGCTTCGCATGTACCGCGTGGTCTCCGCGATCTTGTCATCGTTTGTCGTTATCATTCCGCCCTCGCCTGTGGTCATGTTTTTGCTTCCGTAGAAGCTCCAGCAGGCGGCGTCAGCATAGGCTCCAGGCGGTTTCCCTCTGTAAGATGCACCGTGCGCTTGGGCCGCATCCTCGATAATCTTTAACCCGTGCCTGTCAGCTATCTCTTTTATAGGCTGCATATCAGCAGGCAGGCCGTAGAGATCAACGGGCATTATAGCCTTAGTCTTCTTGGTTACGGCTTTTTCAATAGCTTTCGGCGAAATCGTGTACGTTGCTGGGTCAATGTCTACGAAGACAGGTTTTGCTTCAATCATAACTACGACTTCGGCAGTTGCTACGAAGGTAAAGCTCGGCAGAATAACCTCATCACCATGTTTCACTCCGGCAGCCACAAGCGAAGAGTGCAATGCAGCTGTTCCAGTGTTCATGGCTATCGCATGTTTTGCTTTCATGAATTTTGCGAAGGATTTCTCGAATTCTGTTACCATCGGGCCCGCGCCCAGACCGTGGGTGAGACCGCCGCTCTTCATAACTTTGACAACGGCTTTGATTTCCTCGTCGTCTATTTGTGGAGCATTTATTGGAATCATGTCTTTTCCTGTCTAGTCGTATGTGTGTTTTCATAATTAGCTTTATGGTCAACATAGAAGAGTGATCGCTCTGCTAATTCCGTTACGGTGATTCTGTGTATTTCTGCGCCTATTGTTTTACGTTAAGACTGCGATTTTCTTTACAGAAAGAATAATAGAAAGGTACAGCCCAAAAGGTGTTTCAAACAGGCTTACAGTTGGCTACACGCATGACAAGGATAGGCGTCTACGTCTGCCATTGCGGCTTGAACATTGCCGGAACCGTTGATGTTGAAAAGGTCGCTGAATACGCCAAAACCTTGCCAGATATCGTGGTGGCCAAGCATTACACTTACATGTGTTCTGAGCCAGGACAGCGCATGATCCAGGATGATATAAAAGCTCTGAAGCTGGACAGAATAGTCATAGCCACTTGTTCGCCACGCATGCATGAAGAAACATTCCGCAAAGCAGTTGCGGAAGCTGGGCTCAATCCCTACTTGCTTGAAATTGTCAACCTGCGCGAGCATGTCTCATGGCCGCATAGCGAGGAGCCAGAAAAAGCCACAGAGAAAGCCAAAGCCCTTGTCAGAATGGGTGTTGCTCGCGTGAAGCTTCTTGAACCGTTGGAAAAACGTCGAGTAAGCATCTTCAAGGACGTTTTGGTGGTAGGCGGAGGTATCGCAGGCATTCAAGCCTCATTGGATTTGGCAAACGCAGGTTTCAAAGTGTACCTTGTGGAGAAAGCGCCAAGCATTGGCGGACGTATGGCTCAACTGGACAAGACGTTTCCGACGCTTGACTGCAGCGCGTGCATTCTGACGCCGAAGATGGTGGATGTTGCGAAGCATCCGAACGTCACGCTCTTGACGAACTCTGAGGTTGAAAGCGTGAAGGGGTTTGTCGGAAACTATGAAGTTGCAATTGTAAAGAAGCCAAGATATGTTGATGGAGACAAGTGCGTGGGCTGCGAGTTATGCACAAAAGTCTGCCCTGTGAAAGTTCCGGACAAGTTCAATGAACGATTAGGCAAGACTCGAGCCATTTCGATTTATTCTTCTCATGCTGTTCCCAAAGTGGCTACGATAGATCCTGACTTCTGCCTCAGATTGAAGACAAAGAAAAAGGACGTGTGCGGCAAGTGTGCCCAAGCATGCGAAGCCAAAGCCATAAACTTTGAACAGCAACCGGAAACGGTTCAGCTCAAGATAGGCGGCGTCATAATCGCTGTCGGATCAGAGGTTTTTGACGCTTCAAGAATGCCTGAGTATGGTTACGGGCGTTTTCCGAACGTTATTTCGAACATTGAGTTTGAGAGAATATCAGATGCTTCTGGACCCACTAACGGCAAGATTCTTTCCCCTAACACTGGTCAGCCGCCTCGAACCGTGGTCTTTGTTCAATGTGTTGGTTCCAGGGATAAGCGTTTTCACGAATACTGTTGCCGCGTAGGCTGCATGGTCAGTTTGAAGCAGGCGATTCTTGTCCGTGAGAAAATGGGCAGAGACGTGAACATCTATGTTTGTTTCAACGATCTCCGATCCTTTGGTAAAGGTTATGAAGAGTTCTATCGTCGAGCCAGAGACTTGGACATAAATTTCGTAGCAGGCATTCCTTCGGACGTTCGAATGGCGTCAGATGGTTCGCTTTACTTCGATGTTTTTGAACGTGGAACAAGCAAGCTTCTGGAAATGCACTCAGACATGGTTGTACTTGCAAACGGACTGGTTCCAAGCAGCGACATCACCGAAATCAACAAGCTGTTTCACGCTTCAAGAAGCGCAGATGGCTTTCTGCTCGAAGCTCATCCGAAGCTACGGCCGCTTGAATGCTCTACTGCAGGCATATTTCTGGCAGGAGCTTGCCAAGGACCGAAGGACATTCCGGATACGGTGGCACAGGCAAGTGGGGCGGCAGCGAAGGCTATGGATCTGCTGGCGAGTGGCGAAATTGAGCTTGAACCGCTAAAAGCTGTTGTAGATGAAGACCTGTGCAGCGGCTGCCGAGTATGCGAATCCCTGTGTCCCTTTTCGGCAATCGAAATGAAGAGAGAAACAAAAATAGACGAAGAGAAGCTCAGAGCGGAAGTTATTGAAGCCATGTGCCAAGGCTGCGGCTTGTGCAGTGCCGCTTGCCCAACTGGAGCCATCAAGATTCAGCAGTACAGCAACAAGCAGGTTCTAGCACAAGTGGACGCTGCGCTCGCAGAAACGAAGGGAGGAAACTAGACAATGAGCCTGATTGACTCGATGTCAATGGCGAAGCCAAACCTCAAGACAAGAAGCAAAATTCTGGCGAAACTTCGCGGCCGAGATTTGGTCAACTGTTTCCAATGCATTAAATGCACGAGCGGATGCACTGCCTTGAAGCTTCTGGAGCTAGAGCCTCATGAGATTGAGAAACTGGTGAACCTGGGACTAGTTGACGAGCTGGTGTCTTCTGACATTATCTGGACTTGCGTGACATGTCTCAAATGTGTGCAAAGATGCCCGCAGAAGGCTTCACCATACCACGTGATTATTGCGTTGAGGAACTTGGCAGTTGAGAGAGAAGCCAAAATACCTGAAGAGTTTATGAAGAAGGTTTCACAGATTCTGGAAACAGGCCTCGCTGAATCCATGCAGAAAGTGACCACGCGGAAAATGGAGACTTGCGATAGAGAAAGCCTTAAGCTGCCCAAGCTTGCTGGTCCAAAAGAGAGTTTTCAAGCGGCTTTCATGAAGGCTCTGGAGGAAAGATGACGTGATGAAAGCCTCAGTTTTTTGGGGTTGCCGCATACTTACCGAGCAATACGCTTACGAGATGTCGCTTCGCGAGATTCTACCTCGATTGGATGTGGAGCTTGTGGATTTGCGTGAAGCCATGTGTTGTGGTGACCCTGTCAAGAGCGTTAATGATTTTGCCGCTAACTATCTCGGCATCAGAGTGTTGGCATTGGCTAATCTGACAGGTTTGAAGGATTTACTTGTTCCATGTAATCGCTGTCACTTTGTCATTTCGGAAGCAAAACACTTAGTCGATACAGACGAGAAAACTCGGGAAAAGATTGCCAACTTGCTGAAGGAAGAAGGATTAGAATACAATCCTGATGTCATGGTCTGGCATACAATTGATTTTCTGCATGATCATGTGGGACTGAATTGCATTAAGAAGGCGGTCACCAAGCCGTTGAAGGGAATGAAGCTTGCTGTACATTATGGTTGCCAGATTCTGCGTTACACTGATTTGGGCAGGGTGGATGATGCTGAGAATCCAAGGAAGCTTGATGAGCTTATCAACGCTATCGGCGCTGAGACCGTTGATTATTCGGAGAAGCTAGACTGCTGTGGCGCTCATCTGATGCTTAGCCATGTTGATTCTGCGTTGTCGCTGTCTGGAGCCAAGCTTAAAGCTGTTCAAGCTCTGGGCGTAGATGGTTTGGTGGTTTCCTGTCCCGACTGCGGTCTGATGTACGACACGAAACAGAAGGAGGCTACGTCCACGGTTGGAGCTAAGCTTAGTCTTCCAGTAGTTTACTATACGCAGCTGTTAGGTTTAGCATCGGGAATAGGACAGGATAAGTTGGGTTTGCATCTCAACCAGAGCCCTGTTAATCAGCTTTTGTCAAAGGTTTCGGCTTAATCCTTAAACAACTTTTATATTCCTATTTCTGAGTAGTAGGGTTCAAGGCGAAAATTTCATGGTAGAATTTGGCTTCACTGAGGAACAGGAGCTTTTCAGAAACGCCATCCGCGAATGGTGTCAAAAGAACATTCCTCTGGAAAAGATCAGGGAAATGGACAGCAAAGGCGAGATTCCACGTGAGGTTTTGAAGAGCATGGGCGAAATGGGTCTACTTATTATGACTTCGCCGCAGGAACATGGTGGCACAGGGGCTGACTGGGTTACCGCATGTATTGCCGCAGAGGAACTTGGTTATGCTGACGTAAGCATTGCTCTTCCTGTACTTTGGCTCGTTGAGTCATCCTGGGGTTTTGTTGTTGACCGTTACGCAAGCGAAGCCGTGCGAAACGCGTGTATCCGTAAGGCTTTCAAGGGAGACGCCTTCATCGGCATTGCCTCAACAGAATCAGGCGGAGGCTCAGATGTTGCCGCTTTCAAGACCACAGCAAAAAAAGTTGGAAACGATTGGATTCTGAACGGAGAAAAAATGTACATCAGCGGAACTGAAGAAGCAAAGAAGCTGGGCGGCGGCTACTTCGTAATAGCTAGAACGTCACCTGCACTGCCGGGCGCTTCACACAAGGGAATGACAGGCTTTTACTTGCCCTTTGACGCTCCAGGCGTTGAGATTAACAAGCGTTTTGAAGATATGGGAAGAATGGCCATCAGCACAGGCGGCTTCTTGATGAAAGACGTCAAAATACCGGATGAGTACCGTTTGGGCGAAGTGGACAAAGGCTTCTACCTCACTATGGAGGGTTTTGACAACGCTAGAATCCTTATCGCGGCGGTGTGTGTAGGCGCTGCCAGACGCGCATTGGACATTGGCATGGAATACATCAAAGAGCGCACGGCGTTCGGCAGACCAATCGGCAAGTTTGAAGGAATCCAATTCGAGCTAGCTGACGACTGGGCACAGCTTGAAGCGTTAAAATCCCTAACATATCAGACGGCATGGATGAATGACATGAAGTACAAGCAGGGCAAGTTTTCAGCTCTTGAAGTAGGCAGATACATTGCTGCATGCAAGCTGATTGCACCGCACTTGGCTTTCGACATATACAAGCATGCGATGATATGGATGGGCGCGTACGGCTACACGAAGGAATGCCCGCTTGAGATGGGATTGCGAGGAATAATGAGCTACTGCGTCGGAGCAGAAGGAGCCAGCAACATACAGAGAACAGTCATAGCCAGAGAACTCCTGGGCAAAGACTACATACCGTACAAGTGACAACCCAATTCTTCACACTTTTAGATTGTTTTCTTTTTTCTATTCTATTTATGCATAGATCTTGTCTTTCCAAGGGTTTTAGACACAATTGAAAGAACTCGGCTAGATCTAAGCCATTATAGGGAAACCTTGCTGCTTTCTCAGAAACTGTCACGAGAAAATGAAAATTGGTAGTTTCAGGCAAGAGATTTTAATCGGGCTCTTCAATAAGGCTACTACGGCTAGGAGTAAGATGGCGCAACAAAGATTGGATCAACTATTCCCAAAGACGGAAAATAGACCGGCTGAAAGCGTTGAAAAAACAGTTCAGCCTATCAGCCAACCGAAGAAAAAAGAGCAAGAAATCAGAAAACAGGGTTCTACTCCTTTGGCTCCAGACAATCTGCCCCCATCGTATTTTGTCTCTGCCACATACAATGGTCGCCTCAAGAAGGCGGTTATCAAGCTTTACGAGCCAGACTCGGGGCAAATATATTTCTGGCTTGACAACACTGGACATCAGCCATATTGTCTTACTAATCTTTCACCTTATGAACTCGAAAAACTTGATCGGGTGAAAAATCACGAAGGTTTTGATCGTTTTGAGATAGTGGAGAAATTCGATCCGCTTCAAGATAAAGAGGTAAGCGTAACCAAGATCATCACAACCGATCCTCTGGCTGTTGGAGGACGCCCGACGGGATGCATAAGGGACATAATTCCAGAAGACTTTCCTAAAGTGTCAGAAGTTCCGATTGATCGCGACCAGATCAAACTCTGGGAGTCCAAGATCAAGTACTATCAATCATATATTTATGACAGGCAGCTTTCGCCTGGAATGCTTTACGAAGTAAAAGACGGAAACTTGATTCAGAAGAAACTTGAAGCTGCTGAGGAAACGGTGGCTCAGATAAAGCAGGTTTTCAAAGATGCCACGGAGGAAGAGCTTCAGTTTATCGAAGAATGGGCTCGCCTTCTAGAGTATCCGGCTCCAAAGTTCCGTCGCGTAGCTCTCGATATAGAAGTGTTGGCGTCTATCCCGACGAGGATGCCTGACCCAAGAGAAGCCGCTCACCCAGTTATCTGCGCTTCACTTTACGGCTCAGATGGAGTGCAAAGAGTTCTGCTACTGAAACGAGAGGGCATGCGTGAAGGAACTGAACACCTTCCTGCTGATGTAACAGCAGAGTATTTTGACACAGAAGATAAACTCATAAAAACCATCTTTGAAGCTCTATGCACCTACCCCTTCGTCATAACCTTCAATGGCGACGACTTTGACCTGCACTATCTGGCCAACAGAGCTGAAAACTTGGGCATAAAAAGAAGCGAAATCCCGATTGAGGTGGGCAAACGCACGTGCGCATTGCATTACGGCGTGCATATTGACTTGTACAAGTTTTTCTTCAATCGTTCAATCCAGATCTACGCCTTCAGCAACAGATACCGCGACGTGACTCTAGACGAAGTTGGAAAAGCCCTCATCAACACAGAAAAGATCAAATTAGGAAAAGCCTTCAGCGAATTAACCTACACGGAGCTCGCCAAATACTGTTTCAAGGATGCAGAGATCACTTTCAAACTTACGAGCTTTGAAGACGAGCAAACCATGAAGCTAATCCTTGTCCTAGCTCGAATTAGCACGATGCCTATGGAAGACGTAAGCCGGCAAGGCGTGTCTCGCTGGATAAGAAACTTCATGCAACGCGAACACCGCAAAAGAAACATGCTCATACCAGAAGCAAAGGATATACTTGCATTAAAAGGAAAAACGTCAACAAAAGCCATAATCAAAGGTAAAAAATACAAAGGCGCCATAGTCGTTGACCCCACGCCCGGCGTGTACTTCAACGTGGCGGTCATGGATTTTCCAAGCCTGTACCCATCAATCATAAAAGTCTGGAATTTAGGCTACCAGTCCATTCTATGCGGACATCCGGAATGCCGAAGCAACATCGTTCCAGACACGGAAAACTGGGTTTGCACAAAGAAAAGAGCCCTAGAAAGCCTCCTCATAGGCTCGCTCAGAGATTTGAGAGTACAATGGTACAAGAATAAGGCGAAGGACAAGACGCTTACACCAGAACTTAGAAGCTGGTACAACGTCACGCAGGGAGCGCTGAAAGTCATTCTTAACGCTAGCTATGGGGTGTTCGGCGCAGAAACCTTCGACCTGTACTGCCCGCCCGTAGCTGAAGCAACAGCGGCGATCGGCAGACATTCAATAACCCAGATACTCAAGAAAGCGCAAGAGCTTGGTATACAGGTGCTTTACGGAGACACGGACAGTCTCTTCTTGAAAAACCCGTCAAAGCAGCAAATCGACGAACTCGTCCACTGGACAGAGCACGAACTGAAGATGGGGTTAGACGTGGACAAAGTGTACAGGTACGCTGTTTTCAGTTCGAGAAAGAAAAACTACCTCGGCGTCCTAGAAGGCGGCGCAGTTGACGTCAAAGGCTTGACGGGAAAGAAGAAACACAGCCCAGTTTTCATCAAGAAAGCTTTCGACAGGATGAAACAGCGACTGGCGACAGTGAAGACGCCCGCAGACTTTGAAAGCGCGAAAAAAGACATCGCCGAAATAGTTCGAGATTGCTACATGAAACTGAAAAGACGAGAATGGGAAAGCCTCAGCGACCTAGCCTTCCACGTAGTTCTGGGCGAGGAGCTGGATCACTACACGAAGACAACGCCGCAACATGTCAAAGCCGCCAAAATGATGAAGGACATCAGAGCAGGAGACCGCATAAGCTTCGTCAAGACGATAAGAGAACCGCACGTGAAGCCTGTTGAACTTGCCACGAAGAACGAAATAGACGTTGACAAGTACGTGGCTTATCTTCATTCAACGTTTGATCAAGTTCTGGACGCGTTAGGTTTGGATTTTGAGGAAATGATAGGGTTGACGAAGCTGGAACGCTTTCTGGGCTAGGCGTCATCAACTGTCTTCAGTCCATGAGACTTCAGCGGTTTCATGATGCTTGGACGGTTCAGCGCTGTGAGAAGTAAATATCCGATTCCGGCAATGGCGATCAAGCTGCTGATGGTTAGGCTGACGATCATGGCTACTGTTGCTGGCAAGGCATTGAGCATTTCTGGTGGGTTAAGAAATGGGAAGAATATCGAAAGATAAGCACCGACCACAAGTCCTATGGGCAAAGCTCCTGCGGCACATGCGATGAACCGATGCCTGCGCAGCAAGAGGATGGTGATTCCGGCAATCAAGTTAGCGATCGGTCCAAGTATGACGTCTTGATATCCAAGCAGATAGTAAGCGTTAGTGAGAAAACAGCCCAAAGTGACGCCGCCAACCGCGGGCCAGCCGAACAGAACGACCAAGGCAATCAGGCAATCAGCCACTCGCAGTTGAATCGGCCCATAGACAGTTGGATTGCCGACTGAAACCATTTGAAGCACGTTTATTACAACGTACAGAGCTGCGAATACAGCCGTCAATGTCAGATTTCTACTGTCAATTTTCGTTTTTTCACCTCCAACTCCGGGGTTTGTACTGGCGGAACGGGTGGAGGCCCACTCACCCGCCAATAGGCTCAACGCTAGAGTTTTTGACTATTAAAAGCTATTGCAGAAACAACGATTCCTAGCAGGTCTTTGTATTTCTTCGCTAATGGTGAGTATTTTTGGTTAGTTGTCTAATGGGCTGGGACAGCAGGCGCGTTGGTCTGCTCCTTTGGCGTTTCAGTCTGTGGTGTGGTGGCTGATATTTGAGAGTCTACTTCTACATCAGCGTTTTCTGCTTCGCCTTGCGACCGTTGTGAACCTAGCAAGTCTTGAGGCGGCGGAGGCGTGTTTAAAACCGTTGAAAGGAGGTACATTGCGGTGAAGGCATGTTGATAGATTCTTGGGAGGATTCGAGGCATTTTGGTTTCTGCATCAACTTCCAGTACTTTGCGTATGTCTTCATCTTTTCCAGTTAGAGTAGCTGTGCCTTCAACCTCAAATCTGACCAAACCGGGTTTTGTGTTTAGTTGCAGGCCGAAACCGATAATGACCAGTTGGCTTTTGCGTTCCTTTTCTTCCAGCTTCGCTTTGGCATTGAAACTGACGGTGTTGACGTCGCTCTTAACGGCCAGTCTGTTTCCTATTAGACTGGTGATCTCTATCTTGATCGAAACGTTAGGAACTAGCGAAGCTGGGCAAATGGTAGATTCCTCACAGTAACAAGCTAAGTTATGAAGCTAGCTGATTAACCTCCTCAACTAAGCCTCAACGCTGACGTGTTTTTGCCTTTTGTGTGTAACAATCGACTACATACAAGCTCAAAGCTTTTTTTCAAAGTTTTAGCAGTCAAGCAAAGAAAGCCACCATGGTTGTAACTGCTACCAACAACGAAATCAGCAATACTGTCTGCTTCTCAGTTAAAGGACGGCGATACGTCGTCAATGTAACGAGGCTTCGAACGTGATCTGATGACAGTTTCTTTCCGTCAAAAGATACGCTTGCTTTGGTTCTATGGAAAAAGTATGTCAGAAGAATCAGTGATGAGTTGAGTATGTAGGGTAGAATGGAGATCACGAAGTTGGATTTTAGATCTGTGATAATCGCGAATGCGGCAAGTGTTATGCCGATGGAGAAAGAGCCGGTGTTGCCTATGAAGATTTTGCCCAGAAAATTGAAGGCGGAAAGCAGCAGCCAAACGATTAATGGAGCATACAAAAGGACAGCATATTGCCCGGAAATAATCATCAGACCAATCAAGGCTATAGCAGGAGGAATCGTTTCTAAGCCGTTTAGACCGCCAAGCTGGTTGACAGTGTTTGTTGCTACAGTCACGAGCAGCGGAATTATCAAGAAATAGTACCATTGCCCAAAGTCGATTATTCCGATAAGAGGAAGGGTTATTGAAGTACGCAGACCAAGTCTGAAAGCAAAGACAACTAAAGGTATGGCAGCGATCAGCGGAAGAAATGCTTTGTGTCTCCATTTAACATCTATCCAGTCATCTAGAAGACCCATGAAACCGCCGAAAAGAAT
>Ga0315294_10002102_pt1 | contig 21798 bp, 19 predicted proteins | sample YL17G13_40_MG_FD_203626 | JGI IMG/M metagenome (GOLD analysis project Ga0315294, IMG submission 203626) | Sediment microbial communities from Yellowstone Lake, YNP, Wyoming, USA - YL17G13_40 | ecosystem: Environmental > Aquatic > Freshwater > Lake > Sediment | place: USA: Wyoming | collected...
TTTTAGCTTATCTATCTGCGCTTTGAGATTCTCATTTTCCTCCTGTAGCTTCGAGTTTTGTTCCATAACAACAGTTAAAATCTCGCTCACCTGTTCTTTGATATTCTCATCCGCCTTATCTTGCCAAAGCTTTTTTTCCTCCTGGCATTTCGCGAGCAGCCCTTCTTGCCGCTTGATTTCCTTACTTTGCAGCTCCTTTAATTTTTCGATTTCCTTGCCGCGTTGCCCCAATTCTTTTTTTAGCTCCATATTTTCAGCGGCTATAACTCTGCTCTTTTTTGCATCTATTTGTTCCTGCTCCTGGCAGCTTGCAATTAACATAACAACAATAGTGCCAACCGCCAAAACAAACATCTTTTGAGCTGTTCCTTTCATTTTCATAATCCTTTCACCTTAAATTTTTCTAAGAATTTCTAAAAACCGATAAGATTTGGCTTCTACTATATCGGCAACTGTTCTACCGTCAACACTTCCATCATCCTTTTACTATGACGGATGCCGTCGCCATCTGAAATTCCTGCTGGTCAGTTCAGCCGGCCGGTAACCAAACACTACTCGAAAAGCACTCTCATCTTTTCCTTATCAGCCGTCTTGATTCGGCTCTGCTCCGTCCAAACCGCTAAATCAAGACTATGCCGACAGTAACAATTGTCACTAACCAGTTCACTATCACCAGTCAAAACTGCTTTTATAAGCTTCAGGCAATTATCCGTTGCGGCTTTTAGATTCGCGATTATTTCTTTAAGCAGCGTCTGTTTGCTCGTACCCTCCTCATGTTCGCCTGAGGTGGACCAACAGTCATAATCACTGGCCAACGCAACAAGTGCATAGCAGATTTGTGCTTCTCTGGCTAACTTGGCTTCCGGCATAGCCGTCATACCAATTAAATCACCGCCCCAGGAACGGTGCATAAGTGATTCCGCCCGCGTGGAAAATTGCGGCCCTTCCATACATACGTATGCACCCCTGGGATGTACCTTTACATCGATGCCTTTTGCCGTATTGATAAGTGCCTTTCGGAGTCGCTGGCAAACCGGCTCAGCCATCTCGCAATGCACAGCCCCATAGCCACCAAAAAAACTATTTGCTCGCTTGAACGTCTTATCAATAAACTGGTCAACGATAACTAAATCCCTGGGAGCGATTTCCTGACGAAGCGACCCCACCGCCCCGCTGCCTATGACCGTATGGACACCAAGTTTTTTCAGTGCGAAGATATTGGCTGCAAACGGCACCTCGCTCGGCGAAAGCTTATGTCCCTCCCCGTGCCGATTCAGAAATGCGACCTGCCTGTCGCCGAACCTGCCGACTAAAATGGCTGTGCTCGGCCTGCCAAAAGGTGTGTCAATATCGTGAAATTCCGCATCAGTTATATGTTCTGCCAGCTCATCACCAAGCCCCGTGCCGCCTATTATACCGACCAGCTCTTGTGTCATTTTCTATGCCTCCTTGCTTTTACCGGCCACCATAGTAATTGCTGTGAACTATCACAGCAGATTTTTCTACTCTGTGGATGCTTTAGGTCCGCTTTGTAAGACTTTGCTTTCCGTTCCTGCGAGCAGTCTTTTTATATTTTCGCGGTGTCGGATGATGACTATCAGAGGTATCGCGGCTGCTGCGACAAGCAAGGGCGACAAATTAACGACATCCCAGCTTGGAGATAGAACTATCGTCAGAAGCAGCAAAAGAGGAAAGGCAACAGAAGCGACTATCGAAGATAGGGAAACGTACCGCCACACCAAAACGACCGCTACCCATATTGCAACGGCAAGCAGGGCACAAATTGTATAATATGGCCAGAGACCCAGCGCCACTCCAAAACTTGTTGCGACGCCCTTACCGCCCCTAAATTTCAGGTATATAGGAAAGATGTGACCCAGAATAGCAGCGCAACCTACTGCAAGCCAGAGCCAGAGCAAAACAACTCTCTGGGTGTGCGCCTCAGTGTACAGAGCTGTTTTAATAAAAAACATTGTTGCCAGCATTGGGGTTAGGCCTTTAAGCATATCGAGCAGGAAGCAAATATAGGCCCATTTTCTTCCCAGAGCACGGGAGACATTTGTTGCACCAATGTTGCCTGACCCTATCGAGCGCAAATCTTTGCCATGAGCTTTGACAATGAGCAGTCCAAAAGGTATCGAGCCGAGCAGATACGCCGCTATGATAGCAGGTCCAAAAATCGCATACATCATTTTTGACCTTTCGTTCGTAATACAGATTCGTAAACCGGTATCATTTGTTTAGCAACGTAGCTGATAGAAACTTTTTCCTTGAGATTATCTGCAATAATTGCTTCGGAGGCCTTTCGGATATTGTTTGTATCTGTAAAATAGCCAATAGCATCCGCTAACGCCTGGATATCATCAGGTCCATCTATCACCCTGCCGTGCCGATTGTTGACGAATAGGTCCGCTGCGCCGTTAAACCTGGTGGTTATCACCGGCTTACCGGCCGCTATTGCTTCAAGAATGAATCTGCTGGATGGGTCATAGAAAGTAGGTAAGACGGCGACATCAATTATCGAAAGAGCGTTTTGAATGTCCCTGATAGGCCCTAAGAAAATGATTTTTTTGTGGACATCAAGTTTTTTTGCTATATGGCGGTATTTGTGTGTGCTGTCACTACCAGCCACTATCAAGTAAGCATCCCGCTGCGTTTTATGGTGTGCCGCAACTAATCGCATTGCTTTTAGCAAAACAGATAATCCCTTCAATCTGAAATTGTTTGCCACGAATAAAAAGAAGATGGGGTTATCTGCTTCTTTAATGCCTAATTGCATCAGTATTTGTTCGCGGAGTTTGTTAGCTTCATCCGCGTCAATTTGTTTACCTATTTTTACGCCGTTAGGTATAACCACAATGCGCTCATCCCTGACAGCATAGTGTCGTCTGAACTGCTCAGCAACATACTCCGAAATCGCAGCGATTATCGGCCCGTTTGGCTTTTTACACAGCTTGCGTTCAGCCTGCCGAAGTACCGTTCGACGAACATTGGCAAAAGCTGTGAGCTTTTTAACGGATTCTATGAACCTATTTTGGTAACTGGCAGCATTACGCACAATCGATTCGGTATATGTCCCGCCGCGAGGCTGATAAACATCCGCAAACTCGAATGGTAAGACGCTGTGAATTATGTCGTAGCGGCTCTCGGATAAGTATTTTCTTAGTGCCTTTTCAAAGGTAAAGTAACAAGCACGCCTGCCGGGCCTATCCTGACATAAAATGTGAATATTTTTGCTGCTTGCCTGCCCCCGACAGTAGTATTCGGGGGTCGGCCCCTTTGCGGCAACTATGTCCACTTCAAGACCAAGTGCCGACAACTCGGCTGCCAGCTCGAACACCGACCGCTCCGCTCCCCCGAGGGCTATATCTATCCGCTCTATTATGATTGCGACTTTTCTTTTCATAGCAAAATTTATCCGCCACACTGATTGGCGGATTCATCCTGACCCACTCAACCCGCAAAAGGGGCGATTCTGCCATGCTTTGTGTTATGCCGTGCCATCAGTTCCGCTTTGTTTATTACCTTACGAACAAATATCTTATCATTGTTTGTTAGGTCGCTATGGCCGGCATAGCCTATATAAAACCGCAGCCTATCAGTCCTCGAAAAATATCTGGCTGGGGCAGAATAATGCAATTGAGCGATATCTTTTATCCGGAATCGTTGGCGAAGCAGGGTTGGCTTAAAAGCCCGCGCCAGGTCTATTAGATAGAAACTACCGTTGTCACTGTAGTGTATGTGGGAAAAGTAAAGGTCTCGATGACAATAATTTGTCTGGTGAAATTTTTTCACAAAAAACGCCAATTGAGCAACAAAACTCCTCCGCAATTTCAAGGTTTCGACTGTAGCAGGACCGTTGAAAAAGGGGGGTAATTCTCGTTCCAGGGATTCGGCATTTGGAATTTTTTCGGTGATTATGAAGCTTCTTTTCTCAAAAAACATTCCCCATTGCTGGCCATAAGAAATAATTTTGGGGGTATTTATGCCTTCTGCTGCCAGCTCACTTGCCGATTCGAATTCGTAGAAACCGCAACTTTTCCGGCTCCGATGGGAAAGCCAGTTCTCAAGTCGGACCGTGATTGGCGGTCTATCATAGCGTTTCAAAAATACTGTGGTTGACCCCGTTAGAAGTGGTTCCTCTTGTGGGACTGATGAATCCCGTAAGACCTCTGGTCTCTTACGGGATGAACCTTCGGCACAAACTTCTAACGGGGTTGATGGCGAATTTATCCGCCATACGTCTGGCGGATTTATTTCAAACCGCAGCCGGCTGCGGAACGGAGCGAGATTGTCTTTGGACAGGTTCTTGGCCGCATTAAAAGAAAAAACAGCATCGACAGAAACCAGGCCCAATTTACTAAGTGCCATTTTATAATCGGGATTCACAAAAAATGATTTTGAAGTCTCTACAAATTCCCGGCAGGCGGTAACTGTTTCTCGCCCCTTACCATTTTCGAGCAGCTTTCGGGCGGCGTTGCAAACCATCTCGACCGTGATTGTCTGCATACATAAATGTCCCGGCCTTTTGCACACCGGCTTCTGGCAGGGTGCACAGGGGACATTGCCGACAATTTGAATCTCGTTTTCATAGCCGGTTTCCGTCCAGGCGGGGTCGTTTGGCCCGAAAAGGGTAATGACCTTACGACGCAGTGCGATGGCTATATGTCGTGGGCCCGTATCATTGCTTATTATCAAATCAGCCCTTGAAAAAAGCGCTTTTAGTTCACCGAAACTTACAGGCCTTTCTGCCAAGTTGATAAGTTTGTGCTTGCCCGCCAGACGTAAGGCGGGCTTGCCTGAATCACAAATTTCCCTGGCAATTTGTTTCTCAAAGGGGTCAGGTCCAACAGATACGAACACTCTCGCGTTGTAATTGCTGATTAACCAATCGGCTGTTTGTGCAAACCTTTCGCTCGGCCAGCATTTGCTGGGGCCAAATGCTCCGCCAGGGACAAAAATAACAACTGGCCCCTGATAGACAGCAGCTTCCGGGAATCGGGACTTAAGCTCTTTCCTGGTTTGTAATTCGATAGGAACTTCGATGGTCCTGTCGCTTGTATCGGCGCCAAGCCGGGATGCTATTGCGAGATAGTAGTCAATCATAGAGATAGGCTTGAATTTGCCGTTGGATAGTTTCAGCGGATAAAGTTCGTCGGTGAGCAAAAATCCACGTCCTTCGCGGGCATAGCCAATCCGGAACGGTATCTTCGCCAAGGAAACGGCCAGTGCCGAGCCAAATGAATTCTTGAAAAGGATTGCATGCGTGAACTTGTGTTTTTTAAGTTCTCCGGCAATTGCAAAAGGATTGTCGTTCGGTTGCTCGAGCCAGTTATCGTTAAAACTGCCTGGCGATAGAAGCTGGCGAACCACAGAGTTAGCCAAAAACGAAATTTCGCAGGACTTAAAATGGTTGCGAATGGCCCGCAATGCTGGTGTGCAAAGGATTGCATCACCCATAGGAGAAGGAAGCCAGACTAAAATCTTCTGATTCATAGCTTGCATTTCGTATCTCGTACCTCGCTTCACGAGATACGCTTCAAGCAACTATTTTCGCCCCTGCATTACATATAAAGTAAGGGCCATCATCTGCAGGACCGCAGCAAACCCCAGCGCAATCAGGATTGAATTATCCTGTCGAGCTGGGTTCATAAGCAACCATACGGTTATCAATAAACAAAACAGGGCACCAATTTGAACAACGCCGGCCATCAGTCTCGCTATGGAGAATTCACCGCTGAACATATTGGCTCGCTGCGTCCTTTTTAGTTGTTCGAGAATTGCGTTTAGCAGCTGTATGGTCTTGTCGGAGGAAGTTTCCTGTTCGTATGGACTTGTTTGCGGCTCCGTAACTTCTGATTGAGGCAGTTCTTCCACAACTTGCAAAACCGGTTCAGCAGACTCCAAGACCTCTTCGGTGGTCTCAGAAGCCGACTCAGTTTGACCGATAAGGCCCGGCTCTATCTCGGCCTGGACCTCACTGGAGCAGCGATGATACCTTTTTATGATGTTTACCGCCTCTTTGATATTTACAGCCCGGTGGTCTGGAACTGGCTCGCCCGGCCCAGACTGTTTTAGGTGTGAGGGGTGGTCTAATAATATGGTTTTGCAGCCGGCCCGTAAACCGGCCTCCACATCACTGCTGCTATTGCCGATGCACCAGGACTGGCCAAGGTCAATATCCATCTGCTCGGTAGCGGCCAGTAACATTCCGGGATTCGGTTTTCGCCAGTTGCTTTCCTTGCGGTACCGGGGGATAACTCCATCGGGATGGTAAGGGCAATAATAAATCTGGTCTAAAACAGTCCCCTTTTCTGCAAGCAGTTGATTTAAGCGGTTATGAATTTCATCAAGGACCTCCTCGGTGACAATTCCTCGCGCAACAGCAGACTGATTGGTGACAACAACCAGCTTATATCCCATATCTTTAAGCTCGGTTAGTGCCTCAGCAACGCCATCTATCAACTTCACCTGGTCGGGGTGATTGATATAGCCGGGGTCCTCAATTAGAGTGTCGTCACGGTCCAGAAATATCGCTTTATTAGCCATCTCTAATTCTTCTAACAAAACGTCATTGCGAGCGAAGCGAAGCAATCTCTATCGGCCATAAACGCTTGTTTTGTTAGGCGTTCTTATTTAAGTTACTTTTTGCCCGCTTGTTTGCAAAAACTCTGTTCGACAAGGTCACAAACTATATGATAAGCAAGCTGATGCATCTCTTGGCTGCGTGCCGTTGATTCAGAACCGGCGCAAAAACAAATGTCGGCAATTCGTTCGAGCTTACTATCGGGCTTGCCTGTGAAGGCCAGCACACAAGCGCCTTTTTCCTTTGCTAACCGGGCGGCTTTAATGACGTTTGGCGAGCTGCCGCTGGTTGAAAAGGCCCACAGGATGTCACCTTCTCTAACCAGCGCCTCCACCTGTCGCGCAAAGACATCCTCATAAGAATAATCGTTGGCAATAGATGTAAGGATGGAAGTGTCCGTCGAAAGTGCCACAGCAGCCAGGGCCTTTCGTTCCCTCTGGAATCTGCCCACCAATTCCCCTGCTATATGTTGTGCATCTGCGGCAGAGCCGCCATTGCCGCAAAGGTACACACTCCTGCCTGCCTTCAGCGCTTTTATTACTGCTTGGGCAGCAGCAGCGATAGCTTTGATGCCGCTTTTCCGGATTTCAGCGAGCATCTTACTATGCGTTTCTATGGCCTTTGTAATCTGTTTTTTCGTGCTCTGATTCATCACGATTTGTTCTCAGTGACTTAATTTTTTCAATTGTCGCGCTTGAGCTTTTGCCTTCCACAAGCGGTGCAAGGATAACCTTGCCGCCGTATGATTCGACAAACTCGCGACCCACAACGCCTTTCTGTGCCCAGTCCTGACCCTTTACCAATATATCCGGTTTTACTTTTCTGATTAGACTTAGCGGGTCCGGCTCATCGAAAATCGTAACATAATCGACCGTTTCCAACGCAGCTAAGACAGCAGCCCTATCATACTGGTTGTTTATGGGTCGTTCAGGCCCTTTAATGACTCTTACCGAGCTGTCACTGTTTAACCCGACAACAACTATGTCACCTTGTTGTTTGCAGAATCTAAGAAATTCGATATGTCCCCTGTGCACGACATCGAAGCAGCCGTTCGTAAATACTACGGTCTCTTTTTGCTTACGACGCCAGGAGAGTTCCGCGACCAAAGAATCGACCGAGCGCACCTTGCCGCTCTTGCTTCGATTTTGACCGACAATCTCGTTGATAATCTCTTCGATAGTTACCGTTGCAGCGCCGAATTTCTCCACTTCAATTCCGCCTGTCATATTAGCCAGTTGCACAGCGGTTTTATAATCACAATTGGCTGCCAAAGTTACTGCGAGCGTCGCCAGAACCATATCACCTGCTCCGGTAACATCATAAACGCTCCGCGGGCGGGTGGGTATCATTTCACTTATATCTTCCGTCTTCAGATATGCACCATCCTTATCGAGCGTAATTACAACGGCACTGAGCTTTAACTTTTCAGCAAGCTCCCCCGCTGCTCTATCTGCGTCCTCTACGGTTTTTATCTCAAAGCCGACCGCCACAGAAGCTTCCTTACGGTTCGGTGTAATAGCAGTAGCGCCGGCGTATTTTGAATAGTCGCTGTTAAGCGAAGGGTCAACCAGGACTTTTTTATTTGCCATCGTTGCCCACTGTATCATTTGTTTGCAGACCGCTGGTGTGAACAGCCCTTTGTTATAGTCCTGCAGACAGATAATATCGGCCTGGGACAAATGATTCTTATAGACCTGCAAAATCTTTTCATACTGCCGGTCAGAAAGCGGCTCTGCAGATTCCTGGTCCATCCTGAACAGTTGCTGGCGATGGCGATGTTGGGCCAGACCTATCAGTCTTTGTTTGGTGGTGGTAGGACGGTCAGGGGCTTTAAGCAGGCCGGTGGTATCGGCCCCGACTTCTACCAGCTTTTTCACAAGGGTTTCGCCATTGTGGTCGTCTCCGATAACACCCAGGCAAAAAGGCAGCCCCCCCAGCACGGCTACGTCAGCGGCCACGGAAGCAGCACCACCGCAACGGTATTCGGTCTCGATAACTTTCAACACCGGCACCGGGGCCTCGGGACTAATCCTCAAGGCATCCCCGTAGATATAAACATCAAGCATAAAGTCGCCTGCGACCAAAACCTTCGGCGAGCCGAGATTCGTTACCGTTTTTAATAGCTTTTCATACATAAGAGCATAAGTGCAAAAGAGCACAAGACCATAAGTTAAGCATCATTTCTTTTCTGCATTTTACCTGTTAGGGTATCTTCAATCAACTGTGTTATTTTATCCTCTCCACCGATGAATTTTAGCTCAATTGCAAGATATGCAAGAGGCATTTCGATTTTCAATTTTCGATTTTCGATTGGCAACCGACTCCAATCTTTCTGAGTCGTCAGCATTAGATTTGCCCCAAGCTGTATAGCTTGTGCGCAGATGTCAGAGATGTCATCGTCCGTGTAGTGATAATGGTCATCATAGATTTTTGAGCCGACCAGCTCGGCCCCGATATTTTTGATTGTGCCTAAAAACGACTGCGGATTCCCTATTCCGCAAAAGGCAAATACACTCCTGCCCTTCAACTGTTCGATGCTTATTTCTTTGCCGTCCGCAAGTTTCGCACAAACAGGCCTGTGTATCGACCTTGCAATTATCATATCTGGATTGACCCATTGCAGCTTTTCTTCGAGCTTACTCAATTTGGCTTCGTGAATCTGGTCGCATCTTGTAATAATCACAGCGTCCGCTCGCTTTAGCGAAGTGATTGGCTCTCGTAGCAGACCTGCTGGCAGCATCCTACCGTAACCGAATGGGCAGGTTGCATCGATTGTTACGATGTCTATGTCTCTGTGCAATCGCCGATGTTGAAATCCATCGTCCATAATAAGCACTTTAGCTCCGAACCCGGTAATGGCTTCGGTTGCCCCCGCAACACGGTCTGGATTTACAACTACCTTGGCCTGCGGACAGCTTTGGACCAAAATTGCCGGCTCATCAATTCTCGTCTCTCGTCTCCCGTCCTTCGTCCCTCGTCCCTCTGTGCGTGTTTTATAGCCTCTGGTTAATATGGCACATTGAATTTCCTTCTGATGTAGGAATTTGCACAGCCATACAACCAGTGGCGTTTTCCCTGTCCCGCCGACCGTTATATTGCCGATGCTGAAGACAGTCGCATCTACGCGATGTGTTTTTAGCCAGCCGCTCGAATACAGGAAATTGCGCAGGCCGACAGTGGCTGCGTAACCCACCGCAGCGATTTGCAGAAAGAAGCGCAAAACCACTGCTCCTGCGCCGCTGTTTTCGCCTGAAATCAATTTGTGATAGGTTTCCTGGTTCAACGGTAATATCCTTTTTCAGTAATTGTTTCCCGTGACAAGGATATATATGCTACACCTAAATCTTGTTTTTTGCCACAAAAATCAGCCTCTGCAAAGATGGGAAAATGGGGCGTGTGCTAAAACGCACCCTACAAAACTGATGCGGTTATTGTGTAGGAAAATAATATTTATTTTTTTGTTGCATAACTGGAGTTTTATGCTATAATCCTTCTGTACAGGGTTATTCTTTCATCTCTCAAGGGTATCTCCTGGCAGATTGAAATGAGAGATATTATTTATGCGCTCTGGAAACAGAGCCAAGGAGAAGTACAGTGAGTACAGGTAAAGTAAAATGGTTTAACGCAAGTAAGGGCTATGGATTTATCACTCCGGATGATGGCGGCGACGATTTGTTCGTCCATCATTCAGAGATAAAGACCTCCGGCTATGCGACTCTCGATGAGGGTCAGGCAGTCCAGTTTGAGGTTGGACAGGGCAAAAAAGGCCCCTGCGCCACCAACGTAGCGCCCGCCTAATAAGGGTCAAAGCGTTCAAAAACCAGCAGGCCCCGCCAATCGCGGGGCCTGTTTTATTTCGTCCCGTGTTCTTTTCGTTTGACCGGCTAACCCGGAATTTTCAAAGCCACAGAGATCGCAGAGAACACCAAGAGAGTTAAATGTTTATTATTAAATGAAGATATAGGGTGTGCTTTAGCGCACGCGGTAAACTGCAAAACCTGTCCTGAGCGAATCCGAAGGGGCATAAGTCCAACTCTTTAACAAACGGTGTTAATCTGTGTAAATCTGTGTCTGACTTGTTTTGAATTTATAGTTTCGGTCATTTGGATTTGTTTCGGGTTTCGGATTTCGATACTTGTCTGACGACAGTCAAGATTCGGATTTTCCTTTTTGCTTTTGTGCCTTTGTGTCTTGGTGGCATTCTCTGAATTCTTGGCGGATTAACTTTTTATTTTTTTAATGATTGCGTCTGCCATTTCTCTTGTGCCGACTGCGGTCGGGTCGTTGCGGTCCTTTTTCATATCATAAGTTACGCTTTTGCCCTCGGCGATTACCACAGCGACGGCGTTTTCAAGTTTGCCGGCTTCTTTTGTTTTGCCTAAATGCCGGAGCATAAGGACTCCGCTGAGTATCAGCGCTGTTGGATTGACCTTATTTTGCCCTTTGTATTTTGGTGCGCTGCCGTGCGTGGCCTCGAATATAGCCGTCTTTTCGCCGATATTAGCTCCTGGTGCCACGCCAAGCCCGCCGACCAGTCCCGCACAGAGGTCGCTCACTATATCGCCGTAGAGATTTGGCAGCACGAGGACGTCATAAAGCTCCGGCTTTTGAACCAACTGCATACACATATTATCAACGATGCGGTCTTCAAACTCGATGTCCGGATACCGCTTTGCAACCTCCCGGCTTACCTCCAGCCATAATCCATCTGTAAATTTCATAATGTTGGCCTTATGGACGGATGTTACTTTTTTGCGGCCCATCTTGCGGGCGTAATCGAATGCAAACCGCACTATTCTCTCCGTTGCCCTGACCGAAATGGGCTTTATGCTTATGCCGCAATCTCCGCTTATCTTTCGGCTGCTGTGCTTATTCAGCCAGTCGATGATTTCCGCCGTGTCGTCACTGCCTTTCTGGAATTCGATGCCGGCGTAGAGGTCTTCGGTATTTTCGCGCACAATCACAAGGTCGATATTGGAGTATCTGCTCCGCACGCCCTCATAGCTTTTACATGGCCGCAGACACGCGTATAAATCGAGCGTTTGGCGAAGATACACGTTTACGCTTCTATAACCTTTCCCGACCGGCGTGGTGATTGGTCCCTTTAGCGCAATACCGTTTCGTTTGATTGATTCAAGTGTTGCATCCGGCAGGACTGTTCCGAGCCGCTCCAGTACATCCGTACCTGCTTCGGCTGTTTCCCAGTTAATTCCTGCCCCTGTCGCATCGATACACCTGCGCGCAGCTTCTGCAATTTCCGGCCCAACCCCATCACCAGTAATCAAAGTAACATCAGCCACTTTTCAATACCTCTTATAAAGTGCCTATGGTAACTTTTGGTGGCAAAGCTGTCAATAAATAGAGGTTTCCCTGCAAAAAGTTGCTCAACCGCCGGGTTGTGCTATAATAATCCTCTATAACTTTTGCCGACAGGAGGTCAAAAGTGAAGTTATATCTTGTCCAGCATGCAAAGGCCGTTTCAGAGCAGGCCGACCCGCAGCGCTCGCTGACCGAAGAAGGCCATCGGGATATACAGAAGGTCGCTGCGTTTATCAAGCCTTTGAACTTATCTATTGTTTACTTGTGGCATAGTGGAAAGAAGCGAGCCGCCCAGACGGCACAGGTGCTGGCGGAGGTCGTCCAAATAAACAAAGATACGTGTGCTCGCGACTGTCTTGGCCCGAATGATGATGTTAGTGCAATCCAGGATGAGATTCTTGCGATGGGAGAGGATGTGATGATTGTCGGGCATCTGCCTTTCCTGAGCAAATTGGCTTCTCTGCTTTTGGTCGGTTCTGAATCGGCAGATACGGTGGCGTTTAAGAACGCCGGCGTCGTTTGCCTGACCTTGCTGGAGAATAATCAATGGCAAATCGAATGGATTGTGATACCGCAGCTTATTTTAAACCCCGATTTCCCGGTTGGTTGGTGACAGGATGAAAGGTCTCAAATGAAAAGGTTATCTATTATACTTCTCGTTGTAATGGTAATCCTGTCCTCCTGCGCGATAAATCAGAAAAAAGAAATTGCCGAAGAGAGGAGGTCCTCTATGTTCCTTCCGAAACCTATTGATGACGACTGGAGCAAGTGGCTTGTCGGCGAGTGGGAAGGCTCTGGCGAATCAGATGCGGGAAAAGGTAAAGGCTGGGAGCAAATAGAGCTGGGTTTGAACGGCCAGTTCCTGATTATGAAAGGCGAGGCCGAAATAACCCAAATAACTCCCGAACAGATACAATACCTTAAAGAGACTTTGCACGCCTCTGATGAAGAGATCGAAAAATTTCAAAGTTCGACCTTCAAAAGTCTGGAAATTCACACCATTGATCCGAAAACCGGCGAAATTATTGGCTATTTGTTTGACAGCTTGCGTTGTATAGCCAAAGGCAGAGGTAAACGCCAGGGAAACAAAGAAATTATGGAATGGGAATGGTCCGGGTCAGGACAAGGGACTTCTATACGCATCACAGAAAAAGTCAGTGACAATAAGCTTATTATTACTGAAAAATATACCCTGCCGGATGGCAGTATAATGGAGGATAAAGGGGAAATGACTCGCAAGAATATATCAACCGAAAAGTAAATCTAAAATAACTAAAAGTCGCTTAATTTATTGTTGTTTTTTGTTCTGTTCTATTATTACTGGTAAAAAATTTGTTATAAGAGAAAATAAGCGGCATAAACATAGTTAGCTGAGATTTTGGATTTTAATGGTCTAAGGAGAAACTGTGAAAATACTACCACAAATTGGCTCGCTGGCCTTTGTGCTTGGGCTGTTGGTCGGCTGCTGTGACGAGGCTGAAAAAAGGAGATAGAAATGAATCGTCGGGTATTTTCGAAAAATATGTTGGCACTTGGCATGGGTGTTTGTGCCGGTTCGGCAGTGGACAATCCCGCAGGAGCCGAGAGCCGGTCTGGGGACTATTACGAGGAGCCGGTGAGAAGATTACCTGTCAGAAAATTCGATGTCGTTGTAGCAGGTGCTGGCACGGCGGGTGTCGTAGCCGCTATAGCCGCGGCGCGTCATGGCGCCAGAACCGTATTGATTGAGCTAAAGGGGTATCCGGGCGGCACCGTCACGGAAGGTGGAACTGCGCTTCACAGCTTCTATAACCTATGGAAAGCGTTCCCCGGCGTTAAAAAACGCCAGGTTGTGCGCGGCATTCCACAGGAAATTATCGACCGCCTTGCGAAAGTCGGGGGCACATCCGGCCACGCAGAAATGTCCCAGGGGTACAATTATGATTCCGTATGCACCGCAATTGACACGGAAATGTACAAACTCGTCACCTTCGAAATGCTCGCTGAGGCAGGCGTTTTTATATGCGTGAATACGCTTTTAGTCGGAGCGATTATGGATGGCTCGCGAATCAGGGGCGTCATCACCGAGAGCCGTTCCGCAAGGGAGGCGTTCTACGCCAAATCATTCGTGGACTGCACCGCCTACGGCGATCTTTCCGCTTACGCCGGCGCAGACTTCACCGAGCCGAACGACTATCCGGTGGCAAACAGCATCGGCATCGCCAATGTGAACGTTGAGAAATACCACGAGTTCCTCAAATCTCACGATGCTGTGACTCAGCTTGCCGAGGGCTGGCGCAGCGGCAAAGATGGGCAAATCGTGCGACTCGACGGCAGGAGCGTCAACCTTCCCGCCGGATTCAAAGAGCAGGCGGACAAAATCGATATGTCAATGGTCACAACCACGGTTCACGACAACTACTTTATGTTCATCAAGCTTAATTTCAAAATGCCCGTCAGTCCCACCAATAGGGATGAAGTGGCCAAGGCGGAACTGGAGCTGAGAAGGCGTCAGGCCAAAGCCATAGAGCTATTCAGAAAATACGTTCCCGGCTGCGAAAAGGCATTTATCGCCAGGACCAGCCCACGGCTTTGCATCCGGCGAGGCCGGCTTATCACCTGTGACTACGACATATCTCATGAAGATGTCATTGAAGGCAGACATTTCGATGATGACGTGATGGTCTATGGCTTTCACGACTCTGCGCCTCGCTTGCAGATAAAAAATGGTGGCACGTACGGATTACCCTATCGAGCGCTGTGTGTAACGGGAATCGAAAACCTCCTGGCGGCCGGTATGATGATTACCTCCGACCATAGAGCCCACATGTCCACCAGAAATACAGTATGCTGTATGGGACAAGGCCAGGCAACCGGCACGGCGGCGGCTCTTTGTACCGACAAAAACTGCGGAACGCGCGAGCTTCCATACGCCACTTTAAGGAGGGCTCTTGAAAAAGGCGGCGTATATTTTGAAAGTTAACACGTAATCGCACGGGTCTTCGCGCTAACGGAATTGAATATCGGAGACAATCTTGAAGCGATTTTTCTCATTACCCGGCTTGCAGCGGCACAGAGATATCAAGCAATTCGAGAAAGATGTATATGACAATTGGGCCAATACCTATGACCGGTCGATTTGGTCCTCTTGGCTCAATAAATGGGTGGATAGTTTCGCTGAGGATATCCCGCAAGGCTGCTCGATACTTGATATAGGATGCGGAACAGGAGCTGCTCTTTTGCGACTTTCTAAGAGGAACCCTTCACTTCTGGCAGGCATAGATATTTCTCCAAAGGTAATTGCCATAGCCAAAGATAAGCTCTCCGGCTTGCCTGCTGACATTAGAGTCGCCGACGCGGAATCGCACTTGCCCTGGCCTGATGAGACTTTTGACGTGGCAATTATGAACGCAGCAATACATCATTTGCCTGATCCTGAAAAGCTGTTACACCAAGTCTTTCAAGTCTTGAAATCAAAAGGAAGACTGATTATCGCAGATCCTTTTATCTTTTTTCCATTTCTGCAGATTCTTAATTTACTCTTGAAGATTTACCCTTTGAATGGTGACCTGCGTTTCTTCAGTCAGCGAGGTCTTCGAAACCTAATTGAAAGATGTGGTTTTCAGAACATTGTGCAAAAACGTATCGCTTTCTTTGCACGGTGTACTATGGCACTAAAACCTCACTCAACACAGTCTTTACACAAAGTGGATTCAGGGTAAAATACTTGAGCTGCCCCGGTTATATTGTATCGCCGAAATACACTATGACAGTTTATGCTAACGATTGCATAAAGCTAATGCAGGTGCACATAATATCTTGGAAGGTCAGTTTTAAGGAGTAAATTCTAATGACAAATCATGGTAAAAGTGGAATGGCTCGAACAAAAATTACGGTGTCATACGAGCGGAATGCTGTTTTGCGAGTTGCATTCGCGGGTTGCCTGATGGCTTTTGTTTTGTCGACGGCGTGTTGGGCCGTTACTGAAGGCGGCAATATAAATATCACGCCCTTCGGCGAGCTTATGAAATGGGAGGCAGATGGAAAAGACTACGGCGTAATCTGGGAAGATTCCCGTGACATCTTCCGCGTTGTCGTAAGGTTTGATGATGTAAATGCCGTTCCGAAGCCGGAGGACATTAGACTGGAATACTGGCAATCAACCTGGCCTAACTCCCGCATTCCTCGCAACAAGCCCTCCGGTGCCGGCGACTCCGGCTGGCTTAATGTCGGCGACTGGTTCCAGGGCAAATGGCGCAAGGCCGATACAAAATTGCAGGTCGATGGTTCCACTTACACTTTCACGTTCAGTCCGCTCAACACAAAAGAATTCTCGGATATGAAGGATTTTCCTGCGGAGTATCGCTCGACAATGAAACTTCGGGTGATTGGTGATAAGCCGCTTCCAAAAATTGAGGCGATTGAGGCCTACACAGATTCGACCTGGGATAAGCTGCAGTTCGAAGCCGAATGGGGAGCAACCGCCGGACAAGAGCAGACTTGGGACGGCCGACTTGAAGTCTTTAACGGCGTAATTCAGCAAATTCAGCCGATTTCTGCAAGCAGCGATGTCAAAATCGGCGCGGGAAATAAGTGGACGTCAGCGGTAGAAAAAGAAATGGACGGCATCCGCGCTGACATTTTATTTGCGAAGACAAATGCCTACAATTCATTTGATGAAACTGTTGTCACTGTACGCACTTCTCGCGAGACCTTTTCTTTCGCGGCTTCGGACTTAATCAAGCACAGCTACATCTTCATCCCGGACTTCGGTGTCGTCGTTCGTAAGGCCGGCGACGACATGACATACACCTCGGCTGAAAAACTCTGGAAAGAAAACAGCGATAAGAATATCTACCGGCTGGTTTCAAGCGTTCCCGAGCAGACGTTTCCGAACGCCTGGAAGGATATACCTCAGAAAGAACCGTTCTATATCCCGCTCGGTTTTGATGGAGGCCGACAGTACTTCGGCGTCGAACCAGATGGCAGCATATTCTGTCGCTTCGGCTGGCTGCATCGTATCCCCGGCAAGGATACAAAACGCTGCCTCTTTGACGGCGGCTCTGTTACGTACAGTTTCGGCCTCGCCGATGCAAAATTAGTTGACCGGCAGCTAATAGATGGCTGCTTGCCTTTGATAGTCGCTGCGTGGGAACGCGATGGCGTCCGCTATCAGCAGACCGCTTTCGTAGTTCCCTTCGATGGTGTGCCGAAGGCAGGGGAAGCAATCTATGCCGATGACACGTTGGTGCTGATAGCCAGATTTGAAATCGCCCTCGCCGGCGACAAAGAGGCCGATGCCAAACTCGATATAGACATAGATGGTGAACAACCGTCCGTTGACGATGGTTTTGTTTTTGTTACAGGTACCGAGCCAAAACGTCTGCGAATGTTGATTACTTCTTCTGACCGCACAGATAGCTGCTCCGTCGAGGCAAAAGACAAAAAGGTTGCCTATAGAGCTAAGCTTACCACCGCTAATCCGAAGCGCACGCTCGATGTTGCAATTCCGTTTATCACACTTACCGAGAAAGAAGAATGGAGGAAGCTGCGAACAATCAGGTTCGATAAAGCGTTTAAGGATGTCCGCGCATACTGGCAGAAGCGAGTCGATGAAGGTGCGCAAATTGTTACCCCTGAGCCGATGATAAATGATTATTACAAAGCGCACGTTTCACACCTGCTGCTCAATACCGACCGCGAAGTTGGAACCAGCGACCGTTATGTCGCACGGGTGGGGACATTCTCTTATGGAGCATTCAGCAATGAGTCCTGTATGATGGTAAGTGACATTGACCGCCGCGGATACCACAAACGAGCCCAGCAGGCACTCGAAACCTGGCTGCACTACCAGGGAACGGAAGCCCTGCCGGGCACCTATTCCAGCCACGAAGGGGTGTTCTATGGCGCCGGCAACTATGAGGATGGCGGCTACAACCAGCACCACGGATTCGTCCTCTGGTGCCTCGGCGAACACTACTTCTACACTCATGATATTGACTGGCTAAAAAATGCGGCACCAAAAATCATAAAGGGCTGCGAATGGATTATCCAGCAGCGAAAACGCACAATCGCCCAGGCCGACCACTCGCCGATACAGGCAATTGAGAAGGGTTTGCTGCCTGCCGGCTCGCTGGAAGATATCAGGGATTGGCGTTGCTGGATGTCAAATAACGTCTATTCCTGGTGGGGAATGAACAATGCCGCCGCCGCCCTAAATGATGCAGGTCTGCCCGAAGGCAAGCGTCTATTAGAAGAAGCTGAAAGCTACCGAAAGGATATTCTAAAGGCATTTACTGAGGCGATGCAGCGGACACCGGTTGTAAAACTGCGCGATGGCAGTTGGGTACCCCACATCCCGCCTGATGTGCACAGACGTGGCCGAACCTTCGGCTGGATTACCGAAACCCTCGAAGGACCAATCCACCTGGTTCGCACAGGACTTCTCAAACCCTGGGACAGGATGTCAACCTGGATAATCAAGGATTTTGAAGATAACCTCTATATCTCCGAGCAATACGGCTATAACATCACTGGCGAAAAATTTGAGCGGTATTGGTTCAGCAGGGGCGGCATATCTATGCAGGCGAACCTCTTGTGTAATCCGATTCCGTATCTATTGCGTGATGAGCCGGCGCATTTTCTCCGCGCTTACTTTAATGCGTTCGCGACAAGTTACTGGCCCGATACGCGTATGATGACCGAGCACGCCCTTCCAAATATCGGCGACCACAGGGGCGACCACTACAAGTCCTCCGATGAAGCCAACTCGACTTATTGGCTGCGATTGATGTTCATCCAGGAAAGAGGAGATGAATTATGGCTCGGCGCAGCCGTTCCACGTTATTGGCTGGCCGATGGCAAAACCTGTGGCATCGAAAACGCCTCAACCTATTTCGGCCCGATGTCGGTCAAGTTTGAATCGAGCATCGCTAAAGGCCGAATCGAAATGACAATCGACCCGCCCCGAAGGAATCCGCCGAAGAAAATCTTTGCTCGTTTCCGCCACCCTGAGGGCAAGAAAATGACCCGCTGCGAAGTTAATGGCAAAGCGTATAAAAACTTCGACCCCGAAAAAGAATGGGTCGTGCTAATAGAACAGTTTGCAAAAGCACTTCGAATCATTGTATATTATGAGTAAGCACACATATTCAACCGTTGAGTCGTATAGGATGAGTATCTTTTGCTACCCATTCGGCCAACATTTGTTTGATAGAGGAGAAGATAGTGAACAAAAAGGTGCTTTATTTTGTGCTTGTATGCGTGGTCATTGCTGTGGTCGTTGTCTTGTTATTTGTGATGGCTCGTCTAGGTCAGCAAGGCCCGGTTCCGGACTTGACAAAGCTCTCGGAGTCGAACTTGACACTGAAAATCGCCTGGAATAAACAAGAGTTTCACATCCCGCGCCCAGCCGAAATCCCCCTAGATATTCTTCATAGCCGGGCGTATCGGCGATGGACCAGCCGGGGGAACGTAACAACCTTCACTGGTCATGATGGCCAAGGAAATACCGTTGAGGTCCAAGCCCTCGGTTTTGTCCGTGACCGCTCAAGTCAGCGGCATCCCTTAATTCCACGAATCACTGTGCATCGTCCAGAGGGTACTCTGTTGAACGAGACTGATTATAACCCGGATGGAATTCCCGAAACCTGGACTACATACGACCAGGATGGCAAGACCCAGCTTACCAAAGTGGGGTATCGCACATCCGGCAAGCCAGGCACCCCCTTTGTTAGGGAGGTGACTTGTTATCGGCCAGATGGCACAGCGACACAGTATGTTGCGAATAACCCAGACCGGATTGTTTGGATTGAGTGGGAGCTCGATGTGAATGGTAACATCACGAGAAAGCTCAATGGTGGCAGCGAATTTGACCCAGAGCGCAACAGCAAAGCGGTAGGTGATAGCACCAATCTGCCGTAGTGGATTGGTATAGTTCTCTTAGAATTATTTGATGCGGAACTAATGCTTTTACGCGTCCGGACCAATTGAAACAGCAAAATTTCCATAACTCAGAACAAGTGCGATGCTGCGTGCATTGTCGGACTCATCCGGCTTTCTAATCTCGAAGCCCTCAACCGCTGCATCGATTTCGCCGTCAAATCCCTCGATTTTTTTCTCTGATGCTACGCAATGCAGCTTTATTGGTGGAACCTTCCCCGCTGGGTCATTTTTTAGCGTCACATCATCGCCCGCCCGCAATGGTTTTACACTATTTTTTGTGGCTTGCTGATACAGTGGATAGAGCTGCCTAAACCAATCGCTATCTTGTTCATCCGCAGGCGGCAAGACACCTTTGTCGTAGAAGCTCTTTATCGGTATTCTTTTCGATAGTTCCAAAATTGCTCCAAAGTGGTCCAGATGGAAATGCGTGGTGATTAAATAGTCAATTTGTTTTAGCCCGGCGTCCTTGCACGCCTGTTGGATTCTATCAGCATCCCGGTGCATCGGCTCGCGTGAGCCGGTGTCAATAAGCACCGACTCACCCATCGGCGTAACAATCAGTGTTGACCCGCCGCCGACCATATCCAGAAAATAGATATCCAGCGTTTTTTCTGCTTCGCCGCCAATGGCGCCGACAGCAAGAATCAGAGCTGCCAGTGCGGCAGTAAAACCAACCGTCCATCTCATAACTTTGTCTCCTTTCATTCAGTTATCTTCTCATCTTTGTAGCCGCCGGCCAGTATAACGGATGCACGCACATAAAAAAAGCCCACCACAAAAGAAATATGTGCTGTTGGCATCTTAACGCCATCTTCAACGAAAAAACTCCCGAACACTGCCCCTTGCATAAAAAGTTATCCGTGTTAAACTAACGCTGGTTTCCTTAACAAATTAGTTACATTGAAAGGAGGCACAAAATGACTGAGGACATTATTGGAAAGGTTTCAGATTTCTTTGCACGGCCTGTTGTTGCAGGCATTGAATTGACTGCTCCCTTAAATGTCGGCGATAAAATCCGAATCAAAGGCCACACTACCGACCTTGAGCTGACGGTTGACTCAATGCAGATTAAAAATGTAAATGTTACAGCGGCAAAAGCAGGCGATTCGATTGGCATAAAAGTCTCCGACCGCGTTCGTACAGGCGACCTGGTTTACAAGATTACAGAATAACCCTGTGGGGAATATTTCGACATTTAATCTTGCAACCTATCTTGATCGCAAATGGAGTTTGCCTTCGTCTGTCCTGCCAACGACGTTGTGGTCCGCCAGCGAAATCGTGGCGAGTCTGGCCATAATTGGTTATTCGACATTCGGTGTTCGTCATTCGAAATTCCCTTACCGTTCAACCGTCTAACCGTGTCTTTTGCCTTCTGATTTTTGCAATAAAAAAGCCCTGTGAGTTGCACAGGGCTTTTATCCGCCTCAGGCGGATTAAATTCAAGAACAGTTAAGTTTACCCGCCATCTGTGTGGCGGGCCAAAGCAACGAAAGGTCTAACATTTTGAACTCGGCAGAAGGGCTGGAAACTGACGATGGGCATAAAGTCCGATAGTGTTCGTTTGCCAGATGCACGTCCACAACGGGAGTCTGTCATGAAAACGCCGCTGCTTGCCCCCTGTGTCTGCTCTCACCTCAGCGCACAAGTTTTTGCACGATACGCCTCCCGAACTGGCGACACGTTCCGCAGGGCGATTCCATTCGGCAGTTCGCTTAACTCGAACTGGACCTAATCCTGGAGCGGGTTTCCGGACGCGGCTATTTGGACCTGGGCCGTTGCGCCGGCGGGGGTTTTACAGGTTTTTGGCCGAGGTTTTTCACCGGGGCCTCGGATTTCCCGCGCCCGATTACCGCAACCTTAAGGTCTTTTGCGGGAACAAGATGCCGGTAGATAAACGCCTGCATCATATCATCCGCCGGTATGGCCGGCCGCACGATTTCTCGCCCCTCGATTACTGCGCGACCTTCTAT
>Ga0315294_10002103_pt1 | contig 21797 bp, 16 predicted proteins | sample YL17G13_40_MG_FD_203626 | JGI IMG/M metagenome (GOLD analysis project Ga0315294, IMG submission 203626) | Sediment microbial communities from Yellowstone Lake, YNP, Wyoming, USA - YL17G13_40 | ecosystem: Environmental > Aquatic > Freshwater > Lake > Sediment | place: USA: Wyoming | collected...
CGATGGGGCCGCTGGCCTTGGCCGACCTGATCGGTCTCGATGTCTGCCTCTATATCATGGAGGTCCTGTACGAGGGATTCAAGGATACCAAGTACAGGCCCTGCCCGCTGCTCCGGAAGATGGTGGACGCCCGCTACCTGGGCCGCAAATCGGGCAAAGGATTTTATGAGTATAATAAGTAAGAGCCGGGATTTTTTCGTCGTTTAATCATAGGTTTGAAAAAACGATGCCGAGGAGGAAGATATGAAAGATGACGATGCCGAACAGAAGCATGTTTCAAGAAACCGGGCTTTAGAGGCCGCCGTTTCCCAGATCGAGAAACAATTCGGGAAAGGCGCCGTGATGAAGCTCGGCCAGAAAGAAGCCGCCATGAAGGTGCCGGCCATCCCCACCGGCTCCATTTCCTTTGACCTGGCCATGGGGATCGGAGGATTCCCGAGGGGGCGGGTTGTCGAAATCTTCGGCCCTGAAGCCACCGGCAAAACCACCCTGGCCCTCCATGTCATCGCCGAGGCCCAGAGGCGGGGCGGACAGGCGGCGTTCATCGACGCCGAGCACGCCCTCGACCCCACTTATGCGGCGAAAGTCGGCGTCGATGTCAACAACCTCCTGATCTCTCAGCCGGATTATGGGGAACAGGGCCTTGAGATCGCCGAAGTCCTGGTCCGCAGCGGCGCCGTCGATGTTATCGTCGTCGATTCCGTGGCCGCCCTTGTTCCCAAGGCCGAGCTCGAGGGTGAAATGGGGGATGCCCACATGGGGCTCCAGGCCCGCCTGATGTCCCAGGCACTGCGGAAGCTTACGGCCATTGTCAGCCGTTCCAAGACCTGCTTTATCTTCGTCAATCAGATGCGGGAGAAGATCGGCTTTTTCCTGGGGAACCCCGAGACGACGACGGGCGGCCGTGCCCTCAAATTTTATGCATCGATGCGCATCGATATCCGCAGGTTAACGGCTCTCAAAGAGGGAGATAACGTCGTCGGCAACCGGGTCAAGGTCAAGATCGTCAAGAACAAGATGGCCCCGCCTTTCAAGGAAGCCCAGTTTGATATCATCTATGGATACGGAATCTCCTGGGAGGGGGACCTTGTCGATTGCGGGCAGGATTACGGAATCCTGGAGAAGTCCGGGACTTGGTATTCCTATAAAGGCGAGCGGATCGGTCAGGGGCGGGAAAACGTCAAGAAGCTGCTCAAGGAGAATAAAGATCTGGCCGCCCAGCTCGATCACGACATCCGTAAGAAAGTAGGCCTGCTCGAGGAGGAGCCGGCGCCGGAGAAGCCTGAGAAAGAGAAGGCCGGAGGAAAACAGTAGGGAGGAGTGGTCATTGCGAGACAGCGGAGCTGTCGTGGCAATCCGACGCAGTCGTCGCGAGACATCGAAGATGTCGTGGCGATCTCCCGGGGAATCCCGCAAGATTGCTTCGTCGCTTCGCTCCTCGCAACGGAAAAGGTGATTAATATATTATTTATTAGAGGATGATGAGAATGCTAAGACGGCGGGAATTTATGAAGCTGGCGGGCCTCGGCGGAGCGGCGCTCGTTTCGGGCGCAGCCGCCCCTTCGCTCGCCTCGATTATTCAGGAGGGAAAGACAATGCCATACACGGCCAAAGATTATGCAACGCTTATAGGGATTCCAGGGTTCAGCGAGACCATGCTCAAGAACCATTTCACCCTGTACCAGGGCTATGTGACAAACACGAACAAGGTGCTGGATGCCCTGGCCCAGGTGCTCAAGGACGGCAAAACGGCGGCGCCGGAATATGCCGAGCTCAAACGGCGGCTGGGTTGGGAGTTCAACGGCATGCGGCTCCATGAATACTATTTTGAAAACCTGGGAGGGAAGCCCGGCCTCGATGCGGGCGGAAAGTTGGCCAAATCCATCGTCGAAAGCTTCGAAAGCTACGAACTCTGGGAAAAGGATTTTAAGGCCACAGGCGCCATGAGGGGCATCGGCTGGGTGGTGCTCTACCAGGACCCGGCCAACGGCCGGCTGATCAACTTCTGGATCAACGAGCACGATGTCTCTCATCCGGCCAGCGGCAGGCCCATCCTGGTCCTGGATGTTTTTGAGCATGCCTACATGCTGGACTACGGGCTGAAACGGGCGGATTATATCGAGGCCTTCTTTAAGGTCATTGACTGGCAGGTCGCCGAAGCGCGTTTGAAGTAATTTATTGGCAGAGACAAACACGGAAGGAAGAACAAGGCGGCTGGAAAGGCCTTCTATGGATTCACCCATTTCTCCCTTTAAAAGAGGGGGGAGGATTTCAATGACTTATCATGAATGCTGCTATCCATGGCAAAGCTTATAAGCAAGCGGTCGAAAAAATCGGGCCTCTCGCCGGGAAGCCTCGTCCATGTCGGGGAACAGAAAGTCGAAAAAACTCGGATCACGGTGATCGATTTCGATGGCGACAAATTTCTCGAAAAGGAAGTCCAGTCGGTCGAGGAATGTTTTCCCTTCCGGGAGACATCGACCGTGACGTGGATCAACGTGGACGGCGTCCACGACGCCGAGGTGGTGGAAAAGCTCGGCAGCTATTTCGGGCTTCATCCTTTGATCCTCGAGGATATCATGAACACCTCGCAGCGGCCGAAAATGGAAGACCTCGGAGATGCCATTTATATCGTGTTGCGGATGATCGAATTCAAGAACGACAGCCCGGAGGTCAGCACCGAACAAATGAGCCTTATTTTCGGCCGGAATTTCGTCCTCTCTTTTCAAGAGCGGCCGGGCGATACATTCGATCCGGTGCGAGAACGCATCCGCCGGGGGAAAGGCCGCATCCGGAAGATGGGCCCCGATTACCTGGCCTACGCCCTCATCGACGCCGTTGTCGACGATTATTTCCTCGTCCTCGAGAAACAGGGTGAGCAGATCGAGTGTCTTGAGGACGAAATCGTCGCCAATCCTAAGCAAGAAACACTGCATGGGCTCCATACCCTCAAGCGGGATATGATTTTCGTCCGCAAGTCCGCTTGGCCGCTCCGCGAGGTCATCAGCCGGCTGGAGAGGGCGGAATCGCCGCTGATCCAGAAAGCGACCGGCATTTTCTTCCGCGACGTCTACGACCACACCATCCAGGTCATCGACAATATCGAAACGTACCGCGAAATGCTGTCCGGCATGCTCGACATCTATCTTTCGAGTCTCAGCAACCGGATGAACGAAGTCATGAAGGTTTTGACCATCATCGCTACGATCTTCATCCCGCTGACGTTTCTGGCCGGGGTTTACGGCATGAATTTCAAGTTCATGCCGGAGCTGAATTGGCGCTGGGGCTATTTTCTCATCTGGGGCGTCATGCTGGCCGTCGGCATCTTCATGCTCTCCTATTTCAAGCGGAAAAAATGGTTCTAGGCCGTGAGAAAAGTCCTTAAACATCTCAAAACATTCATTTTCCGGGGATTTTTGACGATCATCCCACTGGTCCTCTCGTATTTCGTCATCCGTTTTCTTTATCTTGCGGTGGACCAAAAAGTGTCCCCTTTTATCGAAAAGTGGACGGGTCTCAAAATTCCGGGCTTGGGGATCATCCTGGTTCTCGTCATTCTCTATCTGCTAGGCCTCGTCGCGAGCAACTGGGCGGGAAGGAAAATTTTCAGCCTGATCGAACGCATTTCGAAGCGCATTCCACTCATCAAGACTATCTACCAGCTCGGCAAGCAGCTGGGCGCGGCGTTTGCTCTGCCCGAAAAGCAGGTGTTACAGCGCGTTGTGATGGTCGAGCATTTCCGCTCCGGCGTCTGGTCGGTCGCCTTTGTGACCGGCGTCGTCATGGATAGAAAGACCGGAGAGAAGCTGTTGAGGCTGTTCATCCCCACGGCTCCTAATCCGACGACCGGCTTTATGATCCTGGTCAAGGAATCACAAGTGCGGGACCTGGACTGGAGCGTCTCCGACGCGATGAACACCATTATTTCCGGCGGAATTATCGGTCCCAAAGAAATCGAATAGCCATTCCCGGCGAGCCCTGATTCAGCCTGCTTTCTTGATGTATCGGGCGATGTCTTCGTGCGTGGCGAACCAGACATTTTTCCTGGCCCGGATGTGCTCGACCAGCTTTTCCAGCATCATCATCCGGCTGCGATGGCCGATGTACTTGGGATGCATGGTCAAGACAAACAGTGTGCCTTCCTCATACGCCTTGTCGAATTCGGCGGCCCAAATCTCCATGACCTCGGCGGGCGTAATGTGTGGCCGGACGCTTCCGAACCGGTCAAAGCCGAAATAAGGATAATCGTCGAGGAGCCATTCCACGGGCAGCTCGACGACGCCGACGGCCTTCCCCTCTTCAAGGATTTCGTACGGCCGGTCGTCGGCCATCAAGCTGCTGTCATAGAGAAGCCCGAGCTCACGGATAATCTTCAAGGTCGAGGGACTGAAATCCCAGGAAGGCGTCCGGATTCCGGCGGGAGCTTTGCCGGCGGCCTCCTTGAGGACGGCATAGGATTTCTGCATGAGCTCTCTTTCCTCCTCTTCAGAGAGGAGCGAGTTCCGCTCGTGGATCCAGCCGTGCATGCCGATCTCATGCCGGTCCTTGGCCAGGATGGCTTTGATCTCGGCGGGGTGGAGCTTGGCCGTGATGGCGGGCACAAAAAAAGTGGCCGGGATCTTGTATTTGTCCAGCAAGGCCAGGATCCTCGGGATCGCTGTCCTGGCGGCGTACTCGCCCTGGGAGAAGACTCCGGGCGATAACTCTTTATCGCGCAGGGCGTTCGTTTCGGCGTCAAAGTCGAAGGACAGGGCCACCGCGACTTTCGCCCCGCCCGGCCAGGATTTGGGCGTGAGGTCCTTGCCGGCCCGGACCTTGTTCACGACGGACTTCACTTTTTCCACGCTCCACTGCCAGGCCTGCTCTTCTTGTTTCGGATTGGTTTGGCCGGCGAGCCAAAACACGGAACACGCCGCCAGGAGTCCCATGCCGATCAGAAATTTTTTCATCCTTGACCTCCGAATATCAACGCATTAATTAAAATGACTTCCGTGTTCGGGCGGCGCTTAGGCCGCCCTTAAGCCCCCGTAGCGGAGGGGGGACCCGTCGGCTTTTCCGACGGGGGGAAAACCGACGGGACTGGTTCCCCGGGGCCCGGGGGCTGCGGGCGGCCTAAGCGCCGCCCATACATTGTCACATTATTTATTGCGTTTGTATTAGTATTGAAGTCGGTCCTCTTTCATCGCGAGGTTGACAGGGGGCTTCCCACGGCGGTCGTATAGACAATGCTTTCCTCTTCTCCGTCCACGCCCAAGAGGGCATTGACTTCATCGTCATAGAGGGCGCCGACATGGCAGGACCCCAGCTCCAAGGCCACCGCGGCCAAGGCCAGATTTTGGGCGGTCTGCCCGGCGTCCAGGTACACGTAGCGGTAGGCCCGCTGTTTGTATTTCCACTTTGACCGCTGAAACACGGCCGTCCATAGAAAAACAACGTTGGCCGCTGCAATAAAATGCTGATCGAGTAAGGCCGCCGCAATATCGGCCCGGCAATCGCCTTTCCACATCGGTTCAAGCTCATGGCGACGGACGTCGTAGTGATAGATCCCCGGCTCGAGGCCGCTCACGTTCAGGACCCCCAAATATGTTTCGATCGGATAGAGCGCTCCTGCCGACGGGGCGGCACGAAACTCGAAGCCCTGGATTTTTTTTGTGATCCCCTGCGACGCCCAGAGGAGCTGGGAAAGCGTTTCCCGGCTCATCGGCGTCTCCGCAAAATCCCGGCAGCTGCGGCGGTCCCGGATCGATTCCCAGAGGGGCATGCCGCCCTGCGTCTCTGGGGCCGGCAGCTTCAGGCGCGGCGCGCCGGGATATGTCTTGTAGGTATCGGGCTTCCGGTTCCAATCGAGAGGCTCTCCGGAGAGCTTTCCGGGCTGGTATTTTGTTTCCTTCTGGAATTGATCGCCGATCCCGTCTTTCATATTTCTCTCCGTTTTTAAATAATCATACATGACTTTCCGGCGCTTGTCACCGCGCCGCGTCCCAGGGCTCCATCTCTGCGACAATATTAACCATTTTTAGATATAATAGCGCCGGAAGGAGGTGGCCGTGAACCCAAAGAAAAGCTTTATCCATCCTTATATTCCCAACTCGGTGCCCGAAGTTAAAGAGATGATGCTTCGGGAGGTCGGCGTCAAGGATGCCGACGAGCTCTATGAGGACATCCCAGAGGAATTGCGGATGAAACGGGAGCTCCGGCTCCCCCGGCCGCTGCTATCGGAGCTCGAGCTCAAGCGCCATGTGGAAAGAATCCTGGCCAAGAATACATCCTGCGAAGAACTGGTTAGCTTCTTGGGCGGGGGCTGCGCGCAGCACTATGTGCCCGCCCTCTGCGATGAGATTAGCCACCGGGCCGAGTTCCTGACCGCTTACGCCGGGGAGCCCTACGAAGACGCCGGACGCTTCCAAGCCCTCTTTGAGTACGAGAGCCTGATGGCCGAAATCCTCGATTTCGATGTCGTCAATGTCCCCACCTATGACTGGGGCCAGGCGGCCAGCACGTCCATCCGGATGGCCGGTCGAATCACGAAACGCCCCAAAGTCCTCGTCGCGGATACGCTGTCGCCGGACAGGCTGGCGGTGATCAGGAATTATTGTCAGCCGGTCCTTGAAATCGAACTTGTCGGCCACGAACCGGAAACCGGACTTCTGCGGTTGGATGACCTGAGGTCGAGGCTGATGCCAGACGTCGCGGCCGTCTATTTCGAGAATCCTTCTTATCTTGGCTTTATCGAGACGCAGGGCCAGGACATTGCGGACCTCGCCCATGCCAACGGGTCTTTGTCCGTTGTCGGGGTCGACCCGATCTCCTTGGGCGTCCTCAAGCCGCCCAGCCAGTACGGTGCCGATATCGCCTGTGGAGATATCCAGGGTCTGGGCAACCACATGTACTTTGGGGGGGCGCTCGGCGGATTCATCGCGACTCGCGATGAGGAGAAGTTTGTCATGGAATATCCTTCGCGTCTTTTCGGGATCGCCCGGACGGCCGCCCAAGGAGAGTGGGGATTCGGCGACGTGGCCTACAGCCGGACCTCTTTCGACGGCAGAGAAAAAGGGAAGGAGTTTGTCGGCACGGCCGCCGCCCTCTACGGCATTTCGGCCGCCGTCTATTTATCGCTGATGGGGCCGCAAGGGATGCGGGATCTGGGCCGTCACATCCTCCAGAAATCCCGGTATGCCGCGAAAAGATTGGCAGAGATTTCCGGCGTAGAGCTCCGATTCGAATCCTCCTTCTTTAAGGAATTCGTCCTCGACTTCAGCAAAACAGGAAAATCCGTGGCCGAAATCAACCGCTCTCTGCTGGCGCACGGTATATTCGGCGGGAAGGATCTGACGCGGGAATTCGCTGAACTCCGCAATTGCGCCCTTTATTGCGTGACCGAAATGGTGACACAGTCCGATATCGACCGGCTGGTCGCTGCGCTCAAGGAGTGTTTGAAAGCCGGAGGAGGAGAACGATGAAAATCCCAAAAGACAGCAGACTCAGGAATTTTCACCAGGCCAAGTGGGACGAGGAAGTCATTTTCGAATTAAGCAACAAGGGAGAGAGAGGCATTCTGGTCCCCGAGGCGGAGCCGGAAATCCAGGCCGTCGTCGGCGACGGGATGACATCGCTGCCGCCGAATATGGTGAGAGCAGCGCCGCCCGCCCTGCCCGAAATCGCGCAGATGAGAGTCCTGAAACACTTTCTCCGGTTGTCCCAGGAGAACCTCGGCGCGGACCTCAACATCGATGTCGGACAGGGGACCTGCACGGTCAAATATAATCCCAAGATCAACGAGGTTCTGGCCTCCTCAAAAAAAGCGTCGGCGCTCCATCCTTGTCAGGATGAAAGCACGGTCCAAGGCGCGCTTCAGATCATGTATGAGCTCGACTGTTTCTTTCGCGAGATCTCCGGACTAGATCGCTTCACCCTTCAATGCAGCTCCGGCTCGCACGCCATCTTGACCATGACCTCGATTGTCCGCAAGCACCATGAGATGCGGGGCGAAGGCGGCCGGAGAGACGAGATCATCACGACCATTTTTTCCCACCCCTCCGACGCGGCGGCCGCTGCGGTCAAAGGCTACAAAATTGTCACTATCTATCATCAGCCCGATGGGCTGCCCGATATCGAGGCCCTCAAAAAGGCCGTATCCAACCGGACGGCCGGGCTTTTCATCACGAACCCCGAAGACACGGGCATCTACAATCCCCGGATCGCCGAATTCACCAGGATCGTCCATCAAGCCGGCGGGCTGTGCGGCTACGACCAGGCCAATGCCAACGGCATCCTCGGGATCACCCGAGCCCGGGAAGCTGGGTTCGACATGTGTTTCTTCAACCTGCACAAGACATTTGGCACGCCTCATGGCTGCGGCGGTCCCGCCTCGGCGGCCCTGGGCGTGACGAGCGAGCTCGTCGAATACCTCCCCGTTCCGCTGGTCGAATATGACGGGACGAGATATTCCCTCAACTATGACCTGCCGAAATCCATCGGCAAGGTCCGCTCGTTTTACGGGGCCTTCCCTGTCATCCTCAAGGCCTATGCCTGGATCATGAGCCTGGGCGGCCGCGGGCTGAAGGAAGTGGCTCAGGTTGCGGTCTTGAATAACAACTACCTTCTGAAAAAGATTACCGCCATCAAGGGGGCCGCCTCTCCTTTTAAAACGGGAAAGCACCGGATCGAGCAAGTCCGGTATAGTTGGGAGGACCTTTACAAGGAAACCGGCATCACGACTCACCAGATCGCCTGTCGCATGGCCGATTTCGGGTTTCATCTCTGGTCGAGCCATCATCCGTTCATCGTCCCCCAGCCCTTTTCGGTCGAGCCGACGGAATCCTATTCCAAGGCAGAGCTGGACGAGTACTTGGATGGATTAAGGCATGTTGCGGAGGAAGCCCGGAAGGAGCCCGAGACCGTGAAGAACGCCCCGCACCGCAGCGTCGTCCACACGATCGACGAGAGCACCTTCGACAATCCCAAAAAATGGGCGGTCACCTGGCGGACCTATTTGAAAAAACACGGCCGGCCGCCAAAATAAGGCAGGGGGAATCCATGAACACCGGGAAAAAAGCGATTGAGCGTTTATCCTTGGAGGGAAAAACGGCCTTGGTCACCGGTGCCGCGTCCGGTATCGGCCGCGGCATTGCCGAGCGCCTGGCTGAAATGGGAGCCGCGGTAGTGCTCCTGGATATCGACGAGGAAAAAGGAAGCCGGGTAGCCAGCGAGATCTCTGCGCGAGGAGGCAGAGCCGTGTTCCTGAGATGCGATGTCCGCTCCGGAGAGGATTGTCGGCAGGCCGTCGAAGAAACGGTCCGGACATTCGGCCGGATCGACATCCTCTGCAACAATGCCGGCATCGCCATCCGCAAGAACTGCGTGGACCTGAGCGAGAGCGAATGGGACCTGGCCCTGGCGGTCACGCTCAAGGGCGTCTATCTGCTGTCTCACTATGTCCTCCCCCACATGATTAAGAGCGGCGGCGGGAGCATCATCAACACCGGCTCAGGATGGTCCCTGAAAGGCGGGCCGAACGCCGCTTCCTATTGCGCCGCCAAGGGCGGAGTGCTCAACCTCACCCGGGCTATGGCCATCGACCATGGCCGCCACAACATCCGGGTGAACTGCGTCTGCCCCGGCGATGTGGATACTCCGCTGCTCCAGAGCGAGTGCGTCCAGCTCGGCGAGGATAAGGAGGAATTCCTAAAGCAGGCCGCCGACAGACCGCTGCCGCGATTGGGAACGCCTGGCGACGTCGCCGATGCCGTGCTGTTCTTCGCCAGCGATCTGTCCAGGTGGGTGACGGGCGCATGGCTGGTCGTGGACGGCGGCGGCCTGGCTTAGGAAGAGATGAAATCAAGGGAGCAGCCGAGGGCGACGAGGAATTCTCTGGGGGTCAAAATGAAAAAAACGGCTTTTTTTAGGCCGGCGCTGATGGCGCTGGTCTGTCTCGGCATGTCCGGATCGCTCCGCCAAGCTCCGGTGGACGACTTTCCTCCGGAGCTGGAAAACTCGGCTGTCTTCAGCCGGAACGCGGAGCCGCCCCACGCCACGTTCATTCCGTTTGACAGTTCCCACGATGCTCTGAAAAAAAACTTCACCGAATCTCCCTTTTACCTGTGCTTGGATGGACTGTGGAAGTTCAAATGGGTCGCCCACCCGGCAGACCGTCCGCGGGATTTCTACAAAGAGAGCTATGACGTCGGTTCGTGGACCGACTTTCCCGTACCCTCAAACTGGGAATTCAAAGGATACGGACAGCCCATTTACCTCGACGAAGCCAACGCCTTCCGCGGCGACCCGCCCCATGTGCCCCATGATAACAACCCAGTCGGATCCTACCGCCGGAGTTTCACCGTCCCAGAAAACTGGAAAGGACGCTAAGTCTTTCTTCATTTCGGCGGCGTGAATTCGGCGTTTTTTGTTTGGGTCAACGGCCGGGACGTCGGCTACAGCGAAGACAGTAAAACTCCTGCCGAGTTCAATATCACCGGGTATCTTCGCCCGGGCGAAAATTCTCTCTCCCTCCAGGTGTTCCGGTTCAGCGATGGGAGCTATCTGGAGGCGCAGGACATGTGGCGGATCAGCGGGATCGAGCGGTCCGTTTACCTTTACTCGACGCCGCCGGTCTCGATCCGGGATTTTTATGCCGTGGCCGGATTGGATGATTCTTACAAAGACGGAACGCTGCGCATCCGGGCCTCTCTCAAGAGTTGGCTTGGCTCTCCGGTTCGGGGCTACAGGATGGAGGCCGAGCTGTTCGATTCCCAAACAAGGAGCGTGCTCCGCATGCCGCTGGCCGGTCCCGAGACCATAGATCCGCGAGCAGACGCAAAATTCTTCGGCGAGAAAATTGCATCCTCGCCGCTGACCTGGACGGCAGAAACTCCCAACCTCTACCGGCTCGTTCTTTCGCTGAAAGACCAGTCCGGGAAAATCGTCGAAGCCGTCTCCTGCCATGTCGGGTTCAGGAATGTCGAAATCAAAGACGGCCGGCTCTTGATCAATGGAGTCCCGATCTACATCAAAGGCGTCAACCGCCACGAACATGACCCTCAGAACGCCCGGGTCGTCACCGAGGAGCTGATGCTTGAGGACATCCGGCTGATGAAGCAGTTCAACATCAACGCCGTTCGGACCAGCCACTATCCGAACAACCCGAGATGGTATGAGCTGTGCGACGAGTACGGCCTGTATGTCATCGACGAGGCCAATATTGAATCCCATGGCATAAGCTTCGACCCGGACAAAACGCTGGCCAACAAGCCGGAATGGCAGGCCGCCCATCTGGACCGCACCCGGCGCCTCGTCGAGCGCGACAAGAATCATCCCTCGGTCATCATCTGGTCGCTGGGCAACGAAGCGGGCGACGGCATTAATTTTCAGGCGACCTATGCCTGGATCAAGGCTAGGGATTCGACCCGCCCGGTTCAGTACGAGGGAGCGAAAAAAAATCCCCATACGGATATCTACTGCCCCATGTACGCCCGCATCTCCCAGCTCAAAGAATATGCCAGGACCGAACAAACCCGGCCGCTCATCATGTGCGAATATGCCCACGCCATGGGCAACAGCGTCGGCAATCTTCAGGATTACTGGGACGTGATTTACGCCAACCGGCAGCTCCAGGGCGGCCTGATTTGGGACTGGGTGGACCAGGGGATCTTGCGGACTGATGCCGAAGGCGAGCCATTCTGGGCCTACGGCGGAGACTTCGGCCCTCAGGAAATTCCGACGTCGCAGAATTTTTGCTGCAACGGCCTGGTGTTCCCCGACCGGCAGCCCCATCCTCATATCTGGGAAGTCAAAAAAGTCTATCAGAACATCAAAACGGGGCCTTTGGACCTAAAGTCGGGAATGGTCCGTATCGAAAACAAGTTCGATTTCACCAGCCTTCAAAGCGTTGTCTGCCGTTGGCGGATTGAAGGAGAAGGGAAGCTCATCGGGCAGGGGTCGCTTCCCCGTCAGGATCTTAAACCGCACCAGTCGGCCGATGTGAAGGTGCCGATCCCCGCCTTTGAGCCCGAGCCCGGCGTGGAATATTATCTGACGCTCAGTTGGCGGACGGCCGGGCCGCAGCCCCTGATCCCCGCCGGCCATGAGGCGGCCTGGGACCAGATGAAGCTGCCGGTTTTCAAGCCCGCGGGAAAGGAAATCGCGGTTGAAAATCTGCCGCCGCTCGCGTTGAGTGAAACGGGCGGCGTTTTTTCTATCGAAGGCCGGAATTTTTCCATCCTCTTTGACAAGGCTTCGGGGACGATTTCTTCACTCAAATATGAAGGAACCGAGCTTCTCAAATCCGGGCCCATTCCCCATTTCTGGCGGGCGCCGACCGATAATGATTACGGAAACGACATGCCTGTCCGCTGCGCCGTCTGGCGTGAAGCCGGCGCCAAGAGAATCGTCAAGTCCGTCCGGGCGAAACGCGTCGGGGCTCAACGGATTGACGTCGAAGTCAAATCGGTTCTCCCTGCCGGAAATTCTGATTATTCTATAACGTATCGTATTTTTGGCAGCGCCGATATCCTCGTTACCTGCGCCTTTGCCCCGGGAGCTGGAGATCTTGCCGAGCTCCCGCGCTTCGGCACGCTGATGATCCTTCCCGCCGAGTTTGACAATATGGTCTGGCACGGCCGGGGGCCGCACGAAAACTATTGGGACCGGAACACGAGCGCGGCCGTGGGGCTGTATTCCGGCAAAGTCATGGACCAATATCATCCCTATATTCGTCCTCAGGAAAATGGCTATAAAACAGAGGTCCGTTGGGTCGCTCTGACCAACGACAACGGTATCGGCCTCCTGGCCGTGGGCATTCCTCTCATCTGTTCCGGTGCCAGTCATTTCCTTCCTGATGACTATGAGTACGGGCCTGAAAAAGGGCAGCGGCACCCCACGGATATGAAAAAGCGAGACCTGGTGGCCTGGAACGTGGATTATCAGCAGATGGGGATCGGCGGGGACACCAGCTGGGGCGCCAAGCCTCACGACGAATATATGCTCTATCCCAAACCCTATTCCTACACATTCCGTCTGCGTCCATTTTCCAAGAAAGAGGGGGAGCTCAGGGAGCTGAGCAAGCGGACATTCCCGGTGGAAAAATAATGAGCGTCTCATTATGATAAAATACTAATACCCTAAAATCAGGAAAGGAAATGATCATGAAAAATCGATCCTGGAAACGAAGGGATGTTTTGAAAGCCGGCAGCCTTATCGCCTTGGCTGCGCCCCTGGCCGGACTGCCGTTCAAAAATAAGGACGGCGGCCTGCCGATTTCGCTGCCGCAGGATGCCAGGTTCAAAAAGCCGGCGCGGCCCGTGACCGCCGTGGTTCTGGGAGCAGGAAGCCGCGGCAATGTCTATGCTTCTTACAGCCAGAAATATCCGGATGAGCTCAAGATCGTCGGCGTCGCTGAGCCCATCGAATACCGGCGCAAAAAATTCTCCGCGCTCTACCAGATTCCCTCAAAATACCAGTGGGTGACCTGGGAGCACGCCCTCGAGATTCCGAAGTTCGCCGATGCCCTGATCATCACCACCCCGGACAATCTTCATTATGGTCCGGCCATGGGCGGCCTGGGCCTTGGCTATGACCTGCTCCTGGAAAAGGTCATCGCCCAGACCTGGGACCAATGCAGCGACATCCTGAAGGCGGCCAAGAAAAACAACCGCATCGTGGCCGTCTGCCATGTCCTGCGGTACACGCCCTATTTCCGCAAGCTCAAGGAGGTCATGGATTCCGGCGCCCTGGGGGATATCGTCAGCCTCCAGCATTTTGAGCCGGTCGAGCACATCCATATGTCGCATTCCTTTGTCCGCGGCAACTGGCGGAACTCCAAAGAATCCAACCCGATGATCCTGTCCAAGTCCTGCCATGACCTTGATATCCTGCGCTGGACGATCGGAAAGCCGTGCCGGCGCATCTCGTCGTTCGGCTCGCTTACGCTGTTCAAGGCGGAAAATGCGCCTTCGGGCGCCACGAGGCGCTGCACGGACGGCTGCAAAGTCGAGGCGGATTGCCCTTTTTCCGCCCTGAAGATCTACCTGCGGCGCAAGGAATGGCTGGGGCATCTGCTGATCGAGGATCAAAAGGACGAGTCGATCTTGAAAGCGCTCAAAGAAGGCCCCTACGGACGGTGCGTCTATCACTGTGATAACGATGTCGTAGATCATCAAGTCGCGAACATAGAATTCGAAGGCGAGATCACGGCCGCCTTCTCCATGGAGGCCTTTACCTCTTATGCCGGCCGCCGGACCCGCATCATGGGAACCAAGGGCGATGTCGTCGGGGATATGACCACGCTCGCGCTGTATGATTTCAAGACGCGAACACAAACTGTCTGGGATGCCAGCAAGGCGCCAGAATCGCAGTCCGGCCACGGCGGCGGCGATTTCGGCCTGGCCCACGATTTTATCCAAGCCGTGAGCCAGAAAGACGCTTCGCTACTGACATCGACGATCGAGGCTTCGATGGAGAGTCACCTGATGGGGTTTAAGGCCGAGGAGAGCCGCCTGTCGGGAAAGACAGTCGATGTGAGAATGGGCTAGCCGTCCAATTCCGCCGCTCTCGTTGTCATTTCGAAGCCCGGCGGTCGCGGCCGCCGTCTTTTCTTATTTTATTTTTTCGAGCTTCTCCAAGTTGGATTTGGCGGCGGCGAGGTTCGGGTCCAATTCGAGCGCCTTTTTATAATATTCAACGGCTTTTTCCCTTTGTCCCGAAAGGGCATACGAATTGCCGGCTTCCAGATACAACCTGGCATCCTTGGGGAAATAATCCATGAAGATGAGGCACATCTCCAGCGCTCCTTCCGTCTTTTTTATGCGTCTCATCTGATTGACAAAAGAGAGGATCTGATCAGGACTGAGCTGCGGGTGTGTCGGGTCGATCTCAACGGCTCTTTTGTAATTTTGCCGGCCGGCTGCAAAGTCGCCTGCCCAGATATAAGCTGTCCCGAGCGCCGCATAGGGGAAGGCTGAGCCGGGATACAGGTCACGATCGATGTTGAGGATCGTCAAGGCCTTTTCTGCGTCGTCTTTTTCGAGGAAATAGAGGGCTACGCCGCCAAATTCCTCGGAGAAGTCCTTGTAGAAAGAAGCGCCGGAAAATGTTTTCTTGAGCTCGCTCCTGACCTCCTCGAAATTCGTCGCCGGAGTTGCGGCCAGGCGCCGGACATAATCCGTATAGGTCTTGCTCCAATCCTTTTCCCAGCCAAAAACCAGCCGGGCGAGAGCATTCGTCAAGCGATACGACTTGTTCATCGCCTGCCGGCTCTGGCTCAGGCGGATATAGTCTCCGAAGAAAGCGATCGGCCCGCTCTTGTGATAGCTCCGGAGCTTGTCCTCGCCGAAGGCGTCTTTCAGCACGGATGCCATATGAGATCCCACCTTGGTCAAAGCTTGATGGGCGAAGGGGTGAATGCCGGCCGAGAGCTTTCTCTTGGTTTCGATGAAATTGTTCTTGAGGGCTTGTTCATTGGCATACGCATTGAAATAATCGAACGCCTCGCTTAGATCCTTGTCATTGAGCGCCAGCGGTTTTCCACTCCAGGCAAATTCGCTCATCCCGTAATCGAAGACTTTTTCAAGGGCGCCGTACGCTGCCTGCTTGTTCCGGTCGGGAGCATAGGCGGCGCTGTCCAGGTCCTGGTCAAGGACAAGTTCGGCCAGCCTTTTGGCATAGCCGCCGGGATTGGAGCCTTCCAGGTTTGAAGCGGCGGCGACGGCAAATTTTTCCGTGGGGAAGATCACGAGATAGGTCCTGGTTTCCGGCTGGGAGCCGCTGTGGTAGACCTGGAAATGGCCTTTCCAGGGTTGGACAGACCAGCCCATGCCGTAGCCCGTCAGGATGCCGCCGCGGGTAGCCATGGACGTGAACATCTCCCTCTGCGTCCGGTCAATGACGAGCTTTCCGCCGATGATGCCCTGGGCGTATTTGATCAGGTCGAGCACGGTCGAGCGCGTCCCCCCGCCGGCAAAGCGGCTCGAGACATCGACGTACTCAGAATTCTTAAGGAGGCCGGTCACGATCCGGTAGCCGCGGATCCGGTTCGGGATGATGTCCGCGGGGTTGTCCATCCGCGAGTTGTCCATGCCGAGCGGCTCGAAGACGTGACTCTTGACATAATCACCGTAGGATTGGCCGGAGGCGCCTTCGATAACCGCGCCCAAAAGATTGTATCCGTAGGTCGAATAATTGTATCTTGTGCCGGGTTCGGCCACCAGGTCGAAATCCTGGAAGATGGCGACGGCCTCCCGGGTGTTTTTCGGCTCTTTGAGGTGCTCTTCGGCGGCTGAGTTTTTATAGTGGCTGATCCCGGCCAGGTGTCCCAACAGCTGCCGGACGGTCACGGGCCATTTCTTCCTGGGGAAATAGGGGACGTAGGGCTGGACTTCGGCATCCAGGTTGATCTTACCGGCCTCGACGAGCTGCAGCACCGCATAAGCGGTGAACGTTTTTGTGACGGAGGCCATCCGGAAGGAGCTATCGGGCTTGGCTGGAACCATATTTTCAAGGTCGGCATGCCCGAATCCTTGGGCCCAGACGAAGTCCCCTTTCATAAAAGCGATGGACAATCCGGGCGTCCGGTCCAAGGCCATCTGATCGGCGGCGAATTTTTCGAACTCTCGAATGGCTTCGGCATAAGGAGACGCAGTTTGGCCTGTTGGGCCTGCTTGAGGGATGATAGAGGCAACTGCCAAAAGGAGGAAAACGGGGATGAAGACAAGCCGGGCTTCCCTTTTCATGGCGGCTCCTTTTTTTCGTAGGGCGATGATTCAGGCTTATAGCACAGGGAAAACGACCGAGTCAAATTCGCAATTTCGGCGTGCGGGGCGTGATATGAACCGTCCTCTTAGCCTTCGTTGTTGAATCGCGCAAGCAAGGGATGGCATAATAAAAAAGAAATATGGAGAGCCCAATGACAAAATCCAAAATCCGACCAGAGATGATCGACGATTATGCCTCGATCACCGAAGTGAATGATCTGGCATTCGGCCAAAAGAATGAAGGACAGCTTATTTTAAGGCTGAGGGGGACAAAGAAATTTATTCCCGGCTTGTCTCTGGTGGCGGAAATTGAAGGCCGCATCGTCGGGCATATTCTATTTTATCCTATTGAGATCAAAAGCGACGACCAAGTTTTCCCCTCGCTAGCCCTGGCCCCGATGGCGGTTTTGCCCGAATACCAGAAGCAGGGAATCGGCAGCCGTCTCGTCGAGGAAGGGTTGAAAAAAGCCCGAAAGCTCGGTTCCAAATCGGTCATCGTTTTGGGGCATGCCGCGTATTATCCGAGGTTCGGCTTTGAGCCTGCCGGCAAGTGGGGCATCCGGCCGCCGTTTGAGGTCCCCGACGCCGTTTTTATGGCCTTGGAGCTGGTCAGGGATGGATTGAAAGATATCCAGGGGACGGTCGAGTATCCTCCGGAATTCAATGAAGTCTGATATTATTATAAGTGCTTTTTTCCATTTTTTTATGAGGTGACTTTCCGCCGAGCCGTTCTCTAAGGTCCGCCGGCGATGATCTTCCGAAAGAGCTTTGTCTTTACGCTTTCCGTAATGATCAGACTGATGAGGGCCGCGACAGCGATCAAGACCAGCTCCCAGCTATGAAGCGGCCCAAACTTGAACAGGTCGCGCAGGATGCGGACGGACAAGATCAAAGTGAGAAACGCGACAGCTCCGCCGCTCACCCACCACAGCGCCGCGTTGGGTATCCGCAAAATGGCCGGCAAAGAATGTGTCCAAGAGCGGTTGGCGACGATCAATCCCAAGTTGGCGATGACCAGACAGACGAAACCGATCATTCTGGCCTCACTCTCGCCATACCCCCGGAGCAGCATGAAGCCATAGGCGGCCAAAACGACTGCCAGGACCCCTAAGCCCTGGATCAGGCCGGCGATGACTCGCGAGCGGCCGAAGAGCCGCTCCGTCAAGCGTCGAGGCGGACGGTTCATGATGTCTACTTCATCGGCTTCCATTTCGAAAACGATCGTACAGGCCGGGTCAATGATCAACTCCAGAAACAGGATGTGGACAGGCAGCAGGGCCAGCGGCCACTTGAGCAGGACGGGAATCAGCGACATTCCCGCGATCGGGATGTGAACCGAGAAGATGAAGGCCATCGCCTTTTTCAGGTTGTCGAAAATGCGCCGTCCGACCCGCACCGCCCTGACGATGGAAGCGAAGTTGTCATCCAGAAGCACCAGCGCCGCAGCCTCGCGGGCGACGTCGGTGCCCCGGCCGCCCATGGCAATCCCGATATGGGCGGCCTTGAGCGCCGGGGCGTCGTTAACCCCGTCGCCCGTCATGGCCACGACCTCGTCATTGGCTTTCAAGGCGTTGACGATGCGCAGCTTTTGCTCGGGCACGGCTCGGGCGAAAATGCTCGCGGTCTTGATGCGTTCTTGCAGCTCCGCATCGCTCATCTCGTCCAGTTCCTGGCCCGTGATGATCTGGTCCGACGGGTGCAGGCCGATCTGCCGGGCGATGTTTTGGGCCGTGCCCGGGTAATCCCCCGTGATCATCAGGATTCGAATTCCAGCGGTAGAGCATTCCCTGACGGCCTGGGGAACCTCGGGTCGCACGGGATCGGAGAGGCCGAGCAGTCCGATGAATTCGAAGTTGAAGTCGTGTTGTTCGGACGGGAGGACCGGCGCTTGAAATCGGGCCCGGGCGACGCCGATGACGCGCAAACCGTCATTGGCCATGCGGTTGATCCGCCCTCTCAAAGCCTCGAACTGCGGTTTATCGAAATGGCAGAGGTCCGCGATCGCCTCAGGCGCTCCTTTGGCCGCGATCACATACTCGCGGCTGTCGGGCGAACGCCAGACGTGGGACATCGCGAACAGGGCATCGGAAAGAGGGTATTCCCGGACGAGGGTCCAGTCTCTATGAATGTGTTCGGTGTTGGACAGCGCCCGGCCGCCCAGATCTCTCATCGCCTTCTCCATCGGATCGAACGGATCGGTCGGGCTGGCCAGGACGCTGTACTCCACGACCTCGTGAAGGCTTTCGGGCAGAGAGATCAATTGATCCTTGACCTCAAAAAAGAAATCTTCGACCGCGATCCGAGTGACCGTCATCCGGTTGAGGGTCAACGTGCCCGTCTTGTCCACACACAGGACGGTGGCCGCGCCCAGCATCTCGATCGCGGGTACGCGCCGGGTCAAGACGTGGTGCTGAGAGATCCGCCATGCCCCGAGGGCCAAGAAAATGGTCAGGACAACGGGAAATTCTTCCGGCAGGGTGGCCATGGCCAAGGTGATCCCCGCCAGAAAGCCGTTCAGCCAATCCCCCCGCGTCCAGCCGAAGACGACAATCACCAGCGCGCACAGGCTCAGGCCGAGGATTGCGAAGTTCCTGACGATCCGGCTCGTCTGCCGCTGCAGGTTGGTGTCTTCCGGCTGGAGGATTTGGAGCGCCCTGCCGATCTTGCCGATCTCGGAGCGGGGACCTGTCGCACGCACTCGGGCGATACCCTGTCCCCTGACCACCATCGTGCCGGAATAGACGAACGGCAGGCCGTCACCGCCCGGGCGGGTCATTTCAAGTCGGCCGTCCCAGGGCCGTTTTCGCACCGGGACTGACTCGCCCGTCAGCAGGGACTCGTCGATGCTCACGTTGTTTCCCGAGAGCAAAACGGCGTCCGCCGGCACCCGGTCGCCCTCGGCGATCAGAATGATGTCATCGCGCACGACTTCGCGGCCGGCGATCCTCTGCTGCCGGCCGTCCCGGATGACCAGAGCCCGCGGGCTGGAAAGATCGCGCAAAGCTTCCAGAGCACGCTCGGTCTTTTGCTCCTGATAGAAGGTGATCCCGATGATGACGAAGACAAAGCCGGAAAGCATGAGGGCTTCTTCGGTGTCGCCGAGAAAAAGGTAGAGCACACCGCACGCGATCAGCATGAGGAACATCGGCTCGCGCACGACTTCCAGGAAGATGTGCAAGAACGTGCGCTTCTTGGCCGACGGCAGCTCATTGGCGCCGTCCTGGGCCAGCCGTTCCAGGACTTCTTCTTCGGTCAGGCCTTGCAGAATGGTCTCATCGAACTTTATCGTCATCTTTCACCCAGCTCCATCAAGGCGATCAGACCAAGTCCTGCGCCTGGTCTTGAAAAGACAGATAAAATTGCTTCTATTTTTTTATCAGGTGAGTTTCCGTCCGCATTTCGCCGGTCATCGGAATGGTGATATTCGCCGGATCTCCTGCCGTGATGACGCCCCCGATAGTTGCTTTTGTCTCTGTCTTGACGAGGATCCCTTCTTTCACCGCGAAGTACCAGGTCTGGGTGCCGTCGATTTTGGCGTCGAACAATAAGGCCATGCCCTGCTGTTCGAGATTCCCTGCCATCTTGCCCGTCACCGCGCCCTTGATCCGCATGCATTCGAATCCGTCGACCGTCTCGAAGCCTTCCGGAGTGTTCACGATATTAAAATTAACGTGGATATCGCCGGCATCACTTTTCTGAGTGACCGCATCCTGGCTCGGCCAAGAATCCCCGGTTTTGACGGACTTTTCGGGAAGGTCGGGAAAGAAAGCCTGAAAACTTGCGCCGAGGTCCCTCGTTCCGGCGAGGCCCATATTGTATTGAATGGACGACGCGCCGGAAGTATCGATTTCCTTGCCCAAGCGGGAGAGGATCATGTCAAAGCTTTTTCCCACCACGGAGCTCGCGTCCGCTGTCATACCGCCTTGGGGGGATTGGGCTTCGACTTTGAAGGCTTTGATCGTCACACCAAGCTGATACTGTCCCTCTTTCAAACCTTTCGGCTGCAGGGTGAATTCGATGGCGGAGTTGCTCTCGGTCGAAAGCGCCTGACCCATGACATCGAGGTTTTGGGTTTGAGTGCTCGTGGTCTGATACGTCAGCGTTTTGCCTTCGGGAAACTGATAGGCCAGGGTGACGGCCGATTGCGGCTTGGCCTCGGCGGTGACGTTTTGGCCGGCGACTCCGGCCAGCACGGAGAGCGCCAGGATGAACAACGCGATCTTCAAGCCGCTGCTTGATGACTTTTTTAATTGCATTTCAGATCTCCTTGTCGTTTATTTGTCGAATCCCGAATGATCGCAAGGCTCACGCGGATCACGTTCTCGGCGTAGCGCAAGCACTCGGAGCCGAAAATTGTACTTCGGGTCAAGACGCGATGTCAAACACGTACAATATAAATTAAGCCGTTTATTTGATTTCAAAGAAGCGTGGGGATCGCCACTGAGGCCCCCCTAGCGGAGGGGGGCTCCGTCGGCTTTTCGAAGGGGGGAACCGACGGGACTGGTTCCCCAGGGGGCCTGGGGCGATTCCAACGCCTCTTTGAAATCACTTATTCAGAGACGCTACCCGATATGAACACGAGTTTCAAAAAAAGCGGGTCACGCGCAGATTATAGGTGCTTCTTTAAATAGCGGGCCGTGATGGATTTTTTGGATTTGACGAGTTCCTCCGGAGCTCCCTGAGCGATCACTTCGCCGCCCCTCTCTCCGCCCTCGGGCCCGAGGTCGATGATATAATCCGCGCACTTGATCACATCCAGGTTATGCTCGATGACGATGACGGAATGTCCTTCCTCCACCAATCTCTGGAAGCACCGCAGGAGCGTCGAGACGTCGTCCGGATGGAGGCCGATCGTGGGCTCATCGAAGAGATAGAGGATGTGCTTGTCCCGCTCATGGACGAGGTGGAAGGCAAGCTTGATCCTCTGCAGCTCGCCTCCGGAGAGGGTCGTCGTCGGCTGGCCCAGCCGCAAGTACCCGAGGCCGACCTCTTGGAGCGGCTTGATCTTCTTGGTGATATCGGGGTGGTCGGAAAAGAATTCCAAGGCATCGTCGA
>Ga0315294_10002104_pt1 | contig 21795 bp, 19 predicted proteins | sample YL17G13_40_MG_FD_203626 | JGI IMG/M metagenome (GOLD analysis project Ga0315294, IMG submission 203626) | Sediment microbial communities from Yellowstone Lake, YNP, Wyoming, USA - YL17G13_40 | ecosystem: Environmental > Aquatic > Freshwater > Lake > Sediment | place: USA: Wyoming | collected...
CTCCGCCTCCAGCCCCGACGCCTCGGCCAGGGCTTGGAAGAGGACGGCATAGCCGAGACAGATGACGCGACGGCGGCTCAGGGCCACCTCCGGATCGCGGCTGTCGGCCCGCGCTGAGGGATCATAAGCGACGTTGAGGGTGATCCAGCGGAAAATGGCGCGCGCCTTCTCACGGTCATTCTGCGCCGACTCCACCAGATAGGCGGACAGGCAGGGGAGGGAGGTCGTGACCGACTCCGGGGCGGCCAGAGCGTGGGCGTCGGCGGCGGCGAACTCGTCCACCGTCTCGTCGGCTGCCGCCGGCATGGCAGCAAGGCCAACCCCCAGCCCCAGCCCCAGCACCACACAGATGACCCAGCGCCCCATGCGAATACGCAACTCCTATTTGATTTTTCCATGTTCAGGGGGAATGCCACCATCGGGATCGGGCCGCAGGGCCCATATCCGACGGCGGGCGAGTGCCACCGGCTCCGCGCGGCCCGGCCGATGGTGGAGAGGGAGGAAAACCAAGGCGCGGCATTTGCTGAAGGGACGTAACGACAACGGGGCGATTCCCTTCAAGCTGCGCGAAGTCAACGTCGGATGGTGGGGGCTACCAGGCGTGCAGAGGGATCATCGTGCGGAGAAGCGTGGTACCCCTGACAGGATTCGAACCTGCGATTCAGGCTCCGGAGGCCTGCGCCTTATCCTCTTGGCCACAGGGGCACCCGAGTGCGCGCGCCGTTCACGTCGCCGCAGCGCACACCAAGATTATAGTTTCCCCCCGCGCGGGTGTCAACGCGGGGAGCGGCGCGGAGTGTGACCGCCGAGAGTGGGGGTTGGTCGCCAAGTCGGTAGGGACACAGCATGCTGTGCCCCTACAGCACAGCCGGGGGCCCTTCGACGGGCTCAGGGTAAACTCGCTGTGCCACATGCTGGTGGCGACAGTCCCACCCACTGAAATCGGTCGCACGCGGGCCACAGCGCAACCCGGGGCAACCTCAGTTGTCACGGCTGGCGGGGGATATCGGTCAGGCGCCCGCGCTTGTCGAAGCGCAGCGGCAGCGCCGGGCCGAGGATCTCGAGGCCGAGGCGCCGCCCTTCGCCCTCCAGCGCGGGCGACAGCCACAGCTCGCCGACGTGCGAAGTGTCGCGGATGCGCAGGACGCGCAGGTCTTGGGCCGGGCGGCTCTGGCCCACGGCGGCGGCGGCCCCGATGGCCTGGCGGTCGCTGTCCATAACCAGGGGCAGCTTCGCGCGCTCCAGGAAGCCGCTGGTCATGGAGTTCGCCTTCACGTCCTGCCAGTCAATCGCGTCGGCGAGGGAGCGGGGAATGAACTCGGCGAGGCCGACGCCGAGCGCGTTGCCGTGGCTCGCAGGCGTGAGGCGCAGCACGACCACGTTGCGGATGCGCGGGCGCTGCGGCTCGGGCTGCTCGCCGGGCATGTGCATGCGGCCCAGGACCTTCGGATCGAGGCCCACGCCGCTTATGTCCTTGCCCATCCAGTCGGCGATGAGAACGTCCATCTCGTCGAAAGGCAGGTGCGGAGCCAGGCGCTTGGCCCTGCGCTGCAGGCGGCGTTCGGCGGCTTCGATGTCAGCGGCGGCGACGGCCGTGACGCCGGCGGTGTGACCCTCCCCGTTTTCCAGCACGGCGAGTCCGCCGATGATATGCCCGCGGCGGATGATCTCGCGCGCGACCTCGGGCATGTGGTCGCGCAGGCCGGGCACGCGCAGGGAGTGCACGGTTCTCGCGCCCTCCCGCTTGCCCAGGCCGATGGCGATCATCTTCATGAGGCCGCTCTCGACGGCGCCGCGGAAGTCGGTGTGCGGCTTGACGCGGTTGACGACGACGATGCCGTCGCAGCGCAGCGCCTCGCGCGCGAACCAGATGGGGACGCCGGCCGCGGTTGCGCCCAGGCGCTCGACGGCCATGCTCGCGCGCAGCGGCGCGCCGGCCGACTTCGCGGTGACCCCGAGGCTGGCCAGGATCTCGCGCTGACCCGCGGGAGTGGCCCCGCCGTGGCTGCCCATGGCGGGGAGGATGACGGGCCGCGCGCCCGCCGCGCGCAGCTCAGCTACGACCGCCGCGACGATGATGGACAGGTTGGCGATGCCGCGGCTGCCGACGCCGACACCGACGCACATGCCCGGCTTGACCGCGGGTGCTATGACGCGGGCGATCTGCTGGCACACCGCGGCGGCGACGTCTGTCAGCGGACTTCCGGGGAGGCGCTGTCGCGCCGGCATGAGCGGCGGCAAGATCATGGGTTAGCTCTCGTATGCCCCGCATTCCCGCACCAGGTCGATGACGCGGCGGTAGCTGTCGAAGCTGACCGTGGGCGGAATGGAATGGTCGCTGTGATATATGTACCCACCGCCGGGCTTGGCGGCGAGCACCTTGGTGCGCACCTCGGCGTCGAGCTCCTCGCCGCCGCGGGCCATTACGTCGGCGCTGATGTTGCCGAAGAGGATGATGCGGTCGCCGTAGGCGGGCTTGAGCTCGCGCACGTCGTTGCCGGCGCGCGCCTCCAGCGGCTGGATGCAGTCGAAGCCGGCCTCGATGAGCAGGGGGATGAAGCGGCGGACGTCGCCGTCGCAGTGGAGGATGAGCGGCCAACCGTGCTTGCGACAGAGCGCGGCGATGCGCCGGTGCTGGGGCTCGACGAGGGCGCGGTAGGCGGCCGGCGAGAACAGCATGCCGTTCTTATAGCACAGGTCCGCGAACATCCACAGGCCGTCGAACTGCATCCCCTGCGCGACCGCGGTTTCGCACATGGCAACCACGAAGTCGGTGTAGTCGGCGACCATCTCGGCGACGAGGTTGGGTTGCTCGACCATCCACATGAGGGCGTTTTCATGCCCCGCAACGCGCATGACCTGCCAGCACGGCTCGACCGGGCTGACGACGGTGCAGACGTCGCGGGCGCGGCAGTCGCGGTAGTCCTGCCACGTGGACTCCTGGATGCGCGAGGCGTCGGCTCGCAGGCGCTCGCGGTGCGCGCGCCAGGCGTCGCGGCCGGTGATGGTGAAGTCGAGCTGGGCCGGCGGCGCGTAGTGCTCGAGCCAGGTCCTGGTGATCACGCCGTTGGCGTCAACGGCGACGCGGCAGTCGGCGGTTTCCTCGAGCGTGCGCTCGGGCAACTGCAGGCTGCAGTCGAAGTGAATGCAGGCGACGCGGTCGAGGGCGAAGTAATCGAGCGGATCCGCATCCGCCGGCAGGCCCTCGCGGCGCCAGCGCTCGAGCGTGTCGGGCCAATAGGAGGTTTCGGCCATTGGCACCCGGTCGGGGATGCGCCGGGCAAGCACCGTGGTCAGACGTTCGCGCGAGGTCACGAGGTACTAGTTCGCGCCGCTCCGGCGCGGTACCTGCGCCGAGGTCGATGGAGCCCAGGCACTCTTGCCTGGGCCGCACGGGCAGGAGTGCCCGTGCTCCAGTCACGCGCCGGCCGGTCACCCCGGCATTTCGCCGCTGATGAAGGCGGCGGTGCGGGCGTCGCGCGGCAGGTTAAGGATTTCGTCGGCGGGGCCGTGCTCGATCAATTCGCCTTCGTAAAGGAAGGCGGCGCGGTCGGCAAGGCGGCGAGCCTGAAAGAGGTTGTGGGTGACCAGCACCACGGTGTTGGCGCCGGCGTACTCGCGGACGAGGGCCTCGATGCGCCCCGCGTTGGAGGGGTCGAGATTGGCCGTGGGCTCGTCGAGGAACAGTATCTCCGGTCGCACGGCGAGGGCGCGCGCGATGCTGACGAGCTGCGCCTGTCCGCCCGACAGCCCCCACGCCGGCTGGCGCACGAGATCGAACGCGCCCACTTGCTCGAGCGCTTCCCGCACACGCGCGCGCCGGTCGCGGCGCGACCAACCGCGCACCCGCAGGCCATAGGCCGTGTTGGCGCCGACGCTGGCGCGCAGCAGATAGGGCGACTGGAACGCCATCGCCATGCGGCGGCGCATCTCCGACCGCGCTTCGGGAGTTACCCGCGCGCCGCCGATGAGTATCTTGCCCGCGGCGGGCGCCTCCAGCAAATCCAGCAGGCGCAACAGCGTGCTCTTGCCGGCGCCGTTGGGCCCGAGGACGCAAAAGACGCCGCCGCGCGGGATGTCGAGGGAAACGTCGCGCAGCACCACACGCGCGCCGTAGCGGTGGGCGATGCCGCGCGCCCGTATCGCGACCTCGCCCTGCATCAGCGCCACCTCTGCACAAACCCAAGCCCGAAGTTAACGATGAAGGCGATCGCCAGCAGAATGATGCCCAAGGCGATGGCGACGTTGAAATGGCCCTTGCCGGTCTCGAGGACGATAGCCGTGGTCATGACGCGGGTGTGGCCGGCGATGTTGCCGCCGACGATCATGACCGCGCCGACCTCGGAGATGACGGCGCCGAAACCGGCGATCACCGCCGCCCCCATGGCGAAGCGCGCCTCCCCCAGCAGGGTCAGGGTCGCGCGCAATTCGCTCGCGCCCAGGGACAGCGCGACGGGGCGCGCGCGCCGGTCCACCGACTCCACCGCCGCGACGGTCAAAGCGCCGATGAGCGGCGTCGCGAGAATGGTCTGAGCGATGACCATCGCGGGCACGCTGTACAGCAGGCGCATGAAGCCCAGGGGCCCGCTGCGCGAGAGCAGGAGATAGACGAACAGACCGACGACCACGGGCGGCAGGCTCATTCCCAGGTTGAGGGTCGCCACCGCGCCGCGCTTGCCGCGGAAGTGCCGCAGGCCCACCGCCGCGCCGATGGGGATGCCGATGGCGCAGCCGAAAACCGTGCTCAGCCCCGACACCAAGAGCGAACGCGCGACGATGGCCCACACGTCCTGCTCGCCGGTGACGAACAGGCGCACCGCGTGTGCTAGCCCCTGGACTATGTCGTGCATGGACTGCTCACCGTGGAGGCGGCGCCAGCCGCGCGCGACGCCGCGTGCCTGGTCCTAGCGGCGCTGCGACGGCCGCTCGTACACGCGAAACAGCGGCTGGCCGAAGCGGTCAGCGCCGAAGGAGGCGATGCGCTCCAGCGTGTCGGGCGCCAGGAAGTAGTGAACTAGGCGCATGGCGCCCGCATAGTTGACGCCGGGGTGCGTCTTCGGGCTGACCGCCATGAGACTGTAGCGGTTGAGCAGCTCGTCGCCCTTTTCGTAGAGCACGGCCAGCCGCAGGCGGCCCTTCTGAGATAGATAGGTGCCGATGTCGCTGAGGGTGTATGCGTCCTTCTCGTCGGCGAGGCGCAGGGTTGCCGCCATGCCGGAGCCGGATTCGAGGTACCAGTCGCCCGCAGGCGTGGTTTTCGCCGCCTGCCACAGCAGCAGCTCCTGGTGGTGGGTGCCCGACTCGTCGCCGCGGGAAACGAACGGGGCGCGGGCATCGGCGATGCGACGCATGGCCTGGGCCGCGGTGGGGGCCGCGCGCACGTCGGCGGGATCGGAGCCAGGGCCGACTATCGCGAAATGGTTGTACATCAGGCGCCAGTGGCCGGCGGCCTGGCCCTGGCGTATGAACTGGCGCTCGAGGTCGGGAGCGTGCACCAGCACCGTGTCGGCGTCGCCGCGGCGCGCCAACTCCAGCGCCTGGCCGGTGCCGACGGCAATGACCTTGACGTCGATGCCGCTGCGGCGCTCGAACTCGGGCAGGATGAAATCCAGCAATCCGCTGTCGTAGGTGCTGGTGGTCGTCGCCAGGATGATGGGCCGCGGGGCACACCACGTTGCGCTACAGACGACGAGGAGCAGAAGCAAGATCGGGGCAATGTATCGGCGCATTGGGAGGCCCTCAGTAGATTATCTGCAGTTCGGTAATGAAGATGCTGTGGCTGCCTCCCGCATCCGGGCGCACGAACTCCTCGGCAAGCCGCAGGCGCACCGCGTCATCGAGCCAGTGCATCCAGATGAGGGCGGTTGTATCGGTGCTGTCGCCGGCGGTGTCGCGATCCGGATCGAAGCGGTGAAAACGAATCGCGAGGTTTGTCTTGGGGCACGGGGCATACCCGCCGAGGACGGTCCACGCCAGCACGTCCTTCGCTCCCTCGGCGATCGCGCCGGGCACCGCGGCCTTGCCGGCGATAATCTCGCCCTTGAGCTGCGCCGGCCCGCGCCGGGCGATGACGAAAGCGTTGCCCAGATGGCGGTTCGCATCCGCGCGCGGAGTGGTGTCCGTCGCCGGCTGGGTGTCCTTGCCGTAGTAACCGGAAACGCCGTACTCCAGCGTTCCGCTCGCGTGCGCCAGGCGCAGGGCGAGGTCCTTGCGGTCGTTGGTGTCGCCCCTCTTACTACCGGTGCCATTGACCACCGCGAGCCAGCCGCGCCACTGGTCGCCCAGGCTGCCCTCGATCCCCACGCCGCGGTCGTAGCGCTGATCCGGCAGCAGCCGGCCGACGCCGAGCGCTCGCTCCGGCGCCGCCAGATCGCTGTCGGGGGTGAACAGCTCCCAGCCGAAGGGCAGCGGGAACTGGCCGGCCAGCACGCGCGCCTTGCCCAAGTCGAGGGCGGCGTATGCCTGGGTAAGGTGAGCGCTGCTCTCGCCCGGCCGCTCCTGGGTCGGCGCGTCGAGTTCCAGCTTGTAGCTCGCGCGCTCGCTCAAGGGCCCCGACAGCGCGAGCCGCGCGCGGCGCACGGCGAACTCCGATTCGGGCGCAGCCGACCCGTCCAGGGTGTAGCGCATCTGCGCGAAGCCGGAGATGCGGTGGCGCGCGACCTCCCGCGCCAGTTCGTCAACTTGCTTGCGCGTCTCGGCGGCCTCGGCGCGCAGTTGCGCCAGCGCGGCGGCGATGCCATCCACCTTGGCGCCCATGACCACGAGTTCGTTGCGGAACTCGGCGAGGAGCTTCTCGATGCGCGCGAGGTCCTCGGGGGTCACGGCGGGCGCCGCACCCGACTCGTCGGCGGCAGCCTCCGGCGGAGCGCCCTGGGGCGGAGCCTGCGCGAGGAGTTCGAGCCGGCGGCCGCGCTCCTGCATCGCCTCCCCTACTCCGCGCACCGCGCGGGCGACGATGCCGGCCATCTCCGCGCGCGTGAGGGGCGTGGGGCCGCTGTAGGGCGCCGCCTGGTAGCCGTGCACCAGGCCGCGCTGCATCAGCACATCAACCGCGGCGTAGCTCCAATGCCCGGCGGGCACCTCGTCGAGCGAACCGGCCGCCGCCGGCACGGCGATGATGGATAGGACGAGAAGACACCACGGGAATCCGCGCACGTCACCCTCCGCAGAGCTCGTGCCCGACGCGGGCGCGGGCTTCACGCCCGGCCACTCGCGGAGCATATCACGCGCGGCAGGGCGTGTCAACGGCGGAGGTCCAAGGTCCCCCGGCGATGCAGGAACACAGCGCCCGACATGCGTATAGACACCGTAGCACAGCGCGGGGAGGAGGCTGCACATGTCAACCATCGAGCTGCGCATCATGGCCGGGGCGCTGGTGGCGTCGGTCGCGCTGGCGGCGGGGGCGTGGGCCCAGCCGCTGCCGAAGAAGATCATCGAATTCGGCTGGGACGTGCCGGACACGGCGTACCTGCGCGAGCACATTCGCGATATGGAGAAGCTGCCGTTCGACGGCGTCGTGCTGCGGACGCACGGCGCGCGGGATGGCGAGAAGGTGGACGGCTACACCGTGTTCCGCAAGGAGGCCTGGCAGCGAAGCTGGTTTGAGCAGTGTGCGGCTGACCTGCGCGCTACCACGTTCAGCCGTTTCACGGACAACTTTCTGCTCGCGTGGACGACCCCGGGCACGCCCGATTGGTTCAGTGACGAGGACTGGCGCGCGGTCACCAACAACATCGCCATCCTGGCGTGGGTCGCCAGGCAGGGCGGGCTCAAGGGCATCTGCTTCGACCCCGAGCCCTATGGCGAGCACAGTCCGTGGGCATATGCGGATCAACCTCACGCCGGGCGCTACACCTGGAACGAGTACCGGGCGCAGGTGCGCAAGCGCGGCGCGGAGTTCACACGCGCGATCGCCGCCGAGTATCCCGATGTCACCGTGCTGATGCTGTTCGGGGGCAGCATCGTCGGCGGGGCGCTCGAGCAAGCCGACCCGGTGGAGGCGCTGGCGACGGAAGGCTACGGACTGCTGCCGCCGTTCATTGACGGGATGCTGGACGCGCTGCCGCCCGACGCGCTGATCGTTGATGGCTGCGAGCCCGGCTACTACATGGAGGAACGCGCGGCGTTCCTCGAAGCTTACCACCGCATGAAGCAGCAGGTGCTCGCGGTGATCTCGCCCGAGAATCACGACAAGTACCGCACCCAAGTGCTCGCGGGGTTCGGCCTCTATCCCGACCGCAACTGGCGCGACCCTGCGTGGGGCTGGCATGTTGACGATCCGTCGAAGAACTACTACACGCCGGCGGAGTTCGAGGACAACCTGGGCAACGCGGTGGACGTGGCCGATCGCTACGTGTGGGTCTATACCGAGGCGCTCAACTGGTGGACGGGGAGGGACGTGCCGCCCGGGTACCAGCAGGCGATTCGCGAGGTGCGGCTGGCGCCGAAGATCAAGGAGCTGGCGATGCTGATCGTCAAGCACCAGGCGCCCGCGGAGCAACTGGTCGCCTACTTGCCGCTGGAGTGGAAGTTCCACAAGGATGATGAGGGACGCGCAGCGGGCGCAGGCTGGCACAAGCCCGGCTACGACGACTCAGGCTGGGGGACGGTGCGAGCGGACAGTCAGTGGTGCAAGCAGAAGCCGTATGTGGACATGACCGGCGACGGCTGGGGGCGCGTGTGGTTCGACGTGCCGGCGAGTGCGGCGGGCAAGCGCCTGTATCTTATCATCGGCGCGCTGGACGAGCGGGGCGACCTTTACGTCAACGGTCAACTGGCTCACGAACGACGCCCCACGGTTCCCGGCGGATGGCGACAGCCTTTCCTGGTTGAGGTGACCGACGCCATCAAGCCCGGCGCGCGCAACTTGCTGGCGGTGCACGCGATGGCGGACACCACGCTCGGCGGCGTGTGGCGGCCGTCGGCGCTGGTGACGGACATCTATGCGCTGCTGCGTTAGCCGCTGGGCGATGTCGCGAGCCGGCCCTCTGAGACGAGTCGCTGGTGGGCCGTGAAGGATTTGAACCTTCGACCTTGGGATTAAGAGTCCCCTGCTCTGCCAGGCTGAGCTAACGGCGGGCGGATTTGAGTTCAGATTCGCACGTTTGACCTGGAATCCCTGCGTCCAACAGCAGGGGATTCGTCGGCTTTCCCCTTCGCCTTCTTGCGCGTTCTCGCAGTGCTGTTCCCTCGCCGGTGTTGTTGAATGACGCGCGTATTCGGCGATGCCGCGCCGTGTTCCTGCGCGCTGGCCGACGCCGACTTGCGGACAAAGCACAGGGTAGCAGTGCCGGGCAGGTCACACCGAGCTTGACGAATTGGAGCGAGTATGATATGATATTGGTTAATCGAATAGCCCCGAGTCCAGAGGCCGGAGCCCTTTAGAGGCCAGAGCCCAGAGGCCAGAGGCATTTTCAGCGTCGGTTGTCTCCGACGCCGGAAGTGCCTCTGGCCTTTTTTATCGGGCGGTCGGGGACGCCGACGCGGAAGCAGCGGAAAAGTCCGCATATACGCTGCAAGAAAGGAGTAGTAACAATGGGAAATCGGATAAGCGATGCGGAGAGCATGGGCACGTTGCGACCGGCTGAGGTAGCGGCTGCGCTGAACATCTCACGTCAGACGACCTATACCCTGCTGCGGCGGGGTGGAATCCCCGGCGTGCGCGTGGGCAAGCAGTGGCGCGTGCCGCGAAGCGCGGTCGCGCGGCTACTGCAACCGGAAAAGGAGGCGGAGAGGTGAGTCTTACAAACAGGAAGCCCCGCGGCACTGCTTTCGAGGGCCGGGCCGCGGGGCAGGGCAGCAAGCCTCTGGCGAGACTTGCGACTGCATTCTACCACGGGCGCGGTGGGCGCGCAAGCGACAGGCGAACCGTCATGGTGGATACGCCGGTCGGCCAGCGCACCGTCGGCCACGTCGAGGAGGGCGTCTTCCGCAAGCAGGTGCGAAAAGGCGAGCACCTCCTGCGGATACTTGACGCTTGGGGATTCCAGGCCGAACTGTTGCCGCAGTTGCGGGCTGAGGGCGTCATGCGGGTTGAGGTGTATGACGCCGAGGAGGGTGTGACCTATGCCGTCGCCCTTGATGTGATTGAAGCTCGCGGTGTGAGGCGCGACTTCGGCCACGGCGAGCAGGTATTCCTGCCAAGGAAGTTTTTTGAGCGCAGCGATGCAGGCCGGGATGATGCGCCGCAGCCGCAGTTGTCGCTGTTCGGGGCGGTGTCGCCGTGAGCAACACGCAGCAGCATTGGCTGTTGTGCGATTCGCCGGAACACCGAAACGGGCCATGCTGGGCTTCGCTTGTGGCGCAGCATTATCTGGAGCGGGGCTGGCGGCCCGTACCGATTGACGCGAGCGCAAAGGAGCCGCGCGTCAAGTGGCGGGCATATCAATGCCGCGCGCCAACGTCGAGCGAGCTGGGAAGCTGGCAGCCGCGCTTCCGTAACGGCGTCGCGCTCGTGACGGGCGGCAAGCTCGTGGTGATTGACGTGGACACGGAACGGCCCGGCTTCGCGGAGACCTGCCAGAGCTTGCGCGATGCTGGCGGGGCCGAGGTCCGCACTCCAAGCGGAGGCGCGCACTTCTACTTCTCCACCGACGCCGAGGTGGCGAGCCGGGACACCGAACGTTGCGAAGTCCACGCCAGCAGGAGCCTTGTAATCGCCCCACCATCACCGGGCTACATCTGGACAAGCTACCCCGACAGTGAGCTGCCTTTGCTGCCGACGTGGGTTGCCCAGGAAGCCAAGCCCATACCAGCGCCGCAGCCTGCGACCGAAGGGCAAGACGAAGACCTGGCGGCTTATCGGGCGTTGCTGCCCGACCTGTCATTCAGCGCCGAGAGCGGGCATGGCGTGGCGCGTTGTCCGCTGCATGATGACGTTAAGCCTTCCCTCGGACTGTATCGCGGCGAGCGCGACGGGAAGCTGCTGTGGCGGTGCTTCGCCTGCAAGAAGGGCGGCACGCTGGAGCGGCTGCGGCACGAACTGCTCAAGGCAGGCGGTGGCCGCGTCTATGCCGATATGTGGCAGGGCCTGCTGGCGCGAGCAGCATCCTTGCCCGTATCGCCTGAAGCGCGGGCAGTATTCGCGGCGAGCCTCCGAATCGGGCTTGAGCGCGACTTGAACCCCGCCTGGGAAATCGCCACACCGTACCGCACAATCGCCCGTCTGTCAGGAGTTGAACGGGTGAGCGCCGGCAATGCCCTTTCCGCCAAGGGGCGAACGATTCGCGCGGCGCTGCTGGAGTTGCACGAAGGCGGTTACGTGAGCGCCCGAATCGTGCCGCAGAAGACAACGCGCGTCCGCATCCTGGGGAAGGGGGGTATCTGTGATACCCACATTTGAAAACAACATTTGCAAATGTAGGTACGTCAGGACATTTTCAAATGTAGGGTGTCGTGCTGGCATCCTGTGGAGTCCTTGGCGCGCGATGCTGGGCTAGGAGAACAAGCGATGGAGACGCATGACGTGTTGCTGATAGAGCGGTACATGCAGGAGCACCCCCCGGCCAAGGGATATGTTACCAGGCGCGAGGTGATGGCCGGCTGCGCCGATTGCCTCGACCTGAAGGGCAACGGGTGTCGGAGCGGTTGGGATTGCCTTGTGCCAGAGTGCGTCTGGTACAAGCGGATGCCTTGGCGCGGCAAGCCCATGCCCAAGCGCCTGCAGCCTGCAGGTTAGACGCGCCCACAGTTTGAGTTCTTTCGGCCCCTCGCATGGGGCTGCGGGCTCGAAACGGGGGGCAAGTGGATGGGGTGTGTTGTAGGGGCTGAGGCTCAGTCTTCTCCGTTCAGCCGGACGCAATCGGCTCGATGCTCTCTGAGGAAAGCGCGGGGCGCCCGCCGGGGTTCGCCGCGAGTTGGGTTCTTGCCGGCCTGCGCCGCCCTCGCGCCGTCCTGGGCGTGCGCTGGAGTCTCGTGGCCTGGCCTTCGGTCCGACATTCCACAGCAGGATGAACGCGACATTGGGCAGAACGGACGCGGCATGGAAACTGCAACCAGGAAACCGGGTAACCGGGGGAGGTGGAGGATGAGGCGAACCGCATTTGGGGTGATGGTTGTTCTAGTCGCCAGCGTTTCTGTCGCTTGGCCGTACAGTCTGTCTCAGAAAGTTGATGGGGAAGCGCTGGAGGACATGGCCGCGGGGCGCTACGGACAGGCAATCACTCGCCTCGAAAAGGTATTGGAAGCCCTGCCGGAAAGCGATGCATACTGGTACCGGTTGACCACCAAGCTCGCCGTCTGCTATGAGGCAACGGGGCGATTCCGCAAGGCTGCCAAGGAGTTCGAGAACCTGAGTCTTCATGCCTACTCCTATGGTCCAAACAGATTGTGCGACTCGGCGGGTGCCGCAAGGTGCGCGCTCTTGGCGGGCGAGAAAGAGGAGATTGGTGGATGGGCGGCAGTGTTGGGCTACGATGCCGAGGGCGTACAGCCGCTTTCCCCTTATTGCGCGGATGAGACGCGAGCCGTTATACCAAACACCTACGTCGTGCAGGGGGTGCTCCTGTCCCGGGCGGGGAGGAGCGCTGAAGCGCAGGAGGCTATTGGCAAAGCCATATCCACGACGGCCTTGCAGGCGGAAAACGCCGTGAAATGCCAATCGCTTGCGGGTGCGGGCTGCGGTGGGGTCAGGTTCCTCTCGTGGCAGGGCGACCTACAGGGAACCTATGTCGCTAACGCCAGACTTCTACGGCAAGCGAAACGATTCGTCATGGCCGGTTTCTACTACGAGGCGGCGCAGCTTATCCCCGGTTCTATACCGGCTGAGGCAATCGGGAAAGAAGCCAAGGAGTGCGCTGCGCTCAAGGCCACTGGGCTCGACGTTCCGAAGTGACTTCCCGGGAACCTGAGAACTGCTCTTGTTGCCGGCCCAAAGACTCCGCACCTGACGGCTGAGCCATATTCCCGCTCAATCCTCGCCGTTCAGCCGCACGTAATCGGCGGCGTTGTCGTCGAGGTCTTCGGCCTGGCGGTTGTAGCGCAGGGTCGTGCGCGGGTCGGCGTGACCGGCGGCCTGCTGCACCTTGTGCAGCGCGGCGCCGCCCTTGAGCGCCAGGGTGATGAAGGTCGCGCGCAGCGAGTGCGGGCCGAAGCGCGCCGCCCTATCGCCCACCACGCGCGCCAGGTGGCGCTTGACGATACCCCACAGGGCGACGGTCGTCAGGTGTTTCTCAGGTTCGCTGCCGGCGGGCGCGGCGAGGCTGCGGGATTTGCGGAGCGCCACGAAGACCGGAACCTCGGGCAGCTCGGCGCGACCGGAGGCTTGCAGCCAGGCGCGCAGCTCGCGGGCCACGTCCACCGCCACCTTCGCCCGCCGCGTCCGGTTGCCTTTGCCTCGGATAGTCAGTATGCTGTAACCCTGCTCCTCGCCGAGGTCGCCGACGCGCAGGCCGGCAAGTTCGGCAACACGCAGGCCGGTCCGCAGCGCGAGGTGCAGCAGGGCGCGGTCACGCAGCCCGGTCAGCGTTGAGGTGTCCGGCGATTCCAGCAGGGCGCGAGCCTGCGACCGAGAGAGCGCCGGCGTCGCCTGGTAGTCGCTGTTCGCCTTGAACCCGCGAACGCCGGCAGCAGGCGAAGAGGGTATCACGCCCTGGGCGACTGCTTCCGCCAAGAGGGAGCGAATGGTCGCCAGCTTGCGGTTGACGGTGAGGGGCGCATATCCCTTGCCCTCGCCGTCCCTGCCGGCGAGCCAGGCGCGGAAGGCTATCACGTCGGCGCGCTTCACCTGGCGCAGCACGTCGAGGCTGTCCGGGCGGGCCTGCCAGTCCTGGGGCGCGAGCGCCTGGCCGGTAAGCCAGTTGAGGAACTGGGCGACATCGGCGGCGTATGCTCGGCGCGTCTGAGGCGAGAGCTGGCCGGCGATAGCTGAGCGCAGGAAGTCGGCGTCCGGGCGGGCGAGCGCGCGGTGATTGACGGGGGCCAAGGCGGTGGAGTCGGACGGCTGTCCCTGCCTCATAACGGTCTCTCCTCTGCTTGCATACCTTACGGTAAGTGACATTATCATAAGCTATCTGAGCGTGAAAGTCAAGCCCTTTCTTGCCGGCCTTGTCCTGCTGGACATACCTGCGCGCCGCTGTGAGGGCGGGGGCAGGCGCGCATACTGTGTGGCGCGCGGCGCGTTTGGTCTTCGGCTTATTGCTGCAATTTGGCTGCTCAGGGTCGCAGAACAAGGATTCTGCGACGCTCGCGTGGTCGTCCTTGCCGGTAGTCACCGCCCCCCCGGTACGAGTTTCGGGCTGCCAGCGCCGCCCCGTCGAGACCCCGCATTAGTCTCCCCGCAGGATACGGCCTCTTTCGCCAAATGGCCTGTGCGCATAGCGTGGCGGGCGTCGCGCCAGGAGCGGGCCGGGCCGGTCCAGGGCCAAGCCCTGCGCTTGTTGGCTTGCAGGAACCCCGGGCAAGTACGCCGTACTGAAGGCTGCGTTTGTGACAGATTCGCCGTGACGGGAGAAAGCCATGAGCCTGCGCTACCTGCTAGTGCCTATTCTCGGTCTCCTCGCGCTTCTCTCCTTGCGCCCCTCAGCGAACCCGAACCAATGGTTCCGTTCGAACAGTAGCAGTCACGGCTCGTTCGTTATCTGTTTCGCGCGGGCGAGTAGGCCGGAGCCCAGTCTGGGGGCGCCTGCGTTATGGGCATCAAGCACCAGCGGCGGGAATCCGGCGGCGTCTGGTGTCGGCACTTCGGCGAGGGCGAGCTGGGTCAAGGGCCAGAGCCAGCCGCGTTACCGGCGAGACAGCAAGATAGTGGCGCCCTACTTCAGCGAGGATAGTCTCGACGACAGCGTGTGGATTAAGGGTTCCTACTACACCTATGGTATTGAGCCGCTTAGCCCGCGCGAGGAGGGGACGGTCAACGGCGTACCATACACGGTTTACCTCTCTACTGGCGGCGCTACCTTCGACATGTCCCACGACGCCAATGTCTCTTTGGAATCTGCGCTCGCACGTGAGACTGACTGGGATGGTCCGTGGTACGTGAGGGTCGAAGACGACCCTATCACGGACCGCCGAACAGTGCTGATACGTAGAGAACTGCTTTTCGTCTCACTCGGTGAGAGAGGCGTGGTCGAGGTCAGCGTCGGTTGGAAGCATTACCCGTATTCGGAGACCTTTCTCCGCATTGACAAGAGGAAGCCCTTCGCAGCGGGAACGAACGGCTGGACCGGCAAGCGGGCCGAGGCCGTTGTCACGACGCTGATGGGGGGCCGGACAGCGCTCCTGAGGTGGCGCGAATGGCCCGACGATGGGTACAGGGACCAGGAAGTTCGGATTAGAGGCTTCAAAGCGGCCTGGGACTACGCGCGGTGGGTCCTAAGAAACCGACCGCGCTAATGCAAATCGCCGCGGCCGTCGCAGTCTGTCCACCACCCCGTGCTGCCGCTGAAGCGCGGCCAGGTCTTGATTGGCGACGCGGCAGTAGCGGCGGGTCATTTCCAGCGTGGTGTGCCCGAGCAAGGCTTGCACGTGGAAGGGTGAGGCGCCGGAGCGCAGGAGCATGGTGGCGCAGGTGCGGCGGAAGGTGTGCGGGCTGACGGCCTGCGGCAGGCCGGCCTTGCGCCCGTAGGCGCGGATTCTGTGCGCGGCGTGGTAGTACGTCAACGCTTCCCCATGCACGGTCACGAAGACGCGCTCCTGGCCGGCAATGCGTCCTCTGCGTTGTAGGTAGCGCCACAGCGCGCGCCGGCACGTCCTGCCGAAGCAGACTCGCCGCTCTTTGCCGCCTTTGCCCAGGACGGTGACGGCGTTTTGTGTCCAGTCTATGTCGTCCAGCCGCAGGCCGAGGGCTTCGGAGATGCGGAGTCCCGTGTCGAGCAGCAGTAGCATCAGGCAATGGTCGCGCAGGCCGGCGAAGGTCTTGAGGTCCGGCTGTGACAGCAGGGCGGCGAGTTCCTCTTCCGACAGAACGCGAGGGAGATACTTCGGCTCCCTGAGCTGGGGGACGCGGCGGGCCGGGTTCGCCTCGATGTACCCTTCGGCTTCGAGGAAACAAAACAGCGCCTTGAGCGCGCGAAGGCGGCTGTTCGCTGTGGCGGGCGAAACGCCGCTCGCCGTCAGTGCCGCAAGGTAGCGGCGCAGGAGGTCCGGCGTGGCGGTTAGAGGGGTGGCTTCGGGATGCTCGGCTTCCTGCCAGCGACAGAAGCGCCCGAGGCGGTCCTTGTACCAGGCGATGGTGGCCGGGCTCAAGCCTCGGCATTGGCGCTCGAAGATAAAGGTACGCAGAGCCTCGCGGAAGTCCTGCGCCGGGTCCTGCGAGCCAAGCGCAGGCGGCGTCTCGCGCGACAGCAGATGCGGCTCCATTATGCCCTCCTTTTCGTCGGAGGGAACAGCAGGGGATTTTGCGAAAACGCGCTGACGAAGAGGGGCCGACTTCGCGGGCTCAGCGAGGCGAATTGAACTCAAAATGCAGACCTGGTGGGCCGTGAAGGATTTGAACCTTCGACCTTGGGATTAAGAGTCCCCTGCTCTGCCAGGCTGAGCTAACGGCCCGCGTCCAGTTGCTGGATGAAGAATGCAGAAAGAGGCCGGAAGAAAGACGGGCAACCGCGGGGCGGAACCGCTGCCTTCTCCTTCTTGTTCGATCTCCTCTCTAGCCGCTCACTTCTCTGGCGCGCCTGGAGGGATTCGAACCCCCGGCCCCCAGATCCGAAGTCTGGTGCTCTGATTCCGCTGAGCTACAGGCGCGCGCTGCTATGATTGTTGGGGCGAACGATGGGACTTGAACCCACAACCCCCTGAGCCACAGTCAGGTGCTCTGCCATTGAGCTACGTCCGCCGTGAACCGGATAGGAGTCAAAAGAAGACAGATCAAAGGGCACAGAAGCTCTTTGCGCCAGCCCCTTTTCTCTAGCTTCTTCTTATTGGCGCGCCTGGCAGGACTCGAACCTGCGACCCGCTGCTTAGAAGGCAGCCGCTCTGTCCTCTGAGCTACAGGCGCCCCTGGAGCGGGAGACGGGGGTCGAACCCGCGACATTCAGCTTGGAAGGCTGACGCTCTACCGACTGAGCTACTCCCGCGAGTCCCGATCCGCGTGCCCCAGTGGTCGGGGCGGGCGGATTTGAACCGCCGACCTCCTGTTCCCAAAACAGGCGCGCTGCCAAGCTGCGCCACGCCCCGCCAAGATGCCGAGGACTTTTGCATCCCGCAAAAGTCCCACCTGCAGTATACCCGAAATGCGCCGCGAACGTCAATATTCCACGCGACGCGGTGTGATCGCGAAAAGGTGGGGGGCAAGTCCCTGGAAAGGGAGAGCCCCGCCCGCCAGAGGCGGGCAAACTGTTGGCGGGCGTTCGAAGCAAGTCGCCGACGCCACGACTCTACTCGAGGACGCTGACCGACCAAGATCAGTCACACCCCCCGTCCCCTTGGCGGTGAACCGCGCGCAGACCCGCAGGCGCACATGCAGACAGGATTAAGGATGGGCAGGCAGAATCCTACGGCAGCGCGTCGGTTGGCGAGGACCAGAGCTCCGGCTGGCCACCAAGGAATGCTGCGCACGGTACGGACGGCTCTTGGGGCCTCACGGGGGGTGAGATGCCATGCGAGAATGCCCGGAGTGCGGGTACGTCCTGGACACGTTCGACGAATCATGCCCGAGGTGCGCGCGGGTGTCGTCTGCGGCCCAGCGACCAGCGCCTGATCGACCGACCGACGCCCTGGCGACCCGCCCGCACGTGATCATGGCCTTGGGGATTGCTGCGGCCATAGGACTGGTCCTGATGCTGATGGTCTGGCTCTCCGTACGCACGCGCCACGCTCGCAGCCCCGGGACCGGCGCCCCGAGCCGGGCCGCCGCGGCCGATAGCCGTTGGCAAACCGCGCAGCGAGATCCCCTCATTGACCCGCTCGACAACTACGCAGGCCCCGTGATCGCCGTGAACAACCCCCGGGCGCCCGATGCGCTCGTGCGCATCGTCCGCACCGTGGGGGCGACTGAGCGCGTATTCATCGTCTCGCGTGAAGGCAGGGCGGAGGTGCCAGCCTCCCTGGGCAGCTACACTATTCGCTTCATGTTCGGCGACAGCCGCCAGGTGTACGAGACCGACCCCTTCACCGTTTTCGACCAGGAGGTGCAGGTGGAGATCACGCTCAGGCGCAGCTGGGGATCTGGTGCGAGGCGGGTTGGCGGTGGTCTGTGAGCGGCATGGCGGCCGCGACCTCACGGCAAGGCTAGGGATTGCGTAGCGCCTGCAACCTCCAGCCGCTGTCTTTTCTGGACTTGAGATCTTACAGCATGTGTGAAAACCACTGTTGCCTTCGCTGTCATTCCGAGCCCCTCGACTGCGCTCGGGGTAAACTCCGCGAGGAATCTTCCCTCACGAGACCCTTCGCGGAGTTTACCCTGAGCCGAACGAGACTCTTCGCTTCGCTCAGAGTGACAGCGGCGAAGGGCTCAGGGTGACAGGGAGCCGAGGCTTCCCACACACGCTCTTAGAGCTGGGATGCGAGATGCCTATTCTGCGTCCGGCTGTACCTTAACCACCACATGGCGGGTGCGCGGGCCGTCGAATTCGCACAGGTATATGCCCTGCCACGTGCCCAAGACGAGCTTGCCATCCTCGACCGGCACCGTCTGGCAGAAACCGACGAGGCTGGCCTTGACGTGCGCCGGGGAGTTGCCCTCGCTGTGGTGGTAGAGCGCATCATCGGGCGCCATGCGCTCGAGCGCGGCCAGCAAATCGGCGACGACCGAGGGGTCGGCGTTCTCGTTGATGGTGATGCCGGCGGTGGTGTGGGTCGCGAATACGTGCGCCACGGCGCTGCGCGCCTTGGACTCGCGCACCGCGGCCTCGACGCGGTCGGTGATGTCCACGAGCTGCGTGCGGGCGCGGGTCGAGATGTTGAAGCGATGCGTCATGGTGACCTCCGGACACGGCGGGTTTGCGCTTCGCCGCGGGCTGGCGGTTTCCTCGCGCCTGCTGCGCGGGAGCGCACGCGCGACTTGCCGTTCCAATGCGGTTGTGGAAAGGAGACCCTTTGCAGGTAGGCATACATGCGACGCTGTTGGGGCAGCCGTTGACGCGCGAGGCGTTCGACGCTGCGCGCCAGGCGGGGATTGACTGCCTCGAATTTCCGGCGCCGGGGGAGCGCGGCCTCAGCCCCGGCAAGCCGGCCGAGGTGCATCGCATCAGGCGCGACCTGGAGGCGGCAGGGCTGCGCTCGTGGACGCTGCACGCGGATTTCGGGCCCGCGTTGGACCTCGGCAGCCCCTACCCCGAGGCGCGGCGGGCGGGCATCGCGATGATGCTGCTGGCGGCGCGCGTGCTCGCGGATGTCGGCGGCGAGATCGTGGTCATCCATCCCAGCGCAAGCGGGGTCGAGGACGGCCAACGGGCGGAGGGAACTCGTGCCCGCCGCGAGAGCCTGCAGCGGCTGCTGGAGGAGTCCGCCCGCCTGCCGGTGCGCTTCGCCGTGGAGAACATGCTGCCCGGACATGTCGGTGATCGCGCGTCGGAGCTGACTGCGCTGCTGGAGGGGCTGCCGGCGGATCGGATCGGGTTCTGCTACGACACGGGACACGCGCGCTTGTGCCCGGACGGCCTGGAGATGGCGCGCTGCATGGCGGGGCGCATGCTCACGGTGCACTTGCAGGACAACGTCGGCGAAGGCGATGCCCATCTCATGCCCTTCGACGGCACGGTGGATTGGGCGGCGGTGGCGCGGATGCTCGATGAGGCGGGGTATTCGGGGCCGTACGTGTTCGAGACATGGCTGCCTTCGCCGCAGGAAGTCATCCGCCGAGCACGCGAAACGGCACAGCGCCTACACCGGCTGCGCGCGCCATGATCAGCGCCGTTTGACGCGCCGCACCGCGACACCCGCCACATCCATGGGTCCCCTGAAAACGTCCGCGACCAGGTCCCTGGCGGGGCGCGCCTTGGCTTCCGGCAGACGCGGCACAAAGACCGCGGCGTGGATGATGCGCAGCACGGTCGCCGCCAGGAACACCACGTGCAGGTTGGTGAACCTGAAGCCGCCCAGCATCAGGTGCCAGTGTGCCAGCGATTGTGCTATCACGCCGCCCGCGATCGGCGCCGCCGCCCCGACCGTGCCCGCCACCAGGGCGACCCCGGCGAGATAGGCGCTGCGCTTGGCCTCGGGCGTCATAGCGAAGAGCAGGTTGAGCTCGGCCACACCCAGGACCGCGGTCACCATTCCCGCCAGCACCGCCGTGCTCGCCAGCAGCAGGTGGCTGTCATGCCCCGCCGCGCCGAACATGAGCGGCAGCGGTATCGCCGCCAGCGTCGCGACCAGCAGCACCGGCCGGTTGCCGTAGTAGCTTATCTGGCGGCCGACGGTCGTGCCCAGCGTGGCCGCCACCGCCAGAGGGATCACCAGCAGGTAGAGGTTGGTGTAGAACTTGCCAAGGGCGATCCCGTCCAGCAGGTAGAGAATAAGGAACTGCCCCATGATGGTGTAGCTGGCGGCGCTGGAGGCGGCGTAGTAGAGGTAACGGCGGAAGCGGCGGTCGCGCCACGGCATGGCTACGATGGTCCGCAGCGGCGTCGGCTCGGCGGGGCGCACCTCGTACCGGCGCGGGATGAAAATGAACATGGCGATGTCGATGGTGCCCATGACCGCGGCGAAGCCGAAGATGGCGAAGAAAACAGGGTACGAGCTGTTCCGGTCCAGCAGCGCCCCGACGGCGAGGGCCGTGATCATCCCGGTGATGGTGGCGAGTCGGAAACGCACGCCGAGGAAGCGCGCGCGAATGCGCACCGGGATGACGTGGGCCATCCACCCGATCCACGCCGGGCTGCCCATCGAGCCCATGAGCGAGGACAGGAAGGTCAGACCCAGCAGCCCCGCCAGCCGCCATGATCCGTAGCGCTCGGGGATCAGGAACGGCAGCGCCCCCACCAGGATCCACAACGGCCGCTGGATCAGGTCAACGGTCAAGAAGATCAGCTTAAGACGACCGGTCTTTTCGATGAGGTAGGAAGAGAAAACCTGCCCCACTACGCCGAGCACTGCCGAGGCGGAGAGAAAGCCGAGCATCAGCGGCCCGGCGCCCAGAGCGACGGCATAGGCGGTGTAGGGGGCGCCCTGCACGGAGTTGAACCAACATGCGCCGAAGACGCCCCAGGAGATAAGAACGATGGTCAGGTTGGCGCGCAAGCGCGCGGCGGGGCGCTGCACGTGCAGGGCGCTGGTGGGCTCGGACACCGGAGTACCGTCCGCGTGAAGGATGGACCGACTAAGTTCTTCGCAGCCGCCCTTGGTTCCTTGCCGTGCCAGGGTGTGGGCTGATAGCGGCCGTCGCGGCGCGCCGGGGGAGCGGTTTTCCTTGTGTGGCGTATTGCGCTTTGCTATAATACGAAGCTGGGCGCGACCGCTCGTGGAGGTCGCGGTTGCTTCGCGCGGTGTACACACCGCGCGCCCGGTCCCGGAATCCCAATTCAGCGACTCGGAAGGAGCAGTCACTTGGAGATCGAGAGCATCCTGGCGCGAGAGATATTGGATTCCCGCGGCAATCCGACGATCGAGGTTGACGTTTACCTGGCCGACGGCTCGCTGGGGCGGGCGGCGGTGCCGTCCGGCGCCTCCACCGGCACGCACGAGGCGGTCGAGCTGCGCGACGGCGACAAGCAGCGCTACGGCGGCAAGGGCGTGCTGCGGGCGGTGGAGAACGTCAACGACATCATCGCCCTCGAGCTGGAGGGCATGCTGGTGTCGGAGCAGGCGGCCATCGACGCGGCGATGATCGAGCTCGACGGCACGCCGAACAAGGGCAAGCTGGGGGCCAATGCCATCCTGGGCGTGTCGCTGGCGGTGGCCAAGGCGGCGGCGGAGCATTAC
>Ga0315294_10002105_pt1 | contig 21767 bp, 20 predicted proteins | sample YL17G13_40_MG_FD_203626 | JGI IMG/M metagenome (GOLD analysis project Ga0315294, IMG submission 203626) | Sediment microbial communities from Yellowstone Lake, YNP, Wyoming, USA - YL17G13_40 | ecosystem: Environmental > Aquatic > Freshwater > Lake > Sediment | place: USA: Wyoming | collected...
AGATACTTTTTAATTTTAAATCCTAAGTTGTTAAAGGCAGTGGTCTCGGTAGTCACTGCCCAGTCTTTATCCCTCTGTCCCATAATCAAAGGCGTATAACCATATCTATCCCGAGCAGCATAAATTCCTTCTTTATTTAATAAAAGTAGAGAGCAGGAACCATCAATTTTAGCAAACATCTCTTCAATGCCATCGATAATGGTTTTACCGCGGATAATCAGCTTTGCCACCAGTTCGGTTAAATTGACCTTTCCGTCAGTGACTTCGCTAAAAGACTGTCCCTCTTTGTATAACTGACTAGTCAGAACCTCGGCGTTATCAATGAAACCATTGGCGACAATGGCAAAAGGGCCGAATTTGGAATTGATACATATCGGCTGCTCATCTATAGCGCTAATTACTCCAATCCCTTTATTGCCGGGCATCTTTTTATAGTCCTCATAGAATTTGGCCTTGAATTGGCTGCCTCGGATATCGTGAATTTTGCGGATTAACTCTTTGCCAAAAACCGCCAAGCCGCCAAATTGGGTGCCCAGGTGCGAATGATAATCTGTCCCGTAAAACAAATCTTCCTGACAATTTTCCTCCTGTGAGACTACCCCGAAAATTCCGCTCATTTTATCTCCTCAAATTTGCGAAGCAAATTTGATCCTGAGGCAAAAGTTTAATCCACCAATATTTGTGGCGGATAGCTGCCGAAGGATCTCTTCGCCTCTTTATAGTATATCTATTATTACTTATAAAACTTCTTAATGACTTCGACTACCTCTCCAGGCTCATCCACCACCGTAAAAATATTCAGTTCTTCTTTGTTGATATTGCCATTTTTTAAAACCGTATCGCGCAGCCAATCAAGCAGGCCTTTCCAATATTCACTCCCGAATAATATCACCGGAAATTTATCTATCCTTTCAGTCTGGATAAGGTTTATGGCTTCGGTAAATTCATCTAAAGTACCGTAACCTCCGGGCATAATCACAAAGGCCTTGGCGTATTTTACAAACATCACCTTACGCACAAAAAAATAACGAAAGTCCAAAAGCGTATCCACGTATTTATTGGACTTCTGCTCATGAGGTATCTGAATGTTTAAACCAATAGAATGACCTCCGGCGCGCTTTGCGCCTTTATTGGCTGCCTCCATTATCGCCGGGCCACTGCCCGTAATAATGGCGTAACCTTCCTTGGCTAGAAGATAAGCAGTCTTTTCAGCTAATTTATAATATTTACTGTTGGGCTTGACGCGGCTTGAGCCAAATATAGAAACTGCCTTGCCTAATTCAGAAAGAACCTCAAAACCTTCGACAAACTCCGACATTATGCGAAACACCCGCCAAGGGTCTCCAGAGACAAGTTCACTCTTCAGATTTTTTTTCTCCATAATTATTTCCTTTCTTTAAAATCGCCCCACCTTAAATTAGTGCGGGGCAAATTCAGGCTCATAAGTTACGTTCGCTTGCCGCACAAGCGGCACACCGGCTGTTCCGATAAAGCCGGGTGCTCGCTCCGTAACTTATATCTTCATTTGACTGCCTATGGCATTGTGCCAGGCTTTATCTAAATCATTCAGCGAAAGATTAATTAATCGGTTAATCACCAGTTTATTGCCGCCAACTTCACCGATTACAGAAACCGGCGTCTTATTCTTTTTAGCAATTTGCAACAATTTATTAACATTCTTTTCCTTAGCGCTTACAATAATGCGGGATTGGGTCTCGCCAAAGAGAAGAGCATCTTTTCTTATGCGCTCTGAAGCTAAATTAACTGTAGCGCCTATTAATTTAGCGGGATTACTGATACAGCTCTCGGCTAAGCTAACGGCAAGGCCTCCTTCAGAACAATCATGCGCAGATTGCACTAAATCTTTTCCTATAGCTTCTAATGTAGTTTTCTGCACGCTCTTTTCCAGTTTTAAATCGATATCAGGCGTCTTACCTTTTTTTAGCCCGTGGCTAATCTTTAAGTATTCGCTGCCTCCTAATTCCTCTTTATTCTTACCCAAGAGCAAAATTACGTCACCTGTCTTTTTAAAATACTGGGTAACTATTTTGCTTTTATCTTTAATCACGCCCACCATCCCCACGATAGGGGTCGGGTCAACTGAGCCTTTGGGATTCTCATTATTAAAACTGACATTGCCGCTTACTACAGGTGTATTGAGGGCACGGCAGGCTTGGGAAATTCCTAGGGCTGCTTGTTTAAATTGCCAGAAGACCTCGGGATTTTTGGGATTACCAAAGTTTATTCCGTCGGTAATTGCCAAAGGTTTAGCTCCGCTGCAGACGAGGTTCCGTGCTGCTTCAGCTACGGCAATCTCACCGCCTTTAAAAGGATCCAGATAGCAATAAGTAGAATTGCAATCCGTGGTTACCGCAATTGCTTTCTTGGTTCCGGGTACAGCCGCTACTGCGGCATCAGAACCTGGACCCAACAAAACATTTTTGGCCACTTTAGGGTCACCATGTTTAAAGACCCAGGCTTTACTAGCAATCGTGGGATTACTTAATAACTTTAACATCGCGCGATTATAATCTTTAGGTTCCTTTATACTAGCTAAATTTAGCTGATTCACCCCAGCTAAATATTTTGGTCTTGTTGCCTTTCTCTGATAAACGGGCGCTTCTACTAATGCTGCAGCCGGAACTTCAGCCACCACCTCGCCATTTTCTTTAACCCGCACTAGACCATCGTCGGTAACTCGACCAATGACATCCACCGGCACCGACCATTTGGCAAAAACTTTCTTTACCTGCTCTAATCTGTCTTTATCTACAATCACCAACATCCTCTCCTGAGACTCAGAAAGCATCACTTCATAAGGACTCATTGCTTCTTCCTTGCGCGGCACCAAAGCAATATCTATCTCCATTCCTGTGCCTGCCTTATAGGCTGTCTCGCAAGTGGAACAGGTAAGACCTGCTGCGCCCATATCTTGCATCCCAATAACCAATCCTTTGTGCATCAATTCTAAGCACGCCTCTCTTAAAATCCTGCCCATCTGCGGATCACCGATAGCCACTGCAGAACTCTTCTTGGTTGCTTCTTCATCTAAACCCGCAGAGGCAAAGGCTGCGCCTTCTACTCCGTCCCTGCCAGTTGCTCCGCCCACAATGAGCACTAAATTATCCACGCCAGAAGCCCTGGCCTTAACTATGTGTTTGTTCTTAACAATCCCCACGGTCATAGCATTTACTAAAGGGTTGCCGGCATAAGAATCATCAAAATATATCTCGCCACCTAAGACCGGAAGACCGGCAATATTGGTGTAATCCGTAAAACCCTTCACAATATTCTTGAACAGAAATCTCACGTGTTTATCTTCCAAGCTACCTAATCTCAGAGAATCTAAAAGGCCTATTGGCTTGGCGCCCATAGTAAAAATATCCCGGATACAGCCGCCGCCTCCGGTGGCTGAGGCTGCATAGGGTTCCACTGCCGAAGGATGGTTGTGGGATTCAATTTTAAAAACCACGCCCATTCCATCGCCGATATCTACTACGCCGGCATTCTCTCCGGGCCCCTGAATCACCTGTTTACCTTTGGTGGGAAAAAGCTTGAGGACTGGTTTTGAATTCTTATACGAGCAATGCTCGCTCCACATCGCCGAGAACATCCCTAACTCTGTATAATTAGGTTCTCTTCCCAGGCGTTTTTTAATCATTTCATATTCATCCCGGGATAAACCCTGTTTCTCGACTATCTCTTTGGTAATAAGAACCGTGCCTTCTGACATTGAAAGCTCCTTTCTTTAATGAAATAAACAGACCCCCTGCGCCATTGCAGATCGGTCATAAATATGCGCCATTGCAGTATTTATTTAGAGGTTTAAGGCGGGTGAAACTTTATAATCCAACTTTGCGAAAAATCTTATTCACATTACGCAAATAATAATCTAAATCAAAAATCTTGTCCAGTTCTCTGCGCTTCAGATATCGGCAGACTTCTTTATCCTTGCATAAGTTATCCTTAAAATTCGCATCTTTTTGCCAGCTCTTCATCGCGCATCTTTGCACCAAGTCGTATGCTTTTTGACGCGGTAGGCCTTTATGCATTAATTCTAAAAGTACCCTTTGAGAAAATATCAGACCTTTGGTCTTGATTAAATTCGCTAACATATTATCTGGATAAACCATCAGCCCTTCGATAACTTCGATAAATTTATTCAGCATATAATCTAAAACAAGCGTGGAATCCGGCATAATCACCCGTTCCGATGAGGAATGGCTGATATCGCGCTCATGCCATAATGAGATGTTTTCCATTGCTACTAAGGCATTACCGCGTAAAATACGACTTAGGCCGCAAATCCTTTCGCAGATTACCGGGTTACGCTTATGTGGCATAGCTGAGGAACCCTTTTGGCCTTTGCCAAAAGGCTCTTCTGCTTCCAAAACTTCAGTTCTTTGTAAATGCCTAATCTCAGTAGCAAACTTCTCTAAAGAAGAACCGATAATCGCCAAAGTGGCGATATATTGGGCATATATATCCCTTTGTATAATCTGCGTAGAAATCTTAGCTGGTTTAAGGCCAAGCTTCTTGCACACATAAACCTCAACCTCTGGTTCAATATTAGCGTAGGTGCCTACAGCCCCCGAAATCTTTCCTACTGATACTGCCTCTTTTGCCTCTAATAATCGCTCTAAATTGCGTCTGGTCTCATCATACCAAAGCGCTACTTTAAAACCAAAAGTTGTAGGCTCAGCATGCACACCATGGGTGCGGCCAATACAGACCATATCTTTATATCTTTTGGCCTGCTTAGAAAGGAGTTTAAGTAATCTATTTAAGTCATCAAGCAATATATTTGAGGCGGCTTTTAACTGGACACCAAGGGTAGTATCCAAAATATCGGAAGAGGTAAGACCCAAGTGTAGATATTTAGCATCTGGCCCAATATATTGAGCTACATTAGCCACAAATGCTACCACATCATGTTGTGTTTTGGCTTCTATTCTCTCAATCTCTCGTAGATTAAATCTTGCTCTTTTTTTGATTCTCTTTAGGGAAGCGGCAGGGACCTTTTTTTGTCTTACCAAGGCCTCTAAGGTAAGTATCTCTATATCGAGCATAGTCTTAAACTTAAACTCATCCTGCCAGATAGCCGTCATCTTAGGCAAACTATAGCGCGCAATCATCAGACCTCCTTACGTGACTTTTAAGAATTTTTATTATAGCAGAAATATCAAATTTTGGCAAACAAAATAACCCATCACTTTGTCTCTAAGATCTCTTTAATCTTAGCTAATAATTCTTTGGGGTCAAAAGGCTTGTGCAGGTATGCCTCTACGCCCAGCCGGTCAGCCTTTTCTTCTAATTCTTTTTCCTGCCTTGCGGTTAATACTAAAACGGGGATACTATTGGTCATTACTGATTTCTTTAAATGCTCTAATACGTATAACCCTCCACCTGCAGGCAGACCCAAATCCAAAATAATCAAATCCACATTCTCTTTATGCGCTAAACTTATTCCGTACAAAGCATCATAGGCAGCGAGGGTTAAATACCCTCCAGACTTAAACAAGGTAGTTAAACTTGATATTAATTCCTGCTCATCTTCTACGATAAGTATCTTTTTAGGTTTTTTTTCTTCCATATATCACCGCTTTATTCTGCGTAGGTCGCACGGTAAAACCACCACAAATTTATTACCCTGCTCAGGCACATTCTCAGCCCAAATCTTACCTTTATGTAACTCCACAATATCTTTGGTAATGGCCAGGCCTAAGCCTGTACCTTCTTTGGTATAATCAAGCCTTTCAAATTTATCGAATATTTTCTCTAATTTATCCGAGGGGATATGTTCTCCGCTATTTATAAACTCTAATCTTACTAATCCATCAGCAGGACAGATCTTTAAAGTCACATTACCCCCTTCAGGTGTATATTTTATGGCGTTACTTAAGAGGTTATTTACGACCAGTGTAATTTTGTCCTCATCTGCCCAAACAGATAAACCTTTATCTAAAACCTCTCTGATGAACTTTATCCGCTTTTTATTAAGCATAATTTCAAATTCTTTTATTTGTTTTTCTAAGACCTCTAAAAGATTACACAGTTTTCTCTTCGCCTCAACCATCCCTGCCTCAATTTTGTGTAAATCCAACAGGTCATTTACAAGATATTTCATCCGCTCTATGATGTTATCGCAAAGCTGCAGTATCCTTTTCTGTTCTTCGTTGACTGAACCCACCAAACCCTGCATTACGTTAAAGAGATTTGTTTTAATAGCAGAAAGCGGATTCTTAAGTTCGTGGGACACAGAAGCCACAAATGTTGACTTAAGCTCGTCGCTGTGCTTTGCCTGGACAGCATACAATACAATCTTATTTAAAATATTCTTTATTACACTGTAACCCACAAAAAATCCACACAGAGAGATAAAGATGGCGATAGATAACACAATGCCTATATCACTGGCAAGAATTTCCATGGTGAATAGCCTACTTACCAGAAGGTAAAAAAACACCAGAAAGGGAATAATGCTCATCAAAGAAAAGGCTATCTTAAATTTCCGGTAGGGATTTTCCTCTAATTCTTGTAGCACCACCTTTAGGCCGGTATCCACGGCAATTTTATTTTGCTTATTCATCGCTACCTCCCTATTAACCCAAAACGATATTTAATCTATTAACCCTTTCTGCCGACAGATGGAGTAAAGTTTTACGTTTAATAACAATGCGCCCTGGTTCTTTAAGTGCTAAATCGCGAGCATTAAGGCTCGCCTTAATTATCTTATATCTGTCCTCTTTTAGCCTCTTGGGGTGAGAAAAATTAACCTGCAGATGCCTTCCCGCAAAAACTCGGCTAATTGTAATAGTAGAGGTATTCTTAAAATGCTCAGCGCATAATTTTGGCTCAATGAGTAAGTCGCCGTCCTTACCTTTTAGACCAAAAACTTCTGTCAATAGCGTTAATACAAACCAACTGGCAGAACCAGTCAGATAAGAATACATCCCTCTTCCTTCGAGATTAAAATATTCGGGAAGGCCAGGGTAAATTTTACTTATTGGCGTATCAATCGCCATATCATAAATAGACTTTAAAACCTGCCAACCCTCCTGCAGATACCCCTGTTTGTATAAAGCATAGGCAAAGAGCGCAATCATATGATTAAAAAAGGCGCCATTCTCCTTATCGCCATAAACAAAGGAAAAGGCACGGCCAAGATTGTGTTGTTCTGCTTTAAAATTGGTATTTAAGTGGTATCCTTTTAATTTTTTATCCAAAAGATATTTTTGGACGCTTTGGAGAATCCGGCTTATCTGCCAACTTTCAGCTATGCCACTCATTATGGGAAATACCTGAGAGATCAAAATCATTCTCGTAACATTACCATTAATTCCTTCAATGCGCTTTTTCTCATTATCGTAATAGCCATTAAAAAAACCTTCTTTTAACCATTCGCTTTTACGAATATGCCCCATCATCCATTCAGATTTATTCTTTAAGTCATGAGCAAGCTCAAGCGTATCTATATTTATTTTGTCACCCGAAACCGTAGTTTTTGTCTTTATAAAATACTCCTGCAGTATTTTTTGTTTTACCTTGATATCATTATAATTTATTTTACTTAAAAGTAGCTTTATCTCCTTGGCAATTTTAATTTTTCTGTGGCCGACTTTACGCAATAATTTTGATAAAATTCTAAGATTATAGGCATACATACAACTAAAGGCAACACTCTCGCCTTTTTCCTTGGCCATATCCAGACCGTCATTCCAGTCAGCACCTTCAAGACGGATATGATTATGGCTACCGACATTAAAAAACTGGACCAGATTCTCTACTAATAAATGCTCTAAAACTGTGCCCTTATATATTCTTGCCGATGAAGTCTTAAGTTTCTCTCCATAAGCAGAACTCCAGTGGTAATCAATAGCCGTTGCCCGGCAGGTCTGATGGTCGCGAAAATAAGTGCTCTCTTGAGATAAGATATTGAAATCTCCCGTTTCATTAAGATATAAATCCAAGGCGAGTAATGGCCAGACCCCATGGTCCATCCATACCCGGCTAATATTATTACGGTCGGAGATAAATTCTCCTTCTCCTCTACCAATAATTGTGGCATTTGAACCGTCAATCCTTACCCCGGAGAAATTATTAATCAAGAGGTTACGTACCTTGGTTGGATTAATTAATATCGAGCTTGAGGTATCCTGCCATAAATCCCGCCAACCCCGGCCACCCTTGCCATAATCAAAATCCGGCAAAAACGAACAACCAAAGATTCTCCTTAAAATTGGCTGGATGCTCACCCAGCGAAACCAATTATCAAAATCCGAATCGCCCGTTGATAAACTCATCTGGTTACTTCTGCTAACCCAGAAATTCTTAGTCTGCCGAAACGCATCTCTCAGTCGTTTCATATGCTTAAATTTATTAATGATTTTCCCAATCTCGGCCTTATCTTCCGCAATACCCATCAATATAATGTAGGTATGCGATTGTCTGGGAGCTAAAATTATCTGACGAAAACGCAATGCTCCCATTGCCTCTTTGCCTTGAATTGACGCTTTTGTATCTGGCAATATATTTTTCCACAGACTCTCTGGCGCTTCTAAGTCGCCTTCATCAGAACAAAACATCTCTTGGGTAGGATAAATATATTGCGGCGCAGCAAATCTTTCATCCCAGCCCAAGACAAAATAAGAAGTTTTATTGGGCTTGTGTCCAGATTCAGCAAAGACCAATGTCGACTTGGCGATTACTCCGAATTTATGCAGTTTTATCCGCTGAAGTAATGATGTCACCTGTCGATGGTCACGCAGATTATTTGCGCTGCGCGCATAGATAGGTATAGCAGCCGTGGGAATAAAATTTATCTTTCGGCCAGATATATTGGTAATCTTAACCTGCATTATTTCAATGGGTTCACCCGTAGCCGGCACAAAAGAAAGTATTTCTGCGCTTAAACCTATTTTTCTATTTTCTCGGGTTATTTTATGCCAAAGGAGGCCTGCTTCAAGGCTGAATTTATCTTCTTTAATTTGTCTTAAATCTTTGGATACGCCAGTTGCCGACCAGATTTTATTCTTATCGATATAAACCCAAAAATTTCTTGACGCGCGAGAGTCAGCTAAGTCTATACGGGAGACAGGAGTAAGTAAAAAAGAATTTTGGTTGGTTTTAATATCGCCGTGCAGATCGGGCGAGATAGAAGACATTATTTTCTCATTGGCAAGGGGGAAATAAAGGGTTTTAATCTGGTGGGCGTTATCCGAGGTAAAACTACCCTGATTATCGCTGAATCTCCAGAGTCTCTTTTCCATAGGGATTTAGGTTACCATATTGATTAGGCTTTTTCAAGATTTTTTCAACAAAAAACCCGCCAAAAATCTGGCGGGTCTTTCTCTTAAGGTGGTTGCGGGGAGAGGATTTGAACCTCTGACCTACAGGTTATGAGCCTGTCGAGCTACCAGACTGCTCCACCCCGCTATCGTCACTCACTAAAGCTTATTCATTGCTTCTAAGTTAACAAAGAACGGTTGTTGCTATATCTACTGCGTATCTCGGAATCTATTGACGTTCGTTCCCCATAGGGGCTCTGCCCCTCTGGCGCTCCTCACTTCGTTCGTCGCTGTCACCCCGAAAGCATGGGGGAAATTCTTCCCCCATACCCCCTTAGATTTTTAGCAACACATACCTTAAAAAAATACATCTATATCCTGCTTACGCAGGATAGTTGCTAAAAATCCGTCGTTCACTATACGCAATACGCAATACGCAATACACAATAACAAATTAGTCTTTTTCTTGCGGAACTATCTTAATGGGGATTTCGCCTTTACGCACCACACCCATCTTCTCACGCAGAATCTTCTCTTGATAAACCGAGTCTTTTTCTAAGCGTTGGATTTCTTCTTGCAAAAGAGCGTTCTCTATCTTTAATTTCCTAATCTTCGTTTCTAAATCACGGCTTCTATCTCTGAGTTCCTGCAGTTTTGTATAACCGGGGAGAAATATAATTAATAAAAAAATCGCAATGCCAAAAAGCCAGAATGCCTTTCTTAACGTCGATAGCATTATTTATTTCCAAAGCGCTCCGGCATAGACCGCTCTTCGTCCTAATTCTTCTTCAATCCTTAAAAGTTCGTTATATTTACAAATCCTATCGCTGCGCGATAGCGAACCAGTCTTAATCTGACCTACACCAGTGGCTACGGCTAAATGGGCGATAGTAGTATCTTCAGTTTCGCCAGAGCGATGAGAGATAATCGCCTTATATTTATTTTTTTTGGCAATATTTATGGTCTCCAGCGTTTCGGACAATGAACCTATCTGATTCACCTTTATCAGTATAGCATTACCTATTTTTTGCGCAATGCCTTTTTTAAAAATCTTGGGGTTAGTCACGAAGATATCGTCGCCAACCAACTGCAATTTAGCGCCCAATTTTTTGGTCATTTCTTTCCAACCTGACCAGTCGTGTTCAGAAAGTCCGTCTTCGATAGATAAAATAGGGTATTTATTCAACCAGTTCTCATATATATTAATTAAATCCCCGGAACTCTTCCGGCTATCTTCAAATTTATAGGCGCCATCTTGACCCCGCCCTTCCTTCAACAATATCTTATCCTCTAAGGAAGAGCGGGGTTGATAAAAAGAACTAGCTGCACAATCTAAGGCCAGATAAATATCTTTGCCGGGTTTATAGCCTGCTTTCTCTATTGCCTGTAATATCAAACCCAATGCCTCTTCATTAGAAGAGAGATTGGGAGCAAACCCACCCTCATCGCCTACCGAAGTAGACAGGCCTTTAGATTTTAAAATCGCTTTTAGGCTATGAAACACCTCGGTCGCGTATCTTAAGGCTTCACGAAAACTAGGGGCGCCAACCGGCATAATCATAAATTCCTGAATATCCAAATTGTTATCCGCGTGCATTCCCCCATTTAAGATATTCATTAATGGTATAGGCAAAATCTTAGCTTTCTGGCCACCTAAAAATTTATACAGCAGCTGCTTGCGAGAAGAAGCCATAGCCTTAGCTACGGCTAAAGATACGCCTAAAATGGCATTTGCACCTAAATTAGATTTATTCTCAGTTCCATCTAACTTGATGAGAATTTCATCTATCTTTTGAAAATCAGGGTTTAAACTCTTTATTTTTGAAGCAATTATGGTATTGATGTTCTCAACTGCCTTTAATACCCCTTTACCTAAATATCTTTTCTTATCGCCATCCCTTAGTTCCAAGGCCTCATTCTCGCCCGTCGATGCGCCAGAAGGAACAGCGGCTCTGCCCAAAATAGCGTTATCTAAAATTATCTCCGCCTCTACCGTAGGGTTTCCCCGTGAATCCAGAATCTCCCGGGCCCAAACTTTCTTTATCTTTACCATAAGTACTCCTAAAAGTGAGAATTAAGATACCACAAACCATCTCCTCGGTCAAGCAAAATAATTTGACATAGGATATAAAATATGGTATTTTCTATCTAATGAATACGAAAAAAATTAAACTCTTTTTTAAGTTCCACTGGATTGCCATAATTATCATTGCCTCTGCTATTATTGTCGCCATGTCTCTGGTAATCTTCCTGCGTAATGCCATCGTGGCCTGGACAACCTCAGAATCCTATTTTAAAAAGGCAACCTTAGCGCAATCAGTGGTAAGTTTTTATATCTGGGTAGTGGTCTACATTATCACGCTGCCTCTGTGGGGGCTGATGATGATTTGGACAATGCGCGGCGGCTATGCCAGATTTACCCAGCTCCATAAAAAAGCAGTGGGCTCAGAAGAAATCCGTATCCGCTGGGAAGATGTCATTGGCATGGAAGAAGCAAAAATGGAGGCAATGGAAGTTGTCCGGCTAGTTACCGACCGCGCCCAGCTGCAACGCATTGGCGGAAAAATCTTAAGGGGAATTTTAATGATTGGCCCTCCGGGATGCGGCAAGACATATCTGGCCAAGGCTATCGCTACCGAATCAAACTTACCCTTCTTATCTATGTCCGGTTCAGAATTTATTGAGATGTTCGTCGGCGTCGGAGCAAGCCGCGTGCGTAAGCTCTTTAAGCAGGCCAGAAACTTGGCCTATGCCGAAAACGGCTGTATTATCTTTATTGATGAGTTAGACGCCGTGGGAGCACAACGTTCGGTTGACCGCGGCTTTGGCGGCCAGACCGAATCTAATACCACGCTGAATCAACTCTTAGTAGAGATGGACGGCCTGAAAGAAAAAGATTACAATATCGTGATCATTGGCGCAACCAATGCCCCGGAATCATTCTTAGACCTTGCGCTCTTAAGGCCGGGCCGATTTGACCGCAAAATATACGTAGACCTGCCAAATTTAGAGGAAAGAGAGAAATTATTTGATTATTACTTAAAAGAAATACAATATGAGACTGCAATTGATAAGGCGCGCCTGTCCAGGATGACCGTTGGCCACAGCCCCGCGGACATTGCTAATTTAATCAGAGAGTCTGCCTTAATTACCGTGCGTAATAAAAAAGAACGGGTGGGCATGAAAGAAATCTCCGAGGCATTAGACCGGGTGGAAATGGGGATAAAACATAAGGTTATCTTTAGCCAAGAAGAGAGAAAAAAGGTTGCCTACCATGAGGCCGGGCATGCGGTTGCCACATATTTTTTACAACCCTTTAAAGATGTATTTAAGATTTCCATTGCCGCGCGCGGCGGCGCACTGGGTATGGTCGTGCCGCATCCGCGCGAAGAACTGCATGTCCACAGCCGAGAGGAACTTTTAGGAAATATAAAATCTTATCTTGGCTCTTATGTGGCGGAAAAATTAAAGCTTGGCACAACTACCACCGGGGTCGCTGAAGATTTCCGCCAGGCGATGTGGCACGCGCATCAGATGGTCTGGAAATATGGCATGGGAAAGTCAGGGATGGTGGGTGATTATACCCTTTTAGAAACCATGCAATCAGGATACGGTTCATTCCGCGGCGAAAAAACCTCGTTCATCTCAGAAAAAATAAAAGAGCAACTTAATAATGAAACGCAAGAGATTTTACAAGACTGCCTTAAAGAAGTAGAAGAACTCTTAATAAGAGAATCCGGCCTTTTAGATAAATTTGCCCAAGAACTGCTTGCCAAAGAAGAACTCGATTATGATGAGATTGAAGCTATCTTCAAAGAATTCGGTAAAGCCCGTCCTTCTTTTTAGCCTTAGCATTTCTCTATTCATATCCTTATCTGGTTGCCAAAATAAAATAGAGCCCACCTACAAAGAAGAAGATATCCCGTATCTGGTAAAAAAAATATGTAAAGATGAGTACGGGTTAGATGTTACCACCAAAAGGGCGCCTACCACGCTATGGATATACGCGCCCTTAACGAAAATCCTGGATAAGGACTACGGCATAAAAGAAGGGAAAATCTTTGATGAAGAGATAAACGATAAATTAAGGAATATCTTAACTGCTATTGGCCGGGTATTAGTCAGTTCTGATAATAGCCCTGAATTTTTTGCCTTCTTAGCCTCAGATATAAATCTCGGCTTAGACTACACTATTATCGGCAGCGCCCTGGATATAAAGAAATCTTATGCCGGATTTATCCCCTGGCCAGAAGCCAATCGAAGATATGTAATTAAACTGGAAGTGGCTCCCAAGGCCATACAAGACACAACCGGAACGCACTTTCAGGCCTATGATATTAAATTAGCGGATTTCTTGGCAGAACAAATAGCCCAGAGAATAACTGTGCAATTTCGGGAGGAAGAAAGAAAAAAGTATTTTAAAGTAGATAAAGCCGAAGGTAAGTTCGGTAATAATACCTTTATCTTTGAATATTCTATAGAACAGATTTCTCTTCCTCCAAAAGAAATAGACATCCGGGAAGAAATACTCAACACCATCGCCTATTGTATAAAGACCTACGAATTTAAAGATTTTACCACGGTAGAGCTCAAAGATCTGCTTACCCAGGATAGACTTATCTTAAGTCAGGCAGCAATTTGGAAAAGGCCTATAGATTAGTGATTCCTACCTTCCTTGCTTCTAAATTTAGCTTACCTTCGGCAAATAATCTTATCGCCTCGGGATAAAGTTTGTGTTCTATTTTGTGGACTTTGGCTTCCAGGGATGTTAAAGTATCGCCTTCTTCTATTTTTACTGCTGCCTGCAAGATGATCGGCCCGTGGTCCATCGTTTCATCTACAAAATGCACGGTTACGCCGGTAACCTTGACGCCATAGTCAAAGGCATCCTTAATCCCGGCTGTGCCTTTAAAAGAAGGAAGTAATGCCGGATGGATGTTTAGGATTTTATTTTTATAGCGGCTCACAAATTCTGGGCTTAACAGACGCATAAAGCCCGCCAGAACAATCAAATCTATTTTTTCGTTTTCCAAATGTTCAATAATCTTATTTTCAAAATCTTGCTTGCTGGCAAAATCCTCTCTTAATACCTTAGCTACTTTTATTCCGGCGCGTTTTGCTCTGGCTACAGCGCCTGCCTGAGGATTATCACAAACCAGAAGTGATAAATTAGCTTTGATTTTACCCTTCTTTACCGCGCGGATAATTGCGCCAAAATTCGTGCCTCTTCCCGAAGCAAATACTGCAATATTCACAATCTTTTCTCCTTCTACCTAATCACTATACATTTCACAGGGCAGACCTTAACACATTCCCCGCAAGAAGTACACTTATTATAATCTATAACTGCTAAATTGTCTATTACATGTATCGCATCAACTTTACAGGCCTTTTCACAAAGCCGACAAGCAATACAACCCACCGGACAAACTGCTTTGGTATCTTTTCCTAAATCGTGCGAACTGCAGGCAACATAGACATTCTGCGCTAATGGTACCAGACTAAATAATTTCTTCGGGCATATCTGGACACATTTATTGCAGGCCTTGCATTTATTAGCAATAATGACAGGAAGCTTTTCTTCTGACATAGTGATTGCGCCAAAAGGACACACTTTTTCACAGTCGCCAAAACCCAAGCAGCCAAATACGCATTCTTTTTGTCCGCCTAAAACTAAATTTGCCGCGACACAATCTTCTATGCCTTGGTAGATAAATCTATCCTTTACTTTTTTGCCGCCATTACAGCGTAACACTGCTACTGACTTCAGCCCTTTAACTAATTTCCTGCCTAATACTTCGGCAATCTTTTCTTTTGCTGCATCGTTAGCTACCCGGCAGGCATCGATTTTTAACTTACCACTCAATATAGCCTCGGCAAAACCAAAACACCCTGCGCCGCCACAGGCGCCACAGTTTGAACCCGGTAAGAGGCCGTGGATTTTTTCTAAGCGGGGGTCGGCCTGAACCGCAAATCGCTTAGAGGCAATGGCTAAACCCACACCGAATATTAAACCCAAGAAACCCAAAGTTAATATAGGGATGATGATTTCCATTAGAACTTGAATCCATTAAATCCCAAAAAGCTTAAGGACATAATTGAGGCGATAATAAAAGCAAGGGGAAAATCCTTTACTGCCTCTGGGACATTGCAAAGGTCAAGCCGTTCCCTAATCCCGGACATCAAAAGCATGGCCAGGGTATAGCCTAATCCTACGCATATACCCTGGAATAATGAATAGTAGAAACTCCCCGGGATAGCCTTTCCATTCATAAAGAACATATCTACATTCAATACCGCTACTCCCAGCACCGCGCAATTGACGGTAATTAAAGGCAGGTATATTCCAAAGAACCTATACATTGGCGGGCTAATCTTTCTAATGACCATCTCCACAAATTGCACAAAGGTGGCAATGACTAAGATAAAAGATATGGTGCGCAGGTAAGTCAGGCCAAAAGGTATGAGTAAAAAGCGGTAGATAAACCAGGTAATTATCGAAGCCATGGTCGTCACAAACATCACCGATAAACTCATGGCTAATGCCGGTTTTGTCTCTTTTGAAATAGCAACAAAAGAGCAGAGACCCAAAAATCGGGAAAGGATAACGTTATAGATAAATACTGCGGAGATAAATATAGTTAAAAACTGTGTGGCGTTCATTCTTTTTTACTCTTTAAGACATTAAAAAAGCCAAGCAATAATCCAATCACTAAAAGCGCGCCTGAGGGCATGCCTAAGACAAATGCCGGCTGGAATCCTTTAATCACCGTATGGCCTAAGAGTTTACCTGCACCTAAAAACTCTCGTATAGCGGAGATTAAAATTAGGGCTAAAGTAAAACCTACGCCCATACCTAAGCCATCAAATAAAGAATTTACTACGCTATTTTTAGAAGCATATGCCTCGGCGCGGCCCAAGACAATACAATTTACTACAATCAAAGGAACATATATGCCTAAAGCCCGGTTCAATGCCGGACTATACGCCTTCATGACCATTTCATTAATAGTAACGAAGGTGGCAATAACCACGATATAACAGGGTATCCTGACACGATCGGGGATAATATTTTTAAGCATGGCAATAATAATATTTGAGCCTAAGAGGACGAAAGTTGCGGCAATTCCCATACCAATGCCATTAATCACCGAAACAGACACCGCTAATGTCGGACATAGCCCCAAGACCAAAACAAAAGTCGGGTTTTCCTTGATAATACCTCTTAAGAATTCGCTAAAAAACTTTTTCATTTTGTTCCATAGATTTTATTCTTTGTATAACGGTCAATAATGGGTGTAGCCGCATTCATCATCAATATGGCATAAGAGACGCCCTCAGGATAGCCGCCCCATAAACGTATAACTGCCGTAATTAAACCACAACCAATACCAAAGACAATCTGCCCCTTGCGCGTCAGGGGTGAAGTAACGTAATCTGTGGCCATAAAAAATGCGCCTAAGATAAGTCCGCCAGATAAAATATGAAAAAGCCAGTCACCTGTAAATAATCCTCTTGGCCCGAATATATAGGTAAATAATCCTACGCTAAATATATAGGTAATGGGAATATGCCAGGAGAGATAACCGCGGATAAAAAGAAAGAGCGCTCCCAAAAGAAGCGCTAAGATACATACTTCACCAATACATCCACCGCGTTTACCTAAAAACAAATCTAAATAGGAAATATGCTCGATGAGTTTTCCTTCTTTTAGCAGCGCAAGTGGAGTAGCCGAAGTTATGGCATCAAACGGCTTAAGGAAAGTAGTCATATATTTTGGCCAGGAGGCCATGAGAAATACCCTGCCTACTAGCGCGGGGTTAAAAATATTTTGCCCTAAGCCGCCAAAAACTTGCTTACCAATGGCAATGGCGAAAACCGAACCGATAATAGGCAGCCAAAAAGGAACCTGGGGCGGCAAATTATAGGCAAGCAATAAACCGGTAAGCACTGCGCTGCCATCCCAAATTGTTACTTTCTTTTTAGTTAACTTCTGTAAAATCGCTTCGGTTACCAGCGCAGAAATGACTCCTAAAATAATCACCCAGAATGCCTTTAATCCAAAGATAAATACACCCGCTAAGCCCGCTGGTATCAAGCTTATTACTACCATCCACATAATCTTACCTATAGATTCATCTTTATGCAGATGGGGTGATACTGAAACAATAAATTTATTTTTCATCTTGGATTAATTTTTTTATTTCTTCTGCTTTCTTTTTTACGGAATCGATAACCGCCTTCGAGGATATAGTTGCGCCGGTAATTGCCTCTACCTTAGTTAAATCCTGCGTATTTTTAAACTGGGCAATAAACTCTCCCTCGGCAACGCGCGCTCCTAAGCCCGGAGTTTCATTCTGGCTTAATATTTTTATGGCAGTAATTGTCCCATCTTTAAGCATACCTACCATGGTTTCAATGGGACTAGAATATCCTTTGCCCGACGCCTTAAAGGCTACGGCCACTAACTTGCCCTGCTTATCGTATGCCTTATAATAAATAACCTCATCGCCGGATTTTACGGTTTCAAAACGCAAGGCTTCAGGGATTACCTCTTTTAAACCCGCCTCTTCTTCTGCCTGCGCCTGGGCAATAATTCTGGATTTAGTTAAACTATTAACGCCCGCCAAAAGACCACTGGCTACAATACAGATTATTGCTAAAATAAAACCGTAACGTAGCATATCTTTCATTTGTTTATCTCCAATTTTGCTCTTTTTATCGACTGGACTAAACTTCTATTGGCAGGACAAACGTAACTACACAAGCCGCATTCAATACAATCCAAAACACCGTAGCCCTTAGCTTGCCTCCAGAGTTCCTTTTCCGAGGCTAAGCTGATCAAACAAGGCATAAGGTTAACCGGGCACTCTCTTACGCAGGCACCGCAGCGAATACAAAGCGCTTCCTCTTGAACTTTAGCTTCTTCTTCATTAAGCAAAAGCACTCCCGTAGTAGATTTTATTACTGGCACGAGAGCGGTATACTGCGCAATCCCCATCATTGGCCCACCGATAATAATCTTTGCTGGCTCTTGCTTTAACGGCCCGCAAAAATCAATCAATTCTTTTATCGGTGTTCCTATACGTGCCAAGACATTTTTAGGATTAGATAGACAACTACCCGCCACTGTTACTACCCGTTCATACAAAGGCTTATTAAGATAAACTGCCTCGTAAATCGCAAAAATTGTCTCCACATTATGCACTACCACGCCGATATCAAAGGGAAGTTTTCCCTGGGGCACTTCTTTGCCCAATATGTTTTTTATTAACTGTTTCTCGCCGCCTTGGGGATAGTATGATTTTAAAACTTGTATTGCGTATTGCGTATTGCGTATTGCGTCATTAAAAAGCTTAATCGCTTCGGGTTTATTATCTTCTATAGCAATGTAAACTCTGCTTACGCCTAAGCATTTCGCCACCAATTCTACGCCCCATAAAATCTCCTTGGTCTTCTCTACCATCAGCCGATAATCACTGGTTAAATACGGCTCGCATTCTGCGCCATTGATAATTAGAGTATCTACGGGCTTAGGTGGTTTAAGTTTTATGTGCGTAGGAAAACCCGCTCCCCCCATACCCACAATGCCAGCCTCAAAAACAATATTGCGTATCTGGTCAGGAGTCAATTTATCTATTTCGTCTTGCGTCTTGCGTATTGCGTATTGCGTATTGTCATGGCCATCGCTTTCGATAACAATAGTCTTGCATCTACCTAATGCAGGATGCGGCCAATCCTGAATGGCAACAACTTTACCTGATAGAGACGAATGTATGGGCGCATAAACCGCCGCTTCGCTACTGGCGATTTTCTCACCGCTAAAGACAGAATCACCTATCAATACCTTTGGGCTGCATATTTTACCTAAATGTTGGCTTAAAGGAATATAGACAGTAGATGGTAAAGGTAACTTCTCTATCGCCTTATTTTCTGTTTGGTGTTTATGTTCTTCTAATTTAACCATGAAATTTTGCGGTGATACATAAGGTTTACTAGGCCCAAAATACTGAATAAAACACCTACAATAACTAAGATTAAAAGGTGGGAAAATCTTTCTGCGAGCACGCTACTGATAAACATAAATAATAAGAATCCTAAATGCATGACTATTTCTAAGGAACTAAAAATCTTACCCATCATCGCGTTATCGCTGACGTTATGGATAATCGTATTTGAGGCAATCATAATCGGTGAAACCAATAACCCTAAAGCAAAAGAAAGCGCTGCTGCCGCTATAAAATAAGGATAACGCTGTATGGCTAGGGCAAAAACGACCAGCATTATACCACTAAACACTAAAGAAGAAAATATAGTTTTATAATGCGAGAGCCGCTGTCCAAACTTGCCGTAAATAATTGAACCTAAAAATAAGCCTATGCCTAAGAACATAATCAAAAGCCCTAAGTCTTTGGTGGCAGAATGTAAGGTTTTTTGCACAAAGACTATTAAGACCACGTAAACCGCTCCCAATGCCGACCATAAAATAAAAATTACACCAGCAGTAAACCTGATGCTTTTGTTTCTGATAAAATATAAAATCCCTTCTTTGATTTCCTGAAATACGGATTTTCTGATTACCTCCACGATATCTTGGCTAACTTTTTTGAGACTTGTAGCCGCCGCCACAGTCCTTTTAGCAATAAGAAAAATCAGCGTGCCGGAAATTAAAAAACTAAAAGAGTCTAAATAAAACCCGCTTTTTGCGCCCATCCACTCTACCAATACTCCGCTTATACCAAAGCCTAATATTGCCGCAATCATTCCCGTAGTATTAACTAATGAGTTTGCCATCAATAAATCTTTTTTCTCTACTAAATCGGGGACTATAGATAATTTTGCCGGGACAAAAAAACGGCCAATGGAAAAAACAACAAATATGATAAGGTATATAGGAACGAGACTCTTGGCATAAAATAAGAAGAATGGTATAGTAAAGACCAAAATAGCGCGCAAGAAATCACAGATATACATTGTGCGCCGCCTATCCCACCTGTCTACATATACCCCGGCAAGCGGACCAATGACAAATACCGGGATGATGGTAAAAGAAAGAATTTTGGCAATCTCCAATGTAGAACCGGGCGCCCTTAAATAAACAAAGGCGATTAAAGCCATCTGATCCAGCCTATCGCCCAACTGGGAAATTATCTGGCCCAGCCATAAAAAAAAGAAATTACGGTTTTTTAAGATCTCTCTAAATTTAGACATAACCTAAAATGGAGCCTAGCTCCTCGCTTCGCTCGGAGTCGGCACTGGAGTTAATAGATGGAGCCGACGGGGGGACTTGGACCCTCGACCTAGTGTTTACGAAACACTTGCTCTACCACTGAGCTACGTCGGCGTCGTTCGTTATTAGAAAACAAGTTTTCTAATTATACCACAAAAAAATACGTTGACAAAAGATAAAAAAAAGGTATAGTGGTTTGTAGCAAATGAATCAAGGAGTAAAGCTATTGGTAGTCTTTTATTAAACCGTAAGGCAAAAATTAACTAGTATGCTTTACGGTTTTTTATTTGAGCGCATATAATTTTTAAAGAAGTAGACAGCTACAATTTATGGAGCTCTGGAAGAGCGACATAAATTGTCTGTTCATTGAGGGGGGTGAAAAAGTAACAAATGGCAAGAGGTAAAGTCAAATGGTTCAGCAATCAAAAGGGTTATGGCTTTATCACTTCTGATAGTGGTAAAGATGTGTTTGTGCATTATAGTGCAATCAAAGGAGACGGTTACAAATCCTTAGAGGAAGGCCAAGAAGTCGAATTTGAAATCACCCAAGGTCCTAAAGGAGAACAAGCAACCAACGTTATGAGAGTATAAATCTTAAGTAACCCAATTGAAATAAAAATCCCGCTTCTGTATACGCAAGCGGGATTTTTTTGTAAAATGGTGCCCTTTGGTCTGGGGGGGGTCTGGGACGGTGTAGTTTATAATATTATACCATTGGTCTAATTAAAATTTAATCTTTTTTAGGATCGCCATAAACGCGAAATCCGATTATCTTTTTCTCTTTTACCGGCGGTGGCTCAAGGAGTTGCTTGATTGCCTTAAATATCGCCTTTATGGTATGATCGTGCTCGGAGTATTTCTTTTCAAGTGCTTCAATCTTTGCTGCTAAGTCTTTATGTGTTAAAAGAATTTCTCTTAGCTTGGTAAAGGCGCGCATAATTAGAATATTGACTTGTATAGCTCTTTCGCTGTTTAAGACGCTTGAGAGCATAGCCACGCCTTGCTCGGTAAAAACATAAGGTAGATACTTTATGTTTTAGCCTTGCTTCAAGGTCGCAAATTGCGACCTTGAATTTAAGGTCACATTTTGTGACCTTAAAGAATCAATTTCTTCTTTTGTAACTTGAAACATAAGTCGAGTAGCAAAGAGGAACTTCCCCTCAATGCTCTCACGGAACCGTACGTGAGACTCTCATCTCATACGGCTCTTATGGCCCAATCGGATATATCCCCATTTGCCAGTGAACGAA
>Ga0315294_10002107_pt1 | contig 21764 bp, 23 predicted proteins | sample YL17G13_40_MG_FD_203626 | JGI IMG/M metagenome (GOLD analysis project Ga0315294, IMG submission 203626) | Sediment microbial communities from Yellowstone Lake, YNP, Wyoming, USA - YL17G13_40 | ecosystem: Environmental > Aquatic > Freshwater > Lake > Sediment | place: USA: Wyoming | collected...
GTTGCTTATACCACATACGATGCCCAAATTCATGAACGAGTGTGTAAATTGCATTGTAACGATATCTGGCTTCCACGCTTAAAGAAACAGAATCATTACGTGCATTTGAGTTATTAATATTTTCTATAAAATGAAGTGTCATTAAAAGCCAAAACCAGATACGGCACGTTCATAGACTTTGACAGGGGGCCCATTTCGTCCTAAACGAGCATAAACATGATATACTTTAACATCCGGCCCACATCTATTTTTGATTCGATACAAAATAGTTTCAATAAATTCGCTATCTCTCTGCAAAAGGTTGGCGTCACCTTGAAACTTAATTGATTCATAACTACCTAGATTTACAAGTTGTATTTCATCTGACGGGGTCTTGATACACACATTTAATTTAAAAAAAGGCAGTGGTTTTTCCTTCAATTCAGGTGTTGGTTCTATTGCTTTAGGTATGACAGGCTGCTTTTTGTTCAAATGTCGTAAGTTGTTAGCACTAATTTCAATGGTGATAATTGCAGCGTCTTGAACAACAAACGTGAACTCTCCTGACTTAAAATAAAGGGTATCTTTTCCATGTTTTTCGGCACGTTTTTTGGTCTTGTTTGAAAGGGCTATTACGCGATTAGCACGTGAAAACCATTTAGCAATTTCAGTGTCAATACTTGTAAGACAGACATTAGGGAACAGGTTGTACCAGCGTTGCTCAAATCGTTTACGCGCATGTGTCGTAATTCGTAAGGAAACAGTTTTCCCACGGTTATTCACATATTGTAGCGTCGGTTCCATCTCTATTCTTTTACATTAAAAATGAAAAAGTTTCAACTCCTTTGGTGTAACTAACCTAAATGGCGGAGCTAAAAACCGATTTACTTGAAAAGCATCAAAAAGTTTACGATCTCCTCAAAAAAGTTCGTGAAAGTAAGACTGTTTCCCTTAAACCAACGGCAATGCTTAGATCGGAAATTGTTGGTTTAGATGGTAACTTGCAACCGTTTCGCCTCAGATACTATCAAGTCCAAGCCATTTTCCACTTGCTCTCAATGAAGCGAATGGTGCTTGGTGACGCTGCTGGCTCAGGTAAAACCATTGTAGCTATTGCTGCTCTTTGTTATACGTGGGAAAAAGAACCTGACAATAAAGTAATCATTGTCGTGCCTAAATCTGCTTTACGACAATGGGCTGCGGAGATCAAAAGATTTGCCACAGAGATCAAAGTGATTTTAGTTGATGGCCCCTTAGAAGAGCGTAAAAAGGTATACTCCACTTTTGTTAAGTCCACGGGAAAAACCGTACTGCTGATCGGTTATGCTATCCTTGTCCGTGATTGGAATGAGGGAGCTAGTTATACCTTAAAGGCCAATGGGCAACCTGATTTAAAAGCACCAATGAATCCAGGGGTATTGAATAAAGCCACTAAGGAAATCCCCAATCTTTCAACATTTTATGATGAGTGCTTTTATTACTATACTCCGGTAGTATTAGACTCTGGTAAAACAGAACTGATTGGTAAAATAGTGGCTAATAAAAAGCCTGTTTCTGTATTATCTTGGAATTGGGGAAAAAATGAGGTTGAGGCAAAACCTGTCATTAATTGGTACAGAAAAAATCTTGTTTATGGTAAACGAGCACATCTTTTGACCATAAATTTTAGACTATCAGGTGTTGTGAAAGTCACACCTTCCCATATTTTTTACAGAATGGATGGGTCAGAAGTTGTAGCCAATTCTTTACGGGTGGGACAAGCGACAGCCGCCTTAGACTTGATGGCCCCATCATTGGATCAAGAGCAACTTATTTTAGGGTCTCTTTTAGGAGATACCAGTATAGATCATCATAGCTTGATTTGGAGCACCGTACATTATCATTCAACCAAACAAAGGGCTTATTTAGAATTTAAAAAGCAAGTACTGTCTGCTTTAGGAGCATCAGAACTTAGTTACTATCAATCAGAGATGCAGTCTGGGGCACAACAAATAGTACGTTTTAGGCTTAACAGTAATAAGTATATCACTTCTTTATTACGTCAATGGCACGTAATTTGGCAGCATAAGAAAAGAGTCAATCTTGCTTGGTTAGATCACATAGGACCATTGGGTCTTGCTTTTTGGTATGGTGACGATGGGTCTCTTGGAAAATACACAACATCAAATGGAGAGCAGCGCTATAACATAGCATTTCACACAGAGGGTTACTCACGGGAAGAAAATCAATTGTTAGCAGCTTGGTTGTGGTGGAAATGGCGGATAAAAGCCAATGTTGTACCAATAAAGAAGCGACAAAATCAAAAGGGTTATTACTATTATCTTTATCTGCCCCATAAAGAGTCTATGAAATTTTTTGCTTTACTTCCGGGTGCTTTACCGGGAGTAGAGTATAAATTCCCACCTAACACAAGAGTGCTAACAACTACAGAGCTTGATTTAACTCCACGTAAGCTATTAGTGCAAGATGAAGTATTGTCGATTTCTAAATGGCAGCCTTCGAAACAGCATCAGAAGAAAGGTCAAAATAAATATGTGTATGACCTTGAAGTGGCAGACAACCATAATTATTTTGCTAATGGTACATTAGTTTCGAATTGTACTGCATTCAAAAACACTTCAACTAAAACTTGGCAAGTATGCCGTGAGTTATCCGACCGCTCTAATCGTTGTTATGGTTTATCTGCTACTTTGCTAAAGAATAATTTGATAGAGGGTTTTTCTATTTACAAGTGCATCTATCCCGATGTCTTTAGCACTAAAACCAATTTCTTAAACACCTTCTGCGTTACTAGATTGCAACCTGTAGCAGGAGGTAGAAAAATCCCTGTGGTTGTAGGGTATAAGAATTTGCAATTATTTAGAGACAGGATTGATCCCTTTTTCTTAGGCCGACCAAAGCATATCATTTCTGATGAGTTGCCCAAATTAATTACAAAAGAGGTATTAGTAAAGTTATCCGATGCAGAAGATGCTAAGTATGAAGAAGCTTTAAGTGGTATCTTAGCTCTTGGTGACGGAGAGGTAAAAGATTATGAGGAGCATAAACAATTTGTAGCTCTTATCTATTGTCAACAAACGGTTGATTCCTTATCTCTACTACGATATGAAGAAGGCGATGAGATTCATCTTGATATGTTCCAAGAAGAATCCGCTCAGGTTAAAGCTTTGAGTTCCAAAGAACAAGCTCTTATGGATATCTTGACGGGTGAGTTTGAGGATGAAAAAGTTATTGTTTATACCCGCTTTGCATCACTTATTCCACGTCTTCAAGAACTTTGTAAGCGAGCGGGCATTGAAAGCGTAGCCATTACGGGAAAAGTTGTTGATACAAGGAGTAACCCAGCACGACAAAAAGCTATGGTGGCCTTTCAAGATTTAAAGTCTAAAGTAAAAGTCATTTTCATTTCTGATGCCGGTTCTGAGGCTATTAATCTACAGGCGGCGAGCGCCATGATATTCTACAATGCCCCGTGGTCATGGGGCAACTATGTTCAGCTCTTGGGTCGCCCTATTAGAATAGGGTCTCCGCATCAACACGTTCTTGCTGTTCACTTAGTAGCCGAACGCCCCGGAGATACGGTTAAAGAACGCAAAACTATTGATCATTACACGTTGGAAATCTTACAACGTAAGAAAAATTTGATTGATAAGGTCTTGGGGGAGTCCGCTGTAGGAGCCCTTAATTTTGAAACAGAAGGCAGTTTTACTGTTGAATTAATGAAAAGATTACGTGAGGGGAAGAAGCCCGTTGTGGTGTAAATAATCTTGTGATAGATGTTGATAGCAGCAATTGCCCGTTTTGTAAGGGGGCCCAATGGCTCTATGAGGAGTATGAGGGGGACGTCCTTATTCCTAAACGCTGTGTTTGTCTTGAAAGAAAACTTCTTAGGGATTATTTAGGACCAGAGATATGCGACGTTAAATGGGTCAAAAGTGAATTATACCAACCCGTTCGTAATGAAGAAACAGGTAAAATAGAGGGTGATCTAACCGTCTCCAACTTGTTTCTAAAAGGAACTTGGGCGATAACTTGTCAACATTTACGTTGGGTCTTATCCGCTAAAAGATTATATTCCCCGGGTTTTACATTTAAAATTATAACTGATGATCGACTAGTTAGAGTATGGCTAGGGGCTGAGGCTTATCGCAACAGGTCATTATCCATACGTGAAGATGTTGAGACTAATAACAGTCTTTCAGATTTATTAACAGAAACAGCTCTAATAATAATACGGTTAGGATTCGTCAAAAGGAACAAAGCTACACCCCAAGTTTTAGATGAGGCTCTTGGGATACGTGAATCTGTAAATAGACCTACTTGGATTGTAGAGGGTAGTGAAAAATCTTATCTGCCCGGCCACCCCTCTTATAGTGATGAAGTGGCTGAGCATATTCAAAAACGTTTTCGGGTTATTGATCTTGGTGGTGACATTCAAGGTGAACGTGAAACAATAGAGGCTATCAACAAGGAGATTGATGAGGTAGGTATTACTATGGGAGCTGATATAGACACCCCTAGTGCTCATGAAATTGAGGGCTCTTATAATCGTCCTGAAAGACGTCAGAACACACCTTATCGGTCTAAATGGCGTAAAGGCGGCAGTAACTTGCCGGATTTAGAGTAATGTCTAAAAGACTACTACGTTCCGTTATAGATTTTGATCCCGAGATTTCATCGGAAAATCTCACTCGAAATTTTCAGAAATTGCGAAAAGCTGTTGAAGTAGGGCAACTTGATTGGGGTCAGCCCGTAGACGACGCCATCTATAAGTATCTCGTGGGCTACTTTTTACAACATTTTGAAATGCCATCAGGCCAGACCGTTACGGATTATTTTCAAAGTGTTAGTAATGCTGAAGCTCTTGAGCGTCTAAAAGATATTCAAGCAGAACGGGCTTATGCGCGTACGAACTTTGTTCACTTATTACAAAATTTACAAGAAGAACAGGCCAAAATTAAGGCCGTAGTCTTATTAAAAGAGACGCATGAAATTCTTATTAAAGGGATTGAGGACAAAAAGACAAAGAAAATACAAAAAGGGGTAGAAGACGCTCTCTTACATTTTACGAAAAAAATGCAAGATATCCGCGTTGCAGATGTTAATGTTCAAATTCACGGGGATATCCGTAAAGATGGAGCCATTTTAAAAGAAGAGTATAACATTGCTGAGACCGATAAGAGCAAGGTTATGGGAGTCCTTACGGGTCTAAACGAAATTGATGAAGTCTGTAAGGGAGTTAAGAAAGGTGAGCTTTGGATCCATGCTGGATTCCCGGGTGAGTTAAAATGTGTGGCGGGGGACGCTACACTTTATGATCACGCGACAAATCGCAGAAGATCAATAAAAGAACTGTATAACTCACGTGCCTTGCCAATTGTCACGGCATTAGATAGAGAGGGTGCTACACATAAACTAGTTAAAGCTCAAGCCTCACATCTCATACAGAATGGGATACGAGATGTGTATAATGTGTCTCTAACTTCTGGACGTAGTGTTGGGGTTAGCTCTAATCATAAGTTTCTAACCCCTCTGGGATGGAAATGCTTGAATGAATTACGAACGGGTTCCCTTATTGCAACCCCTGCAATTTTAAAAGCGAAACCCTCAAAGCTATTTTCAGATGCGGAAGTCAAGTTAGTTGGATACCTTATTGGGGATGGTGCTCTTCAACCGACTACGTCTGCATTCACCAATTCTAATTTTGAAATCAGACAAGATTTTAAGCAATGCCTTAACTCTATGGGATTAAAAGAAGGTCGTGCTAATTATAGCACACCCACTTACCACGAAAGATTCCCCAAAAAACGCGCTCCTTATATCAGATTCAGTAGGAGTCGTGGGAGTAAATGGCATAAATTTATATCTCCTGTTCGACAACTGTTAGATTCTATTGGTTTATGGGATAAAAAAGCAGCTCAAAAGGCTATTCCGGATGAATTCTATAGTTTACCTGATAACCAGTTAGCTCTTCTCTTAGGTGCTCTTTGGTCGACAGACGGCTCTTGTCATACAGGAAAAGAACGACGCACTAAGCGGGCCACTGTGCGTCATAATAATATATCTTATGGCTCTAAAAGCGAAAAACTATGCTTAGGCATTCAATCCTTGCTTTTACGTCTCGGCATACAATCCACCGTAACTCTAGTGAGAACAAAGTATAAGGGCAGACCTTATCGGTTTTATGCGGTTCACATTGTGACCAATCAGTCTAAGAGAAGATTTTGTGAAAAAATTAGGGTGATAGGAAAAGATCAAAATTTTGAAAAATTGAAGAAACATTTACCGTCCAAAGATGATCGTCTTTTCCCCACTGAATCTATACCAGAGCGGATGAGGGTCGAATGGGACGGTTGTCATGGAAAGCGATGGCGTTCTGCTACATGCACCAAGAGCAGAAGAACAGCACGAGCTGATACTTTGAGGTTGTTTAGTTCTGCTGCCAATGTTAAAAAAGTGCTAAATGGTGATTTAGCGTGGGATCAAATTAAGTCTATCCATTTTCGAGGTCAAGAAATGACTTATGACCTCGCTGTTCCTGTGCATCACTCTTTTGTTGTAAATGACATTCTCACGCATAATACCACGTTCGGAAATAACTGGTGCTATAACGCAGTTACTCGGTTTAAGAAAAATGTCGTTTATGTTTCCTTTGAGATGACTCGCGAACAACTTCGCCGTAGCATTATTACGATACACACGGCTAATGCTCGTTTTGCACAACAAGGGTTTAAAGCTCTTGATTATCGATTTATTAGGGATGGGCTTCTTACAAAAGAGGAAAAAGATTTCTATTTGAATCACGTCATAGCTGATTTTGAAAGTAATCCTACTTACACACATTATGAAGTAATAACTCCTGATCGTGATTGGACAATGGATGATGTAAGAATTCAGCTTGAACAATTGCACAAAGAATTTGAAGTGGGTCTTGTAGTGCTAGATCACGGACAATGGATTGAGGCTCGTCGAAGTCGTAAAAATAAAGATTACACAATTGAACTAAATTCCGTTGTCAATGACTCTAAGCGTCTTGCATTAACCTTTGACCATAATAACGGCATCCCTGTTGTTATGCTCTTCCAGATTAACCGTCAAGGAAAAGATATAGCAGATAAAAATGAAGGTGTCTATAAAATCTCGGCATTAACTTACTCCAATGCCTGTGAAAAAAGTGCGGACGTGATAACCGCAACTTATCTTAATAAAGAGTTAAGAGCGGCGGGGTTGACTAAGTTCTCGTGCTTGAAAAATCGTGATAACCCACCTTTTGAACCTTTTGAAGCGCATATTAATTTCATGTGTCGTAAAATAATGTCCGCAAAAAGATTAGAACCACAAGGTTTTTCAGTAACGTCACATGATGATTACTTGGGCGCTATAGATATCGCTCTGTAATGCCTAGAGATTATCAGCATGAAGCTTTTGCGGAGCATAACCGCAATCTTGCCATTCATCAATGGATGAAGGAGCGAGTAGAGAATATTCATAATAATGTCTCTGCCTACGATGTTCTACGTTATCATGGTGTGTCATTGCGTAGGTCAGAGAGTCAGGAGGAACAAATCTCTTGTCCTTTTCACGGAAAGGATTTACGGCCCAGTGCTCGATATTATCCTAAAAGTCGAAATGGTCTATCTTGTGTTTGGTGCTTTGTTTGTCAGGAAAAATGGGATGCTATAAGCCTATGGAAAAAATTTAACGGAGAGACAAAGTTTTCGGAGCTGCTATATCATATTGAAAAAGCTTTTGGCATTCAACCTCCGACCAAAGAACATATCCCTGATATTGAGATTGAGGATGAATATGACGCCTTACAAGTTAAAGTAGATAGCCTTCTTGAAGCTTGTGAAAATCGGCTAAGAGAAGAGAGAGATCATTTTGAGTTAAAAACGTTTTTGAAGTTAGGCACCATACTTGACCAACTTCACTATAGAATAGAAAAGGAAAATTTTCCGTTAGAAAAAGCTAAATTACATCTCTCTCAATTGCTAAATAAGATAGGGGAAAAGATTCGTGCCTCGACGTCTGTCTCTTCCAAGTCCTGAACTTATACGCATAGAATTGTATTTTATTTACAGCTATGCTGGAACTTGGGAAATACAATGGCATCCTTTACAGGGGTCAATAGAACTGCCTATTATTTCTAAAGAAGTAGGGGATCATGCTTTGCGAGGATGGACGAAACCTTTAGTTGATAAGCTAGGTCCTCCGCCTGAAGGTATGTTACGCAAGCTACCATCTCAAGATTGTGCCTATGAGAAAACGTGTACTTTTTTTGATGAACGGTGGTGTAAAGCACTCTCTAAGAGGACTCCATGGTGCTTTGAGCCTATGGGGTTTGCTGCTGTTGGAACTCTAGCCGCTGAGATCGTGCGTTTGTGGAAAGATAATGTTCACATTGTGGTTGTAGAGGAATAAGAATATGGCTGATGATGATAAGAGTGCTGATGATGAACTTGAAGATTTCCTTAGCCTGTTAGATCCTCAAGAGAAAAAAGAAGAACCAAAAAGTTCTGGATTTCACATCAATATTGATGCCGGTGACTCTATTGAAGAATTCATGGAATCGACGGGTATCAAAAGAGAAAGAAATGTTCCTGATATCACAAAGCCTTGGATGAAATACCATAAATTCGTTTTAGTGAAAACTATGGACGAAGCTAATGAAATTATTGATAAGTGTATTGAGCGAGGTTTTTGTGCTTTAGATTTAGAAACAGAGGGGTTAGATAACCGTATTGATTATAAGAATGGTAAGCCTGAAACAAAGCACAAGATTGTTGGCTTTTGCCTCTGTTATGACGGAGAAACGGGTTATTATCTTCCCATTCGACATCGTCCTACGGATGGTGGGCCTAATCTTAACTTACCTACTGTTGAGCTAGAAGCAGCAATAACTCGTTTATGTCAAGCTACTATTCCAGTAGCAGATTCTGAAGTAATACAAAAGGAGCCTTTATCCTATAAAGGAAAAGCTAAACTTGTCATTGCTTTTTGGCATGCTCATTTTGACCAAGAATTTCTATATCCCGTGACAGGTATTGATTGGTGGCACCCTGATTCATTTGAGGATGGTATGCTCGCCGCTTATGTTAAATTTGCGGGGGATAAAAGACTAGGATTAAAAGTAAAAGCTAGTGAATTATTGAAAGATCCTGATGGCAATGATTATGCAATGATTGAGATCAAGGAACTTTTCAGTTCCAAGAAAAAGATTCGTTTTCAAACTTTATCGCCAGATGAACCGGGTGTTATCAAATATGCGTGTTCGGACGCTATTTGCACCTATAAACTATGTACAATACCAGAACTTGTTCCTCTTTGTCATACCAAACACGAATTCACCTATCGCATTGAAAAGCAGGTAGTAAATGTGATTCGTGTTATGGAACGAAATCGTGTCAAAATTAACCGACAAATTGCTAAAGCTATGCTGGATGAGCAAACTATAGAACGCAGTGCATTATTGAATAGAATCCAAAAGTTTGCAAAAGATCAAAAGCAATGGATTAATCTTGACCCTAATTCACCTAAGCAACTCTCAGAATTCTTATTTGGCCCAACTTCTAAAGGAATGGATATCACACCTAAGCCTGAGAAGAACGAGGCAAGTGGCCAATATAAAACGGATGCCGAATCCCTTGAAAATTTAGCTAAGTTGCCTAACGCTCCACCTATTCTTAAGGATATTGTAAGATTTCGTGAGGTAGAGAAATTTATTAGTACTTATCTCTTAGGATTTGCTAACAACCCTGACGAGAATGATGAACTACGATTTAATTTTAAACAAACAGGGGCAGCTACAGGCCGTTTTTCAGCTCCAGCGGGTGACGCTGAACAAGGTTACTCAGGTATTCCAATTCACGGTATTCCTAATGATTCAACTATTCGAAAAAGTATCATTGCCCGAGAAGATTATGTTTTAATCAAAGCAGATTATGCAGGTGAGGAGTTACGCATTGCAGCCAACGTATCGGGGGAGCCTGTTTGGATAAATGAATTTCTGCACGGTTCAGGGGACTTGCATGCTATCACTGCAAAAGCTTTTTTTAATAAGCGAGACGTAACAAAGGAAGAACGCGCACAAGGGAAGGCTGCCAACTTCGCCCTTCTATATGGTGGCGGGCCTCCTGCCCTTATGCGAGCCACAGGTTGTGATAAAATGGAGGCAACACGGCGGAAAAAAGCTTTTGATAAATCTGTGCCCTCTTATGCGGATTGGATTCATAAACAGCATAAAAAGGTCAAAGTTGATCTTGGCATTAGTACAGCTTTCAATCGTTGGTTGCCTATTCCTGATGCAAACCATGTGGAGAATGCTATTCGAACCGCTTGTGAGAGGCATTCAACGAATTATTCGATTCAAGGAGCCGGGGCTGACATTATGAAAATAGCCATGATTTTCTTACACAGGAAATTCATGCGGCAAGGTTGGCTAGGACAAGGCAGTGATGATTCCGTCAGAATGCTATTAACGGTGCATGATGAGATTGTTTTTGAAATTCGTTATAATCGTGTTGTAGACGCTATGCCTATCATTGTAGAGCTTATGGAAAGTCCGTGGAGAATTCCTAAGAATCCATCGTGGAAAGTTCCGCTAGTTGTGGAGCCTTTAGTTGGATTTAACTGGGATACTGGGTATAAGGTTAAACGTGTGCCTCAAAGTTATACCCCCAAAAAAGATGAGTTTGTTGTAAATGGTTTTGTCTATCATACGACCAGAGAACGAAATAAAGATACTGACACCCCAGGACCATTTGAGATTGCTGAAGAAAAGCTATTTAGAGTTGTTGATCCCCCTTGGTTGAAGGGGAAAGTGAACCTTCCCGATCCCGATCCCCCTTGGTTGATGGGAAAAGTAAGACTTCAAGCTATCAATGAAGCTGTCCCAGAATCAATTATAGAGGCTAAAGAAGAGGAATCAGCTAAAGTGGAAGCTCCTGTGGCTAAAGCTCTTGTTATAGAAGAACCCGTTAAAATAGGGACCCCTATTTTGACTTGGGCAGAGGAAAAAGTTGAATCGCCAACAGAAGTCTTGGTTTTAAGGATTAATCAACTCAATGAGTGTACGGTAGGGCAAGTTACCTCATTTGTAAAAATAGCGGCAGATAATGTAGGGCCCATCTTGCATTTAACAGATATTGTAGGAGAGACCCTTATACCACCGTCATTAAATATACGAATAAAGAAAGATGCTTTGATTGCTCTTCTTCGGTATCATAATCTGTTACAAATGGACTAAATATGCAACGACGTGATTTATGGGGCGAATGTAATATTCAAGGGGCTCCCGTAGATGTCTTTACGGCTGAGTGCTGCCTTGCTTGTGTCAATCCTGAATGTACACGTAGCAATTTCGGTCATTCAAAATTTGAGATTCGTGTAGCAAACTGGTATGACCATTTTTTTGCGAAGGTTCCTAGAATGAGTCCTGATGATCCTAGATATAATGGAATTGCGTTCCAAAAGTTTATAGCTTTAACGCAACCAATCGCTGTAAATTCTTGGGTTGATCCCCGTGATATTACTGAGCAGCCCGTTATATCTTCAGAGCCTCTTTTAACGCCCCCAAAACCCCTTGAACCCCCTGTAGAGGCTCCAAAAATTGAGGCCCCTGTCCTTCAAGAGGTCCCAGAAAAGGCTTTACAAGGGCAACCACAAGCCTTACTTAATACTTCTGTGCAACAAGGCCAAATGATAGGCAATAAACCGGCAAAAACGGACTCATGGGACGCCCCCGCCCCCACAAGTGAGACTGAAAATGTCCGAGTTGTAAAATCAGGGGAAAAAATAAGATTAAGTTAATTGCTAAAATAGAAAAAGTGGTGTAATAGTAAAATAGAAAAGTGATGTAAAAGCTAAAGGAGATTTTATGCGCGGACAATTCATAATTGATGAGGATGGCACTATAACCGTCGAAGTTCTAGATCGTGAAGGTCAAGATTGTAGGAATATCCACAAATTGACTGAGCGATTAGGTAAACAGGTTGGTGAGGAAACTACTGGCCCTTATTGCGATTCTGTTCAAGAAATGGAGTAGATAATGTCTAGAAGAATAACTGTAAAGACTCAGATCAGTAACAGGGATTTGGCGGTGCAGGCTCTATCAAAATTAGGAGCGGCATATCAAGTTTCGGAAAACACCATTACCATTACGTCAGGCCCGATACCGAGAGGCGTCTTGGACTTAACTACTGGAATTCTCACAACGGATTCGGATTATGGGAATGCTAAAAAGTACAATCTTTTTCAACAAGCCTATAGTGAAGTTCAAATCATGGCCGAGTGCTTAAAAGAGGGCACAGTCATTGAACAACGGATTGTTGATGGCAACAAGATTCGATTAATGTGGTATAACGGCTCCAATTAAAAATGACCAACGGCATACCACAAGAACTGATTTTTCATCTTCGATCGGTTACAAGACTCATCTATTTTGTGACCGAGGAAGAAGATCGTTTCCTTCTTCAACTGCAAGCGGCGCTGAAAAAGAGGGAAAGTTTAATCAAGGTCTACAGTGGTTCTTTTGGGTTGTTACCATTAGCATCCACTATTGCGGATTGGACAAATCGCTCACACGCGACGGAAAATTCGACATTGAGCATCCATGACGCGTTAATCTCTATCTATAAGGATCAAACGGTAAAAGAGCGCAAGTTCTACATTATCACGGATCCTGAACGGTGGTTACGTGATCAGCATGTTCAACGTCGTATCTTAGATATTACTCATCAGGTTCATAATAATGTTGAGGCTGTAAAGATTTTAATTTTTGTAAGCAGCCAGCGTTATATTCCTGAAAAATTGGCCCGTTATATAGAGGTCATTCAAGACACGGGCCTTTCAAGCGAGGAAATATCTGAAATCGTTGATGGCACTTGTAACGAATTAAAAATGGATGCCCCTAATAACCCAATCAACTTATTTAAAGGGCTTACATCATTTGAAGTTCAGGCTGCACTAATTCAAGCGTACAAAAAAACGCAACACGCTGACCCTAAGTTGTTGACAGATTATCGTCTCAAGCAACTTAAAAAGACTAATCTTGTTCAATACCTTGATACTTCAGATTACACTTTTGAGCAAGTTGGAGGTGCAAACCGTTTTAAAGCGTGGGTTGCTCGGACAGCTTCTACATGGACAGCCGAAGGTCGAGCTTTTGGATTAGAACCTCCGCGTGGTGTTCTGGTTGTAGGGGTATGGGGAACAGGAAAATCTTTATCGATTAAGGCGCTAGGAAGTGCTTGGAACTTGCCTGTCGTGCAATTTGATCTAGGCCGATTAAGACAATCAGGCGTCGGTGACTCTGAAAGCAACACCTATCAAGCTATCAAAATTATTGAGGCAATAGCGCCGTGCATTGTTTTTGTTGATGAAGCGGAAAAAAATCTTGCAGGGGGTCAGTCATCAGCTCAGTCTGATGCGGGAACTACCAGCCGTATGATAGGCATCCTATCAACTTGGTTACAAGAAACTAAGGCTCCGATATGCATGGCTATGACCGCGAATTCCCTAAAAACTCTTCCCGTTGAACTCATAAATCGAGCAGATGAACGGTGGTTCTTTGATATGCCTTCGTTAGAGGATCGCATAGATATAATTAAAATTCATTTGCGAAAACGCCAACAAGACCCCGATAACTTTGATCTTCGACGCTTAGCTGAAGCTTCTAAAAGCATGGTTGGTCGAGAAATTGAGCAATGCCTGAAATCTGCGATGACGGAAAGTTATGAGCAGCATAAATCAGGCTTAGATGAGGGTATTTTTATCTCTGCTTTAGAGCATAAACCTCGTATCATCCGTGCTATGAATGAGGAAATTAAAGAAATCACGGATTGGATAGGCTATGATCCTGATACAAATGATGGGATTCGGGCTAGATATGCTGCTGATCCAAACGGAAAAGATCAAAAATTTTCCGTAGGGTAAAAGCATAAATGCCGGATTTTCTCTCTAAAGTCGTTTCCGTTAATTCTTTAGCTAAACCTATCCCCTCTTCTCTGTTAGCTGCTCGAAAAGCTATTCAACTATCACCTGATATTCAAGAAGTTTTCAGACAAGCTAAGGCCGAAGGTTGGGATAGAGAAGCTTTAGCTGATGCCCTTTTTATCCGTTTACCGGAGTACATGGAGGATTGCGAAAATCTTTGGGATACCTCTCTCTATTTAGCAGACGAATTTTTACAAGTAGGCGACAGCATTCTTCTTATCTCTACAGAAACTGGGCAAGCACTCTATAAAGTGACTGAGGATGATATATACCTCCCGCAATCAGTGCCTCGCGAGGATAACAGATTAGTTCAACCTTTACCTCGTCTATGTCCTGAAGTAGAGAGTTTCATTATCCAAAGACAATTTGATCTTGGGCGAGATCAAAAGATTTTACAAATTATTGACAAGAGACTTCATAGCTCAGAGCTATTGAAACAAGAAGGGGATAACCGCTTACTTGTTGTAACAAGGGATGGGCGAAAACAGATAACCGAAAGATTGCAACCAGATTCTTTTTTGCCACCTGAGTCTGGCTTAAGCAAAGAATTCTGTGATTTGCTTAAATTTGGTCAAGCACTGAATGACGTGGAATCAACATTTGGCAGAGCGTTTGGCAGGGTTATTATGCCTGTCCCTGATCCTTTAGCCCTTAATTTACGATATGACCCATATACCGCGCTCAAAAGGCAAATAACGGCTCAATGGGTTCAATGCTTTGCACACTCTTTAGCCACATTGAAAAGAGTTGCTATTGAGATTGCTACAACGGATGATTTACCGGAAGGGTTTTGGTTAGCAGATCCCGATGTTGCGTTAGCACTTCGGGGTAGAAGAGTGCTACCCGTAAGAGGTATGCCGTTTTCAAATGCAATCTTATTACATCCCAAAGACAAGTATGCAGCTAATGTTTATATTGCTTCAAGTTCTTATGAGTGCAAATCTCGTGAGTTCTTGGATAAATGGGAAGTGGTAGCTAAGTGTGAGTTTGCTCTTTACGTTTATCCCGAAACCATCTCATTTTATCAATTCAAAGATATTGAACAATTGGGTTTGGCTGAAGTTATATGAAGTATTATTCTATAGCAGCGTACTCTACTATCTCTTTACAGCATCAGAGTCCACCAATATTTATTGAATCGGGAATAAACGCTTTTACCGTTTTGACAGATGATATCGATGGTTTAGTGATGCAACTAGAAGCATCAGGCATCAAGATTCTAAGTGTGAATACCTTAGACGACTGGAACGATAAATAAAATGGATTGCGCTTGTGTGTACATTGGGGATTATGACAATCCAGATTTTTGCAGTACAAAAATTCGCAGCGCCCGTAAAGAGCACAAATGTGTGGAATGTAGTCAATTAATAAAAGTAGGTGAGAAATATGAAGACATTCGAGGCAAATGGGAAAGCGGGATAGAACGTTACATTACTTGTCTTGATTGTGTCTCTTTACGCGAGGCTTTTTTCTGTGACGGTTTTCTTTATGGGGGCATGTGGGAAAATTTCTGGAGTTTTGTTTCTGATGTTATAGAGTATAATTTTCCTTTTTCTAAAATAGCTGAATTAACTCCTACTGCTCGATCAGAGGTTTGTGAAGGTATCGAGCAGATTTGGGATGAAATGGGGTTATAGTCTTTTTATACTTTCTTTACAATACTATGAATATTCAAAAGCTATCAGATATTTTACGTCAAAAGATTACTTTAGAGTTAGTATCAGAAGTCTCAGATACCGTCCTTGCAAAAAAGTATGGCGTGAGTCGAAAAACAGTTTGGAGACTTCGACAACAGAAGCCTGCTGATGCTAAACCAAAACCTGAAGTAATTACTAAACCAAAACCTGAAGTAATTGCTAAACCAATTTTAGGCTCATACACGTCAGTCAAGAACACAGAAACCCTTGTATTTTTTGCTGTTCAACTCTTACGAAGAGAGAACTACAAAGACGTGACGCAAGCGGTTCTTGTAGCGGCGAAAAATGCTAATATTCTTTTTCAGCACATTCAAGTTTTAGACATTCCTGTTATAGGTTCAACAGCATTTGTAAGATTTCGAGCCGATATCAAAGATGTTGTTGCTGTAATGAAACGCCTAAAAGATCGGGCTTTTATAATAGCAAATAGCACGGCTTTTACCCTTTATTTCCCTGATGGCCGTACAGGTAAGCCTCCCGCATCTCTTATGTGTGCAGTACCAAAATTGGGGTTTGGCCAAATTTATGCAGGAACTCAAATTAAACGATGGGAATATCAATTTATGAATTAATACTTATAAAGCCGTCTTAAGAGAGGGCTTATGCTCGTTGCAGCAATTCAATTTCGACCAACTTTCAAAGACATCCCTTCTAATCTACAACGATTAGTAAAGTTAGTGGCTCAGACGGCAACTAAAGGGGCTAAAATAATAACGCTGCCTGAACTCACAACGACCGGCTACTCTTTCATGAATCAAGATGACGCGGAGCCGTTTGCTGAGATTGTTAATGACTTTAATCCTCAAAAGGTGACAGCCTCAAGCATGAGTGTTTTCCATCTCTTAGCTAAAAGATATGACACTCACATTGTTTGGGGCTTAATTGAAAAAGATAACGGTACAAAAAAACTCTATAATGCACAAGTGCTAATGTGCCCCGATGGCTCTTTTGAAGTTATGCGGAAAATCAATTTTTTCGGCAATGACTTTTTGTGGGCTACTGAAGGCCGAGCTAACCCTCCTATTCGTAAAATCAGAGTTGAGGGGAAAACCTATAAAGTTGGCCTCTTGATCTGCCGGGATGTTCGAGATAAAAAAGATGATAAATGGAAAGATTTTTATGAAGAGGGTGACGCTAACGTAGTATGTCTAAGTACCAATTGGGGTCGCGGAGGATTCCCGGCCATTGCTTGGATGGACTTTGTAAAAGAGAACAAAACCGCTTTAATAGTAGCGAACAGATATGGGGAGGAGTTCAACAATGATTTTGGCCACGGCGGAGTTGCTATAATTACTGCCGAGAGCAAAGTTTATTGCGAAAGTCTTGTTTGGGGCCAAGATTGTGTTGTTTATGGAGAACTGTAAGTGCTGTCGTTGTGACTCGGTTTTTCCAAGCTAAAGATAGTGTGCAGAGAAATTAATTGCTTTTTTAACAAATACGGTGTAATATAAGGATCGTGCAAAAAATTAATTGCTTTTTTGACAATTACAGTGTACTATAGGGCTGCAACTAGCTAGTGATTTAACATCTTCTCGGACGTTCCGGGGACAAAAAGATTAATTGTTGTGAAAACCCATCAGAAGTAAGAGCCCTTTTAAGAGAGCGAAGCCTACTTTGTAGGATCAGTTTCTTACCAGAGCATCGCCCCGCAAGGGGCAGGCTGGTACAGCTTCAAATCAGATAGTTGGTAACCTCTACTAGCTTTTTGAATACGATCGTGCCTAAAGACCCTCAAAAAATTTGTGCTTTTTGCCGTCGCCCCAAAAACGAGGTGAAGCACCTTGTTGCTTCACCTGATAGCACTACCTATATTTGCGACAGTTGTATTGCTAAAACTACTCAAGTTATCACCGAAGTTGAACGGAAAACGTCCTCTGACGTAATCCCATTAAAGACACCTCGTGAAATTACAGCTTTATTGGATGAGATCGTTATAGGGCAAGATGAAACCAAGAGGGAAATGGCTATTGCGGTTTATAAGCATTACCGCCGCAAAGAGGTCAGCAAGGATGGGGGCATTATTCTCGACGGAGAGAGAGTAGAGATAGAAAAGAGCAACATCCTCTTATTAGGCCCCAGCGGATCAGGAAAAACCTTAATTGCGAAAGCTATTGCTAAAATACTAGATGTTCCTTTTTACGTTGCCGATTGTACTAGACTTACGCAGGCGGGATATGTTGGGGATGACGTAGAAACGGTGCTTCAAGGGTTACTTGCCGATGCTCAACAAAATATTGAATGGGCTCAATGGGGTATCATCTTTTTGGATGAGTTTGACAAGTTAGCTCGTAAATCAGGACGAAGTATCTCTGGTTATCGAGATGTAACTGGTGAAGGTGTCCAACAAGCCCTTTTAAAGCTCATAGAAGGCTCTAGAGTGCCCGTTCCCAAAGGGTTCGGGGCAAAGGCAGGGACTGGATCCTCGATAGAAAATATTGATACCACGAACATCCTTTTTATTGCCGCTGGTTCTTTTGCGGGTATCGAAGAAGTGATAAACCGCCGCTTAAATAAAGAAAATGCTATAGGGTTCGGCAAGGAAAATCGCCGTAAAAGGGATAAAACCGAAATTTACAAGAATGTGACGACCGAAGATGTTGAGGAATTCGGCCTAATTCCTGAAATTGTAGGTCGGTTACCTGTGATCACTGTGACAGGTGAGTTAACCGAGGATGAATTAATCCATATCTTAACTGAGCCAAAAAATGCTCTTTGCAAGCAATTTCGGGCTCTCTTTTCCCTTGATATGATTGATTTACAGTTTGATGTCGACGCGCTCAAACTGATTGCCCAAAAAGCACAAAAAGGGACTACCGGGGCAAGGGCTTTAAGAACTATTGTTGAAAAAGTCCTCAAACCTTATGCTTATGACGCCCCTGACAATAGTGGTTCAATTCACATTACCGCTGAAGTGGTGAAAAAAAGCTGTTCCTGAGAGTAATTTCGTTTTATTTTTTTCTCTAATCATGGATAAGTTACTAACTCTTAGGGTTGCTAATCGTTTTCGTCAAGCTGTAGAGATGCCAAATCCTTTATTGGTTGAGAGCATAACCAAAAGAGGAGCTGTAAGATTGCTCTATAAAATAATTGGTAATGCAACCAAAGGGTTATTTAGAGACAACGCTTGGCAAGCTGTACATAAAATTTTCAAGCTTTTTAGTGATCGCGACATCGATTATGTCTTAGTAGATACGGTCTATACCCAAGATCAAAGAGGTGCTCCAAACGCCAAAATCTGGAAGTTTGAGATACCATTCCTTAATCCCAATAATCGTAAGCAGATCATTTATGGAACCATTACGGCGGCGGGGGCTGGTTCTGTTGAGGATCCTCTTTCAGTTTATGACCTAACCGTAGTGTTGGGCTAAACAGCACCTCACTCAAAGAGTGAGAGAAATTAATTGCGAAAAACTTTACAATCCTGATGCGGTGGTGTATCATAATTCACTATGGCAATTCATAGTGGAATTATCGAAAACATCCCCTATAGTTTATCGCGTTGGACAGATCTCCCTTTAGCTAAGTGGCCATGGTTTGAGGCTTGTTTAGAAAGCGGTAAAATGGTGGCTTTTGATCCAAGAACAGCCGTCCCAAAGCTTTGGTCTTTGCACCCCAAAGATACTTTAGGATTAGTCTTTTGGACAAAAAACCCTATGAATTTGATCCAGCATAGACAAAAGTTAGAGAAGTACTCGGTGAACCTTCATATCACGGCTACAGGGTGGTATGAGGTTGAAAAAGGGGCCCCAACCCTGTTTGAATCGGGAGCTTTACTGGTAAAGGCCGCAAGGATTTTTCCTCAGACTTATTGGCGGTTTAGTCCCGTACCCATACTCCCCGAAAAAGAGTTACTCTTGCGTTTTAGAGTTCTTCTCGGCTATGCCACTATGGCTAAGATCAATCATGTTGTTGTATCTTTTATCCAACCTAATGACAGACTTCTTGAAACGCGCTCCCTTCAAGAACGATTCGAGTTGTTGAATAAAATGGCTAGTGAAGGAGAAAAGTTTGGCGTAAAAATTGTTTTATGTGCCGATGATCAAAGCTTCAAAGATTGGTCCGGGGCTCTATTTGAGACAGACATATGCGTTAAATCTGAAGATTTCATAAATAGGAAACCTGATAGTGTCCTCTATTTAGACACTTGCGGTTGTGTTATGATGGCTGATCCTTTTACAGTAAATGAAGTCTGTTCTTGCTCTTGTACTTATTGTTATGCAGGGGACAAAAACTTATCCTCACAGCGTACAACCCATGCGTGAAAATTTTACAGATATCTCTGCATTAGAAGTTGAAGCAGCAATCCCGGTTTCTGATGAAAAAACGTTAATTGCTAAGTTACGACAAAAGACTTGTTCTGAGTGTAATCAGCCAATTGAAGTCAAAAAATATGAGTTACGCCGTAGTGCTCCTTTTCTGTATAATCGAATAACTTTACATTGTGTTCAAGGGCATGAACAAAAGATTGTGTTTAGAATAGATTGGTTCCCCGGAGGTTTAATAAACCCTTAGTTTCTTATCTGTAAGTTATTTACAATTAGCTAATATGACTAATTAAAACCAATGAGTAAAGTGACTCGAATGGCTTTTAGTAAGAACTTGAATATTTTAGCAAGAATGATTGATCCTGAGATCAAGCTTTACACACCTTTCAGGCATGTAAAGGAAATTCTTACTAAGAGGGCTGGGCTACGGTTGGGACTGCTCAACCAAGACTCTAGTTACAATGGAATGGTGCCATTATTAACAGAGAGCGAAATACCTAATTTCTTGTGAGTAACTATGATCAAGAAATTAGGAACAGACTCATTATCCTTTTAATAATTTCTCTTATTTGGAGGTTTTATGTCCTGTGCTTGTCAAAATGTCCCTTGCACTTGTGTGCCAGCGGAATGCCCAACAACAACAACTACAAAATGCAATCTACGCACTCCAACTACAAAAAATGTTTGGATAGAACGTGGAGACTCCCCCGATGACGCTAACGTTGAAGGCATTTGTATGCTTGATACTTTAACGGATAATCAAATCGTTTATGTTCTGGAACGGGATGAGCAAGCTAGGGCTGATTTATTAACGATTACTACTGATGCTCATTTGTTGCAATTAGCCAACGAAACGCCAAGGTTACCAACCATTGAATTAATGGATGCTGAACAAGCGTTGCTCAACAAGCCTCATGATCCTTGTTCCATCCCCTTTTATGCTATCTTTAGAGGACAACCACCTTTTGCTCAATGAGGTTCTAGATGCCTACGCATTTATTAGGAAATAAGCCGGAACAACGAAAGATTAGAGCGCCCGTTCATCGTGAGGAATGGAAAGTTTTGATGCAAAAAGCTATTCAACGGGCCGAAAAAACACAAGATCGTCGGCTTCATGGCCTTCGACACGCTTTAGCATCAAATAGTACAGAGGCATACTTGAAAAAGTTGGGGATTATTCACGAAGCTGACATAGAGCGTGAGTTCCCCATAAAAAATAATTTGTGAAATTCTAGCTTGCATTTTTTTAAAAAGAGGGTTAGAGTTTTTCAATGTGAACCTAGCTCACCAGCTTTTAAGAGAGTGAGACGGGAAATATAAATGAAAAAGGAGCAATGAGTATGAAACTGAAAGATAAAATGGCTTCACTTCAACGAAGCATGGCAGCTCTTCTGGGGGACGCCACTAAACAGGTATCCTCAACACAAAAAGCACTCAATGAGGCCCAAAAGGCTTATGATGAAGCTTGTGAGTTGTATGCTGATCTCTATAGCAAAACAGGGAAAACTCGAGGCGATGTTGAGCCACAAGGTTTGTCGAAGCCCCGTAAGACAGCTAAGAAGGAAAAAGCACCTAAGAAGGAAAAGGTAGCTAAGCCTAAGAAGGAAAAGGTAGCTAAGCCTAAGAAGGAAAAGGTAGCTAAGCCTAAGAAGGAAAAGGTAGCTAAGCCTAAGAAGGAAAAGGTAGCTAAGCCTAAGAAGGAAAAAGTAGCTAAGCCTAAGAAGGAAAAAGTAGCTAAGCCTAAGAAGGAAAAAGCACCTAAGAAGGAAAAAAAAGTCAAAGATAAAGGGGAAACTCTTCTAGGCATGATTGAACAAGTGATGGGATCAAA
>Ga0315294_10002109_pt1 | contig 21760 bp, 19 predicted proteins | sample YL17G13_40_MG_FD_203626 | JGI IMG/M metagenome (GOLD analysis project Ga0315294, IMG submission 203626) | Sediment microbial communities from Yellowstone Lake, YNP, Wyoming, USA - YL17G13_40 | ecosystem: Environmental > Aquatic > Freshwater > Lake > Sediment | place: USA: Wyoming | collected...
GAAAAACTGTAAAAAAATAAAAATATTGATAATTTTTTTAAAAGTTGTATTATTATAGAACAAATACTTGAATAATATTTAAGGAAATAACAATGTCTTTGGGTCAGATTATTCGCAAACGTAGGCACGAATTGAACATTACTCTTGATGAAGTAAGCGCCAAAACAGGTTTTTCAAAACCTTATCTTTCGACGATTGAAACAGGCAAGGTAAAAAACCCGCCGAGCGACAACCTTCTTCGCAAGCTGGAAGATGCGCTGAATTTTTCAGCCGGCACGCTTCGGCACATCGCCAATCTTGACAGGATGCCCGCCGATGTTCGCCAGCAGTTCGAAGCTTATGAAGCGGAAAATGAACGCTGGCGAAAACTTGTGCATAGTCTTGTTGATAAAAAAAGCAGCAAAAATGAGATTGACGAGCTGCTTTCTAAAAGCGACTTACAGGTTGACAGCGGCACCACTACTGTAAAGCCCGGCAGGCTGATACCTGTAATTAACCGCGTCGCTGCGGGTTATCCGGTTGATTTTGACGACCTTCAGTATCCGGCAGGTTTTGCGGACGATTACGTCCGTTGTCCCGATATTGACGACCCCCAGGCCTTTGCTGCTCGGGTTATAGGCGATTCAATGGAGCCGAAGTTTACCGAAGGCGATATCGTTATTTTCTCTCCAGCCGCCGAAGTAAGAAGCGGCGACGATAGTTTTATCAGACTTTCGATGCCACTTGAAACAACTTTCAAGAGAGTTTTCTTTGAGCCGCAGGATAAAGTCAGGCTTCAGCCGCGAAATGAAAATTACGCCCCCTTGATTGTTGAAGGCTCAAGAATCAACGGCCTCTACAGAGCCGTAATAAAATACGAAAGACTGTAACTGGAGTGAAATTTTACATTTCTTGACTGCGTAATAGGGGAGTTTATAATTCTTTTTTTAACTCTAAGGTATTAAAGACTAAAGGTTTATATGGCCTCGGTAAACGAAAATCAACAAAAGCTCGATTTTGTTCGCCAGATGGTTGCTGACGACCGCAAAACCGGCAAGTGGGACGGCAGAATCGTTACACGTTTTCCACCTGAGCCGAACGGCTATCTGCATATCGGTCACGCAAAGAGCATCTGTCTGAATTTTGGAATAGCAGCTGAGTTCGGCGGAAAATGCCATCTGCGTTTTGACGATACCAACCCTGAAAAGGAAGAGCAGGAATACGTCGATTCGATTATCAAAGATGTCAAATGGCTTGGTTGGGACTGGGGACAAAACCTTTTCTTCGGCTCGGATTATTTTCAGCAGATGCACGATTGGGCCCTTGACCTTATAAAAAAAGGCAAGGCCTATGTCTGCGACCTGACCGCCGACCAAACCAGAGAATATCGCGGAACGCTGACGGGAGCCGGAAAGGATAGCCCATACCGAAATCGCAGCGTCGAAGAAAATCTCGACCTGTTTGAGCGGATGCGAAAAGGCGAATTTCCAGACGGGGCAAAAACACTCCGCGCGAAGATTGATATGGCTCATCCGAATTTTAATATGCGCGACCCTGTGATGTATAGGATTGTTCACGCATCGCATCATCGCACGGGAGATAAATGGTGCATATACCCGATGTATGACTGGGCTCACGGCATTGAAGACTCAATTGAAAAAATCACTCATTCAATCTGCACGCTCGAATTTGAAAATCATCGCCCCCTTTACGACTGGTTCCTTGATGTACTCGAAATTTATCATCCGCAGCAAATCGAATTTGCCCGTCTTAACCTCACCTTTACCGTTATGAGCAAACGCAAGCTTTTAAAACTCGTGCAGGATAAATTAGTCGCAGGCTGGGACGACCCGCGTATGCCTACAATAGGCGGAATGAGAAGGAGAGGATATTCGCCGGCAGCGATAAGAAATTTCTGCGATAAAATCAGCGTAAACAAATTCAACAGCACGGTCGATTTTGCGCTTCTTCAGCACTGCTTACGCGAGGAATTAAATAAATCAAGCCCGCGAGTAATGGCGGTGCTTAATCCTTTAAAAGTTGTTATTGAAAACTATCCCGAAGGAAAAGTTGAGCACCTTGAAGCGATAAATAATCCTGAAGACCCGGCGGCAGGAACGAGACAGATACCATTTTCAAGAGAGATTTACATAGAGCGAGATGATTTTATGGAAGAGCCGCCGAAGAAATTTTATCGGCTCGCGCCCGGCAGAGAGGTTCGTCTGCGATACGCATATTTTATAACCTGCCGCAACGTAATAAAGGATTCAGCGGGCAATATCATTGAGCTGCGATGTACTTACGACCCTGCGACTCGCGGCGGTGACGCACCTGACGGTAGAAAAGTAAAATCGACTCTGCACTGGGTCTGTGCTAAAAACGCCATTGATGCCGAGGCAAGAATCTATGAACATCTTTTCACAAAGGAAAACCCTGACGATGCTGAAGAGGGACAGAATTTCACTGCCTTTCTAAATCCAAATTCATTAACGAAACTTGTCGGCTGCAAGGTTGAGCCTTATTTGAAAGATGCAAAACCTTTGAGCAGATGGCAGTTTGAAAGATTGGGTTATTTCTGCGTTGACCCTGACAGTAAGGATGGGAAATTGATTTTCAACCGCACCACAACGCTTCGCGACGAGTGGGTAAAAATCAAAAATGCTGCCCAATAGCCACTCTCCATAAATAATAATAATTTTTATTTACAAGCCTTTTTATCCTGTTATAATGTAAATGAAAACGATTTCTATTTAGGAAAGAAGCAGTATGGATTTTTACCTGCAGGTTCTTAGGGACAACCTGATGAAGATTACGCCCAGACGCAAGGCGGTTATAAACCTTTTTCTCAAGAATAATACCCAGATGACGCCTTGTGACGTCTATAAAAATCTTAAAAGAAACTTGCCGCAAATAGGGCTGCCTACGGTTTACAGAATACTGGATGAACTGAAAAACACCGGCATTTTAATCCAGGTACTTTCCGAAGACCGGCAATTATATTACTCGCTTTGCTCTATGCCGGATGAACACCATCATCATTTTGTATGCACCAAATGCAAGAAAACCGAGGAAATCGATTACTGTAATTTTGGCAGGATTTCCCAATTGATTGAAAAAAAGCTCAAATGCAAGGTAGAGTCTCATCTGCTCCAGATTAAAGGACTGTGTGCCCAATGCAGATAAGCCGCAAAAACATATTTATTCTCGGAGAGAAAAAATGGATTTCCTGACAGAGGCTTTGATTGATACTTTAAAGCTGCTGCCGTTATTAGTGGTTATTTATTTTCTGGTTTCATTGCTGGAATACCGCTATGGCGACCGTATGGGGTCTTTTCTGGCACGATTCGGCATATTTAATCCTGTAATCGGGGCGCTGTTCGGATGCATACCACAGTGTGGTTTTTCCGTAGCAGGCTCGGCATTGTACGTCAAACGGCTGATATCGGTCGGGACGCTGCTGGCGGTTTTTATATCGACATCGGATGAGGCTGTGCCGGTGCTTTTGTCAATGCCGCACAAAGTACCTATGGTCGGTTCACTTATTGCCATTAAGGTTGCAATAGCTATAATCGCAGGCATTGGAATCGATATACTGCTGCGGTATCTGCCGGCTGGAAAAGCGGCCAACCCGCTCAATATGGCCGGCCACAGTGAAGATTCGGTTGCAACCCATTCAGGCTGCTGTTCTCACGATTTGGAGAAAAAACATTCTAAAATAGAAGCTCTCGTTCTCCATCCTCTGCGGCATACAATCAAAATTTTTATCTATTTATTTGTCCTGTCGGCCATATTAAATCTGATTGTTAAAAAAATCGACATCGCACAAATGCTTTTAGGTGGAACCGTGTTTCAGCCGCTGCTGGCGTCGCTTATTGGGCTTATACCCAATTGTTTCGCCTCGGTTCTCTTGGCTAAATTGTTCGCAGAAGGCGCTATTAGTTTCGGCTCATTGGTTGCGGGATTGTGCGCCGGTGCCGGATTGGGGTTATTGGTGCTTATCAGGGAAAACAAAAGTTTTAAGAACACGCTTTTTGTCATCGGCCTTTTGATAGCCATAAGCGTTCTTGCGGGAATAATTATCCAGGCTATTTGAAGAAAATCATCCTCAGCGAGACAATGAGCAGGAATATTCCGAACATTTTCTTCAATATATGCTCTGGTATTCCAATTGCGAATTTTGCGCCCAGCAGGCCGCCGATTAAGAAACCTATGCACATAAAGCCGGCAATTTTCAAATCTACGTAACCTTTCTGGTAATACATCCAGGCTGCCAATACCCCTATCGGCGGAACCATCATCGCAAGAGTTGTGCCCTGTGCCGTATACTGTGTCATTCCAAACAGTAAAACCAAAGCTGGAATTATCACAGTTGCTCCGCCGATACCGATAAGACCGCTTAGTGTTCCCGCAGCCAAACCCAAAAGTAAATAAAGAAAAATGTTTGTCATTTGGACTCCTTTTTTATAAATCGTTTCGCAGCCGGTCAATTTTTGCCGCCGAGGCCAACCATATACATAATAGCAATATAAGTCCCGATTATTATCAACTTTTATTCATACCCGTATTTTTTTATAAACAACTTTTTCACTATTTGAACTAATAGTAAATAGGAACCGACAATCCCTGCCAGCACAGGAAAATACAATAGAGGCGGAGCGACAAAACCAAAATACTTCCCCAGGGGCGTAAAGGGTATAAACAATCCTATCGTAACAATGTAAATTGAAGTAAACATCAGGAATTGACTTGGCTTACTCTCTATAAAAGGTTTTTTCCCTGTACGGATTATATATATTACCAGTGTTTGTGTGCAAAGCGACTCCAAAAACCATCCGGTATGAAAAAGCGATTCAGAAGCGTGGAACATAAACCATAAAACGCCAAACGTTATGAAATCAAATACCGAACTTATCGGGCCGATAACTATCATAAATTTCTTAATGTAATTTACGTTCCACGGCCTTGCTTTTTGGAGGTATTCTTCGTCAACTTCATCAGAGGGAATGGCAACCTGAGATATATCATAGAGAAAATTATTCAGCAATATTTGAATAGGCAGCATCGGCAGGAACGGCAGAAAGAGGCTTGCACCAGTCATACTGAACATATTACCGAAATTCGAGCTCGAACCCATTTTGATATATTTAAGGATATTTCCGAATGTTTTTCTGCCCTCTATCACGCCGTCTTTCAATACCATTAAGTTCTTTTGAAGCAGGATGATATCGGCTGATTCTTTAGCGATATCGACCGCATTATCGACCGAGATACCTACATCGGCTGCTTTTAAAGCAGGCGCATCGTTTATGCCGTCGCCTAAATAACCGACAGTATGGTTGTTTCGACGCAGCGCCCTGATAATGCGCTCTTTCTGCAGAGGCAAAAGCCGAGAAAAAACATTAACGGATTTCACAATATTCATCAACTCTTCATCGCTCGCTTTTTCAATCATTTCGCCGGTCAACATTCCCTTTGCATCAAGACCGACTTCGCTGCATATCTTATTAGTTACCAGTTCGTTGTCGCCGGTTAAAACTTTAAAATCAATGCCAAGCCCGCGTAAAGTTTCAATGGTCTTTCTGGCTGTTGGTTTTGGCGGGTCAAGGAACGCTATGTATCCTTTAAGAGTCATCTCCTGCTCATCATCTCTTGAATAAGCTTCCCTGGGATTTTCATAATCCTTATAAGCTATAGCCAACACCCTGAATCCCTCGGAACTCAAACTTTCGTATTCCATCTTCAGGTCCGTCTCTGTTAAGACATCAAAATCAAAAATATCTCCTTCTAATTCATATTTTGTGCACCGTTTAAATACTTCTTCCGGAGCGCCCTTGGTAATTAACTGGTGCTTGCCGCCCGTTTCAACCACGACGGACATCATTTTTCTGGAAAAGTCAAAGGGAACTTCATCAATTTTTTTATACTGCTTTACGGACAATTTCCCATGCTTTAAGACGGCATGGTCCAGAATGTTCTTGAGTCCGGTCTGATAATAGCTGTTTATGTAAGCAAGCCTCAGCACATCTTCATCTTTTTTTCTTACAATGTCGCAGTACTGCTCCAGGACAATTTTATCCAGTGTGAGAGTTCCGGTTTTGTCGGTACAAAGAACATCCATCGCGCCAAAATTCTGTATTGAATTGAGATGCTTGACGATGACGTTTTTCTTCGACATTGCGATGGCGCCTTTGGAAAGATTGACGGCAACCAGCATAGGAAGCATTTCCGGAGTGAGCCCTACGGCAACCGCCAAGGCAAACAGAATCGCCTGGATAGTATTCCCCTTGGTAAGTATGTTTATTACAAAGATAACCACTACCAGCACAACCATGAAACGGATCATCAGCCATGTGAATTTACGCACACCTTTATCAAAACTTGTATCAACCGTTATCGATGCGAGTTTGCGTGAAATTTCACCGAATTGAGTCGCTAAGCCGGTCCTGATGACTACGCCCAGACCTGTGCCGCTTATCACGCTTGAACCCATGAACGCAATGTTGGTTAAATCAGAGGCATAGTTACTTTTTGTTTGTATAGGATTAGCTGTCCTTTCGGCCGGGAAAGATTCGCCGGTCAGTGAAGCTTGATTAACGAACAAATCCTTACAGAAAATTATCCTTAAATCTGCAGGGATAATATCGCCGGCAAACAAATCGACAATATCTCCAGGCACGATTTCCCTGATAGGCACTTCTTTTGGTTTCCCGTTTCTGTAAACAGTCGCGGTAGTCCGTACCATTTCACTGAGCTTGCCGGCTTCCTTTCCGGCACGATATTCCTGAAAGAAAGATAATATAACACTCATAATCGCCATCAGGATGACTAAAAGAGTGCTGACTTTCTCGCCCAAAAATAAAGAAAATACAGCAATAATCAGCAGGACAATGACCAGGGGATTGATGAATTTTGAAAGAATCTGTAAGAGAAGCGTTCTTTTTTTCTTTTTGGCTGGCTCATTATAGCCGTATTCGTCGAGGCGATTTTGGGCTTCTTCTTCTGTTAATCCCTTGGAAGAGGTCTTGAATTTCTCAAAAAGAACCTCCTGATGGCAGCCGATATAGTCAAAATTCAGAATTTGCTGTTTTTGTTTTTTGCCGGACATGACAAATTTCTTTTTATTCTATGTTTAATTAAATTGAATGTTTGGATTATATCACAGATAAGCCCACATCAAAAACAAATAAAGCCATGAGAGTTCCCTGGGTTCCCGGATTAACCAAAAAGCTCTTTGAATTTGCTGGCGATATCTTCGCTTTCGCAAAGCGTCTGCCCGACAAGCGCCGCTGTTACGCCGGCTTTTTTCATCTTTTCAACATCGGCTTTTGTTTTTATTCCGCTTTCAGCTACGAGGCCTTTTATATTGCCGGTAAGTTCAGCAAGCCTGATTGTCGTATTCAAATCGACCTTCATTGTTGTTAAATCTCGGTTGTTTATACCCAGAACACTGTAATGTGCCTTTGGAAAATCAATCAGGTTTCTTACCCGCAGTAATTCCTCTGCGCTGTGCACCTCAAGCAATGTTGTCAGCGAAAGCTCCGCGGCAAGAATCATCAAGTCGAGGATTTTGCCCTCTTTGGGCTCAGAAGCCTCAGCGATAAGCAGTATCGCATCGGCCCCTGCCGCACGGGCCTCGTAAATCTGATATTCGTCGATAATAAAATCCTTCCGCAGGACAGGAACGGATACCGCCTTTTTAATCGCTGTCAGATATTCGAGCCTGCCCTGAAAATATTTTTCATCTGTCAGGACACTTATGGCATCTGCCCCGCATTGTTCATAAATTTTTGCAATCTCGACTGCGTCAAAGTCTTTGCGGATAACGCCTGCCGATGGCGAAACCTTTTTGACTTCAGCGATAACATTTATGCCGCGATTGTTTGGCTTTGTTACAGCCTTATGAAAATTTCTGCACTTGGGCAGGTCTTTTATCTGTTCTTTGAGCTGCTCGACCGTGACTAATTTTTTCTGCCGCTCAAGTTCTTTGCGTTTATTATTTAATATTTCTTTAAGTATATTTGCCACAAGCTTTATCCGCCTTAGGTATGATTATTTTGCCGCATTGACAAAACCCATACGAAGCTGGCTTAAAGTGCCTGAGAGGAATTTTTGTTCCGGCTCAGTCAGGTTTCCCTTTGTTTTTTCCTCAATCGCTTCGAGCATATCAATATGGAATTTTGCCAGCCGCAGGTCTTTTTTGGGTTCTTTGTCTTTTTCAGTTGCAATTACGCCCATCGCGAACAGAGCCTGTGTTGCCAGCAGACTAATCAGAGAACTAAAATCGCCCGGCGGCAGCGACTGTTGTTCCTGTTCCTCCTGCGAGGAATCATCTTTTTCTTTAAGAACATCCTTTTCCTTTTGAGCCTTGCTCTTCCAGTCTTCGTCAATTATGATTTTCTTTTCCTGTTTTTTTTCTTCTGCCATAACACCACCAATAACTCAGAACTAAAAACTCATAACTACTTCTTGTATTTTCTCATACTCTTGTCGATATCGCTTTTTTGTTGTCTTTTCTTGATTTTTTCACGTTTATCATATTGGCGTTTCCCTCTTGCGATTGCAAGTTCGATTTTGGCAATGCCTCTGTCGTTAAAATATATCCGCAGCGGCACTAAAGTTAAACCTTTCTGTTGCAGTTTGCCGACTATTTTTTTGATTTGTCTTTTATGCAGCAGTAATTTCCGTTTTCGCAGAGGCTCATGATTACTGATACCTGCCTGCTGATACGGTGCGATATTACAGCCGACAAGCCAGCATTCGTTATTGGAAATTCTGGCATAGGCGCCGGTCAGGTCTGCTCCGCCCTGGCGTAGTGATTTTACTTCACTGCCGACAATCGCCATCCCTGCTTCCGTCTTTTCGATGATTTCATAATTAAAGAATGCCTTTTTGTTTTCCATCTTTGGTATATGGACGACGGCGCCTTTTTTTCTGTCTTCGCTCATTACCGTATGATACCACAGTAAATATGCTTTTCAAGCGGCTATAGATAGGATGGTAATTTAAATTGAAGATTGATATTCAAGTGTATGCCGGTTACATGTTTCGTTTATCGGTTGCGAAGCTTGTTTCGTTTAACGTCTTACGTTGAACGTAACCGAAACGAGCATCGCAACCCCTCCCCGCCACAGCTTGCTCGCCATAGGCGAGGTGGGGCAACCGTTTGACGTGATTCCTTACTTCCTCTCGCTTCGTGTCTTTGTGTCTTCGTGGCTATGATTCTTATGCGAACTGTATAGCCACGTCTATAGTAGCGTCGGTTGTTAGAGTTTCGCGCTCAACACGTACTACCGTTCCTGTCTTTATGCGGGCGAACTGTCCTTTCTTTTTGGCCAGGTTCATTGTCCGCGGGAAGTTTATCTCGACCACGTGTCCGGGCCTGATTGGTGTTGTCATCGGCATTGACAGAAGGACACCGCCTTTTGCGACGTTGAGGGTTTTGCCGTTGAAGAATCTGTTTGCTTCAGGCAGCCAAAGGCTTATCGGCCAGGAAAGGACTGTTCGTGCTGACTTGCGGTTCTCAACTAAGGTTTCTAAAGTTTCTAATACTTGTGCCATTTTCATACTCCATTAAAAGAGACCTGTTCTTCCTTATATAAAGCTTCTATCGACAATGTTAATTTAGATAAAATAGGAAAAGCAGCTAAAATAACAAAAAGAGTCAAATTTTTTTAAACAGTTTCACTATGGTGGGGAAAAAGGTGTTTTTATCGGATGTTTGTAATAGAAATTTTTATCTAAATTTAAAGATTGTTATTGTCTGGTTACTATTTTCATCTATTTGAGGGTGTGACAGCAAATATACTAATAAATCTTAACTTTTTTTAATGCTTCAACTTAAAGCTTAAGGCAACCTCTAAAAATACGTCTTGTCATTGCGAACGCAGCGAAGCAATCTCTTTTTTGAAGCAATAATGAAGATTGCTTCGTCGTTTTACTCCTCGCAATGACATTTTTAGAGATTCCCTTAAAGTTTAAAACTAAAAACCGTAGTTTAGCTGTAGTTTTAACTTTTGAGTTGGCTTTATAGCTGCCAGCCTTTTGGGTAAATGATATTAGATGTGGGGATGTTGAATTTTCTGCTAAGTGTCTGGATGAGTTCTTCGGTTCTGCTTACCTGGTAGTCGGAGGCTTTTGATTTGCCTTCGCTGATAACGCAAATTCGGATGGTAGCGCTGCTTCCATACCAGGCTCCGCCGGGAATTGCGGACCATTGGTTGAGCCATTTTTCTGTCGGCTGAATCTGGCCGTCGATTGCCCCTAAGCTGTTGCAGACCAGAAAGTGAAAGTTAAGGTCCTCGGCGCTGGTCAAACCGCTAAGCGATGCGAGCTGACTTATATCGCCGCCTCTGGTATTGCTGTAGAAAACTTCGATTTTATCCCATCTGTCGCTTTTTGCCGGTTCTCTTGTGGTGATAATATCGGTTATCGGCCCAAGTGATGAATAGCTTGCAAGGCTGAAGGCTCCCGCTGAGATGGATTGATGGTCGAGTACCATAAGAATAGCCGCGCCTGCGGTCATAGCTACTACCAGACAAATCAGAATCCTTGCTGCTCGCGGCTGGTTGGACATGTCTATAATCCGTTAAATATGTTCCTGAATCCTTTCGCCATCGGTTGGAACAAATATCCGATGGTGAACACAACAACAATATAAATGGTATCGGCAGCAAGGTGAAGTTTTTATAAGTGATTTTGTGAAAAATTGAAAAAATTCTGCTTTTAAGCTATCGGACGTAAGTACGATTGCTCATTCGACTTTGGTGTTACTCACAGATAAGTGGTTAAATGTCCTCTACCAGGATTGCTTTGGCTGTATCTGTAAGGACTTTGGCTTTGTGTCTTTTGCCTGCCGGTATGAAGAGGCTATCTATAGAATGGTCAGGAAGGGAATACTCAAACCGAGAAAAATCGGAAGGTTCCTCGCATTCAGCAAATCAGATTTGGAATATGTGATAACAAACGGTGAAAAAAAACGAACTCCGGGGAGACCAAGAAAAATTTAAAAAATAAAGGGTTATGAAAATCATGTCTAAATACTGTCTAATTTCGCGGGAGTTCCCCGCCTGTGAAGGCGGGGGTGAGAGCCATTTCCAGCAACGAAGTTGCTGGACAGGCAAAGCCTGAAACAATAAGTGCCACGCCTGTAAAGGCGTGGGAATCTACAAATAATTCGGCTTAATTACCTTAAATTCCATTGGGCAATTATAAAGCCTTACAAGTTTTTGATTTGTAAGGCTTTATAAATATGGGCGATACAGGATTCGAACCTGTGACCTCACGGGTGTGATCCGTGCGTTCTAACCAGCTGAACTAATCGCCCTTTGTACAAGACCTTAATATTAAAACAGTTACAGCAGCCCATTGTCAAGTATTATACAATCTGTTTTGCTTTTTGCTTTTTTGGCCTTATAATGCCCGAACTTTTACCTTTTATTCTTGCCCGCCTCAGGCGGGAAGGAGGTTTGAACTATGGCAGAATATTCCATAAGTCCGTCAGGCGAGAAATTTGAAATTCCCCAGCCCCAGCAGTATTCTGCGGAGATGGAGCGCGTCCGCAAACTTGCCGATGCTGCGCGAAAAGAGGGCAAGGAAGTAGTTGTTGTTATGGGTGTAGGTTTTGTCGGCGCCGTAATGGCTGCCATTATTGCCGATACCGTCGACAAAAAAACCGGCAAACCGTCTAAATTTGTTATCGGTTGCCAGCGGCCAAGCCCTCGCAGCTACTGGAAAATCCCAATGCTCGACAAAGGACTGTCTCCTGTAAAAGCCGAAGACCCCGAAGTTGAACCTATGATTGCCCGATGCGTGCTGGAGAAAAAAACTCTAATCGGCACATACAACAGCGACTGTCTCGAACTGGCTGACTGTGTTGTCGTCGATGTCCAGTGCGATTACATTAAAAAAGATTTAGGCCAGCTCCGCACCGGCCAGACCGATATGGCGGCGCTTGAAGCTACGATGAAAACCATCGGCCAGAAAATTCCTGCCAACTGTTTAGTGCTGATAGAAACTACCGTAGCGCCTGGCACGACGGAATTTGTCGCCTGGCCCATACTAAAAAAAGCCTTTCAGACCCGCGGCCTCAAAACCGAGCCGCTGCTGGCCCACAGTTTTGAACGCGTTATGCCCGGCAGGCAGTATGTTGCTTCTATTCGCGACTTTTGGCGGGTCTGCTCAGGCTGTAACGCCGAAGCCCGCAGCCGTGTCGAAAAATTCCTGCACGAAGTCCTCAATACCAAAGACTTCCCGCTGACTGTTATGGATAGACCCATCGAATCCGAAACCACAAAGATTGTCGAAAACTCTTATCGCGCGACAACACTTGCATTTCTCGATGAGTGGTCGCTCTTTGCGGAACGCAATGGCGTTGACCTGATTAAAGTCATCAAGGCCATCAAAATGCGGCCTACACATAATAATATGATATTCCCCGGCCCCGGCATTGGCGGTTATTGCCTGCCGAAGGATGGCGGCCTGGGCTATTGGGCCTATAAACATTTACTTGGCTTTGAGGACGACATCTTCAAAATCTCAACGATGGCCATTGACATTAATGACACCAGAGGCCTGCACGTTGCCACACTGACCCGCGATGCCCTGCGGAATATGGGCAGGTATATCGCTGGCGCAAATGTACTGCTCTGCGGAGCCAGTTACAGGCAGGATGTCGCCGATACGAGATACAGCGGTTCTGAAATCGTTGTGCGAAAACTCACTGAAATGGGTGCGCACATGCGAGTGCACGACCCGTATGTAGAACACTGGTACGAATTGGAGCAGCAGGAAACCTATCCTGCAACAGGCCAGTCGTGGTCTCGCTTTTTCCGCAATCAGGAGAGCCTCAAGGAAATCCACTTGCAAAGCGACCTGCCAAAGGCCCTCAAAGGCGCTGAGGCCGTGATTCTTGCTGTGCCGCACGAGCCGTATTTAAAATTGAATCCCGATGATATTGTCAAATGGGCTGGCACCCCGCTTGCGGTCATTGATTGTTACGGAATTCTCGACGATGAAAAAATCAAACGTTATTTCGAATTAGGCTGTGAGGTCAAGGCCCTCGGCCGAGGCCACATCCAGCGTATCAAGGAATCCGTCCGTAGAAAAACCTGAAAAAATATTGACCTGAATTCAAAACCGATTAACCCCGGCCTATGGCCGGGGTTTTTTATTGGTTATTTTCTTAATTATTTCTGCGTAACTTGTCCGCCTCAGCTTGCTCGCCATAGGCGAGGCGGGTCTGCGTACCTGTCCTGAGCCTGTCGAAGGAATCAGTGATTAAAAAAATTTCGTGTCTTAGTGTCGGAGCTTGTCCCGTGAGATGTTTACCCTGTGAGATGCCGCAGCTATCTCATCAGGGTCCCTTGGACTATCTCATCGGGGTGGCTATCTTCTTCAAAGTTTAACGCCGCGAATTCTCCGAAATATTTGCCCCGTGGTTTCTTTGTGGTAATCTCCTTGAAATTTCTCCCCAGGCAGGTTAAAATTGATTATCTTCGGGCTCGTAGCTCAGTCCGGTAGGGCAGTGGACTCATAATCCATTGGTCCAAGGTTCGAATCCTTGCGGGCCCATAGCCACGAAGCCTGCCCCCGCGAAGGCGGGGGGCACTAGGACACGAAGAAAAGTGATATAAAACTAAAACTTCGTGCCTTAGTGTCTTGGTGGCTATATTTTTTGGCCAATTTGTGTCTTATTTAGTCGATATTATCGGATGTTGCTAAAACAACACAAAAAGACTCCTTAACTCCTGTATAAAATGGGTAAAATATCTAAGTAAAAATAAAAAATTTTTAAATTTTTTCTTTTAATAATTGCATTTCTATAGCGTTTGAATATACTCACAAATTCGTTTTTGGCGAAATCTTTACAGGGAATCCCTTTGCATTTTTAGGCAAGGGAAGATAAGCTTGTCCTCGCGCAGGCGGGGATATTGAGTGTTTTCAGTGCTGTTATCAGCGTTTTGGATATATCTGTAAGGCTGAAGTTTACCCGCCTCTGGCGTGGTTTAATCGTATTGTCAAACAGATAGTGTCTGTCAATGTCTATTATGGTTGCTGGAATTTTACCCGTCTGCTTGTCGCGGCGAAGTTTTTAACGAAGCCGGATGGCGGGATTGCTGCTGTAGCTCAGCTGGTAGAGCGCGTCCTTGGTAAGGACGAGGTCATGGGTCCAAATCCCATCAGCAGCTAAGTTTGATATATATGACCTGTAATAAATTCGACCTCGGCGAGCCGAGGCGAGACGGGCAGGCTTAATCGGTCAGTAGCCGAAATGTCGGTTTATTAAAAATAAAAATTAAGGTATTCGAAAAATATCTAAAGACAAGTTGGAGGTTAGCAAAAAATGGCTAAGGTAGTATTTGAAAGGACAAAACCGCACGTTAACGTTGGTACAATCGGACACGTTGACCACGGAAAAACCACGCTTACCGCAGCTATGACAAAAGTTATGGAGCTGAAAGGCCTGTGCAAATTCAAATCTTACGACGAGATCGCCAAGGCTTCCGAATCACAGGGACGCCGAGACCCGACAAAGATTCTGACAATTTCTACCGCACACGTTGAATACATTACCGAAAATCGTCACTACGCTCACATCGACTGCCCGGGACACGCTGACTATGTAAAAAATATGATTACCGGCGCAGCCCAAATGGATGGAGCCATCCTGGTGGTTTCTGCTGCCGATGGCCCTATGCCGCAGACAAGGGAGCATATCCTGTTGGCAAGGCAGGTTAACGTGCCCAAAATCGTTGTTTTCCTCAACAAGATCGACCTCGTTGACGACCCTGAACTAATCGACCTTGTAGAAATGGAAATTCGTGAACTGCTGGAGAAGTATAAATTTTCCGGAGATGAGACGCCGATTATTCGCGGCTGCGCAATTACGGCAATGAAGGCCACTAAACTTGACGACCCTGCCTGCAAGCCCATCGAGGAGCTGCTTAAGATAATGGATGAGTATATTCCTATTCCCGTTAGGGAAGTCGATAAACCATTCCTGATGCCGGTCGAAGACGTTTTCAGCATCAAGGGACGAGGAATAGTAGGAACAGGAAGAATTGATCGTGGTAAAGTCCACGTGGGCGATGAAATCGCAATCATCGGCCTTAACAAGGAAACCCGCAAGTCGATCGTTACCGGCGTTGAAATGTTCAACAAAACGCTCGATGAAGGACAGGCAGGTGATAACGTCGGCTTGCTGCTGCGAGGCGTTGAGAAAGATGAACTGCAACGCGGGCAGGTTATTGCCGCACCGGGTTCGATTACTCCTCATACCAAATTCGAGGCGGAGGTGTACGTGCTTACCAAGGATGAAGGTGGGCGTCACTCGCCGTTTTTTGCCGGCTATAAGCCGCAGTTCTATTTTAGAACGACTGATGTTACCGGTGGCGTTATAGCAATCAAGAGCAGGGAAGGAAAACCTGCTGAGATGTGTCTGCCTGGCGATAACATTGGTATGGAAGTCGAAATCATCTCGCCTATAGCTATGGAAGAGGGCCTGAGGTTTGCTATACGTGAAGGCGGAAGGACCGTTGGAGCCGGCGTTGTTACGAAGATTCTGAAATAACGGCCACCGGACTGATTTTTACGCGGATATAAAATGGCTAAGGCGAAAAAAAGAGAAGATGTTTGGCTGGAGTGTTCTGAGTGCGGTAGCAGAAATTATCGCACCAGTATGAATGTCGTACAGGGGACTCCAAAAATCGAGCTTAAGAAGTTCTGCAAAACTGAGCGAAAACGCACTGTTCACAAAATAAGGCGTAAATAGCCTGATATGTTAATCCTGAAAAGGACATTTGAGAGCCGCAATCTTGTCTGATGAAGGTTTACCGAAGGCGGATGTATAGATGAAGCTTGAAAATTCAAATTTAGGAATAGGCCAGTAGCTCAATTGGCAGAGCGGCGGTCTCCAAAACCGCAGGTTGGGGGTTCGATCCCTCCCTGGCCTGCTGTTTGCCGGAAGGAAATAAGGAAATAAAGAAGTAAGGAATCAAGGAAGCAAGGAAATAAGGAAGCAAGGAGGTAAGGAAATAAAAACGCAAGGAAAATCATCCGCCGATTTGTCCGTCGAAGCACAAATGTGCGAAGGCGGAAAGCGGATTCCAATAATTTTTAATTTAAATTTTTAATTGTCTGATAAGGTTTTGAATGCTGATTGAAAAATATAAATGGGGCCAGGGGAAAAACACCCGACTGTACAGCGCTGTTGCAACAGCAATAATCGCGGGTATCGGCTGCTGGATACTTTATCAAAAACTGACAGCAGCGATAAATGTCAGCGAAACAATCGGATTGTGGATAACCGTTACCGTGCCGCTGGGAGTGTTTGGCCTGGCAGCACTCGGACTTTACTGGCTCGTCAACAAGCCCAAAGTAGCAGATTTTATGATTTCAGCAGAAGGCGAACTAAAAAAAGTCAGCTTCAGCTCAAAACGAGAAATAACAGTGTCCACCTTCGTCGTTATCATAGTCGTATTCCTGACAGCGGCAATGCTGGGACTGGCAGACTTCTGCTTCAATCTGTTTTTCGCAACCGTTCTGGGAATATAAATGCCCTGCCTGCGGCCCGCCTTCGCAAGGCTACGGCGAGGTAAACAGGAGGCCCGCCCACGGCGGGTAAAATTGTTAAACGGAATAAGTGAACTTTTATGCGATGGTATGTATTAAGAGTAGCCTCCAACAGGGAGGAACAAGTTAAAGAAGCCCTTGCGAGAAAGGTTACGCTTGACGGCCTGGAAAGCGTTATCGGCAGAATCGTCGTGCCGGTCGAACAGGTCAAGCGCATCCGCGGCGGAAAACAAAAGGTCTTCAAGCGGAAGCTTTATCCTGGTTACGTTTTTATGGAAATTGAGCCCGGCGAAGACGGGAAAATCAGCGAAAAGGCGTGGTTTTTGATAAAAGAAACCATCGGAGTCGGCGATTTCGTCGGCACAGAAGGCCTGCCCGTTCCTATGAGTGACAGCGATGTTGCAAAAGTGCTCGTCGAGGTCGAAAGGGCCACGGAACAGGCGGCCGCGAACATAAAGGTCGATTTCGCGAAAGGAGACGTCGTAAAAATCAGAGAAGGGGCCTTTGAAAACTTCGAAGGAGCCGTCGATTCAATCGATAGCGAACGCGGCGTTGTCAGAGTCATTGTTACAATTTTCGGAAGAAGCACCCCGCTCGATATCGAATACTGGCAAATTGAAAAGGTGTAAGGGAAAAATTAACCACGTCCGCCGGAGGCGGATAAAAATGAACACGAATTTTTTAATCTGTGTAATCAGCGATTAATAAGATAAAAAGGGAAAAGGTAAAAGATGGCAAAGGTAATAAAGACAAAAATAAAATTACAGGCGCCTGGGGGACAGGCGACGCCTGCCCCGCCAATCGGGCCTGCCCTAGGACAGCACGGCGTCAATATCGGACAGTTTGTTCAGCAGTTTAATGAACGGACCAAAGACCTAAACGGCACCATTGTGCCTGTTGAGATAACCGTATATGCAGACAAGACATTTGAATTTATCGTAAAAAGTCCTCCCGCAGCAGTGCTGCTCAAACAAGAGGCACAACTTGCAAAGGGAAGCGGCGTGCCAAATAAGGAAAAGGTCGGAAAAGTTACCAAAGAACAAGTAAAAAAAATAGCTGAAAGAAAAATGAAAGACCTTAACGCATTTGATATCGACCAGGCGCGCAAGATTATCGAAGGCACAGCAAGAAGTATGGGAATCGAGATAGAGAAATAAGGAAATTAGAACCACGAATGAACACGAATAAAAATGAATTACAAAAAGAAGTAAGGAAGTAAAGAAAATTTCGGCCGAAGGCCGAGCCAAGGTTTTGAATTTTAATTTTTAAATTTTGCAGCTTACCACGGCTGAAAGAGTGGGAGCGAATACTCATTAAATTTCGCGGAGTAAAGATATGAGAAAAAGAGGCAAGAGATATAAAGATGCGGCAAAGGATTTGCCGAGCGGACCGGTGAGCCTGACAGAGGCAGTGAAGAAAGTAAAATCTTTTCCGCCGGGCAAATTCGACCAGAGCATCGATTGCGTCGTATGGCTCGGAATAGACCCCAAGCAGTCCGACCAGATTGTCCGGGGCGCCGTTTCACTGCCGCACGGAGTCGGAAAGAGCAAAAAAGTTATAGCTTTCTGCGAAGATTCGGACATTGACGCTGCAAAACAGGCAGGCGCAATCGAAGCAGGCTGCGATGAGCTAATCAAGAAGATTACCGGCGGCTGGATGGACTTCGATGTAGCAATCGCTTCGCCAAAGGTAATGGGCAAGGCCGGCAGACTGGGAAAAATTTTAGGACCGCAGGGCAAAATGCCTTCGCCCAAAACCGGGACAGTTACGCAGGACATTATTACAGCCATTAAGGAATTTGCGGCAGGAAAAGCGGAATTCAAGAACGATGCCGGCGGAAACGTGCACATTGTTGTGGGCAAGCAAAGCTTTGACGAACAGAAACTATCCGACAATATCCGGGCATTTATGGCATTAATGAAAAAGATAAAACCTGTGGCATCAAAAGGGACTTATATCAAGAAAGTGGCCATATCGGCAACAATGAGCCCGGGCGTCCAGGTAGATGCGGCGGAATTCTAAACCAAAATATTTCAGGTGAAAATATGAGTAAATACGTAAAACAGATTCTTGCGAATGAACTGGCGAAAAGATTCACAGGCGTTAACGAGTTTCTCGTTGTCGATATGACGGGAATCGACGGAATAGTAAACAACCAGTTGCGCGGGAAACTACGGCATAAAGGAATCAAACTGACGATGGTGAAAAACGCGATGATGAAACAGGCTGTGGCCGCGATGGGAATGAGTGCGGCAGCCGGGCTGTTTGCCACAGGCTCCTGCACCGTTGTATATGGCGGCGACAGCGTCGTTGATTTGGCAAAGGAAATCAAGGCCGCCAGCGTCGGAAAGAAGGTAATAAAATTCAAGGGCGCTTACGTCGATGGAACGGCTCTTGATGCGGCAGCGGCCGGGCAGCTTGTAAATATGAAAAGCAGAGCCGAACTGCAGGGCGAAATCGTCATGCTTGCAAATTCGCCTGGCAGATGGCTGGCAGGAGCAATCGCAGCGCCGGCGGGCATAATCGCAGGATGCATAAAAGCCATTGCAGATAAGGCAGAGAAACGAGCGGCATAAAATTTAAAATTTAATATTTAAAATTGAAAATGAGTTCGCCACAGGCGTTCCACAAATCTTCAATTTTAAATTGGTTGTTCTTTGAAATAATTTTTGAGATTTAATTAACTTGCTTTGGCGGGTGTCCCTGAAAAGGGTTAAACGAGACGGCGTAGTCCCGGCTGCCGCGAAGCGATAGTTTACAGGAGTAATAAAATGGCAGACGAAACAGTAAAAGAGTTCAGTTCAGAAATAAAGAAACTGGGCGACGCAATTGTCAAATTGACACTTATGCAGGCAAAGGAACTCGGCGATTATCTGAAAGAAGTTCACGGCATTGAACCTGCCGGCGGCGCGGTTATGATGGCAGGACCTGCGGCAGGCGCGGCAGGCGCCGGGGCCGCTGCGGCCGAAGAAAAGACCACCTTCGACGTTATACTCAAGGAATTCGGAGACAAGAAAATCCAGGTCATAAAGGAAGTAAGAGCTCTTACGGCCCTGGGACTGAAAGAGGCAAAAGACCTCGTGGACGGCGTACCAAAGCCTGTAAAGCAGGGCGTCAGCAAAGACGAAGCAGAAGCTGCAAAAAAGCAGCTTGAGTCGGCGGGCGCTGTTGTTGAGATAAAATAAATAACAAGGGAAACCCCCGGTGAAACCGGGGGCTAAATACTAAACGCGCCGCCGTGCCGGCGGCTAAACAAAGATAAATCGACACATTTGTCAGGGAGTGTGTGATGGTTACAAGAACCGTAAGAGATTTCGGGAAAATCGCAGATGCAATCGGCATCCCGAATCTTATCGAAGTTCAGCGTGCCAGCTACGAAAGATTTCTGCAGGCCGAAGTAGCGGCGCAAAAAAGAAAGAGTATCGGGCTTGAGGCGCTCTTTAAGGAAATTTTTCCCATCGAGAGCTACGACAAGACAATGAGTCTTGAATATCTCGGATACGAGTTCGACAGGCCCAGATACTCGCCGAACGAGTGCCGGGAACTGAGACTGACTTACGGCTATCCCATAAAGATAGGCTGCAGGCTGAAGCGAAGCGATTCGGCCGACATTGCGGAACAGATCGTCTATATCGGAGAAATTCCGATAATGATAGGCGGCGGAGAGTTTATCATCAACGGGGCCGAACGCGTTATCGTCAACCAGCTTCACCGTTCGCCGGGCGTCGATTTTCTTATCGAAAGCAAAGAGGGCGACAGAGTCCTGCACGGCGGGAGAATTATACCGGAACGCGGGAGCTGGATAGAAATTACCGTTACGAGAAAAGACGTTCTCATCGTCAGAATCGACCAGTCCAGCAAGATTCCGGCCTCGATGTTTCTGCGTGCAATGGGAGAACAGTACGGCACCAGCGAGGCGATTATAAGGCTGTTTTATGAGACAAAAGTCATCTCCGTCGAAAAGCTCGACCCGCTGATGTGGGCGGTAGGGCCTGTCGTCGATACGTCGTCGGGTGAAATTATCGTCGAAGCCGGCACACAAATAGGAGACAGGGTCGGGCAAATTCAACGGGCAAGCGAAATAAGCTCAGAAAGAGTTGATGTAAAAACGACTAATGAGAAGGAGATTGTTAAAGCCATTTTGGATTATGGTAAAGGAAAAAATGCTGAGCCATTTCCGGAGTTGGAAAATGATGAGCAGAGGAAGCTTATAACATCAAATCCGCTCGCACTTGTTATAGCAGTTTGTTGTATGCGATATGGTATACAATCAGCAAATTCGTACAAAGCCCCTCAGGAGATTGAAAAAAAGTTTGGTTTAGATGTTAACGTTCTTGCAAAGTGTTCTAAGGAAGATTTGAAGAATTGTATCATCGGACAGTCTGCAAGCAGCGCAGCGGCGACAATTATCGACTTCTGCAAGGTAATAGTTGAAAAATACGGAGGAAAGGTTGAAAAATTCTGGGCTGATAGATCTGCTAAGGATGTTAAAGAAGAACTAAATGGCATTTCAGAAATTGGCGAGAAGATTGCATCACTGCTGGTTAATATTTTGCACCGCAATGCCAAGACATTGCCGTATGCAAAGCCCTTCGAAGATAAGAATAATATTGATATATCAGCCGATATACATGTATGCAATGCAATGGAAAAGTTAGGTCTTATCTTTAATAGTTCCGACAAAGAAAAAGTAAAAGAAAAAGTAATTGAAAAAGCGAGAGAGCTTAATCCGAAGTATCCAGGCCAATTAGATGTTCCATTGTGGCTACTTGGCAGGAAACTTGGCAAAGGTGCTTCTAAAAAAGAATATTTCGACGAATTATCTTTGCCGTATGAAGAACCGAAATCTGGCGGTAAGAGGAAAAAAAATGAAATTGAGGTGATTGAAAAAGTAATCGACCCTCTGATGCTAAATACTCTTGCCGAGGATGACTGCGAAAGCTGCCATGAGGCATTGCTGAAACTTTACGCCAGACTTCGACCCGGCAACCCGCCTAATATCGAGAAGGCGAAAACACTGTTCCATGAAAAGTTCTTTGACGCCGCCAGGTACCGGCTGGGCAGGGTCGGCAGATTCAGACTGAACAGGAAATTCAAACAGAATATTGATGAAAACGAAATGACGCTAAAGCCTGAAGATTTTCTCAGCACGATGAAATATATCGTGGGGCTGCGAAACAACCAGGGTGTTATTGACGATATCGACCATCTG
>Ga0315294_10002112_pt1 | contig 21742 bp, 13 predicted proteins | sample YL17G13_40_MG_FD_203626 | JGI IMG/M metagenome (GOLD analysis project Ga0315294, IMG submission 203626) | Sediment microbial communities from Yellowstone Lake, YNP, Wyoming, USA - YL17G13_40 | ecosystem: Environmental > Aquatic > Freshwater > Lake > Sediment | place: USA: Wyoming | collected...
CCATGTTGACGAAAGCCCAGGCCGCGGTTCCTTCGCCCGCCGCTTTCCTGGCCTGTGCGTACAGGGGCCAGGAAGCCAGAGCGTTCTGCTGGCGCGGCTGCAACAACAGCTTGAGCATCTCCAGCCGGTTGCACATGACCAGGCGGTTCCCGGCAATCGCAAAGTACTGCTTCCCGTCAAAACTCCAGGCTGCTCCTCCCGGAAACTCCCTGTAGAATGCCCCGCGTTTCGAAGCCTCCGGCGCGCCGCCCTGTGGGCCGATAATCGATTGGACGAGCTGCCGTACCTGCTCCATGGCGCCGATGTCCTCGGCGTCGAACATCACGACGTTGGTGTCGCGCGGATAGACGGCGTACGTTATTCCGGCCCCGGTCAACTTCCGGAGCAGCCCCTTCCAGTCTGTGCCCAGCTTGGCGCCCAGCGCGTCGCCGAAACGCAGGAGATTCTGCCAATCGGAATTCGCGGGCTGCTTTTGGGGAGATTGCGAGGCGGCGATGGCCTCCAAAACCTGCAAATCCGCGGCCAGATCCAGCAATGCGGCCGGCTGAGCGATGTGTACGACGAGCACCGCGTCCTGCGGCAACCACTGTTCGGCCGGTTGCGCGGCCGGCAAAGCGGCCGCCACCCCGCCCAGCACGATGGTCATGATGCCGAACGCCATCGAGACACACTTCCTTGTACGGTTAGACCTTTGGGCGCGGCTCATCGGCACACCTCCGTGCCAAAGTATACGAGCCGTGCAGGGGATTGGCTCGGCTTTTTTAGACCCCAAATCCCGCTTTTGAGTTCTGCCGCCGGGCGCCAGAGCGCCCCATGCGCCGAACTGTGGCACCTTGGTCACCCAGTCCATTTTGCCTGTTCGACGGCCGCCCGCCTGGTCTGCCGTTCGAGGGGGAGATTGCGGGCCGTGATTCACCCGAGGAACGAGTGTTCAAGTACCGTGCTTGGTTGCCGGCTTCTGACGGGATTCTGATACTGATTTGCTTTGCGGCATGCCTGGCCGCTCAATAGGCTGATCCTGCTGGCAGCGGATGGTTGGGTGTTGTTTCGCCCGCGAATTACCGGTTGGCCCGGAACAAACCGTGGCTGTTTCCTGGACGCGCGGCAGGTGTGAGCGGCGGCAGGGAGTGGTTCGCCCAGGGCATTGACGGCCGCAAGATACGCATGCCGGGAAGGAGTTGGATCAGATGGCGATTCCCGAGCGTACCAGAAGTCGAGTGAAGATGCTGCTTTGGCTGCTCATTGTCTACATTGCATGCGGGCTCGCTGGCGTAAGGCTGGAGGCGCAGGCGCGGGCCGCGGAAGCGGGCTCACCCGCCCAGCGCAAAGTCGTGGTGATTTCCGTGGACGGCCTGCCGTGGCCGACCCTGCGCGACGCCGAACAGCTCGGAATCAAGATTCCCAACCTGCTGGAGATGCACAATGGCGGAGCGGTGGCCGCCGGAATGGTCGGCGTGTTCCCGAGCATTACCTTCCCCAGCCACACAGCAATGATGACCGGCCAGTCTCCGGCGGTGAACGGCGTCTGGGCCAACACGCTGTTCGACCCCGAGGGGCGCATGAACGGCGCGCGGTACTGGTACGCGGAGCTGATCCGCGTACCGGCCCTTTGGGATGTGGCCCGGGCCGCGGGCCTGCGAACGGCGGCTGTGTCCTGGCCGGTTACCATCGGCGCCGCCATCGACTTCAACTTTCCGGAACATCGCCTGAGCTGGTCAGTCGAGGACGTGATGCTGCAACGGGTCATCGCCACGCCCGGCCTGATGGCCCAATTCGAGAAAGAGCATGGCCGGCTGCAGGCGGGCACTCCCGATGATGTGTTGCGGACGCGACAGGCGGCCTTTCTGTTGCGGACCAAGCGGCCGGATTTGCTCCTGGTGCACCTGATCGATGTCGATCATGTCGAGCACGCCTACGGGCCCGACAGCCCGCAGGCACTGCAGACACTGGAAAAAACAGACGAATACATCGGGCTGCTGCGGCGCGACGCGCGGACGGCCGGCCTGGACGGCAGCACCGTGTGGGTCATTGTGAGCGATCATGGCTTTCTCCCGCACCGCCGGTCGCTCGATCCGGCGGCGGTGCTGGCCAGCGTCGGTTTGGGCGCGAAGCCGGAGCAGGGAGGGTGGCGCGTGGCGGTGCACAACACCAGCGCCTCGTTCGCGCTGATCACTAAAGATCCTGACGACCGGGAGGCCCAGGACCTGGCTCTCCACACCTTTCTGCGACTGAAAGAGGAGGGCCGATGGGGCATCGACCGCGTATTCGACCGCGCCGCCCTGAAGGAGATGAAGACCTTCCCCGAGGCGTTCATGGCCGTCAGCATGGCGCCCGGCTACGCTGTCGGCAAGAACAGCGGCGGTGCCTGGCTCACCGAACAGGCTAGGCCCGGCGGCGCCCACGGGCATGCGCCCGGTCCGGAAGGGTTGGAAAGCGTTTTCGTGGCGTTCGGGCCGTCGATTGCCCGCGCCAGCCTGCCGCGCGGCCGCCTGCAAGACGTTGCTCCCACGGTTGCCGGCATTCTTGGCGTGCGGATGCCCGCTGGGATACAAGGCCGCGACCTGCTCGCCAAAGCGCCCGAGCCGCGGCCGGCCGCCCGCTAGTGTGCACAGCAACGAGCTCCTCTGTCCGGAGCAAAGTGTATTATCATGGAGCCGCGCAAGGCGGCGAGAGTTCGTATTCCCGGGGTGACGTTCCGATGTTCGCAGAGTCGTTGGTGACCCTTTTCGATACCAAGAGCCCTAACATTGGCTCGTCCGGCCCCGAGGCGGAGTGCCGCTTCTGGTCTCGCCCCGATGGGCGGATGCACGTTCAACATTTCCAGCCGGCCCAGTCGGTGTCCTACCAGCCACACACCCACTCGGAATACAACGTCGTCATTTGTCTGGCAGGCGCCGTCTCGAAGACGCAAATGGGTGTGACCGAAGTGATCGAGCCGGGCCAGGCCATGATGGGCAACTTCGGCGTACAGCATGCCAGCGGATACCTGACTGATAGCCAAGGGTGCGAGGCGGTTTGCCTGACGGTGGATCGGCGGCTTTTGGCGGGTTTGCTCAATGATGCGGGCTTGTCTGAACCCGTCGGCAGGCGGAGCCCGGTGTTCCTGGGCAAGATCAGTTCGCGCGTCCTGTTCGACTGCGCGCGTGATCTAGCGGCCGAGATGGAGCACCGCCAACTTGGTCATGCCATCGTCGTCGAGGGACTGGCCATGCGCATGCTGGTCGAGACCCTGCGGAGTTGGCCGCGCGCCGGGGTGGAACGGTGCGAGGTGGATTGGACGCCACGGCTGCCGCGCCGCGATTTCGTGAGGGCCTACGAGTTCATGCGCTGGTGCCGCAAGGACGCGTTCCGGTTGCAGCACCTCTGCCGCTTCCTGGGCAGCAGCGAGGAGCGCTTTAGCCGCCTGTTCCACGCGGCCACCAACGACAGCCCGGCCAGCTTTTACAACCGGATGCTGCTGGAGCGCGGCCGGGACCTGCTGCGCGACCGGTCCCTGCCCGTCAAAGAGGTCAGTTACCTGTTGGGTTTCAAAACCAGCAGCCACTTCGTCGTCGCTTTCCGCCGGCAGTTCGGAACTACGCCCCTCGAATACCGGAACGCGTGCGACCCGGTTGACTCCTGCCTCGACCATATCAAGTAAGACCGGCAATCTTCAAAAAGCTCCGCCCGCGAGCCTAATCAGGCGGAAAGCGGAAATCCATTTCCGTTGAGGGGAGCCTCCGTCCGGCGTATTCTTCGGCTGGCGTCAAGTCGGCGCGAAGCCGCGCAGGATTGGTCCGGGGTGAAGCACGCAAGGCGACGAGGTTGGACGACCGGCGTTTTGTGCCACTGCCTGCCCCCTGCCGGCGCGCCTCTTGGGCGCACGAACCATCCTTTCGATGAAAAAGAGATGACAACGAACTCCATGCCGACTACTTCTCGCGCGGCGGTATTCCACGCCGTCGGTCAACCGCTCACGCTGGAGCAGTTCCCCATTCCGAAGCTGCAGGGCAGCGAGGCGCTGGTGCGCAACCTGTGCATGACGGTCTGCGGCAGCGACCTGCACAGTTTCTACGGCAGGCGCCATTCGCCCATGCCCAGCGTGCTGGGGCACGAAATGGTCGGGGAGATTGTGGCCGCAGGACCGGCCGGGGTGCGGGATTACAGCGGCCAGCCCCTGGCGGTGGGCGACCGCGTTACGTGGTCCATGGTGTGGAGTTGCGGGCAGTGCTTCTATTGCCAGCGCGGCCTGCGGTCGAAATGCGAACGGCTGATGAAATTCGGACACGAGAAAATCGCGCCGGGCCGGGAGCTGATCGGCGGGCTGGCCGAGCATTGTTACCTGCCGGAAGGGACCGCGATTTTCCGGGTGCCGGAGAACGTGCCGGACATCGTGGCCAGCCCCGCCAACTGCGCGACGGCGACCGTGGCGGCAGTGTTCCGCAATGCGGGGCCATGCGCCGGGCAGACGGTCGTGGTGCACGGTGCGGGGATGCTGGGCTTGACGGCCTGCGCCATGGCCGCCGCCGGCGATGCCGCGCAGGTGATCGCGCTGGAGCCGGACCAGCGGCGCCGCGAGATGTCGCTGAAGTTCGGGGCCACGGCCGCGTTCGACAGCAAGCGCCCGGAGGAGGAAATCCGCGGGCGGGTGTTCGAGCTAACGCAGAAACGCGGCGCCGACATGGGCATGGAGCTGTCGGGATTCCCGGAAGCCATCGAAACCGGTGTGCGGCTGCTCAGGGAAGGCGGTCGCTTCGTCATGGCCGGCGCCACCTTCCCCTCGCGGCCCGTGCAGTTGTTGGGCGAGCAACTGGTGCGGCGGATGCTCCACCTCATCGGCGTCTACAACTACCAACCGGAAGACCTGCAATGCGCGTTGGGGTTCCTGGCCCAATGCCAGGGACGGTTCCCGTTTGAGGCGCTGATCGGCAAGACCTTCCCGATCAGCCTGGTGAACGAAGCGTTCGAGTATGCGGAGCGCGAGCGGCCACCCAGGGCGGCCGTGTTCCCGCGAGCCTGATTGCGGGACGACCGCCGCCAGCGGCCGGGAGGAAGCCTATGCCGGTAGTTCCCATGCAGCAGATCCTGAAGGACGCCTTCGACAGGCGCTACGGCGTGGGAGCCTTCAATATCGTGAACGATCTCACCATGGAGGCCGTCCTCTCGGCCGCGGCCGAGACCCGCTCGCCGGTCATCGTGCAGGTGTCGGTCAAGACCGTCAAGCAAATGGGCGCGCGGTTGATTCAGCTCATGTTTCAGGAGATGGCCGGACGCGTTCCCGTTCCCGCCGCCCTGCACCTGGACCATTGCCCCGACCGAAAAGTGATCGACGAATGCATCTGCGCCGGGTGGAACTCGGTCCTGTTCGACGCCTCCAAGCTGAGCTACGAGGAGAACCTGGCACAGACCAAGGAAGTGGTCGCCACTGCGCACTGCCACGGGGTGGCGGTCGAGGGGGAGCTCGAAGCCATCAAGGGCGCCGAGGACGGCGTCGGCAGCGACTACGGCGGGCCCATCGTGGCCCTGGAGAAGGCCCTGGCCTTCATGCGCGAGACCGGCATCGACAGCTTCGCCCCGGCCATCGGAACGGCGCACGGCCTGTACAAGGGCGAGCCCAAGATCAACTTCGAGCGCGTCTCCGAGATCGTGGCCGCCGAGCCCATCCCCCTGGTGATTCACGGCGGCACCGGCTTGAACGACGCGGTCTTCCAGGAGCTGATCCGCCGGGGCGCGGTGAAGATCAACATCTCTACGCAATTGAAGATCACCTTCGCGGACAGCTTTCGCTCCTATTTGGGCCAACGCCCGACCGAGTACGACCCGCTGAAACTGCTGGGAGCGGTCAAGAAGGACGTGCAGGTCATGGCCGCCAGCTTCATGCGTGTCTTCGGAAGCGAAGGGAGGGCGGCATGAGCAAGGTCCTCATTTATGACTGCGACGGTGTTCTCGGCGACACCGAGCAGTACGGCCACCTGGTCGCCTTCAACCAGATGTGGCGCGAGTTTGGCGTGCCCTGGCAGTGGTCGGTCGAGGAGTATGGGCGAAAGCTGAAGATCGGCGGCGGCAAAGAGCGCATGAGCAGCCTCTTCGCCGAGGCCGATTTTCTGCGGGTCTTTACGCCGCCGGCCGGCGAAGCGGAGCGTAAAGAATTGATCGCTGCCTGGCACAAGCGCAAGAGCGCGATCTACAAGGAGATCGTGCTTTCCGGGCGCATTCCGCCGCGCTCCGGAGTCAAGCGCCTGGCCCAAGGGGCGCTGGACAGCGGGTGGATCCTGGCGGTCGCCTCCACCTCGGCGCAGGAGTCGGTCGAGGCGGTGCTGCGCCATGCCATGGGCGAGGCGACGGCCCCGCGTTTCTCGCTCCTGCTGGCCGGCGACGTGGTCCAGGCCAAGAAGCCGGCGCCCGACATCTACCTGCTCACCGCCGCGCGGCTTGCCGTCGCGCCCGCCGACTGCGTGGTGATCGAGGACTCGAACAACGGCGTCGTCGCTGCTGCATCGGCCGGGATGAAGTGCGTGGTGACGGTGAACGGGTACACGCGGGAGGAGGATTTTTCGCAAGCGGACATTGTGCTCAGTTGCCTGGGCGACCCGGGCGGGGAGGTTTGCCAGGTGTTGGCCAGCCGCTCGGAGGCTCGCCCAGGTGCCGGTTTCACGGTGGACGACCTGGAGCAGGTGTTGGCCGGGTCGCGCGTTTCTGAAGTCACAGGTTTTGCAGTCGGCGAGGATCGCTAGCCCAATGCGGGCTGGATGCGAGTCCTTTCCGGCGGGAGGTTGTCATGAAGCGGTTTATTGCCGTGACAGTGTTGTTTCTTTCGACCGCGGTTCTGGTCCATGGACAGGAGTACCGCGGAACAATTCTCGGCCGGGTCTCAGATGCTCAGGATGCGACAATTCCCGGAGCCTTGGTTACTATCAAGAACACCGCTACCAGCGTCACGACAACGGTCAAGACCAACGAGGCGGGCGACTACTACGTCCCGTTCCTTATACCCGGGCCGTATGAACTGAAGGTCGAGCACGCGGGCTTCAAGACCTTCGTGCGTGAGGGCATCGACGTCCGAGTGCAGGATCGCATTCGCCTCGACGTCCGGCTCGAGGTCGGCCAACTGACGGAATCCGTGACCGTCACCGCCGCGGCCCCATTACTCGACCTGACATCGGGGGCGCGCGGCGAGCTGGTCACCACGAAGATGATCACGGAACTCCCGTTAAGTTCGCGCACTGCATTCTTCATTGTGCGAATCGTGCCGGGCGTCAGCGGGGACGCGCGAACTCTCGCAGCCCCGTATCAACACACCACGATCGCCAACTTCGATATGTCGGGTGGTGTGCGGCAACAAAACGAGATCCTTCTCGACGGCGTCACGAACACCACCTCGAACTACTACGTTGCTGTCACGCCTACCCCGGACGCGATCGAGGATATCAAGGTTCAAGTCAACGCCTACGATGCGGAGTATGGCCGCACCACTGGCGGCATTGTGAACGCCGTCACCAAATCCGGGACGAACGAGCTTCACGGCAACGTTCATCATTTCCATCAGAACAGGGCGCTGAATTCGAACGATTTCCTGAGCAACAAGGCGGGAATGCCGAAGTTCCCCTGGCTCTGGAACCAGTTCGGCTTCGCGTTCGGCGGCCCCGTCTATCTCCCCAAAGTGTACAAGGGGCGCGACCGCACGTTCTTTTTTGTGAACTACGAAGGACTTCGCCACACAGACGGGCGGATCTATACCCAGACGGTACCGACACCGTTACAGCGGCAAGGCGATTTTTCGCAGACACGCAACAGCGCCGGGCAGGTTATCCAGATCTACGATCCGTTTTCCACGCGGCCCGACCCCAGCCGCCCGAGCGCGTTCATTCGCGACCCCTTCCCCGGCAACCTCATCCCAAAGGCACGCCAGAACCCGTTCATGGCGAAGGCGATTCAGTACTACCCGCTACCAAGCCGCCAGGGGGATCCGGTTACGGGTGTCGAGAACCGGTTTATCCACGATGGAAACAAGGACGATAACAACATGGTCGTCACCCGGGTCGACCATTCGCTTACCGACAAGCAGCGAATCAGCGGGCGCGGCCAGTGGAGCCGGCGGGCGGACTTCGGGCGATATCTCTTCGGAGAGAAGGACAATCCGGCGAACCCCAGCTACCAGTTCCAGCCGTTCGGCACCTACGGCGGAGTTCTCGATTACACCAACACCTTGGCGCCGTCATGGCTGATGAACGTCCGGTACGGGTATTCGAGGTACGAGGAAATCTCGTACAACCTTTCGGAGGGATACGACCTGGTCTCGGCAGGGATGGCTTCCACGCTGGTATCGCAAATGTCGAAAAAGTTCTTCCCGCGTTTCGACATTACGGGCATGCAGCAGATGGGGCGCGAAGGAGGCTTCACGATCATCGACGCTACCCATACGATCCAGGGGGTGGTGACCAAGATCCTCCGTTCGCACAACATCCGCATCGGAGGCGACTACCGGCTCTATAGGAAGGACCGGGCGAGTTCCGGCTACTCCTCGGGTTACTTTCGTTTCAACGCAGCCTTTACCCAGGGGCCGGACCCGGTGCGCTCCTCCAGCACCGCAGGCATTCCAGTTGCTTCGGCACTGCTGGGTGCCCCTTACCGCGGCGACATCGATACGTATTTGCCCCTATCCTATCGGAACAACTACGCGGCGATCTTCGTGCAGGACGACATCCGCGTGACCCGCCGGCTAACGCTCAATATCGGTTTCCGGTTCGATCATGACGGCGCATGGCGCGAGCGGCAGAATCGCATGACGCGCGGCTTTGCCTTCGACACCCCAAGCCCGCTCCAGGCACCCGGATTGAATCTCCGCGGCGGCCTGCTGTTCGCCGGCGTTGATGGACAACCGGAGTCCCAGACGGAAAGCGGGAACGTTTTCGCTCCCCGCTTCAGCTTTGCGTATCAACTCCGCAACCGCACGGTCATCCGCGGCGGCTACGGCACGATTTTCAGCGGTGTCACGCACTTTGGCGACGGCTATGACTCGGCGCTGGGGTTCACTGTCACGACTCCCATGGTCGCAAGCCTTGACGGCGTAACACCCCTTAACACGATGTCGAACCCGTTCCCCGACGGGTTGCTGAAACCGATTGGCTCCTCTCAAGGATTGCGAACTCTGGCGGGCTACACCGTGCAGTTCTTCGATCCGGCCCGCAAGATTCCGAGAAACCATCAGTTCAGCCTTTCGGTCAGCCAGCAGTTCGGCGCCAGTACCGTTATCGAGGCGAGCTACGCGGGCGCGCGGTTGACTCATTTCCCGATGGGTCTGATCCAGTGGAACCAGTTGCCGCCGCGAACGCTTACGCAGTACGGCAATGCCCTCCTGGAGCAGGTGACGAATCCTTTCTATGGTCAGATCGCTTCCGGGCCCCTTTCCCAGCCGACCGTGGCGCGCGGGCAGCTTCTCCGGCCATTCCCGCAATTCGACGGTCTGAACGAGTATTGGGCCACTCGCTCCAACTCCAGCTACCATTCCCTGCAGTGGAAGTTCGACCGCCGCTTTTCCCGGGGCCTCTCCATAGTAGCAGCGCATACGTTTTCGAAGCGGGTCGGCAACCTGGAGCAGGATTCGTATACGGCGCAAAACAACTACGACCTGACGGCCGAGAATTCGGTCCTCTCGATCGATAACAAACACCGGTTCACCTTGTCGACGGTTGCCGAACTGCCTTTTGGCCGCGGCAAATGGATCGGCGCGAATGCTTCACCTGTACTGAACCGGTTGATCTCCGGATGGCAGTTCAACGCGTTGGTCACCCTCGTGAGTGGCTCTCCTTTGGGTTTCACTGTCACGCCAAACACGACAAACGCGCTCGGCGGCGTGCTCCGCCCGAACAGTACCGGCGCTTCCGCGCGTCGGAAGGAGTACCAAAGCAAGGACGACATGCTCACGAAGTACTTCGACACGGCGCACTTCGTGCGCCCGGCTCCCTTCACGTTTGGCAACGTCAGCCGTAGGACCGATGATGTCCGCGGCCCGAATTTCAAGACGCTCGACATGTCCCTTGTGTGGAAGACTGCGATCACCGAAAAAGTAAGCTTCCAACTGCGCGCGGAAGCTTATAACGCATTGAACCGTACGAACTGGGGCAACCCGAATGCTGTTCTCGGTAACTCGCAATTCGGTCGAATCAGTTCGCTTGCGACATCCGTTGGCGCCACCCGCACCTTCCAGTTCGGGGCGAAGATTAGCTTCTGAGGCGGGCGCGGGACGCGGACGGATGCCGGCAACTCAATCCAGGGTAGAGGAGAACTTGTGATGAGACGACTTTTCAGCTTGGTGGTTCTCTTTCTTATGTTCGCCGGCGCAGGCGTTGCCCAGGAGTTCCGCGGCACGATTCTCGGCCGCATCTCGGATGCCCAGGATGCGGCGATGCCCGGGGTGAAGATCGTCATTACCAACAGCGCCACCGGTGTCTCCACGCCAGTCACGACCAATGGAGCGGGGGATTACTACGCCCCGTACCTGAATCCTGGCACTTACGAGATGAAGGCGGAACACCCGGGATTCAAGACGTTCCGCCGCACCGGCATTGAGGTTCGCATGCTGGATCGCGTGCGTCTCGACATCCGGCTGGAGGTGGGCTCCCTGACCGAATCGATCACCGTGACCGAAGCAGCGCCGTTGTTGGAAGTGACTTCGGGTGCGCGTGGGGAGCTGATTCCGCAACGGATGGTCGCGGAATTGCCCCTCAGCGGGCACACCTCGCTGATGCTGGCGCGGATCATGCCCGGCGTCGGCGGCGGCGTCCGGACGTTTGCCCGCGTATATGACACCGGCACGGTGATTGATTTCAGCATGTCGGGCGGAGTGCGTCGCCGGAACGAGATCCTTCTCGATGGGGTGACCAACACCACGTCCGACTACCAGGTGTCGCACATCCCCTCCGCCGATGCGGTCGTGGAGGTAAATGTTCAGACCAACGCCTACGACGCCCAGTACGGCCACACCACCGGAGGCATCGTAAACGCGACCACCAAGTCCGGCACCAACACCTTGCATGGCACCGTCTACGAATACGTCCAAGCCACGGCCCTGGATGCCAACAGCTTCTTCAACAACATGAACGGCGTGGACCGCCCGACGCGGCGCTACAACCAGTTCGGGTTCGCGGTGGGCGGCCCGGCGTACCTGCCGAAGGTGTATAACGGCCGCAACCGCACCTTCTTCTTCACCAATTACGAAGGCGTCCGCAACGCCGATGGGCGATCCTCGCTGCATACGGTGCCGACAGTGCTCCAGAAACAGGGCGATTTTTCCCAGACTCGGAACCAGGCCGGCAATGTGATCACGGTTTACGATCCATCCAGCACGCGCGCCGATCCCGCGCGGCCGGGCAATTTCATCCGCGATGCCTTTCCGGGCAATCGCATTCCGGCAAACCGGTTCAATTCGGTGGCTGCCAACCTTATCAAGTACTACCCGGATCCGAATGTTCAGGGGGATCCGATTACCAACGTGTCCAACTACGCCTACGCCGGCTCTTCGCCCGACAACTACAATTCCTTCATCGGCCGCGTGGACCACTCCCTCACGGACCGGCAGCGGATTTTTGGCCGCGGCCACTGGAACCGGCGATTCCAGAGAGACGATGATACGTACGGCCCCGGCAATCCCGCGGGTGACCTGTACTACCTGGGGCGCAGGGGCAGCTTGGGAGCAGGAATCGACTACACCAACATTCTGACGCCTTCGTGGCTGCTGAATATCCGCTATGGTTACACCCGGTTTGAAGACCCGATCAGGTCCTTGTCGAGAGGTTTTGACCTGGTGAAAGCCGGTTTCCCGGCCTCGCTGGTGGCGCAAATGCAGGAAGTGGCCTTCCCGATCCTGAACCCCAGCGGTTACTCGCAGCTGGGATATGGCAGCACGTCGATGACGGCGCTGGATTCCCATACCTTGCAGGCCGTAGTGACCAAGACCTGGCGGTCCCACACGGTTCGCGCGGGAAGCGACTATCGACTCTACCAAAACAACCCGCTTTCCGGCGGGAACAAGTCGGGCAGTTACAGCTTCAGCGCGGCCTTCACCCAGGGACCGGATCCGACGCGCGCCTCTTCTGCCGCGGGGAATGCGTTTGCGTCGATGTTCTTGGGGGTCCCTTCCAGCGGTTCGATTGACTACGTCGCAGCCCTCGCCTATCGCGCCACCTACGCCGCGCTGTTCGTGCAGGACGATTTTCGTGTCACTCGCCGCCTCACGCTGAACCTCGGCTTGCGCTTCGATTACAACGGCCCGTGGAGCGAGCGGTACCACCGCATGACGCGCGGGTTCGCCTTCAACACGCCCAGTCCACTGCAGGTGGCGGGGCTCAATCTCCGTGGCGGGCTGCTGTACACCGGCGTGGATGGCCAGCCGGTCGGCAATTCACGCGGCGGGAACGTCTGGGGGCCGCGCGTCGGTTTTGCCTATGAGGCCGCCAAGAACACAGTCATCCGCGGCGGTTTTGGCATGTTCGCGTCGGGGATCACTTATTTCGGGGTGGGCAGCAACACGGCCACCGGCTTCAGCGTCAGCACTCCCTACGTCGCGAGCATCGACGGTGTTACCCCGCTCAACTCACTCTCTAATCCTTTTCCCAGCGGGATCCTGAAGCCGACAGGTTCAAGTCAGGGGCTGAGCACGCTGCTTGGCCAGGGGATCCGCTTCTTCGATCCCTCGGTCAAAGTGCCCAGCTCGCGGCAGTTCAGTCTTTCGGTCGGCCACCAGTTCGGCAGGAGCTACCTGCTCGAGGTCAGCTATTCGGGCAGCAAAGGGACGCATGGCCCGCTGCCCTCGGTTCAGTGGAACCAGTTGCGGCCCGAAACACTCAGCCAGGGCTCGGCGCTGCTTCAGTCGGTGCCGAACCCGTTTTACGGCAAGATCGCTTCCGGGCCGATTTCCAGCGCCACCGTCACGCGGTCGCGCCTTTTGAGACCCTTCCCCCAATTCGACCAGATCACCGAGGATTTTCCCCAGCGCGGCGGCTCTCTCTACCATTCGCTGCAAACGAAGTTCGAGCGGCGGCTCACGCAAGGCATGTCCGTGGTCAGCTCCTACACCTGGTCGAAGCTGCTTCAGGATTTCGAAAGATCGGGTGACAGCCCGCAGAACCAATGGAACCTGCGCGCTGAGCGATCGGTCTCCAGCACCGACCGGACGCATCGCTTCACGGGAGGCTGGGTGGTCGAGCTACCGTTTGGCCAGGGCAAGCGCTTCGGCGCGCACGCGCCGGCCGTGCTGAATCGGCTCATCTCGCACTGGCAGATCAACGGCACAGTTACGCTGGAGAGCGGCACACCCCTATCGTTCAGCGTCACGCCGAACACCACCAACGCTCTGGGCGGTGGCCAGCGCCCGAACAGCACGGGCACGTCAGCGGAGCGGGACAGTTACACGAACAAGACCGATATGCTTTCGAAGTACTTCGACACCTCGCAGTTCCTGCGGCCCGATACCTACACCTTCGGCAACCTGGGGCGCAGGATCAACGACGTTCGCGGCTTTCCGTTCAAGAACCTGGACCTGTCGCTGTTGTGGAAGACGCGCATCCGCGAATCGGCGAACTTCGAGTTGCGCATGGAAGCCTTCAACGCGCCGAACCGGACGGATTTCGCGGACCCGAATACGACCCTCGGCAATGTTGCGTTCGGCCGGATCAGCGCCCTTCAGCAGGAAGCGAATCCGGCGCGCCAGGTGCAGCTCTCGGCCAGAATCAGGTTCTGACCGGATCTCACCAACAAGACGCGAAGACACCAAGAAGTCTCTTCTTGGCGTCTTTGTGTCTTCGTAGTCGAAAGAGCTACCCGAGCTTCAGTTGCCTGGTGATATCGAGGTTGTATTCGGGGCGCATCCCGCGCGCGGCGGGACCGCAGCAAAGGATGGGCACGGGCTGTTCATACCGCGAACCGTGGGTGCGGATTTTGATTTCTTCGCGGGCGGCCGGCAGCGCGCCGAAGGCAACGTGCCGCGCCGCAAGAAGGAAGAAATCTCCAATCCTGTCGGCGAGCAGGTGGAAGCGCTTCGCCGCCTCGCCGCGCTCGTACACTTCTTCAATCCCGGCGGTAGAACGCAGCAACTCTGAGGCCTTCGCTTCATCCGCCCGTCTCTTCAGGTACACGTAACAGGCGCCGCCCAGGTTCTGATGATGAACCACATGCTTGTCGCGGATGATGGGCACGGCTTCCGCCTCGATGTCCTTGGCCGCCAGCACCCGGGCGATATCGATGCCCTCCGTTTTGGGATTCATGCCGTGGTCGGCGGTCAGCAGCACGCTGAGATTCGGGATGTCATCGACCATCGCGCCCAGCAGTTGGTCCAGGCGATGCAAATGCTCGAGCGAGCGGGCGTCGGCCGGAGCGTAGGTGTGCATCATGTAATCGGTGGTGCTCAGGTACAGCAGGTCGATCCCACTCCCGCGGAGCAGGTGATGGGCCGCGCGAAATACCCAGTAATTGACCTCGGCGGAATACATTTCGGGCTTCGGCCCGACGGCGGCAAGAAACTCGGGCGCCGGCGCCTCGGCGGCGACGGCTACGTGCGCGCCGCGCGACAACAGCGTCTTGATCTTCTCCTTGGCGGTCACCAACGCGCTGCGGAGAGCGGCCTTGCCGGCGCGCTCGAAGATGGTCGGCCGCAGCAAGAACTCGGCGCTCTCCATCTCCACCGATTCGCCGCTACGCGGGTCATAGTAGAAGTTCGTCACGATCCCGTGTTCATCCGGAAAACAACCGGTCACCACCGACGCGTTGTTGACGTTGGTAACCGAGGGCAGTACGCACTTCCCGACCCGATACACGCCGCAGGAGATCAGCCGCTTCAGGTTCGGCATGTCGCTCCGTTCCAGGTACTCCGGATCGAAGCCGTCGATCAGGGCGATCAGGATTTTGTTGCGCCCGGCTGCGCCGGCGGCCAGGGCCCCTGCGGCGGAGAAGACGAAAGATCGGCGAGACACGGTATGAGCACCCATTGTAGTTCGGGTTCAGACCGATCTTAAAGGCCTCTGGGCCCGCGCCGGGACTAAAGCAGTTTCCGATTCGCGCCAAAGAGCGGCCGGCATCCCGGCTTTTCTGATACCGGCGTGGACAGCCTGAACAACACTGATCGGGCGTTGCCGCGCATACTGTTTTTCCGGCTCAGCAGCGGTGCAAGGTCGGAGGGGGCCTGGGCGTGCCTGGCGGCTCGTTGCCGTTGGAGATGACCGGCGCTGGTTTGAGGTTGCCACGCGATCCTGGGAACCTCAAAAAAGCTCTCCGAGGGGAGCCAAAAAGGCGGGAAGCGGACACCCCTTCTTCTTGAGCGGCGCACTTCGCTGCCGTACGGTGTGGTATTCACGGCGGCCGCTGACGGGCGCCGCGCGGTGGCCGCGTAGAACTCACGTTGTGGCGCCGGCAAGATGCCGGCTCTACCGGATCCTCTTTCATGAACATGCCAGTCGACGGATCGACACCTGTCCCTGCTCCCTGCGGGCGCTCGTTCCGCGCCGGGCAATGGCGCGTGCTGTTGCTGGTGATGTTCTGCTATCTGTTCTTTTACACGGGCCGGCAAAACCTCGGCTTTGCGGCCCGAGGCATGCAAGAGGAGTTGGGGCTGTCGGCCACGGCCATCGGGATCTTCAATGCTGTCCTGTTGCTGGGCTACGGCCTGGGGCAGGCTGTCAATGGAAACCTGGGCGACCTGTACGGGGCGCGCCGCATGGTGACCATCGGCGCGTATCTCTCGTTCGCGTTGAACTGGAGCGTGAGCTTCAGCCGGTCGTTGCCGCTGGCGGTGGCCTGTTGGGGAGCCAACGGATACGCCCAATCCACTGCCTGGCCGGCCATGAGCCGCATGATCGCCAACTGGTGGCCCCGGCGGGAACGGGGCAAAGCCATCGGTTTGTACCTGCTGGCGGCGGGTTTCTCCAGTTCGCTGACGTTCCTGCTCTGCATCCTGGTCATCAGGGCCCTGGATTGGCGCTGGATTTTCCGCCTGCCCGTCAGCCTGCTGTTGGTGGGCGGCACGATCTTCCTGCTGTTCGCCCGCAACCGGCCGGAGGATGAAGGGTTCCCTCCCCTCCCAGCGGAGCCCGCCGACGAGCCCCTGGCGGGCGCGGAATCGTCTCGCGAACGGTACGCCCGCGTGCTTCGGAACCGGCCGTTCCAGTTCGCCTGCCTCTCGATCGGATGTGAGAGCATCGCGCGTTACGGCCTTCTGAACTGGGTGCCCGTGCATTTCCTGGGGGCCAACTGGCGCGCGAACACCGCCGGGCTTTGGGTCACCATGGCCCTGCCCCTGGGCATGGCGGCGGGCGCGCTGACCGCCGGCCTGCTGGCCGATCGCTGGTTTCCGGAACGGCGGTCCCGTGTGGTGCTGTTTTTCCTGGCCGGAGCCGCCTTGACCTCGTTGCTGCTTGCCCGCGTTCCCACCAGCAACTCCATCGCCGGCATCTGCTTGCTGGCGGTGACAGGCTTCTTGGTATACGGGCCGCAGTCGTCTTATTGGGCATTGTGTCCGGAACTGGTGGGGCGCGAACGCGCCGGAACGGCGACGGGCCTGATGGACGCGGCGGCCTATGCCTTCGCCGCCCTGGGGCAGGTCGCCATCGGGCGCGTGATTGATCTCAGCCACTCTACCGCCGCTGCTTTCCCGCTTATCGCCGGCGCCTGTGTGGTCGGGGCGATCGCCATTCTGCCGGTGAGGAAATGATCGCCGGAGGCAGAATGGGCCGGCTGTTACGAGTGTTACTAATCATCATGCAGGAGGAACAATGAGTCAGTCTTCACAAGCGGTACCCGGCGGCGTTCGCGCCGTGATCTTCGACCTGTCGGGAACCACCATTGACTACGGAAGTCGTGGACCGGTGGTGGCCTTTGTCGAACTCTTCGTCCGCCACGGAGTGGCCGTGACGGAGGAGGAGGCCCGGCGACCGATGGGCACCCACAAGAAAGATCACATCTGGACCATGCTCAACGAGCCCGCAATCTGCGATCGCTGGCAGAAGGCCAACGGCGAGAAGCCAACCCGCGAGTTGCTGGAGAAGCTCTACGCGGAATTCACGCCGCTGCAGATGGAGATCCTGAAGCGCCATAGCGAAGTCCTGCCGGGTGTTCCGGAGGTCTGCCAGGAGCTGCGCAAGCGGGGGATCAAGTTCGCCAGCACGACAGGGTTTGACACGGGCATGATGACGGACCTGATCAAACAGGCCAACGCCGGCGGCTACACGCCGGAGATCTTCGTCTGCCCCGACATGGTGGGCGGGGGACGGCCGGCTCCCTGGATGGCGTTTCATGCCGCGCGGCACATGGGCGTCTATCCCATGCGCGCTTTTGTGAAAGTCGGCGATACGGCGGCTGACATCGCCGAAGCCTTCAACGCCGGCATGTGGATGGTTTCCGTCGTGCACCACGGAAACGAGGTGGGGCTCTCGAAGGACGCTCTGGAAGCCTTGCCGGAGAAGCGGCGCGAGGAACTGCTGAGCGCGGCGCGCCGCAAGCTGACCGCGCTGGGCGCGCACTACGTGATCGACTCGACGGCCGTCCTGATGCCGGTCATCGACGAAATCTCCGAGCGCCTGGCGAAGGGCGATCGCCCGTAGCCGCCCGCGGAGTCAAGCGAGGATCCCATCCGCAGATTACGCCGATTCCGCGGATTCAAGCGGTCAAGCGAAGAAATCTGCGGAACCTGCGCGGTCTGCGGATAGGGCACCGCGGTGCGCTAGGAAGCCGCGGCCCTCCGGGGCATATCCAGGCCCATTTCCTTGACCACTCGGGTGATACCGCCCAGCAGTTCGTACATCTCGTTGGGGTAGATGCGGCCGATCGTGCCGATGCGGAAGCAATCGGCATCGCTCAGCTTGCCGGGGTAGATGACGTATCCCCTCTCGTTCAGCCGCCGGTAAAACTCCTCGAAGTTGAAGTTGGGATGTCTTGGATAGCGGAATGAGGTGATGATGTGGCTCTGCTCCTCGGGCTTCAAATATTCTTCAAAGCCCAGTTGCCGCATTCCCTCGATGAGGATCTTATAGTTGGCCTGGTAGCGAGCCATCCTGGCCTCCACGCCGCCCTCCGCCTCCAACTCCAGCAGCGCCTGGTGGAAAGCCAGCATGACGTGCGTGGTCGCGGTGAAGCGAAACTGGCCATCCTTCTCCAGCCCCTTCCACTGAGAGAGCAGATCAAGGCTGAGGCTGCGCGCATAGCCTTCGGTCGCGAGCAGCGCGTCCCGACGCGCGATGACGAAGGCAAACCCCGGTACGCCCTCGATGCACTTGTTCGAAGAGGACACCAGGTAGTCGATGCCACACTCTTTCATGTTGACGGGCACAGCGCCGAAACTGCTCATCGCATCGACGAAATAAATCCGGTCGAACTCGCGGACCACCTGGCCCACTTCTTTTATGGGGTTAAGCACCCCGGTCGTCGTCTCGCAGTGGATCATGGCAAGGTGGGTGATGCCGGGGTCGGCTTTGAGCTTTGCCGCGATATCCTGTTGCGGTTGCGGCCTGATGTTCTCCGGGTATGTGAGCTGTACGGTGGGGATTTTCAGCACCGCAGCCATCTGGGCGATCCGCTTCCCGTATGCGCCGTTGACCACCACCAGCAGCTTCCCGTCCGGGGGCACGGTGGAAGAGATGACCGCCTCGACCGAGTAGGTCCCACACCCTTGCATCGGAATCGCCACGTAGCCGGCGTTTTCCACGCCGCCGAGGGCCAGCAACCGGCGGCGGATGTCCTTGACCAAGGAAATGAATTCGAAATCGCGGGGCCCCAGGTCTCTCAACATCGCCTGCTTGACCGTCCGGCTGGTGATGAACGGACCCGGCGTAAACAGCAGCTTGTCTCTGGCTGTCATCTCTCCTCCATTTGGAAAGATTCGGATACGGGAACAAGGGCGGCCGGCAGACCGGGAGCTGTCGGCACCGAGCCACCTCCATGCCCACTCCCGCTAGCGGCCCCACGCGCGGGGAGCACACCGCCCTTCTCGCCGCGATTCTATTCAGCCGCCCGGCGACGGGTCAACGCTTCTCCGTATCAAAAACCTGTCAAAAATGCGGCATTCCTTGCAGTTTTCCGCTATCGTTTTCGGCAGCCGGCCGATCGGCCGCGGCATAGACTGCAGGCCGCCCGGATGGTGGCCTGGGAGGTGTGCCATGAACAAGGATGTAGTTGCCCGCTTCGCGGCGATTCTTCTCACCCTGGTTTGCGTGACGTTCGTTCCAGTCCTGCCCGCCGCCTCGATTGCGGATCACCTCGTGATCGTGGGCATCGATGGGCTCGGCTCATACGGCCTGGAAGGGCCGAACATTCCGAACATCAGCCGCCTGCGGCGCGCCGGCGCCGCCACCTCCCGTGCGCGGGGTGTAATGCCCACTTCCAGCAGTCCCAACTGGGCGTCGATGATCATGGGTGCCGGGCCGGAGCAGCACGGCGTCACGTCCAATGCCTGGCAGCCGGACAAGTTCGACATCCCGCCCACCGCGACCGGCCCGGAAGGCATCTTCCCCACCATTTTCGGCCTGCTGCGGGGGCAGCGCCCTGCTTCGAAGATCGCGTTCTTCACAGAGTGGAAGGATTTTCCGCGCCTTCTGGAGCGCAAAGCGATCAACGAACTGTACGTTGGGGAAAGCGCCGAGGACACGGCGGAGCACGCCGCAGCGACCATTCTGAAGTTGAAACCCAACCTCGTTTTTGTGCAGTTCGACCACGTGGATCACGCCGGCCACCAGTACGGGCATGAGACGCCCGAATACTTCGCGGCGGTCGAGAAGGCCGACGTGCTGATCGGCCAAATCGTCGACGCGCTCAAAAAGGCCGGGATTCACGACCGGACGGTGGTGCTGATCACGGCCGACCACGGCGGCACCGGCAAGAAGCACGGCCAGGCCGTCCTGCGTGAACTGGAGATCCCGTGGATCATCGCGGGTCCCGGCATTGCGCGCGGGAAACAGATTCAGTCTCCGGTCAACACCTTCGACACCGCGCCGACCGCCGCTTACATCCTGGGTCTTCGAATGCCGGAGGCCTGGATCGGCAGGGTGGTGCGGGAGGCATTTGCCAAGCCGGCCGCGGCCGCGCGCTAGTGGCAACCGGGTCCGAGGAATAACTCCGTGACTCCCAAGCAGCAGGCATGGCGCCTCCGCATCTTCGTGCTCACCTGGCTGGTCTACGCCGGCTTCTACTTCTGCCGGAAGAACCTGAGCGTGGCCATGCCCCTGCTCGAGCGCGACCTGGGTTTTTCCAACCTGCAGCTTGCCAACGTCGTGTTCGGCTACAGCCTGCTCTACGCGCTCGGTCAGTTCGCCAGCGGAATTCTGGCGGACCGCTTCGGGCCGCGCCGTGTGGTGGGCGTCGGCTTGTTGCTGGCCATCGTTGCCAACATCGGCATGGGATTTTCCGCATCCCTGGTGATGTTCGCCTTGTTCGGCTGCTTGAACGGGGCCGGGCAATCGACGGGCTGGTCGGGCCTGGTGAAAAACATGGCCTGCTGGTTCCGGCGTCGCGAACGCGGCGTGGTGATGGCCTGGTGGAGCACCAACTACGTCCTGGGCGGCTTTCTGGCCACCATTTTCGCCACATTCGTTGCAACGGGCAGCGGCATCCTGCCGGCGCTGGGCTGGCGGCGCGGCTTCTGGGCCCCGGCGCTGGTCCTCGGCGCCATCGCGGTCGCCTACATGGTTTGGGTGCGGGACGAACCAACTGACGCCGGCGTAGACGACATCGTGGATGACGAAGAGCCGCTCGAGCTGCGCCCGGCCTCGCCGCCCTCCGGACCCGGCTCGCTCGCGCTTCTGCGCCGCATTCTCAAAGATGGCGCCGTCTGGATCGGCGCCGGCATGTTCTTTTGCGTAAAGCTCACCCGCTACGCCTTCCTGTTCTGGCTGCCGGTCTACATGACCCAGCATCTCAAGTACGCCGTCGGGGAGGCAGGCTACACTTCCTCCCTTTTTGAGCTTTCGGGCTTCGGCGGCGCGTTGCTGGCCGGGTACGCCTCCGACAAGCTGATGCAGTCGCGCCGCTTTTCGGTGGGGGCGTGCATGCTGTTTGGGCTGGCCGCGGTCACCGGGCTGCATCCGGCATTGGCGGCGACCGGCCGCCTCGGCAACGCCCTGGGATTCGCGCTGATCGGCATCATGACCTACGGCCCCGACACGCTCATCTCGGGGGCCGCGGCACAGGACATCGGCTCGCGCCGCGGCGCCGGCACCGCCGCCGGCTTCATCGACGGCGTCGGCTCCATCGGCCAGTTGTTCTCCCCCTACCTGGTCGCCTTTGTCACAGACCGCTATGGCTGGGACGCCCTGTTCCGATTGTTCGTCATCGTGGCGCTGGCCGGGGCGTGTTTGGGGATTACCCGATGGAACGACCGTGGGAGGATAGCGTCGGCGACCCAGAAGCCGGCTGCTTTGCCGCGCGGCAAACCTTGACCGGAGAGCACAGGTCTGGAGATTGGGCGCTGGTGTGATAGTTTCTAACCCGGCAAGGAGACGGTGCCGTGCCCTATCTTCGCGTGATCTATAGAGCCCCGATGCTGTTGTTCGTGGCGCTGGCAGTCTTGTGGCCGGCGCCGCCCGCTTGTGTTGCTCAAGCCCAGACAAAGCCTTACCTCTCTTCGCCAAGGAGAGCGCTGACCGCGCCGGAACTGCTCGCGGCGACGTGTTGAAAGCCATCGAGGTTGTGGAACTGGCATGCGCCGTTCCGGTAACCATGCAAGGACGGTCGCTGATGAACGCTTCCACCGGCTATGACACCACGACCTATCGCGAGCCGTTGGGTG
>Ga0315294_10002113_pt1 | contig 21731 bp, 20 predicted proteins | sample YL17G13_40_MG_FD_203626 | JGI IMG/M metagenome (GOLD analysis project Ga0315294, IMG submission 203626) | Sediment microbial communities from Yellowstone Lake, YNP, Wyoming, USA - YL17G13_40 | ecosystem: Environmental > Aquatic > Freshwater > Lake > Sediment | place: USA: Wyoming | collected...
TCTTGGTGTTGGGCCCCCTTGTGGGGGGGGGGGGGGGGCCCCCCCGCGGGGGGGGGTGGGGGGGGGGGGGGGGGGTCGCCAAGTGAGGGGAGGGGGGGTCGTGCCGCGGTGTGCGCCCGCCCCCGGGCTCGCCCGCGCGCCCCGCGCGGCGCGAGCCCTCCCTCTTTCGTTTGTTCGCGTCGCCCCGCACCCGAGCGCACCACCGCTGGCGGCGGCCACCCTCTTTTTGTTTGCCCGCCCCTCGCCGTCTCGGCCGTGCTGCCGCACTGCGCCGCGCCCATTCGAGCGCGCGTTTGATCACCACTTAACATCGAGGGGTAGAGAGAGAGAGTCTCTCCACGCTGTGCGGGGTCGGTCTCTCAACACGCGCGCGCCTCGTCACCCGCCCCTCTCGCGCCGTCGCTGGAGCTCGGCCTCCAGGTCGGCCAGCGACAGCTCCCGCAGGGACGCCTTGCGCCGGGCGAGCTCGGCTTCAAGGTCGGCGTCGGACGCGGCTCCGGCGGCCGCGCGCGCGAGCGCGGCGTCGAGCGCCGCGCCCTGCACCGCCACCGCCGGCGCGCCGTCGGCCGCGGACAGCGTGCGCGGCATGGACCCGCCCCAAGCCGCTTCGGAGGACGCAGCGCGCATGGCCTCGATGTCGCCCTCGGCAAAAAGGGGTAGGGCGTCGGCGTCGCTGTCGGCGTCGCCGCCCTCGCCCCCCGCCTCGAGCGCGGCCACAGTCTCGCTAAGCGTCGCGGCCGGCGCGCCCTCGCCCTCGCCCTCGACGACCGCCGCGGCCGCCTCCTCGACGCGCGCCGCCGCCCGCGCCGGCGGCGGCGCGCCGATGCCCTGAAACTCGGCCCGAATCTCGTCCAGCCCGATCTGTTCCTCGAGCGTGTTGCGCAGGTCGGACGAGACGGAGGCCAGCTCGCGCAGGGTGGGCTGGAAAGTGCGGAGCGTCGCGCCGACCGCTTTCACAGCTTCGGCGAGGCCCTTGGGGCCAAAGACGCCCACCGCGACGACACCGACGAGCAGGGCTTCGGGGGCGCCGACGCCAAAAAAGGAGGCGGGGGGGGCGGGGCCACGGCGGGCTGGAGAAAGGGGTCGGGGGTCGGGCGCCGCGCTGTCCGCGGCGAGCGCGGTCGGCGCGTCGCGCGGTCGCCCCTCTAGAACCACGCACCTGGTTGCAGCGCCCGCTTCAGCGACCGGTGGCGCCTCAACGCTGGCCCGGGCGGCGGCGGCGGCATGGCGCGGCCCGCCGCTCCCGGCGACAGCCGCTGCGCGGCCCGCATTGCGACTCGGGCGGCAACGTCTCGCAGTCGTCGATCCAGCGGCGCGCGGGCGGGGCGCAATGCGCGGCGCGGGAGTGACAGCCGCCTGCCGCCTTGCCGCCGCGACACTCCGCGGCCCGCCCTTCTCTCATGCGCGGCCTGGCCCGCGCGGCGGCGGCCGCGGCCGCCGCCCGGCGATGGACAACAGCAGCGCCCCCCTTTTTCCCACCCCCCGCCCACCACCCCCCTCCCGCCTTCCCGCCCACCTGCCGCCTGCTCGACGGCGCGGCCGTCGCGGCCGCTTGGTGCGACGAGATGGCGCCCACGGCGGCGGCGCTGACGGCGGAGAGGGGGCGGGCGCCCTCCCTGGTGGTCGTGCTCGCGGGCGACCGCGCGGATTCCCTCTTGTACGTGCAGCGCAAGCTGGAAGCCGCGGCCCGCATCGGCATCGCGGCCCGGGTCGTGCGCCCGGCGCCCGGAGCGAGTCAAACCGACATCGAGGCGTGCGTGGCGGCCGCCGCGCGCGACGCGGCGACCGACGGCGTCGTGGTCCAGCTCCCCCTCCCCCCCGGCATCGACGCGGACGCGGTGCTGGCTGGCCTGCCACCCTCCAAAGACGTCGACGGGTTCCACCCCGCCAACGTGGGCCGCCTGCTCGCCGGCGGCGGCGCCGGCGCGCGCGCGTTTGTGCCCGCGACCGCGCTCGGCGTCCTCCAACTGCTGCGCCGCTCCGGCGTGCGCCTGGCCGGCATGCACGCGGTCGTGCTGGGCGACTCGGCGGCGGTCGGGCTGCCGCTGGCCATGCTGCTGCGCCGCGCGGGCGTCGCCGCGACGACGCTCTGCCACCGCGGCGCCGTCGCGCCCCTGTTTGAGGATGGTGGGGGGGACGACGGCTTTTCGCGCGCTGCCGCGGGCGCGTGCGGGCCGAACGCGGGGGAGAGGGGCGGGGGCGCGACGCGCGCGCCGCTCGCGCCGCTCGCGGCGCTCGTCGCCCAAGCCGACCTGCTGGTCTCCGCGCTCGGCTCCCCGGCCGCCGTGCGCGCGGCCTGGGTCAAGCCAGGCGCTGTCGTGGTCGATGTGGGGATCAACGTGATCCCTCCACCCCACCCGGGCGCCCCCTACTCGGTCGTCGGCGACGTCGACCCCGCCGCCTCGGCCCACGCCGGCGCCATGACCCCCGTGCCCGGCGGGGTGGGCCCGATGACGATCGCAGCGCTGCTGGCCAACACGCTCCAGGCGGCGGGGGGTGGGGAGGGGGTGAAGTGGGGGGTCGCGGGGGGGTCGGCCTCCAGGCGCAAGGGCCAGCAGCAGCATTGACTCGGCAGGCTAGTTGTGTGTGTGTGAGCGGTTGGCGCACCGCCCGGCACGAGAGCGGCGGCGCCGGGGCGTCGGGGAGGCCGCAAGCCGCTCCGCGGCCTGCGGCGTGGCGGGCGCTGCTCGCGCCTCCACCACTCCCCTCCCCCTGCCCCGCCCCACCCCGCCCCCCCAAGCCCGCGCTCCATGGTGAGGCGAACGCATGGGCGCGCCACGGGCGCCCGGCAGCCGCCCGGCGGCGGCGGCGGCGATCCCGACCTCTTCCGGTCGTGGTCCTGTGCCGCGCCGCCGCCGCCCGGCCCCCGCATTCCCCCCCCGCGGTCCCCACAAGAGTTGCCACATGTCGCGCGCGGGGCGCCCACACGCCCCGCCCCCCTTCCGTCTCCAGGCGGCGCTCTCGTCACTCGCGCCGCGCGCCGCGGCCGCCACGCAGCGCCTCAAGCCGGCGGTCAAGCCCAAGGCGGCGCCCGCGAAAAAGGCGGGCACGCTCAAGATCGGGGGCGACAAGAAAAAGGCGGCCCCGGCGCCGCCGCCGGCGGGCGGCACGCGCAAGGCGAGCGGGCGGTGGGGGGAGGGGGGGACGCGCGCGGCTCCAGGCGTCCCTCACGCCCCGCCCCCCTCCCGCGCAGGTGACTGCCATCTCCATCTTCCAGAAGAACGCGCAGTTCTCGTCGCGCGACGCCGGCGCGCGGTCCCCGCCCCCCCCGCGCGTGCTCGCGCGCGTGCAGCAGTTGCGCCTCCTCTCCAAACTCGAGTCGGCCGGCATCCTCTCCGCGCTCGACCGGTCGGGCGTCACGCTGTCGGCGCTGGAAAAGTCGGGCGCGCTCTCGATCGCGGAATCGCTTGGCGTCCTGTCGCGCGTCGCCGACCGCGGCACGCCCACCCTCCTGTACGGCGCCGCCGCCGCCCTCTTTGCCCTGGGCCCCGCGGTCGCGTTCCTGGTGCCCGACGACTCGACCGCCCTGATCGTGGCCCAAGCCGTGGTCGTCGCGGTCGCGGTCGCGGGCGGGTCGGCCGCGTTTGGCGGCGCGGCCCTCCTCTCCGCGCTGCAAAAGTGAGGCGACGGGGGTGGTGGTGTGTGTGTTTGTTGCAGGACGCCCCGCGCCAAATGAGAGAGAGAAAAGAGTGAGAGCAGCCCCCCGCCTCCGTCACCCGCTCCGCCCCGCGGCCAGCAGCGCCGCTGTCGCCGCCAGCGCGTCCTCGGTGGAGTGCACAGGCGTGGGAAAGGGGAGGCGCTCGACCGAGTAGTCGGCGCCGCGCCGGACGCGCACGTCGGCGCCGCGCGCGTCGACCGAGATGAAGGCGGCGTCGTCCGCCGACGCCTCGCCCGGCCTGGAGAGCAGGTCAGCGACCGCCGCGCCGTGCACGCTGTTGAGCGACGCGAGCGTGGCGCGCGGGTCGGCCGCGGCGACCGCGTCGGGCCGCGCGGCCGCGTATTCAGCCGGGTCGACCCAGGACACGGTCCCAAAGCCCCCGACAAAGTAGATGTCGGTGATGCGGTGCATGCGGAAGTGGGTGGCCGTCCCGGTCACCGCGCGGCCGCCGCCGCCGCGGCGGCCGCCGTTCGCGCCCGCGGCGGCGCCGTGCTTGGCGGCGAAGAGGTCCCCGGCCGCGTCCTGCAGGTCGGGGGGCAGGGGCACCACCTCTCCAAAGATGGTGACGCGCGCGTTGGCGAGGCCGGTCCAGCCCGGCATCTCGACGACGAGCGACGCGCGCGGGTCTTCCAGCAGGTTGCGCGTGTGCATCGCGAGGGGGCTCAGGCACAGGATGGGGAAGCCGGCGCCATCGGAGGCGAAATCGACGAGCGTGGCAAACGGGAAGCCGGCCCGGCTGGGGGGTGAGGGGTGAGAGGAGGGGGGGTTGGCGCGCGCGCTCGCTCAAACCGCGGGGACGCCAACCATGCGCCTCGACACCCTCCTCTCATTCTCCACCTACCGGTGGTGCATCTGGCTCATGTTGCTGGCCAGGTGGGCGTACGCCGCGAGCTCCACGAGGTTGCGGACGGCGACCGGCGGCGGCGGCAGAGCGTCCAGGCCCGCCGCGGCCGCCAGCCCGCCCGACGGCGTGCGGGAGAGGCCGGCAGGCTTTTTGGCGGGGCGGACGAGGGGAGGGTCGGCGCCTGGGGGGGGGGATTCGGGTGGGCGGCCGCCGCGCGCCATCGGCCGCGCGAGAGCGCGGGCGCTGCCGATGTCGGGCGCCGCCCCGATTGCGCGCTCACCGATGGCTTCACCGCTGGCGCCGGCGGGCTCGGCGGCGGGGCGGGGCGGCGCGCGACGGAAAGCGCGCGGACCGGCCAGCGCCGGGCGGGCGGCGCCGGCGGGGGGCGCCAGCGACGACGGCCGCATGGCGGCGAGGGAGGGGCGTGGGCGAGGGGCGAGGGGGTCGTGGGTGTGCGCGCGGCGCCCGCGCGTGCCCGCGTTCACAGCCGTCGCCGCCCACCATGCCCCGCTCCGCCCGCCGCCCCGCCACTGGCGCCGCGCGCGCGCCCGCGGTCGCTCCCGCGCCCGCGGCGGCCGCCGGCGAAGAGAACACCCCCCCCGCCCTGCAAGCCTTGCCGCCGCCGCCCCCTCCTCCCACCTTCGACGCCTGGATGGCGGCACGGTCGGCGGCCGGCGGCGTCAAAGTGTACGACGCGGCCGTGGTGGCGGCCGAGTTTGGGGGTGGGGGTGGGAGCGCGCGCGAGTGAAAGAAAGAGGCCGCGCCATGTGAGACGGCCTGGCGTCGCTCCGCGATGCGCCTTGGGGGCGTTCTCTCGTCGGGCGGCAGCGGGAGGGCCGGCGCCCCGGCGGCCGTTAGCGAGCGAGGCGCGCGCACACCAGCCTCCGCGCTCTCGACGCGAGCGCCCCCACCCCGCGCCCCGCGCAGCCTCACGCCCCCGCGTCGCACCATGCGCCCATCTCTCACCCCCTCGCGGTCGCCCGCCGTCGGGCGCGCCCCCCTGCGCGCCGCGCGGCGCGCGCTCCCCATCGCCAGCGCCGTGCCCGCCCCCGGCCAGACGGTCGTGTGCCTGGGCGAGGGCCTGTTTGGTGTGTGGCAGAGTGGGGGTGGAGGTGGGATCGGCGGGGGCGGGGTGGCCGCGCCGCGGGCCGCCCCATGCACCCGCCCCCGTCTCCCTCCCGTCAGACTTTCTCGCCGACCAGAAGGGCCTCCCCCGCGACGCGGTCACCTCGTGGACGCCCTACCCCGGCGGCGCCCCGGCCAACGTGGCGGCCGCGGTGGCGACGCTGGGCCACCCCGCCGCGTTTGTCTCGGCGCTCGGCCGCGACGCGCTCGGCGACGCGATGCTCTCCCTCCTGGCCTCCAAGGGCGTCGACGTCGCGGGCGTGCAGCGCACGGACGCGCCCACGCGGGACGTGTACGTCGTGTTTGACGATGGCGGGGACCGGCAGTTTGTCGGGTTTGGCGCCAACGCCGCCGACGCGTACGCCGACGCGTTCATCTCCGCCGACGCCCTCCCCGCCGCCCTCCTCTCCTCCTGCGGCGCCCTCATCACCGGCACCCTGGGCCTGGCCTACCCCGCGACCGCGGCCGCGATGCGGCGGGCGGTGGCGCTCGCCAAAGGGGGCGGCGCGGCGGTCGTCGTCGACGTCAATTGGCGCCCCGTCTTCTTTGCCGACCCCAGCGCCGCACCTGCAGTGGTGCGCCCCTACGTGGAAGGCGCCGACGTGGTGAAAGTGGCGGAAGAGGAGGCGGAGTGGCTCTTTGGCGTCCCCGCCGTGACCGCCCTGGACAACCCGGACGCCGTCCTGTCCCGCCTCCCCGCCGCCGCCGGCGTCCTCGTCACCGGCGGCGGTGCCGGCTGCGCGTACGCGTTTCGAGGGCCCGGCGGCAAGGCGTCGGTCGCGGGGCGCGTGCCCGCGTTCCCTGTGTCGGTCGCCGACACGACCGGCGCGGGCGACGCCTTCCTGGGCGGCTTTGTGGCGGCCGCGCTCGACGCCGGCGGCATTGCCGCCGTCTGCGCGGACGCGGGCGCGCTGCGGGCGGCGGTCGAGTTTGGCGCGGCGGCGGGCGCGCTCACCGCGACCGCGCCGGGGGCCATTGACGCGCAACCGTCCCGGGAGCGGGTGGTGGCCATGTTGCAGGGGAGGAATCAGTGATAGAGGAGAGAGCAAGCGCGGGCGACGGGTGCAAAGGGCAACATCAAAAGAAGGCGGCGGCCGCGGTCGCACAAACGCTCTCCCTCTCCTCACTTTTTGGCGCCACCGCTTTGCGTCGCCGCCCACTCGACCGGATCCGCCGCGTACGCCCGTTTGGCCGCCTCGAGCGCGGAGAAGAAGACGCACCCGCCCAGCCCGATCCACACGACGCGCGGTTGCCACCCCGCAAAGAGCGTGCCGACCCCCTCCTCGGCCGCGATACGGCGCGCGCAGTCGACGACGCCCTTGTACCGACCGGACGCGCCCTGTGTCATGAGGCGCGTCTTGAGGACGTCGAGGGGGGTGGTCGCGACGCCGGTGACCGCGCCCGCCGCCGCGCCGACCGCCGATACCTCGCCCGCGTGCAGATCGCGCCCCACGGACGCCGCGTATGCCGCTTTGAGCTGTTCGTAGGCCACAAACTCGATGGCGTCGAACGGGATGTCGCGCAGGAGGAAGGAGCCGTACCCCGCAAACAGGCCTTTCGCGCCTTCGCGCGCCAGAATGGCCTTGACCGCGCCCGCCGCGCGCGCGAACTCGCCCGCCTGCATGCGTTGCTTGATGACCTCGGTCGGCACGCGCACGATCGAGGCCGCGGCGCCCGCGGTCGCGCCGGCGATGAGCGGCCCCAACCACCCCTTTTCCGGATTCGCGGCCGCCACCTTCTGCTTGACCGGTTCATACACGCCCATGAAGATGGCCGACGCGGGGACGACGCCGACCAGGTTGCCCCAGACGCCGGCGTAGAGGGCTTTGCCGCCGCCGCCGGCAATCAGGGACCGCAAACCCCCGCCGCGCGCCGCCAGCTGGAGCCGGGTCTTGATGGTGTCGATGGGGTAGAGCGCGGCCTCGACCGCGGCGCCCGCGGTCGCGCCCGCGGCGACGTTGCCCGCGGCGACGCGCCACGCGGGGATCTTGGGAGGCGGCGGGGGCGCTTTTTTCTTGAAGCCGAGGGCCAGGGTGGCGACCGGGTTGGCAGGCGCGGTCGCGGCGGGGGCTGGAGGTGGAGGAGGGTGGGCTGTCGAGTTGGGGGTCGGCGCCGCGGCCGCCGCGTCCCGCCCCCTTCCCCGCCCCAATCCGCGCACCGCCGTCCCCGCCGCCGGCGCCCACGCCCGCCACCGTCATGGACGCAAAACCGATCGAGGCCCCGGACGAGCCCCGTTTCCCGCGGCGCGCGCGTGGCGGCTGCGCGTCGGCCGGCGCGTCCTCCTCGCAAGACGCGACCCAGCGCCGGCGCGCGGTGATCATGTGAGAGCGCGGGGAGGCGGGATGGGGCGTGGAAAGCCGCAACCGACGCCGGTTTGCGCTGTGCCGGCAGCCGGCCGGCGCGATGGGCGCGCTCCACTCCCGCGCCCGCCGGTTCCCGCCCCGCCTGCCCGCGCCGCCGCCGCTGTCGGCGTCAGTCGTCCCCATCGGACGCCCGGGATCCGAGTCGGTCCCGCTCCCCGCCGCCGCGCGCGCGCGCGCGCGCGACTCTCACCGCGCGGCCCTCCCTTTCCCGCGACCATGAAGTACGTCCTCGTCACGGGCGGCGTCGTGTCCGGCCTGGGTGAGTGGTGGGCGGGGGCCGGAGGGGAGGGAGGGGGTGGCGCGGGCGCGCGCCGCCGAATTCGGCCGCCCCTCCCCTCCCCAGGCAAGGGCGTGTGCGCGTCCTCGCTCGGCGTCATCCTCAAGAACTGCGGCCACCGCGTGACGAGCATCAAGATCGGTGGGAGGAGACAGGGGGAGGGAGGAGGGGTCGCGCGCGCGCGCGGCGGGCGAGACTCGACGCCTCTCTCCTCCCAGACCCCTACCTCAACACCGACGCCGGCACCATGTCCCCTTTTGAGCACGGCGAGGTGTTCGTCCTGGACGACGGCGGCGAGGTGGGAGGAACAGTGGGAGCAAGAGGGCGGGACGGGAGACCGCCGCCGCGCGCGCGGCCGACGCCCCTCGCCCCCCTTCTCTGCAGGCCGACCTCGACCTGGGCAACTATGAGCGCTTCCTGGACGTCACCCTGACCAAGGACAACAACCTGACGACGGGGAAGGTGTACCAACACGTGATCGAGCGCGAGCGGCGCGGCGACTACCTCGGCAAAACGGTGCAAGTCGTGCCCCACGTGACCGACGCGATCCAGGACTGGATCGAGCGCGTGGCGGCGGTGCCGGTCGACGGGCGCCCCGGCCCCCCCGACGTGTGCGTCATCGAGCTCGGCGGCACGGTCGGCGACATCGAGTCGGCGCCGTTCGTCGAAGCCCTGCGCCAGTTCCAGTTTCGGGTGGGCGCCACCAATTTCTGCTCGGTGCACGTGTCGCTCATACCGATTCTGGGCGTCGTCGGCGAACAGAAAACCAAGCCGACGCAGCACTCGGTCGCGACGCTGCGCTCGCTCGGCATCAACCCCTCGTTCCTCGCGTGCCGGTGCTCGGAGCCGCTGGATGACGGGGTGCGCGACAAGTTGGCCCTGTTTTGCCAGGTCGGGGATGGGGGAGGGGGGAGGGAGGGGAGGGGAGGGGCCGCCGCCCGCGCGCGGCCGGGCGCCGCCCCCCCCGGGCCCCCCCGCCCCCCCGGCGGCCCCCCCCGGCGGCCCCCCCCCCGCCCGCCCCCGCCCCCGCCGCGCGCGCGCGGCGCGCCCCGCCCACACCCCCACCCCTCCGCTCCCAGGTCCCGCCCGGCCACGTGCTCACCATGCACGACGTCCCCAACATCTGGCACGTCCCCCTGCTGCTCACCGCCCAAGGCGCGCACACCGCGGTCTGCGCGCACCTCGGCCTCGCCGGCGCGGCGGCCATGGACCTCACGCCCTGGCGGACGCAGCTGGCGGAACGGTGGGACGCGCTGGGGGCGGCGGTGACGATCGCCATGGTGGGCAAGTACACGGGGCTCTCCGACGCGTACCTGAGCGTCATCAAAGCTTTGCAGCACGCCTGCCTCGCCGCCAACCGCAAGCTGGACCTCGCCTGGATCGATGCCGAGAAGCTGGAGCCGGGGCAGGAGGGCGGGGAGGAGGCGTGGGCGACGCTGAAAAGGGCCGACGGCATCCTCGTGCCGGGCGGCTTTGGCGCGCGCGGCGTTGAGGGCAAGATCCTCGCCGCCCACCACGCCCGCACCGCGCGCATCCCCTACCTCGGCATCTGCCTGGGCATGCAGCTGGCCGTCATCGAGTACGCGCGCAACGTGCTGGGGTTGAAGGGGGCGTCGAGCGCTGAATTCGACGCCGCGACGGAGCACCCGGTCGTCGTCTTCATGCCCGAAGGCTCGACGACGCACAAGGGGGGGACCATGCGGCTGGGGTCCCGGCGCACCGTGCTGGAGACGGTCGACTGCGTCGCGGCGCGGCTGTACCAGGTGCGGGAGGGCGGGGGGCGCAGGCGGGGCGGGGAGGGTGTTGCCTTCGCCTTGTCGCCGCGCCCTCAACCCCTCCCCCCCCCCCACCCCCCCCCAGGCCGAGCGCTACATCGATGAACGCCACCGGCACCGGTACGAGGTCAACCCGACGCTCGTCCCCGCGCTGGAAGCCGCGGGGCTGCGCTTTGTCGGCAAGGACGAGACCGGGACGCGCATGGAGATCGTGGAGCTCGCGCCCGGCGCCGACCACCCGTTTTACGTCGCGGCCCAGTTCCACCCCGAGTTCAAATCGAGGCCGGGGCGGCCGTCGCCCCTGTTTCTGGGCCTCGTCCTCGCCGCGTGCGGCAAGCTCGACGCCTGGCTCACGACCGGCACCCCGCTTTCGCCGCCCGTGCACGGGGGGGCGGCGGGCGGGGGGAAGCGGGCGCGGTCGGGGGTCAAGAAAGGGAAGGAGTGACCGCGGGGTGGGGGTGGGGGGAGGGAGGCGCGGGGGTCGGCGCGCAACCACACACAAACGGCGCGAGCGGCGGCCTCCCACACCGCCCGCGCCGGCGTCTCGGCGGCGCGCGCGCGCGCCCCGGCCGCGGCCCGCAGAGGCGGCCGCGCCCCCCCCCTCTTCCCATCCCAAACCCATCCCGATGCGCCGCTTCCTGGCCGCCGCGCGCGGCGACCGCCCCCCCCCCGACTCGCTCGCCGGACGCACACTCACCATCGCGGGCGTCACCGTGCGCGTGGAGGGCGTGGCGGGCGAGGGCGGCTTCTCCACCGTGCACCGCGCGCGCGACGCGGCGACCGGCGCCCCCCTCGCCCTCAAGCACGTGCGCCTGGCGGGCGGCGCGGGCGCGGCAGACGATGTGGGGGTGGAGGTGGGCGCGATGCGGGCGCTGGCGGGTCACCCGGCCGTGCTGCGGCTCGTCGCGGCGTGCGTCGGCGAGTCGCCGGGCGTCCCGGCTGCGGCCGGCCTGCCGCCGCCGCCGCCGGACGCGTACCTGCTGCTGGATTTGTGCGGCGAGAGCCTGGCGGACGTTTTGCCGGCGACGCCCGCGTCAGGCCCCGCGCTGGCAGACGCGCTGGCCGGCTGGCGCGCCGCGGTCGCCGCCGTCGCCGCCCTGCACGCCTTGCCGTCCCCGTTGACGCACCGCGACATCAAATCCGAAAACGTGCTGCGGCTGGCGTCGGCGGGCCGGGCGTGGGTCCTGGCCGACTACGGGTCCGCCGCCCCCTTTTGCGGCCCCCTCCCCGACGAGGCCGCGCGCGCCGCCGCCGCGGACGATGTGCGCCGCAAGACGACGGCGGCGTACAGGGCGCCGGAGCTCGTGGATTTGCATTCCGGGGAGCCGCTGCGGGGGGGCGTCGACGTCTGGGCCCTGGGCGTCCTCCTCCACCGCATCCTCACTGGATCCCTCCCCTTCGACGGCGACGCCCCGCTGGCCGTGCTCGCGGGGCGGTACCCGCCGGTGCCCGCGGCCGCCCCCCCCCGCGGCGCGGCGCTCGTCGCGGCGTGCCTCGCGCCCGCGCCCGCGGGGCGGCCGACCGCGGCCGCATTGCTGGTCGAAGCGGACAAGCTGCTGGAGGAGGTGGGAGGGGCGGCGGCCGTGCCGGCGCCGCCGGCGCCCCCCGCGCGTCCCGACCCCGCCCCGCCGTCGCCGCCCGCGCCGCGCGCCGCCGCGGCCCCCTCGCCCTCGCCCCGGCGCACGCGGCACCGGTCCGGGTTTGCGTCCATGGACGACGTCGACGGCGACGACCTGGCGGCGGTGGCGGTGGCGAGCGTCGCGGCGGCGGCACGCGCGGTGCCGGCGGCGGTCGCCACCGCTCTTCCCGCCTCGCCCATCCTGGCCGCCCCGCCCTCGCCGCCGGTGGCCGGCGGCGGCGGCAGCTTCTGGGCGATGGCCGCGCCCGCAGCGGTCGCGACCGCGGTCGTCGCCGCGCCGCGCCCGCCGCCACCGCGCGCCGCGTCGCCGCTCCGAGTCGCCGTGCCGCCTGCCGCAAACCTCGTGGAGGACGAGTCCGCCTCCCTGCGGGCCGCCCTCGCCGCCGCAGTCGCCGAGCGCGACGCCGCGGTCGAAGGGCGGCGCGCGGCCGAGGCCGAGGCGGCCTCGCTGCGCGCCGCGGCGGCGGCGCCGACCGCCTCCTCCGCCCCAGCCACCGCCACCGCCGGCTGGGCCACGTTTGGCCATGAGGCGGCGCCGGCGCCGGAAGCCCGCGCGCGCGCCGCCGACCCTTGGTCGGCTGCGCCCTCCTCCGGGCGCAGGTCGGCGTCCGAGCCGCCCCCGGTCGAGACGTGGGGGCTGCCTTGAGAGAGCGGGGTTGGGGCGGCGCGCCGCGGGTGCGCGGGGCGGGCGCCCCCTCGTGTCGTCCGCGCGCGCGAGAGCGCGGGCTCGTCCCGCCCCCCCCACACCCGCCGCCTCCCCGCCCGCGGCCCTCGCCCCGGGCCGGCGCGCGCGCGCGCGCGCGCGCGCTCCCGCCCGCGCCGCGCCCGCTCGGCGCGGGCGCACCCCTCCCCCGCCCTCCCTCGATGCGCTGCCTCTACGAGGTGCTCGACATGGAGCGCGACGCGGACGATGCCGCCATCAAGGCCGCGTACCGGCGGGGGGCGCTGCGGTGGCACCCGGGTGAGGAGGCGAGCGATTGGGGGGGCGGCCGCGCCGGCGGGCGCCCGCCGCCCTCGCCCACACGCTGCCACCACCCTCTCTTCTTGCAGACAAAAACGTGGGCGACCCCGGCGCCCACGCCCGCTTCCAAGAAATCGTCAACGCGTGGGAAATCTTGGCCGACCCGCACGAGCGCGCCTGGTACGACGGGCACCGGGACAGCATCCTGGCGTCGGGCGTGGCGCACCAGGCGGGCGCGGACGCGGGGGAGGGCGGGCCGCCGCCCGACGAACCCGACCTGTTTCCCTTTTTCTCGGCGTCGTGCTTTTCCGGGTTTGGGGAGGGGCCCAACGGATTCTGCGGCGTCTACGGCTCCCTGTTTGCCCGGCTGGCGGCCGACGAGCGCGACGCGGGGGGCCCCTGGCCGGTCCCCTCGTTCGGCGACGCGGCCACGCCGTGGCCCGAGGTCGCCGCTTTCTACGCGCACTGGGCCGCCTTCTCCACGACCAAGCCCTACGCCTGGGCGGACGCGCACAACCCGGCGACCGCGCCCAACCGGCGCGTGCGGCGGCTGATGGAGGACGACAACAGGAAGCGGCGCGCGGGGAAAAAGAGGGAGTTCGTGGACGCCGTGCGCGCGGTCGTCGGGTTTGCGCGCAAACGGGACCGGCGCGCGCTGGCGGCGGCGGCGGCGGCGGCCGACGCGGCGGCGGCGCGCGCGGCGGCGGCGGCCGCGGCGGCGGCGGCCGCCAAGGCGGAGCGCGCGGCCAAGGCGGCCGCCTACGTGGAGCCGGCCTGGGTGGTGGCGTCCGAAGCCGCGGCCGGCGGCAGCAGCGAGAGCGACGACGGCGACGCCGTCGTTCTTGTGTGGGAGTGCCCCGCGTGCGACAAGCGGTTTCGCTCCGCGGGCGCGCTCGCCACCCACGAACGCTCCCGCAAGCATGTGGAAGCGGTGGCCGAGATGCGGGCCGAGATGGAGGCCGAGGAGGCGGCGTTTGGAGGGGGAGGGGTGGAGGGCGCGGCGAGCGAAAGCGACGCCTCCTCTTCTGCGCCCTCGCTCGAGACCGACACCGGCACCGACACGGCCACGACGTCCTCTTTCTCCTCCTCTTCCGACGGCGGCGCTTCGGACGCGGTGGCCGCGGGCGAGGGGTCGGCGTCGCCGCCCGCGTCGGCGGCCGGCGACAGCGACTCTGGCTCTGCCTCGTCCGAGGCCGCCTCCGAGCTGGACGATGACGCCATGCTGGCTCGCTTGATGGGCGGGCGGGCGGCGGCGCGCGAGGCGTCGCCGCCGCCCGCAGAGCCGCCGCGGTCGCCGTCGCCGGTCGCCGCGGCGGCGACCGCCCTCGCCGCCACCGCCCTGGACGGCTCGCCGCCGCCGCCCATACCGCGCCCTTCGCCCCCGCCCAAAGCCGTGGGCGCGGCCAAGGCGCGGCGCGCGCGCAAGGCGGCGGCGGCGGCCGACGCGGCGGCCGCGGCGGCGGCCGCGCACGCGTGCCGCCAGTGCGGCGCCCCGTTCCCCTCCCGCACCCGCCTGTTCAAGCACCTCGAGGAGATGGGGCACCGGTGACGATTGGTTTTGGGGGGGGAGAGGTGGCGGCGCACTCGAATTGAAAGACTAACACCGCGACGAAAAACGAAAAACGAGTCACGCCGCCCTTCTCTCCGGCGGCACCAGCTCAAACAGCTCCTCCAGCAGCTCGTCCACATGCTCCAAGCAGCGCGCGACGGCGTCGGGGCGCGGGTGGGCGCCCCAGTCGGCGGCGTCGCCGCGCGCGTGCCGCGCGGCGTCGATGAGAATCGTCGCCGCCCCCGCCGCCGCCCCCGCGACGACGTCGTCCTCCAAGGAGTCGCCCACCATGACCACCTCGGACGCGCACAACCCCCACGCCGCGGCGCAGGCGGCGACGGGGTCGGGCGCGGGTTTGGGCAGGCCGCCCCACCCGCGCGCGAGCGCGGGCGCAAAAGGGGCGACCGGCGCCAGCTTCCCGTGGAACACGTCGACCGCGGCGCCATTGTTGCGCGTCACCAGGCCGCGCGGGATGCGGGCGGCGTCGAGGCGGGCGAGGAGGCGGCGGACGCCGGGCGCGAGCGCGAGCGCCGCCGCGCCGCGCGCTTCCTCCTCCTCGATCACCGCGTGCGCCGCGGCGCGCTTCACCGGGCACTCCCAGCCGTCGATGACCGCCAGGATGTCCCCCTCCAGGACGCCGGTGCGGCGGCTGGGGAGGGGAGAGGAGGGAGAGGAGGGGTGGGCCGTCTCTCTCGAGGCCAACCGCCGGCCGCCCCGCCCTCCTGCCGCCTGCTGCTGCTCACCGCATCGCCACAAAGTCGATGGCGCACTTGGTGAGCGTGCCGTCCATGTCTAAGGGGTGGGGCGTCGTGGTGGGAGCCTCCGACACGGGAAGCGGGGGGGTGGTTGCGCCCGCCCCGCCCCGCCTCCCTCTCCTCCCTCACCAAACACCACGCCCCGCACGACGCGCTTGCGGCCGGCCGTCATCGCGCGAGCCGCCGCCCGGGCCGCCAGTGAACGCGCGGGCATGCGGCGCGCGGTGTGGGCGGCCACGTCGACTCTCGCGACACAATCGGGGCGCCCCCGCCCTCCATGGGGGCGTCCCACTCGTCCCCGTCGGATCGCCTTCTGGCCGCCGCGCGCGAGGGCGACACGGCCGCGCTGGCGGCGGCGGTGGAGGGCGCGCGCCGCGCGGGCGGCGCGTCGCTGCGCGCGTCGCGCGCGCTCGAGTGCGCCGACCGCAAGGGGTTCACACCACTGCTGTGGGCCGCCACGCGGGGGCGGGCGACCGACGTGGCGCTGCTGCTGGCCGCGGGGGCCGACGCGACGGGCGCGGCGCCCGGCGGGCGGACGCCGCTGCACGCCGCCGCCGCGGCCGGCGCGGTCGCCGCCGTCGACGCGTTGCTGGCCGCGGGCGGCAACCCCTTTGTGGAGGATGGGGCGGGTGCGGAGAGAGGAGAGAGGGGGCAGGGTGGGGCGAGCGCGCGCGCCGCGCGCCCACCCTCGCTCTCCCTCCAGGCGCCACCGCGCTCGACCTCGCCACGACCCTGGACGTCGCGGCCGCCCTGGCGACGCGCGCCCTCTTCGCCGGCACGGTCTCGGTGCAGACGCGGCGCGCTCTCGGCCTCGGCTCCACCTTCGCCCCCCGCTGGGCCGTCGCCGCGCCCCGCTTCCCGCACGCGCGCCCCGGCGCCCCACCCCTGGTGCGCCGCACGCTGGCCCTGTACGCGCCGGGCGGCGCGGACGCGGCCTGCAAGGCGTGGCTCGACGGCGCGCCGCGCCCGGGACCCGACGCGCGCGTGCGCGGCGTCGCCCTCGAACTCCACCCCACCCACGCCCGCCCGCCCGGGGACGCGGCCTGGAAGCGGGTCGGGCCGGGGCGGGGATATGCGCTGGCGGTGCGGCCGGCCGACGGCTCGCGCGCCGCGGCCGCGTCGCTCGCCGCGCTCGTCGCCGCCGTCGCGGGCGACCCGCCGCCCGAGCCGCCGCAGCCGGACGACGACGTCGACGTCGCGCGCCGGCTGCAGGCCCAGTTTGATGCAGAGGCGGCAGGGGGAGGCGTCGCCCCCGCCCCCACGCGACCACCCTCCCCGCCGCGCGTCTGCCCCGCGCCCGCCGGCCGCCCGCCGTCGGCGGCCAGCGCGCCCGTGCTGCCCCTGCTGTCGTCGCCGGGCGACGGAACGTCGTGGGGGCGCGGGCCGTCGCCCGAGCGACAAGTGGCGGCGACGGGGGCGGTGGCGGCGGCGCCCGCGCCCGCCGCGCCGCTGCCCCCCCCTCCCCCACCCTCTGCCCCCCGGGACGAGTGCGTCGTCTGCATGGCCGCCCCCGCGGGCGCCGGCTTTGTGCACGGCGACTCGATGCACGTCTGCTGCTGCGCGCCGTGCGCGCGCGCCGTCGAGCGCGCCGCTGCCGCCGGCGGCGGCGCCGCGCCCGAGTGCCCCATGTGCCGGGCGCCGGTGGACAGGGTGGTGTTGCACGTGTTTTCGTCGTGAGGGTGGGCGAGGAGGGGGGGGAGGGCGGACGGCGGGGTGGTCGCGCTCTATCCACCTCCCCTGCCGCCGCGCCCTTGGTTTCGTTCAATGCTTGCTAACGTCACGGTGTCGAGAAACCGGGGGCGGTGTCAGTGCCGGCGGCGCGCCCGCGCTCGAGCCAGGGCCAGGGCGCCGGGTCGCGGCGAGCGGCGCGCACTCTGTCTCGACGGCGTGCCGCATCCCCACCCCGCCACCCCTCCGCGGGCCATGGCGACCGTCGCCACCGCCGTCGACGGCGATGGCGACGTCGACTGGAGTGAGATAGGCGGGCTGCGGGCGGGGCGCGCGGCGCGGGCCGCGGCTCGGCGCCGACCCCGACCGCCCTCCCCAGCGCGCGCCGTCGAGTGCGCCGTCCACGTCGACGGCCCCTGCCTGCGCGTGGTGAATGCCGCGGGCACCCTGCTGGCGAGCGGGGCGGGGTGGCGGGCGGGGCGGCGCCTGTTTTTCGTGCGCGCGGGCGGCGACGCCGACGGCGCGCTCGCCCTGCGCTGCGCGACGGATGAAACCGGGGCGGGCGTGGCGGCGCTGGTGCAACAAGCGCAGGCGTCGTCGGGCAAGGTGTGTGGGGAGGGGTGGCGGCGGGGCTGGGGCGGGCGTCGGGTGGGGCGCTCGTCGCGAGGCGCCACCGCCGCCCACGCTCCTTCCGCCCTTCCACCAGGACGAGTTTGAGCAAAAGACGGACGCCGGGTCGGCGGCCATGTACTTTCATTGTGCGCTTCAGGAGCGGCGGGGCGTGGCGGAGGGCCGGTTTTTCGCGCGCGCCCACCCTCCTCCCTTCCCGCCCTCCTCTCCCCAGACTATGGCATGCTCCAACACCAACAAAACATGCTGCAAGACTATGTCCGCACCGGCACATACTGGGCCGCCATTCAGGAGAACGCGGCCGACTTTGCCGGCGCGACGGTCGTCGACGTCGGCGCCGGGTCGGGCATCCTCTCCCTCTTTGCCGCCCAAGCCGGCGCCGCCCGCGTGTACGCGGTGGAAGCGTCCGCCATGGCCGACCACGCGGCCGCGCTCTGCGCCGCCAACCCCGGGGCGGGGAGTCGCGTGACCGTCGTGCGTGCGCGCGTCGAGTCGGCGGGCCTCCCGCGCGCGTGCGCCGACATCCTCGTGTCCGAGCCCATGGGCACCCTGCTCCTCAACGAGCGCATGCTGGAGAGCTATGTGCACGCGCGGGATCACCTGTTGAAGCCGGGAGGGCGCATGTTCCCGGTGAGACGGACGCGGGCGGCGGTGCGGGCCTCGGACGGGCGCGGGCGCCCCGCCCACGCCCCCCCCCCCGCTCCCATCTCCAGGCCTTGGGCCGCATCCATGTCGCCGCCTTTTCCGACGCCGCCCTGCACGCCGAGCTCGAGGCCAAGGCCACCTTTTGGCGGCAACCAAATTTTTACGGCGTCGACCTGACGTCCCTGGAAGCGCCCGCCGCGGACGCCTACTTTCAGCAGGTCGTCGTCGACGCCGTGGACGCGCACTGCCTGGTGAGCGGGCCGGAGACGAGGGTGATCGATTTCGGGTCGGTGGCCGCGGCCGACCTCCGCCGCGTCGCCGTCCCGCTCCGCCTCGTCGTCGCGGCCGACTGCGACGTGCACGGCGTAGCCGCCTGGTTTGACGTCCTGTTTGACGGCAGCGGGGGGCAGCGCTGGCTGTCGACGGCGCCGGGGTTGCCGACGACGCACTGGTGACGAGGGGGGGAGGAGGACGAGGGGGGGTGGCGGGGCGGGGCCCGGGGCCAGGCGCCCACCCGTCGACACTCCTCCGTCAGGTTTCAACTGCGGTGCGTCATGCGGCGCCCGCTGCGCGCGAGGGCGGGCGCAATCATTGAGGGCGAACTCGTGATGGAGGCGCACGACCGCCAGTCGTACTGGGTGCACGTCACGTTGAGGCTGCCCGCGGACGATTCCGCGGGGGCGCCGGCGCAAGAGGTCGGGAGTGGGGCGGGCGGGGAGAGGGCCGCGGCGGATCGCACGCCCCGCCACGACCCCTCCCTCTTCTCTCTCCTCCTCAGCTCTCCTCCACGTTTGACCTCAAGGAGCCCTACTACCGCCAGCTTACGTCGTGGGCGGGCGCGGGGTGGGGGAAGGCGGCCGCGGGAGCGGCGTCGGCCGACGGCGGCGGAGGCGCGCCCGCGGCGCCGCCGGGGTGAGGGAGCGATCGCGGGGCGGCGCCTGCAATCGAGGCGGCGCGTATCGGACGCAGCTCGAGCCACCCGCAAAGCAAAACTGGCTACATTTTTCTCTCGCGCGCCGCCGCCGCCGCCGCGATCACCGCGGCCGCGAGCGCGCCCGCGGGCATGCCCCGCATCGACGGGAAGTAGTTGACGTCGATGATGAGCAGGGCGCCTGCGAGGGGGCGATGGGGCATTGGAGTGGGGGCAGGGAGGCGGGAGATTGAACCTATCAATCCCGACACCATGCCCCCAACAAAACGCTGCCTCACCGGTGCGCGCCTCGACGACCGCGTCGAAACCAAACAGCGTCAGCTTCAACGCTTGCCGCAACGCGCCCGCGAAGGCGTCCAGGGCGCCGGGAGGCGGGTCGGGCGGGGGTCGGGCGGTCGGCGCGCGCGTGGCCGTGCGCGCGAGCGCGGCCGCACCCGCGCCGGGCGCGCCCGAGTCGAACGCGGCCCAGGATTGGGACGGTAGCTCGTCTGGCGCGCCAGCGGTGGTCGGCGCCGCGCCCTCGCCGCCGCCGCCGCCCCCGGCCGCGGCGCCGGCGTCAGGCAACGACGCCCGCCGCTCGATGTGCACCGCCTCCCCAGCCACGTAAACCTTCCAGAGCACACCTCCGTGATCCACATACGCCTGCACCAGGGCGTCGCACCCGCCGCCGCCCGCGGCAGCGAGCGCGGCGCCGACACCGCGTGCGCCCAGCGCGACCGCGAGCGCGTGCGCGCCCGCGGAGCCGCACGCCAGGCGTGGCTTGACGATGACGGGCAGGGAGACGCCGGCTGCCGCGAGCGCGGCGAGCGCTTCCGCCGCGGTCGCCGTCGCGCTCACGCGCGCCGACGCGGGCGTCGCCACGCCGGCCGCTTCCAGCGCGTCGGCGGTAGCCCACCGGTCGGCCACGCGCATGACGGAGGCCACACCGTCGAGGACGAGGGGTGGAGGTTCGCCCTCGAGGCAACCGGCCAGCGCGCGCGCCGACTGCGGCCACCACGACGCGTCGCCGCCAGGACTCGCGCCAGCCTCCAGGTCGTCCGTCACTTTGTGCAGGATGGCGTCCAGGGGGAGGGCGTCGAGCGACGCGAGGCGGGCGGCCAGCGCTCCGAACGGCACGAACTCAAAGGCGGCGCCCGCGCCCGCCCCGGCGCCCGGCACCATGCCGCGCGCGCGCAGATCGTCCCACCGGGCCTGGCGCATGCAGACGCCGACAAGGAGGAAGGGTGGATGGGCGTCGCGGGGCGGGTCGACGGCGTCGTTGCCAATGTCGCCCTCCCCAGCGCCCCGCTCGCGGCGGTTGTGAACGGCCGCCGCATCGGACGCCATGTGGCGGCGGGCGGGCGCCCGCCGAGCGGTCGCTGTGCGACGGACGCCGGCGTCGATCGGCGGGCGCCCACTCTTCGCCGGCCGACGCCGCGCCGGCCGCAGGTGGATCGCCGCCGGGCCATCGCCGGCGAGCCGCGTCCCCCAATCGCCGCGCGCATGGCGTCGCCCTCCTCCACCGCGCCCGCCTGGGCGCCCACGGCGGCCGCCTGCCTCGCGTCGGCCGCTCTGGGCGCGGCCGTGGTCGCCCTGCACGGCCGGGCCCGGAGGGCGGCAGCGACGGCGCGGGCGGGCGCGCCAACCGCGTCGTGCGTGGTGACGACGGCAGACGCGCCGCACGCCGCGGCCGGCAAGGCCGGCGGCCAGAGCGACCCGTTCGACCCCAGCCCGCGGGACAGGTGAGAGTGAGGGGAGGGAGGAGCGCGCCGCGGCGTGTTCCCTTCCCACCCGCCAGCCTTCACCCACCCTCTCCTCTCTCTGCAGCTACCTCTCCTGGGACGACTACTTTATGGCGCTCGCCTTTCTCTCCGCCCAACGCTCCAAGGACCCGAGTAAGCAGGTGGGCGCGTGCATCGTGTCGCCCGCGCGCATTATCCTCGGCATCGGCTACAACGGCTTCCCCCGGGGGTGTGCGGACTCGCGGCTGCCGTGGGCGAAACGGGCGACGGAAGGCGGCGCCCTCTCAACAAAATACCCGTACGTGTGCCACGCGGAGATGAACGCGATCCTCAACAAAAACGCGGCGTGCGTCGGGGGCGCGACGCTCTACGTCACCATGTTTCCCTGCAACGAGTGCTCCAAGCTGTTGATCCAGGCGGGCATCCGGGAGGTCGTGTTTTACGAGGACAAGGGGGTGGCGGCGGGGAGGCCGGCGTCCGCGCCCGCGACCGGCGGCATCCTGCCCGCCGAGTCGTACGCCGCGTCCCGCACCCTGCTCGACCTGGCGGGCGTGCGCACGCGGCAGCATGCGCCGGCGGCGCCGGTCGTGCTGCGCGTGGAGCCGCTGCAGAGAGGTGGGGGTGGCGGGGCGCGCCCAAAGGCGGCCTAGAGTGATCGGTGGGCGGGGTGCGCGCGTGCGGCTTTGCGACATGGCATGTAGTGCGCTCGGCGATCGTCTGTGGGCGGGAGGGCGCGCCGGCGTGCCGTTTCCGGCCGCGGCAGTCCCGCTCCCGCCGCGGGTCGCGTCCGTCGCGCCACCCCTCCCTCCTGCCCCCTCCCGCCACCGCGCACGCGCCCTCTGGGATGGCACCTCTCGTCCCGGCCCACCGCCGCCATCGTCCGCCTCCCGGCGCCCGCCACGCGACGGCGCGCCCGCGCATGGCCGCGCCGCCACCCCGCCCTCTTTACGCCCGCCGCGCCCTGGCGCTCCCCCAGGTGGCGTTCCAAGGTCAATGGTGGCAACTGGGGGGAGCGGTGCGGCCTGAAACTCGCTCCCTGCCCCCCCACCCGGGGCCGGCGGCGCTCGAGCCGGCGCCAACTCGCCCCTGTGCGCCTCTAATCTCTGGCTGCTTAGCAGCCCACATTATTTCCATCCTTCCGCACGCCCCCCACCCGCGTCCGCCGTCTGTGGGAAGAGAGGCGGCGCCAG
>Ga0315294_10002114_pt1 | contig 21715 bp, 36 predicted proteins | sample YL17G13_40_MG_FD_203626 | JGI IMG/M metagenome (GOLD analysis project Ga0315294, IMG submission 203626) | Sediment microbial communities from Yellowstone Lake, YNP, Wyoming, USA - YL17G13_40 | ecosystem: Environmental > Aquatic > Freshwater > Lake > Sediment | place: USA: Wyoming | collected...
AAAATGAAGGAATGCCCAAAAGGAAAATGTCCTTGCGAGTATGTTAAATATGCAAAAGAATATAAATTAGACGTGGGATGTCCAAATAAGCAGATAAAATAAAAAGGAAATAATTATGTTTGAAAAAGCCACGCCTGGATATGAATTGTTAGAAAAGGAATTGAAAGAATTAGAAATTCTTAATTCTTCAATTATGCCTAGTTTAAATTCTTTTCTTGCTAAACATAATCTTTTTATGACAAAAACTGATTATAAAGAATTAAAAAAAATAATGGTTCATAATAAAAAGTGGAAAATTAGACTTGTTTATGATTATGAAATAATAAGAAGAGGAAAAAAGAAATGTTAATTTGTTTAATACTTTTTTTAATAGGTTTTACAGAAGAATTTGTGGCAATTATTTACTACGGATTTATTCGTAAAGGTTGGAAGTTTCCTTGTGCCCTTACTTCTATGATACGTAATATTATTTGGCTAGTTGTTTCAATTAGTATATTTTCAAGCTTTTTAGATTTTTCACATACGGTAATAGATAATTTATGGATTTGTGTTTTTAGAGGAACAAGCCATACTTTAGGAATTGGAATTGGTGATTATTGCAGTTTACTTTTTGAACCTTGGTTAGATAAAATAATTTTAAAACTGAATAATAAGGGTAGAAAAAAGAAGCGTTGGTATATTCAAAGCGAAAGAAAATAAAATGAAAAAATGTTCTATTTGTAAAAAATTGAGAAAATCATCAAGTTTCCATAAATCGACTCAAAATAAAGATGGACTTGATTATTGGTGTAAATTTTGTAAGAAAATACGAAATAAAAATTACAATTCAAATAATAAAGAAAAAATTTCTAAACGTGCAAAAAAATATTATTTAGCCCATAGAGAAGAAACATTAAAACAATGTAAAAAATATGCTTTAGAACATAAAGAACAAATTAAGCAACGTCAACACAAATGGTATAAACGAAATAAAAGACACCATAGGGAGTGGAGTAAACAATATTATTTAAATAATAAAAGGAGATTATTAAAATTAAGTCGTAAACAAAGATTAAAAACCTTTAATTTATCTATTAATGATTATAATACTCTGATGAGAGAACAAAACTATGTTTGTGCCATTTGTAAACAAAAAGAAACCCTAAAGAAAACAAATGGAAATAGTGCTAGACGGTTATCGATAGACCATAACCATAAATCGAAAAAAGTTCGTGGGTTATTATGTAATAGATGTAATGTTATTCTTGGTAAAATCGATGATAATATTATTTTATTAAAATCAATGATTAAATATTTACAAAAACAATAGGAAAATTACCTGTTTAAAAGAAAAGGAAGAAAGAAAAAAAGATTATACTTAATCAATGAGAGAAAGGAGTAGCTATGAGCTTGCATTATTATATTTTAATTATGTTAGTAAAGGTTTGGCCAAACCTATTTAAAAGATACTATGAGGAATACAAGCAAGTAGCTAAACAATGGAGGATTAAACATGGGTAATATTTATAACATACATGATATGAAGCTTCATACTGAATTATTTTTTAATACTTTCAAGATTCTTCGTGTTCCTGGCGGTTGGATTTATATTTTGACGGATTGTTGTGGAGAGAATCCTACATCAGTATTTGTTCCTTTTAATATGGAATTTCAGGATACGGTGAATTAATGAAGGACTTTCAAAAAATAATAATAAACCAAGACAATTATAATTATCTGGTAAGAAAAGAACTTGTTGATTATTCTATTTGGCTTAATTATGGAATTCCTAGAAAAAGTTCAAAAGAATATTTAGGTTGTAAACATAAAGGAACTAGAATAAGGATTAAAAATAAAGAAGGAGCACAACAATTATTTGCAAACTGGAAAGAAGAGTGGGTTACAAAATTTTATAGAAAAGAAATTATTAGCATCTATTTAAATTATACGCCAATATATTTTTATTATGTTACTTGTCCTCTATGTGGAAAAGATGCAGAGATTCAAGATTTTATTACAATACTAGGCACAGATATGGAAGAGCATTTTCCAATTATTTGTAGATATTGTAATGAAACCCCAGAAGAAATATATTCTTGGACTACTGTTGGGGAGTGTCAGACGACTTTATTAAATAAAATCAATGAGGAACAAGAAATTACTATTGACTTATCTTATCAAACAGGTCAAATAAAATATGATGATTTTATAAAAAATCCTGAAATACTGCAAAGGACATAATGAAGAAATATTTACCTTATTATATATTATTTTCTTTAATCTATGCGGGTCAAGGTATTTACTCTCTACCAGCACAAAGTATATTTTATTGGTTAAAAGAAACACTAGGATTAGGCGTAGATAAGATAGCCTACATAGGAGCATTGACTACTATACCCTGGTGTATCAAGCCCCTGTATGGTATGATTAGCGACGTTTTCCCATTATTAGGGTATAGACGAAAAAGTTATCTAATTATTAATTATATTTTTATTACCTTAATTGGGTTGGGCATTTTCTTTTTTGGATTAACAGTGCCTTCTTTAATACTAACAGGAATATTTTGTGGTATTGCTTTTGCTATGAATGATGTTTGTGCGGATGGCGTAATGGTAGAAGTTGGCCAAAAAGAAAAGATGACAGGAAAATTTCAATCTGTCCAATGGGGAGCAATTAGTATAGCGTCTCTATTAACAAGCCTGTGTGGTGGACTTATTGCAAAATATCTTAATTACCAATGGGCTAATTTATTTGTTTCTATCTTTATTTTCTGTATACTATTATTTTTAATATTTAATTATAAAGAAGAAAAGAGAAGTGAAAAAATAAATGTCAAATGTTTTAAGGGTATTAAAAGTGCAATTAAAAATAAACAGTTATGGTTAGCAATATTCTTTTTATTTTTCTTATATTTTAGTCCTTCTTTTGGAACAGCTCTTATGTTTAAAATGCGAGACGTATTAAACTTTGATAAGGTATTTATTGGGGTATTAGGTTCTACTGGTTCGGCTTTTGGTATAATTGGTGCTTTTCTTTATTATAAACTTTGTAAGTCTTTTAATCTTAAAAAACTTTTATTTTGGACTACGCTACTCGGAGCCCTAACGACATTTTGTTATTTATATTACCCAAATTGGCAGGTTGCTTTAATGTATTCGATAATATTTGGAACTTTTGGTATGCTTTCTCAATTAGTTATTTTAGATTATGCGGCACAAATAACACCAAAAGAAGCAGAAGCCTTTACATTTGCGGGGCTTTGTTCTATTATAAATTTAGGGTCTATGGGGTCTGCGGCATTAGGTGGTTTCTTATATCCTAAAATTGGCTTAGATTATTTAATAATTATTAGTGGTGCTTTTACACTATTTTGTTTATTCTTTATTCCACATTTAAAACTAAATAAAAATTAGGAGCACCTATGGGTTTATTAATATTTGGTATCATAATTTTTGTAATTGTTACATGTCACGAGCTTGGCCATCTTTTAATGGCGAAGAAGTATGGGGTGCGTGTCAATATTTTTAGCGTCGGGTTTGGCCCAAGAATTATAGGAATTAAATTTTATAAGCGGAAAATTTCATGGAGAATTGGAAATAGAATACCCACAAATACTAAAGTATGGTTTAGAAAAGATAATACTGAATATAGGATTGCACCCATCCCGTTTGGAGGCTTTTGCGCCCTGGAAGGGGAAATGATAAGTACAGGTAAACCTTATGAACTTTCATCAAAACCATTTGGTCAAAAATTGCAAATAGTTTTAGCTGGCGTGGTAATGAACTTTATTAGTGGTATGTTAGTTTTATTTGGAATAGCTATTAAAAATCTTGGATTTATAGAAGGAATAAAAGCTACAATAATTATGGTATATCAAGCTATTGTTAGTTTTTGGGTTGGAATTTATTTACTTTGCATAGGTCAAACAGGAATTACTAAAGCAGGAGAAGTAAATCAATTAATGTCTAATCTTAGCATGGAGTATATTTTAGCTTATTTTGCGATATTCTCTATTTTAATGGGTGTTATTAACTTGCTTCCTTTTCCCGCTCTTGACGGTTCATTACCATTCCTATGGATTATAGAAAAATTAACGGGTGGAAAAGCTTCTAAGGTATTACAGTATGTGTGGTTTATAGGATTTATATTGTTAATGATTTTGCAGGTTATCGTGTTATATTTTTGGATTTTTTAATTTTAGTATTATTTGGATATTTAAAGGACGGTGAATGATGAGCGAGTGGGATATTCCAGAAAACGTAAACGAGCTATTTAAAAACGAGGAAAAAAGCTATTCGATATGTGATGAAGATTATTCAGGAGACAATATTTATGCAATGAAGCTATTCCTTGAGGCGATTGGTGTGCCGAATGAAATGGTTGAAGAAGATTTAGGAACTATGGTTGTTTTGTTTAACGGAGAAAAAAGATTACGTATTGACAGCGGTGGCTTGGGGGATTTTCATTTACATGGATATGATGTTTCAATTGTAAAGGATGGCGAGTGATGGAAGCAAAGCATGATTGTATTTGTTTGCGTTGTAAACGCCACATTCAAAAAGGAGAAAAAGTTTCTTTTGCCAATAATAAATATAAAATATGTGGTGAAGAAATTTGTTTAGATTGTGTTGATAGGGTGGAATATAAACAAGAATCATCTTTAGATAGAATGTCTGAAAATAGTTTTGAAACCTTATTTGAATAATTTTCTCTTGACAAACCTAAGTTCAATATGTTATACTTGATGTAGGAGATAAAATGGAAGATATTTTGATTTCTTTGCTTTTGCTTGATATTACCAAGCGGGATTTGAAGTTAATTAGTGTTTTATACCTATTATATATGAAATCTATAGAAAATAAGGGTAGAACTGTCAAAATACGTGACATAGCCACTCTAACAGGGCTTACAGCCACCGCAGTTGTGGCTTCCTTGAATGATTTGGTCAACTATAATGTGGTGGGGCGTTTAATCCTAGAAAGTGCCTTAGAACGCAAAATACAGCGAAATTTCGATGATTCATTTTTACAGACCTTGAAATCTATAAATAAGAAAGAAAAGACCCATGAAGCTATCAATAGGGTAGGCTACTATATTACTGATGATACGAGTATTTATGTGTTTAATCCTATTATATCTTCTTGGAAATTTTTGAAATGGGGGCAAGTAGAGAAGACTTTAAATTTACTTAAGACTATATGTGACAATGAGTTAATAGAAAAGCTATTAAAAAATAAGAATACCAACAGAAATAAGCAAGACCAAAGTGTACAGGGAATTAGTATTAAAGTTTGTTTAAAAGCCTTTTGCGACAAGTTTCAGGATACCTATGGGACTGTTTATACTTTAAATTATCAAGTAGAATACTCCTTAATGAAACAAGCATTAAAACAAATAACTACAAATGGCTTGTTACAGATGAAAGATTACCTAAAGTTTTTAGACTGGGCATTTTTGCAGTCAAAAGAAAAAGGTAAGGTATTACATATTGCTAATTTTAAATTTTTATTGAATGACTATTTAGTTAATTTTAAACCCAATCCAAATTATTATTATAATGATGAGGGAGTTTTAATAAAGAAATGATTTGCAAAAAATGTAAGTGTGACATTTCTGGGGATTGCGTATTAACAGGAAGACCTGATGTAGAAGGGGTCTGTGTTTTCTGCTATTATGGTATTGATAGTTGGGATAGTAATGGGCAATTGGTTACTAAAGAGGCTGCAACAAGATTTAAAGGTTGGTGGACAAGTAAAGATTTAAATTTATATGATGATATTGCGGAGGTAATTTCAAAAATTTATCCTTATTCAAGTTTAGATGTTTATAAAATATTAAAGAAATCAAGAAGTATAGATTTTTGTATAAAAATTTTAGAATATTCAATGTCATATAATGTAAGTATAGAACAAAGTTTAAAAGATTTGGAGAAATTAGAATGACAAGAAAAATACCTAAGAATTTAGAAGAATGCTTAGAACAATTAGAGATTGCTAATAAAAATAATAAAGAATTAACTCACTGGTTAAAGTTACCAGATAAGGAAGCAAGCGGCATAGTTCATTTTAGTTCTGGAATGTGGATGAGAAATAATTGGGGATTATGGGATATTAAAAGTCCTTTAAATAAATATTTTAATTCTATTGGAATTTCTCATGCAGATGATATGAGTAGTATTATCTCGGCCTCTTTCCATAGAAAAATGAATGGTAAACCTATTTTATTAGAACAACAAGTTAGAATTTATCAAAATTATTGGAAGAAAAAAGGATATGAAGATGGAATACCCAAGTAACTATTTAGAATTTAAACAAGTTCCTTATGAAGGTAAAACTAAAAGATTTGAAGTTATATCTGTTAAGCATGGATATTCTTTAGGTAGATTTTCTTGGTACGGTGGGGCTTCTGATGCTATTGGTGTAGCTATGGTATTTGTGTTTGACCCTTTACATTTGTGGAAAATTGAGGAAGATAAGGAGAAAAAGTAATGGAAGAAAATAACGAACAAAACTTGTTGCCTGAGCTTATTGATATTAGAAATAGAATCTTAGCCTACAATATAGTTCATCCAGATGGTTGCTTTATATTTAGATTTGTTGGATATAAAGATTCAGAAGAATTTTGTGAAGAATGCGGAGAGAAATGTATGTGTGAGTATAATGAAAGAAAGTCAGATTTAGGAATTTGTGGTGATATTGAAACTATTAGGAATATACTAAATGAATTGCGGGATATTGCAGAAGATTATAAAGATGAAGACGGTCTTGTGAATTTTTGAGGGAAAATAATGGAAAAACAACCTAAAACTAGGATATGTAAAAAGTGTGGGGAGAAGAAAGCATTAGATAATTTTGTAAAAAGTAAAACATGTAAATTTGGATACCGTTATCTTTGTAAAGAGTGTGATAATAAGCGAGGGGATAAAGAATTAAGAAAAAAGACCAATAAATTATACTATATAAAGAATAAAGATAAAATTACTAAAAGGAATAACGTATATAAAATAAATAATAAAGAAAAAATTAAAAATATAATGTATAATTATAGAAAAAATAATAAGGATAAGATTAGTAAAGCTAAAAAAGTTTGGTATGAGCATAATATAGAACATTGTAAAAAAGCTAATCATAGGCGTTATATTAAAAATAAGAAAAATATATACATAAAAAATAAAGATTGGATAAAGAAACATAAATGGACACGTCACTATGTAAGTGCTAAACAAAGATGCACAAACCCTAAAAACGCCTCTTATAAACGGTACGGTAAACGAGGTATTAAATTTTTAATGACTGTAGACGATTTTAAATTCCTATGGTTTAGAGATAAAGCTTATTTGATGAAAAGACCATCAATAGACAGGATTGATAATGATGGTAATTATGAGTTAAGTAATTGTAGGTTTATGGAAATGTCTAAAAATACTAGAAAGAAAAGATAAGGAATATTTAATGAAAATAAAAAATTTAGATTTGCTAATGGAATCCATTCGTAGTCATTTAAAAGAGTATTTGGAAATCCATGATACCACTTTTACGTCTACCCATTTCCAATGTCCAAATAGGGCGGTTCACAATAATAACGATACGAAGGAATCTTGTGCCTTTTTTCCAAATCCTGATGCTTTTAAATGTTTCCAATGTGAAATTAGTGGAGACATATATACGGCTGCTCACTACCTCGAAGGAAAACCATTGACAGGTCAAGGTTTCATTACAGATAATGTATTGTATTTAGCAGATTTATTTGGAATTAAGTATGAAGTTGAAGAGTATTCACCAGAAGAAAAGAAAAAAGAAGAACTTTATAAAGCCCTTGAAGACGCTTGCAAAATATGTAATCAAGTAATTAAAGTGGATAATGAAAAGACTTTGAAGGTTAGGGAATATGTTTCTAAAAGACAATGGGAAGGTTTGGTTGATATGTTTCAGTTTGGCTATTGTAATTATGATAAGTTGATTGAGCTATTAAAGAAGAAAGGTCATACAGAGGAGACTTTAAAGGAGGTTGGGCTAATCCCCTCGGCTGAATCTAAAGGTAACCAAGCTAAATATCTTTTAGATGATAGATTACTTTTTCCTATTAAAAATCATTATGGTAGAACAGTTGGATTTGCAAGTAGGGCCTTAGATGAAAATTCTAATGGACAAAAATATTTAAACTCTCGTAATACTGTTCTATATAATAAGACAAATGTTCTATTTAATTTAGATAAGGCTAGATTGAATTCTGATATTTATGTTGTTGAGGGGTATGCCGATGTTTTTACTTTATATAAGTATGGGATTAAGAATGTTGTAGCATTGTGTGGATTGAGTTTTAACGAAGAGAGGTATAAGATATTAGTCAAGCAGGGTATTACTAAAATTGTCTTCACGCTTGACAGTGACTCGGCGGGAAAACAAGCATTAACTCGTATAATTGACAAAGACATTAAAGGACTTCAAGGCATTAATCTATTTGTAAAAGAGATTCCAAGCCCCTATAAAGATGTGGATGAATTGCTTGTTAAAGAAGATGTTGACGCATTTAAAGCTATAAAGGAGCTAAGTATCTTTGATTGGAAATTAGCATTATTGGAAAAAGATGTGGAGAACGAATTTTTAAAGAACGATGCTATTAAATTAATTGTGTTAGAAAGTGATTATACAATTAAAGAAAAATTATGCCAAAAGTTAGCTAAAGTTTTAGATGTATCAAAAGAAGCCGTAAAGAAAGAAACAGAAAAACATGACCTATTAGATAAGGGTAGAAGACTAATTACCTCAGAGGATATACAAGAAGAAGATAAGTGCTTTGAAAGAGTATTGAGTGATTGGGATAGAAGTGTGTGGAATAGGCAAGGAAACCTCCTAGGCTTAAAGGCTGACAAATTTCCATTATTTGTAAAGAAGATGGATGGGATTCAAAATATGTTTTATATCCTTGCGGGTGAAACGAACCTGGGGAAAACGACGATGCTTTTGAATCTTGCTATGGATATGCTGAAATCTAACGAGAATTTATTTATTTTATTCTTTTCGATAGATGATAGTTTGGGCCAATTATTGCCAAGGATAGTTTCATTAAATACAGGAGTGCCAATTAATGCCATTGCCAATCCCAAATTTAAAATTAAATTAAGAGAGGATTTATCAGAAGAAGAGAAAGAAAAATTGTTAAAACTTCGTGGAGAAGAGATAGAGAGATTGAAATCCATATCAGATAGATTTGCAATAAAAGAGGAATCTGAGGCAAAACGAATTGAGCAGTTATCTAAGTACATTAAAATTTATAAGAAGCTTTCTGAAGGTAAACAATTAGTAGTTTTTATTGATAACTTACATAGATTGACTAGTTATAAAAAAGCTGAGACAAGAGAATTATTCATGATGATTTCAGACCAATTAAAATATTGGAAAAACCAATACGATATTCCAGTAATAGCGACAGCAGAACTTAGAAAAACAAATAATGTAAAACGACCCATAGGAGATGATATTAAAGAGTGTGTTGACCTTCAGTTTGATGCAGACTTTGTTGGTTTATTGTATGGGGATTATTATAAAAATCCAAACACTACCTTAAAATTTGTTAGGGATATAAATGCCGAAGATGCTTATGGCCCTATTGTAGAATTGAATGTAATAAAAAATAAGACTAGTAGTTTTAAGAGTAGATTATATTATAAATTTTATCCAGAAATTTCTAAATTTACAGAGTGCACAGAAAATGAAAGACAAGAATATTTAGAGCACGGATTTTAAAAGGAGATATATGAACAAAATATTAATTCCTAAAGAAGGCAACTCAACTTTTACAATGATATATGCTAAGAGTGGAAGTAGGCAAGAACCAGCTAATATTAAAGGTATATCCCATTTTATAGAACACATGCTTTTCAAGGGAACTCCTACTAAGACTGCAAAGGAAATTTCATATTCCATTGAACGATACGGAGCTCAATTTAATGCGTGGACAGATTATGAATTAACTGCTTATTGGATTAAGTCGGCCAATAAATATAAAAAAGATGCTGAAAATCTTTTAATGGATATGCTCCATAACTCTTATTTTCCACAAGTGGAAATAGATAAAGAAAGAAATGTAATTTTACAAGAAATGAAAATGTATGATGATGACCCACGAAGTGCTGTGTCGGAAATATATCAAAAATCTTTATTTGAAGAAGCGGATGGCTTATATTTACCTATTCTAGGAACAGAAAAAAGTTTGGCAAACATTGATAGAGTTGCTCTTTTGGATTATTTTAGGACAAAATATAAAGATTTAACTTTTGTTCAAATAGGTGATGTAGCAGATTACCGTAGAGATGTTACAAAAAGTTTAGGCAACTCTGCTAAACCTAATGTAAAAAATTTAATAAATAGAAATGATGTAATAGTTAAGAGACCAGGAATAAGTCAAGCAAATATAATTGTTGGTAATGTAATAAAACCCTATGATAAAAGTAACTTAGATACAATTGTTTTGACGGATTTATTAGAAGGTATAATGGATGGTATGAGTGGAAGACTTTTTTCTAAATTAAGAGAAGAAAATAATCTATGTTATCGTATTTATTTTGGTATGGGTATTTATAGTTGCGGCACTCTTGGTTGGCATGTTTCTATGGGCTTAGATGTAGAAAATATTAATAAAGCTTATGACTTAATAATTGAAGAATTAACTAAAGAAATTACAGAAAAAGAAATAAAATATTCCGTAACAAAGAAAATTGGTGAAAGAGCAATACAAGAAGATGATTTATCAAGTATGGCTCAGACAATAGCTTATTTAGATTTAAAGGATGTAGATTACACAGAATATTTAACAAATTATGAAAAGCTTGTAAAAAACCAAGCAGAAAATTTAAGAGGATTTGTAAAGACTATAAATTTTAAGAATAACGTAGTTGCTCAATTGATTCCAGAATAAAAAGGAGATAAAATCATGAGTATAGATTGTAGATGTGATGGGTGTAGTAAAACAATTGATGTTGGAGAAACGACGATTTGTCAGAAATGCTATAATGGGACATTAGATAATATTACTTCTTTAATAGAAAAAATAAAATATCTCGAAAATATAATCGAGGAGGCTAGAGATGAATAAAAAATATTGGAATAAGGAGAGGATAGAGCTATTAAAGGCGTATTCTGCAAATCCTACATTAAGTATTCAAGACATAGCCAAAAAATTAAAAGTATCTTATGATGCTGTTGAACACGCACAACGGAGATATAATATAGAACAAACCTATATTAAATCTAAAACAGTATCTATCAAACAAGCTAACCAATTAGTGGACATTAAACCTATTAATTGGAAAATAGCAAAATCTAACAAAGTAATCAAAAATGAAAAACCATTTAAAACATATGTTGTTTCAGCAGATTACCACGTTCCATATGAAGATGAGGCTAGTGTAAAGGCTTTATTACAAATTACTAAAGATTTAAATCCAGATGGTTTTATTTTACTTGGGGATTTTTTAGATTTTGAACCCATTTCGCACTGGCTTAAAAATAAAAAGAAAACATTAGAAAATAAAAGAATGCAATCGGACTATCAAGCGGGAAATCAACTTTTAGATGAATTCGATAAACTATTACCTAAGAATTGTGATAAACGATTTTTTTGGGGCAACCATGAAAAATGGTACTATGATTTAATTGAAGAAATGCCATCTTTGGAAGGCTTATTAAATCCAGATAATGAGTTGAAATTAAAAGAAAGAGGATACAAAATTTATAATGATATTAATCATATTGAAAGAATAGGTAGGTTATGTTTTGTTCATGGTATTTATCACAATGAAAATTATGTAAAAGCACACTTAGATAAGTTTCAGACTAATGTTTTTCATGCTGATATGCACAGCCCTAGGTTTCAATGCTCAGAAAGTCCCGCAAGAGAAATTGCTTTAGTTGGTTATTGTGTAGGTTGCATGTGTAATCTTTCACCTTCTTATATGCAAAATAGACCTAATAAATGGTCACATGGATTTGCTGTAGTTTATTTTTATGATAATGGATTTTTTGATGTTGATTTAAAAAGAATAGTTAAAGGAAAATGTGTTTTTAATGGTAAACTGTATGATGGAAATTAAAAATGAAAACTAAAAAAGAAACAAGTTTATACGATAAAGTTCGCTATATTAAAATAAATAAGGAGCGTCCTTGGTATCGTCATTGGAGAGCGGGAAGACAACGCTGTAACGATAAAAATGCCGCTAATTACCAATATTATGGGAAACTTGGAATAAAATTTATTTTAACAGAAGAAGAAGTTAAATATTTATGGATTATGGCTAAATCTTATGAATTTAAAGAAGCCCAATTATCTAGAAAAGACCATAATAAAGACTACACCTATGAAAATTGTTTTTTTACGGAAAAGAGAGATAATGTTGCTGAACGAAATAAAAGAATTTCTTCAAGACCAATAATTCAATTAACTATTAATAATGAAATAATCAAAATTTGGGATTCAGCAGCAGAAGTTCAAAGAATTTTAGGCTTTTTCGATAATAATATAACTGCTTGTGCAAGGAATAAAATTAAGAGTTCTCATGGTTTTAAATGGCAATATGCGACACAAAAAGAAAAAAGGAAATAATAATTAACATGGATATATCAGAGTTACCACTCGTGAAGAAATGTATGGACAAAGCAGCCGAATATGAAGCTGCTGGTGATATAATTAATGCAGAAAAATGGTTAGATTTTGCGACAAAAGCAGAAGCATATTACGCTAAACAAAATTATAAAACAGCAGACGAACTTTATAAGGATGGACATGGAACATCTTAAATATTTTATTAATTCGCCTATACCCAATAATAAGAGGAAACGATTATGACAATGGAATTAGCCAAATATTTAGACTATACAAAATTATCAAATAAGGCAACTAGGCAAGAAATTAACCAAATGATTGATGATTGTATTAAGTATGGGTTCTATGGTCTCTGCATAAGCCCTTGTTGGATTTTATATGCCAGGAACAGGTTAAAGAGGTTTAATGCTACTACTAAATTAATTAGTGTCCCGAATTGGGTTATGGGTGGGGGTTTAGAGTCTTGTGAAGGCATATCAGATATGGTATGTGATATTGCAGATGAGATAGACTTTATTTGGAATATATATCATTATTCAGATTTAAAAGCTTGGGATAGGATTGAAAAAGAATTAAAGGATATAAGAGAAAAGACAAAGGGGAAGGTCTTAAAAATAATTATTGAGGCATACTATTTAAGAAAAATGGATGAGAATGTTTATAAGTTGGGATTAAATAATGTTTTTAAAGAGGCTTGTAGATTGGTTAAGGATAGTCAAGCCGATTTTATTAAAACGGATTCGGGCTTGTTCAAACGTCCAGACTTTGAAACTTTAGTAGAGGATGTTAAAATTATAAAAAAATATTCCAAATTACCAATTAAAGCAGCGGGCGGAATATCTACTAAAGCCCAAGCAGAACAATTAATTAAAGCTGGGGCAGATAGGATAGGAACCTCTAAAGCTTTGGAGATTATACAGGAGAAATAATTATGGACGATAATTTAAAAAAATTTGCAGAAAAATTAAAAAATGCCAAATCTTGTTATGGGGCTGGAGGAATGCAAAAACGAAAAAATCCCAATCGTTGGAGAAAAGATTTAGCAACCTTTTTTGAAATAAATGCCGTAAGATTAGTAAACCCCGTTGAAGATAATAAAGAAATTTTTAATGCTAGTATGATGGGATTTAAAGAAGAAAACATTCCCTATACTTTAGAAGAATTGTTAGATATTGACCCCGAAAAAAGAGCTATGCTATTTCGCCAGACAGAGTTGAATGATTTTAAATTTATGGAGATGGTCGATTTTCAAATTTTTTATTTAGATGAATCTATTGGTTTTGGAACGATGAGTGAGTTTAGAGAAAACTATGACCGAATTAAAAAACCGTCCATTATTATAAGGACTATTGAAATTAGAGATTTAGCACATTGGGTCGAATGGAGGCATTTTCGGATGTTAAAAGAAGGGAATGCAATAGAATTTAAGAATTTTCCAGAAATGAAGAAGTTTTTTATTGAATATTTAAATTATAAGGAGAAATAAATGGCTAAAAGTATTCCCTGTTTTATTTGTGGTGCTTTGACTGAAGTAAAGGATGAAAGAGCAATTGCTATTCTTTGTGCTCAACATAAGACTACAGAGAACATTGAGAAGATGAAAAATACCCCCACTCATCAATTGCTTAGAATTTTAAATGATGGAGTGAAACAAGAATTAGCAATTAATAAAGAAGAGACTTCTCAACAAATAGAAGCCTTAAAGAACCAGATAAGCCAATTAGAAAACCAATTAAAAACTCAAGAGACTAAGGTTCAAGAAGTTTATGAAGCTCCAAAAGCAATATTAGAATCAAAACCAGATAGCACTGTAAATCAATGGGGAGAAGTTGTATGAAAAAGTTTATTTACTCTTTATTAAGTAAGTATTATTGGAATATGGCACAATGGTTAAGAAAACAAATTAAGATTTGTGATGCTTGTAGTGCACATTGGTCATTCAAAGCTAGAGGATTTAGTATGAAGAATGAAATTAAGGAGAAGGAATAATGGATTATATTGAAGAACCTTATAGAATGATTTGTGGAAGTTATGAGGCCGAGATTAGAAAATATAAAATGTATATAGGCAAGTCTGGTAAACGCTGGCTTGTGGCTATTCAACCCAATGAGGCCGATGATATTTATGTGGAAGGCGGCCCTAATAGCGATGGCTTTGCTGGAAGAACTCTTAATTTTATTCTGGAGAGTGCGGAGGTCGTTTCTTTAAAAGGCCCTTGGCATACACGTGCAGATAGTTTATTTCAAGATACAGAAATTGATTTAAGAGAAAAGTATTTAACTTTTGTTGTTATTGGGTTAGATAGGGGCTGCACTGATGTTGGTTATAGAACTATTATAAAAGATGTTATATATAAAGATGAAAAACCAACAATAGGGGAATATTATAGAGGAACTAAAATAGCTATGAAACTAGCGAAAGAATTAAATAAACCAGTTATGTGTTATTCAAAATCTACTGGCGGTAGTTATAGTGGTTTAGTTTATCCAGACCAAGTAGATGTTCATGGTAACAGAAAGTAAAAAAGTAATATAATTAACCCCATTAGGGTCTAATATTATTAAAAAGTTTAAATTTTAATTAAAATATTGCGTGATTTTTTAAAATTATACCTCATAAGGAGCAATAAAATGAATCAAGAATTTCAAATAAGCAATTTAAAATTAATCCAGGATGAAGATGGTTATGGAGTTCTGCGGCAAATTCAAAAAGGAGTTTGGGAACCTATTGCCACATTTAAGTATCCAGAAGATGCTATAACTTATTTTGCTAATACGATAATGCAAGCTTTAGCATATCAACAGGCAAATAAACAATGAAAATTAAAATTAAATATGAAAATAAATTTATTAATGTAGAAGTGCTTGATTATAAATGTAAACTACGAAAATGTTTAGTTATTGGAAAATATACTCATCATTCAGCGGCTGGATTTTCTGGTTGTTCATTTTATACAGATAAAAACTATTCGTGTTTAACTAGAGATAATCATGGATGCCCAGGTAATAAGGATTGATTATGAAAATTAAAGTTTTTAATGAAGAAGAAATTCAGCATTTTAAAACAGAAGAAAAACACATAGTTATTAGCATTCAAGACCCTAATTATGATTTTGTGAAACTTCCAGAACAAGTATCTAGATTGGCTTGGTTAGGGTTTCATTTCTATGATTTAGATAAAGATACTGAAGTTTTTCCTTATAGCAGGTTTGTGTTTAATAATGAACAAACAAAGGAAATCCTTAAATTTGTAGAGGATTGGAAAGATTCAGTAGATTTAATTTGTGTAAATTGTTGTGCAGGAATTTCTAGAAGTGCTGGGGTTGCGGCGGCCTTAAGTAAGATATTAAATGGTGATGATACTTATTACTTTAAACATTATTTACCTAATATGCTAGTATATAGGAAAATTTTAACTGAGTACTATGGAAAAGATATTGCGGAATATGGTAATGGAAACCAAAGGGTCTCATAAGCCCCCGCTGAAAAGCACGTGAGTTCGATTCTCACTCCCGCTACCAATTTAGTATAGAGGAGTATTATAACAATGCCCAAATGTGAAAAATGTGAATTGTATAAGACAAGCCAAGTTAAGAATAGTGGTAAAACATGTGAATGTGTTTGCCTTGCTGGAGAGGGTCCAAAAACTGCTAAAATACTTTTTATAGGTTTATGCCCGGGGAAAAATGAGATAATTAGCAAACGGCCTTTTGTTGGGGATTCTGGTCAACTGTTAAACGCTTGTTTAGATGAGGCGGGAATTAAAAGGGAAGAAATCTACATCACTAACTTAGTAAAATGTCGCAGCTTGCCTATAGAGAAAAAACCAGGTTATTGGGAAGATAGGGAGCCTAATGCTAAAGAAATAAAAGCTTGCTTGCCTTATCTTGAAGAAGAGATTAAGCAAATTAAGCCTAATGTTATAGTTTTACTGGGTAATTTGGTTTCTAAGGTTATTATTGGAAAGGCTAATATTACTCAAATTCATGGTAATCCTTTTTTACATGGAGGTTGGCAAATTACTTGCATACCCTTATATCATCCTAGTTATTTAACAAGAAGAAGAGATGCCGAAGGATTAAAAGCAAGAAAAGATTTTATTGAAGATTTAAAATTTGTTAAACAATCGGCTCAAACAGCCGAGTTTAAAGCAAAGGACAAGAAAAAAACGCAATACATAGTATGTGATACTTTACCTAAAATTACAAAGGCTCTTAAGCGGCTAAATAGTGTTCCAGAGTTTGCTTTTGATATTGAAACAACAGGTTTAAAGGTTGATAAAGATAGGCCTTTATGCTTATCTTTTTCTTGGGCAGAAACAACTGGTATAGTAATACCTATTTGGGATTGGCAAAAAGGAGAATGGTGGAGTCAGGAAGATTTAGCATATATTAAATCACAATTAAAATTAGTTATGGAAAACCCCAATATTAAGAAGATAGGACACAATATTAGTTTTGATATTTTCTTTTTAAATAAAAAATGGAACTGGGATATTCAAGGAGCTTATTCTGATACAATGTTTGCTTATTATTTATTAGACCAGGATAGAAAAGGTTCACAACGATTGCATGATTTAGCTTGGATATACACTGATATGGGTGGTTATGATGATAAAGTAAAAGCTGATAGAGAGAACGGTTTTAAAAATACGGGTTGGGAGGACTTATATGAGTATAGTGCAGCAGATTCGGATTGTACATTTAGAATATATCAAGTATTAAAAAAAGAATTAGAAGAAGGTATGTCGTATGTTTTATCTAATATAATGGTTCCATTATCTTTAGTTACTTCTGAAATGGCTTATAATGGAATTCAAATTGATGTTGAATATTTGGATAAACTAACAAAAGAATATGCACAAAAAATTGAAGAACAAGAAAAAGCTATATATGAAATTGAGGATGTAAAAAAGTTTTCAGATAGCTATATTAAAAACCAAACAAAAGAAATATTAGCAAAATATGAAAAATCCAAAACTTTAAAGAAAAAATATACCGAAGAAGCATATATTGATAAGAATTTAGAACCTGTAAATTTTAATTCTACCAAACAATTGAGAGAGTTACTATTTAATTACTTAGGTTTAACTGTAGTTAAGCGTACAAAATTAGCCAAAGAGCCATCAACTGACGAGGCTTCTTTAGAATTATTAAAGGGCGAACACGAATTTATAGATAAATTATTGGAATTACGTTATTTAAGAAAAATATATAGTACTTATTTAAATCCAATAAAAGAAAAACTAGATGAAAATGGAAGACTACATACAGAATACTTATTGAGTAGAACAGCTACTGGTAGAACGGCTTCGAGAAACATTAACCTACAAAATATACCAAAAAAGAGAGATGGTAAATTAATTAGAGATTATTTTACTGCTTCTGAAGGAAACGTATTACTGTCGAGCGATTTACGTCAAGTCGAGTACCGCATACTCGCCCACTTCGTAAATGACTATATACAAATAAAAGATATAGAAAATGGTTTAGATATTCATAGTGAAGTGGCTTCGGATGTGTATAAAATACCAAAAGAACAAGTAACAAGTGAGCAGAGAGACCGTTCTAAGGCCGTAACCTTTGGCCTTCCTTATGGTCGTAGCGCTGCTTCTTTAGCAGAAGAATACGACATGTCTCCAATTGAGGCCGAGGAATTTATAAAAGCTTTCTTTAATAAATATCCAAAAGTGCCTTTATGGATTGATAAAATGGTTGAGGTTGCTAGAAAAAAAGGATATGTTAAAAATTATTTTGGTAGAAAAAGATACTTACCAAAAATAAATGATTCGGATAATTTTATTAGAGGAGAAGAAGAGCGTAAAGTAGTATCAACTTGTATCCAAGGTTCGGCCTCTGATATTCTATCCATTTATACTATTAATGTTGCTCGTAGGTTAAAAGAATTAAAAAGTAAGGCCAAATTAGTCTTAACTATTCATGATGATATTGTATTAGATACCCCAGAAGAGGAAGTAGAACAAATAGTTAAGCTACTTAAAATAGAAATGCAAAGACCTATTGAAGGTATAAGAGTTCCAATTGAAACAGAAATAAAAATAGGAAAACGCTGGGGGTCATTAGAAAAATATGAGGAGACCAAAAATGAAAAATAAAATATCCATAGAAAAGAAACAAATAATGAAAAGATGCGGTTGTACTCACCAATTACCAAATAAAACAAACGCTGCAAATCCTAATTGTAAAAGTTGTAATGGGACTGGGGAATTAGAGGATAGTATTTATTTTCATACCGTGAACGGGGTATGTATAGATGGAGATACAATCAAATAAGCAGAAACATTAAAAATTTATTAGTTATAATATTTTTACCAATCTTATTGTAACAGACAAAGGGAGAATTTAAATGTTTAAACTGATATATTATATTTTTGATTCGGAACATGTATTTGAAGCTACTACAATGGAAGAAATATTGTCAGCTAGTTTAGAAGCATTCAACAAAAATGCCGAACTTCGAGAGATTCAAAAAAACGGAAAACTTTTTCATACAAGTTGCGAAATTTATACGTTGATTAATAAAAGGATTTATTAAAACGATTGAGATTTATAGAAAGGTAAGAAAATATTGCAAAAAGAAATAGGAGGTAATAAAATGAAAGTTATTAAGTTAGTGCATGGTCAAGGGGTAGTTCGTAATACTGGGAATTATGAATCTGTAAGAGTTTATAATGAAGTTGAAGTAACTATTAATGATGGCGATAGTATTAAAGATGCCCATGTTAAAATTAGGGAAGCTGTAGAAAAGTTAAATAAACAAGATTTAGATAGAATTTTAGGGGAATAGGCTTGACAAAGTGGCTTTTAATATGTTATACTTATAATAGGAGGTATTGCATAATATGAAAGAAACAATCAAAAAGCTGGGTTTGGAACAAGGTATTAATGAAATGGTTGCCTTATATAAGAGGATTCCTAAATCAGGAGAAATAACTCCAGATGAGGCTATGGTATTGCATGTTTTATTTTGGCAAATAAAAACTAAGTTATCAGATATGGTTACTAGAGCAGAGCGGTATGAACTTGATATTAAGCAGAAAAGAGATAACTTAGATGTAGATATTCAAAGTGAGAGTGAAGAAAAGAGTGAAGCTAGTAAGCAAAGAGTATCAAAAGCTAATACAGGATGGAGGGAGCTTCAAGATAAAAGATTAGAAGCTCAGGTGCTTACTCAGTATTTAAAAATGAAAAGGGAGGATTTTGACCAGGCTGTTTATGTTATGAGAACAGCTATTACTTATGGACATAGGGATGAACAATCAACACCAACACAAGAAATTTAATTTATTAAACTAAACAAGGAGGATTTAGAAATGGGAGAACAAACACAAGGTAATGCAGATTTTTTGGATGACTTCGTAGTAACGATTAGAAAGCCAAAAAATGATGAGGATAGGCCTAAATTGCCAGAATTGACCTGGCTTCCAGCCACTATTAAGCAGATTAAGAAGAAGCAGTTACCAAAAAGCCAAAGCGTTAGGGCCCAGTTTACTTTCGTTATTTCTTCGGGTAAATATAAGGACCAGTATGCTTGGGGTTCTGTGCCTCTGCACGAAGAAATTACAGAAAAGGCAGACCTCTACAAATGGCTCTGTAATATATTAGGCGAAACAGAATTAGCAATAGATGAAAATGTTCGTATTGGTGATTTAGTTGGACGCCCTGTTGACATTATGGTAAAAAATACTAAAGGTACTAACGGTAAAATTTATCAGAATGTTACAGAAGTTAGGGTTCAAGAAACCACTACTGCCGAAGAACCGTTGGTAAAAACAGCTAAACCCGTAACTAAACCAGTGGTAGCACCTGTAAAAACAGTGGAAAAAGTAAGCCCAGTTAAAAAAACAACACCCGTTAAGAAAGAAGAACCTGTTGAAGAAAATGGTTTAGATGATTTAGATGAAAAAGAAGCCCCAGAAAATGATGAGATTTCTGAGGACGATTTGCCATTTTAGTTTAAAAAATGTTAAAAAAGCATATTCACACTGGACAATTTTAACATAATATAAACTAATTAAGGTTGGTAACGGTAGTAGTCCGTTAATACTTTAGGATGCGACGGATGCCTAAAGGAATAAATGACCGAAAGTGTAATTACTTTTAGTGAAAGATTGACGCTCTGCCAACCTTCTTTTTGTACTGTAGGAGTTTAAATGAAAGTTTTAGCTTTAGACGTATCCACTAGTACAACAGGCTTTGCTGTTATTGATTCTAATCTTAAATTGTTAGAGTATGGTCAGTTTACTATAAAAGACCGTACTCTTTCAGACACAATGTATACTGTTGAAATTACCGATAAGTCCCTGGCTCTAGCTGAAAAATATAAAGTAGACGCTATTATAATAGAAGACATTTTTTGCATTGACCCTAAAGTTTTCAGAAGGTGGGCCAGGGTTCATGGTGGTATGGCTATTACTTGGTATAAAAAGACAAAGAAAGAACCAGTATTTATGATGGCAGTATCAGCCAGGCCTAAGACCAATATTAGTGGAAAAGCCTCAAAAATTGAAGTTCAGATAGAAATAGCCAAGAGATACAATCTTGTTGATAAAGCAATTTGTAGTAAATACGCAAAAGCGTTTTATACATTAGAAGAAGAAAAAGAAAATAAATGTAAGGCTATTGAAAAGGAAATTAAAGAAAAGAAAAAACAAACAGAAGAAAAGAAAAAAATAAACGGTAAATTTAAGTATGCTGTAAGTAAATTAAGCGGGGAGTTTGAGAATGTGGGAATTTCAGAACACCAAGCGGATGCGATAGTTTTAGGAATTGCTTTTTTTAAACAGGATGTTTAAATGTCATTTATTTGCAAAGTTTGCGGTTCTGTAGCAAATGGAGAAAAACAGATAAAGATTCCAGTTAAAATAAGGGATGTAGAATATAATTTACAATCAAAGACTGTTTATGCAGATGGGGAATCTCTTAAAACTGTTAGGAAAACCCACGGTACGGAAATAGTTGAGGAAGTTTCATATTGTAAAAAATGTTCACCAAACAACATAACATCAGAAAAAATTGGAAAAGTAACAAGAAACCAAATTATAAAACCAAGGTCAATTAAAAAAAATAATGAAGACGTAGATAAAACGGAAGAAGAAACAACCAAAAGAAATCATC